>Ga0181520_10000296_pt1 | contig 110710 bp, 109 predicted proteins | sample PEATcosm2014_Bin_29_FD_132451 | JGI IMG/M metagenome (GOLD analysis project Ga0181520, IMG submission 132451) | Peatland microbial communities from MTU Mesocosm Facility, Houghton, MI, USA - PEATcosm2014_Bin02_30_metaG | ecosystem: Environmental > Terrestrial > Soil > Wetlands > Peat | place... | reverse complement strand
GCGGCGCGAAAAATGGGCTGTAAATGCGAACGTTTCCTGGCTACACTCTGTCATAAGAAAGGCCGCCTCCACACGGTACAACTTACGTCTCGACAACGCAGTTATGCCATGAAAAGACGGCCTTTCCAAGTTCTTTTTCTATCTGCTGGCACCGCAATCAACAACGCGCTTGTGAGAAATGCGGGCTAGGGACCCCGTCCAGCGGACTCTAGTTACGAATTCCCGCTAGCAGTTCTTCGATCTCGGCTTTTTGCGCGGACGTGACCGGCAGCAGCGGAGCGCGGACCCGGCCTCCGAAGTAGCCGTTGAAGTCGCAGGCATACTTCACGCCGGCAATGCCCAACTCGCCAACAATCCGCTGGCTGGCTTCAACAATGCGTTCCTGCTTCTCTTTTGCGAGTTCCCGGTCCCGGTCCTTCCAGGCAAGATGAACCTCCTGGCAGGCCTGCGGAGCGCACGCGGCAAAACCGAGAATCGCCCCGGAGGCGCCAGCTTCAAGAGACTCGAGCAGCGTCCCGGCGGAACCCGTAAGTACATGAAAACCTACCTCCCTGGTCCGGGTTCTGATGGGCGCCGCCGGCGGGGCCGCCGCCACGGCCGACCCGCTCGCCAGATCACCCGCGGAAACAAAAGTAGCCTCTGTTTCCGTCCTGGGCGCCAGCATGCGCGCGGTCACCGCTTCGAAAATTGGCGTAACAGTAACGGCCCTTCGGGGCACGGCGCTAGTCGACCCGACCAGGGCGTGGATTCGCTCAATGCTGCCGCTGGAATCCTTGATCCCCACGATATTCGGGTGTTGCGCCAACTCTGCTACCAGTTCCAAGGGAATGTTGTAGGGTACGCACCGCGGGATGTTGTAGAGAAGAACCGGCAAGGGCGACCGGTCGGCCACGCTGCGAAAGTAGTTGAGCACCGCCGCCGGGGACATCTGACTGGCGTAATAAGTAGGCGTGCGAACCAGAATCGCGTCGTAGCGGAACGCCGCTGCCGCCTCCGCCAACTCGACCGTGGCCTTCACGCTCTCGCGCCCAACGCCGGCAATCAGCACCTTGTCCGGAGCCGAAGCCTCGGCCGCCGTCCGCAGCACATTCCGCGTCTCTTCGTCGTCCAGCAAGACCGCTTCGCCCGTCGATCCAAGCACCAGCATCCCCGCCAGCAGGCTGCGGGAGTAGCGGGCCATGTTGGCTTCAAGCTTGCGGAAATAGATCTTCTCATCCGCGTAGAACGGCGTGGGAACAGCGGCAAAAATGCCCTCGATCAGCATGAACCTATTGTAGAACCCCGGCTCTGGGGTTCCGATCTTCGCCGCTCCTGCAGCGTGGGAATTCGCTGCGCATTCTCGCCCGGAACAGCGATTGTTCTCTTTCGCGGCCGAGTGTATGTTGTATGTTAAGTAGACAAGAAACTCTCAGCACAAATCATCCCAGGAGCCCGGCGAATGCGGTCAATGATGCATGCGGATGAGGACAAAAGCACTTCCAACCTCTCCGGGCAGGCTGTATCGTTTTTTGCGCATACGCTTCTAGCCCTGGGCTCATGGCTGGTCCTGATGGTGGTGGGTTACGCCCTTAACCCGCCGGCGGTCCCGCAATCCTTCATCCTCATCTTGTCCATGCTGTTGCCTTTCATTGCAGGCAACATCGTCACTCGGTTCCGCCAGGACGAAATGGCTACTCTGGTTTGGCTCATCGGGTTGATTTGGCTGCTGATCGTCAGCTTATGGATTCTGGACATGCCGACAGGACCCAACGAATGCTTTCAGTGCGACGCCACCGAGAAGCTCACGCGCACATTCTTCAGCCTTCCCAAGCCCAGCGGCCTGATCGACAATGACGGACCGTTTATTGGCACCTGGCCGGCCGCCGCGCTGCTCGGTTATGCTCTCGGAGCCCGGCTGGCACTTCGCCGGCCTCCTGCAAAAAGCTAATCCGGCGAGTTCCTGGTTTGTTCCGCGGAATTCACTATACCGAGCACCTTGACTTGCTTTACTGAAGGCGCCCAATCGTCGCGCGTCTTCACGACACCTTCTCAACAGAGGCAGTCGCTGCGTGCAGCTGTTGCAGAGCGAAGACCGTTGTGTGGCGCTGCTGCATGGCGGCAATCCCCTCGACCGCGGCCTGCGCTGCGGCAATCGTGGTGATAGTGGGAATCCGCCCCAGCACTGCGGCCCGCCGGATCGCCTTCTCGTCGAAAAATGTGTCTTGCCCGCGCGGCGTGTTGATGATGAGCTGAATACGGTCGCCCTTGATCAGATCCACCACGTTCGGCCGGCCTTCCTTCACCTTGAAGACCCGCTCCACCGTAAGCCCGGACCGCTCCAGGACATTGGCCGTGCCCTCGGTAGCGACAATCTCAAACCCTAGTTGAACGTAACGGCGCGCCAGGTCAACAGCCGCTACTTTGTCGTGATCGTTGACGCTGAAGAAGATGGTGCCGCCGCTGGGCAAAACCTGGCCGGCCGAAAGCTGCGCCTTCGCGAAAGCCTCGCCAAACGTGGCCGCCACGCCCATCACCTCGCCCGTGGACCGCATTTCCGGACCCAGCACCGTATCGACGCCGCCAAATTTATTCCAGGGGAAGACCGGCGATTTCACGTAATAGTGCGTCCCGGTCTCCAGGTCCCTGCCCGCGTCTAGTTGGGCCGGCAGCAGTTCGCGCAGCTTGCGCCCGGTCATCAGGCGCGCTGCAATCTTCGCCAGTGGAATTCCGGTCGCTTTCGAGACGTAGGGCACCGTGCGCGAAGCGCGCGGATTCACTTCGATGATGTAGACGCGGTCATTGCCTTGAGCATCGCGCTGGATGGCCAGCTGGAGGTTCACCAGTCCGACTACTTTTAGCGCCAACGCGAGCTTGCGGGCATAACCACGAATCACATCCAGCGTCTCGGGGCGAATGCTCACGGCGGGCAGTACGCACGACGAATCGCCGGAGTGGATGCCGGCCTCCTCAATGTGCTGCATGATGCCGGCGATGATCACGTCTTCTGAATCGCACAGCGCATCCACATCTATCTCGATGGCATTCTCCAGGAAGTGGTCGACCAGCACCGGCCGCTCCTGCGAGTATTCGACCGCCTTGGTCATATAGAGAGCCACCGCTTCGGCGTCGTAGGCAATCACCATCGCCCGTCCGCCGAGCACGTAGCTGGGCCTCACCAGTACGGGGTAACCGATCCGTTCGCCAATGGCCAACGCTTCGTCCACGCTGGTCGCCGTACCACCCGCAGGCTGCGGAATCTTCAACTCATCCAACAGCTTGCCGAAGCGTTTGCGGTCTTCCGCCAGGTCGATCGACTCCGGCGACGTGCCAATGATCGGCACTCCCGCGGCGCGCAGCCGCTGTGCCAGGTTGAGCGGCGTCTGCCCGCCAAACTGCACGATCATCCCAATTTCCGCGCCCGACTGCGCCTCGTGGTTATACACAGCCAGCACGTCTTCGAGAGTGAGCGGCTCAAAGTACAGCCGGTCGCTGGTGTCGTAGTCGGTCGAAACGGTCTCCGGGTTGCAGTTCACCATGATCGTCTCGTAGCCGTCCTCCTTCAGCGCGAAGGCGGCATGGCAGCAGCAGTAGTCGAACTCGATTCCCTGCCCGATCCTGTTTGGTCCTGAACCGAGAATGATCACCTTCGGCGTCTTTGTCGGCGCAGCCTCGTCCTCTTCGTCATAGGTTGAGTAGAGGTAGGGCGTCATCGACTCGAACTCCGCGGCGCAGGTGTCCACGAGCTTGAAGACCGGCTTGATCCCCTTCGCTTCGCGCAGTTCCCTCACCTGCTGGGTGCCCGCGTGGCCCTCGAGCTTCCACTCCGTGGCAATCCGTTCGTCGCTCAGCCCAAGGCGCTTGAGCTGGCGCAGGTGTTCCGTACTGATCGCCTCCGGTGTCGTTTCTCCGATCGCCATCTGCGCCAGCGTGACCTCACGAACCTGGTGCAGGAACCACGGGTCCATGCCCGTCAGCCGCGCCACTTCCCGCACGCTCATGCCGCGCTCGAACGCATAGCGGATGTAGCCCAGCCGCTCCGGCTTCGGAGTCACCAGCATCTGCGTCAACCGCCGCGGCTCAAGAATCTCCGCACCGGTTTTCTTGCCTGTTTCCAAGGCCCGCCAGGCCTTCATCAGCGCTTCCTTGAAGGTGCGGCCAATCGCCATCACCTCGCCCACCGACTTCATCTGCGGTCCCAGCGTGTCGTCCGAGCCGGGAAACTTCTCAAACTGCCACTTGGGAATCTTGACGACGACATAGTCAATGGTCGGCTCGAAACAGGCCGGCGTTTTTCTCGTAATATCGTTGGGAATCTCGTCCAGCGTATAGCCCACGGCCAGTTTGGCGGCGATCTTGGCAATCGGGAAACCGGTGGCCTTCGAGGCCAGCGCCGAGGAGCGCGAGACGCGCGGATTCATCTCGATCACCGTCATGCGCCCGTCCACAGGATTCACGGCAAATTGCACATTGGAGCCGCCCGTCTCGACACCGATCTCGCGCATGACTGCGATAGCAGCATCGCGCATCTTCTGATACTCGCGGTCGGTGAGCGTCTGCGCCGGAGCCACCGTGATTGAGTCGCCGGTGTGCACGCCCATCGGATCGAAATTCTCAATCGAGCAGATGATGATGACGTTGTCCGCCAGGTCCCGCATCACCTCCAGTTCGAACTCTTTCCAGCCCAGCACGCTCTCTTCGATCAGGCACTCATGCACTGGCGAGAGGTCCAGACCCCGCGCCAGAATCTCCATCAACTCTTCGCGGTTATAGGCAATGCCACCGCCGGTGCCGCCCAGCGTGAAGCTTGGCCGGATGAGAACGGGAAAGCCCAGCTTGGACGCAAAATCCAGGCCGTCCCGCAGGTTATTCACCAGTGCCGATTTCGAAACTTCAAGCCCGATGCGGATCATGGCGTCTTTAAAGAGCAGCCGGTCCTCGGCCTTCTTGATGGCTTCGAGTTTCGCGCCGATCAGCTCGACGTTATAGCGATCCAGAATTCCCGAATCGGCCAGATCGACGGCCAGATTGAGCGCTGTCTGCCCGCCCACAGTGGGCAGGAGGGCAAACTTGCCAGGGCGGTTTGCGCCTGTGCTGTCGGTTCCGTTTCCACCCGAGGGCAAGCCAGGCCCACTGGCCAGCATCTCCGTCTCCAGACGAATGATCTCCTCGACATACTCGCGCGTCAGCGGCTCGACGTAGGTGCGGTCGGCCAGGTCCGGATCGGTCATGATGGTGGCCGGATTGGAGTTCACCAGCACCACCTCGTAGCCCTCCTGCTTGAGAGCCTTGCAGGCCTGCGTCCCGGAGTAATCGAACTCCGCCGACTGCCCAATCACAATCGGCCCCGAGCCGATCACCAAAATCTTCTGAATGTCATTTCTGCGTGGCATTTGTTTGTTCTGTTTCCTTACCTAAACTGTGTGATTCGGAGCATGAAGGGTACGGGCTTCAGCCCGTACATCTGTGTCGCCAAAGACAGCGGGCTTTAGCCTCGGTTCGTCCTGGTGATCGACCTGAGAAATGCCGGCGTCCTGGCTTTGAAAGGGCGCGGCTTTAGCCGCGCCGCCCGATGTCAATGGAGAGTCCTCGGGCTTTAGCCCCCGAGGGAATGCGTCCACTTCAAAACGCCCATTTGCGGAGCCATACGCGTATTGCTCCGCCTGTCCTACCAAGTTCGCCTTGACCGGATTGTTTGCGATGTATGCAAGATGTATCTTGAAATCCTCTACATCGCGAATCCGATGATCCGAGAAGCCCGTAATCCAAATCTCTCCCGTCCAGCCAAATTCCCGCTTTGCTCGAAACGAAAACCCGCCTTTCAAACATTGAATCGCCAATTCGACACTCGCCTTGGGCGTGATGAGCAGATGAAAATGATCGGGCATCAACACGAAACCATGAAGCAAATAGCGCTCTGGTCGATACCGATAGAGAGTTTCAAGGAATAGCTTGGCCCACCGCTCATGGCGAAAGAAAGGTTTGCGCTCTGCGGAATTCGAGGTCACGAAGTAAGTTTGCCCGTTATTCGTGGCGGTCTCTCTCTTCGGTCTCATGCATTCCCTCGGGGGCTAAAGCCCGACTTCTTTTCTCGCCTTTGCGGCGCGGCTAAAGCCGCGCCCTTTCAAAAACCGGCCGTTTGCCCAACGAGCAGGCATACGCAAAACAGCGGGGCAAACGCCCCGCCATCGCAGCCATTGGTACAGTTCGATACTTGAACCAAGGTACTCATCCCCTCCACTCCTCCATCATCCGCCGGAAGTCGTGGAACAGATAATGCGAGTCGTGCGGGCCGGGCGCTGCTTCGGGGTGGTACTGCACGCTGAACAGCGGCAGCGTCTTGTGCCGCAACCCTTCAAGCGTCTGATCGTTCAGATCCACATGGCTCAGTTCCACTTCATTCGCGTTGATCGAGTCCGGATCGACGGCGAAGTTGTGATTGTGGGCCGTGATCTCCACCTTGCCCGTCGCGTTGTTCCTGACTGGGTGGTTGCCGCCGTGGTGCCCGAATTTGAGCTTGTACGTGCGCCCGCCCAATGCGATCCCGACCAACTGATGGCCCAGGCATATTCCGAAGACCGGCACGCGGCCCAGGAACTTGGTTATCGAGCGCACTGCATAGTCCACCGGTTCCGGGTCGCCCGGCCCGTTTGAAAGGAAGACGCCGTCGGGCTTCAGTTCCAGCACATCCTCTGCCGTGGTCTCAGCGGGAACCACCGTCACCCGGCACCCCTCGCGCGCGAGCATTCTCAGGATGTTGTGCTTGATCCCGAAATCGTAAGCCACCACATGGAGGCGCTTCCGAGCTTCCTCGCCTTGGACGAGAGCAGTCGCCAACAGGGGATCTCCCGACTGATTGCGGCTGTCCGATGAATCAAACGTGTAGAGCGCCTTGGTCGAAACCACGCGCGCCAGGTCGGTCCCATCCATTTTCCGAATGCTTCTGGCCCTTTGGACGAGAGATTCAGCGTCGGAGGTCTTGGTCGAAACCACTCCCCGCATCACGCCATAGGTCCGCAAGTGGCGCACCAGCGCGCGCGTGTCGATTTCGGCCAGCACCGGGACGGAATACCGCTCCATGTACTCGTCGGTCACCTGTTCGGAGCGCCAGTTGGAGCTGATGGGCGAGAATTCGCGAACGATAAGGCCCTCAATATAGGGCTTAGCCGACTCGTTATCCGCCTTGTTGGTGCCGTAATTGCCGATCTGGGGGTTGGTGAGGACTACGATTTGCCCGGCATAGGACGGATCGGTTGCAATTTCCTGGTAGCCGGTAAGGGAAGTATTGAAAACAACTTCGCCCTGGCATTCACCAGGTGCGCCATAGCCGTAGCCACGGAAGATGCGCCCGTCTTCGAGCGCTAGGATTGCCTGCATTGCCTCTCCGAGGAGTGGATTCAACCGATTCTAACAGGTTTTGGCGGTTGAGTTGCGCGCCGAACCCACCGCCTTTATCGCACGACGCCCGCGTCCTTGGCCGGCCAATAGACAAAAACGGCCTTGCCGTAAATCAGCGAGCGCTCCACCGGCCCGAATTCGCGGCTATCGGAAGAGATCGACCGGTGGTCGCCCATCATGAAGTAGGTGTCCTCGGGAACCACAATCTCCATCATCGACTTTGTGTCGCGATACTCCTCGGGAACGTAGTTCTCGCGCTGCCGCCGGCCGTTGAGCCACACCTGGCCGCGGTCGATGCGCAGACGGTCGCCGGGCAGGGCGATCACGCGCTTGATGTAGCTCTTTTCCGGGTCGCGCGGATAGTGGAAGACCACCACGTCGCCCCGCTCGATTGCCGCTACATGGTAAACAAACTTGTTGATGAACAGCCGGTCGTGATCCTCCAGCCGCGGCAGCATACTGGTACCTTCCACGCGAACCGGCTGGTAGAGAAAGGTGATGATCAGCACTGAGGCAGCTGCTGAAACCAGCAAATCTCGCACCCACAGGCCGATGCCCCCGGTTTTGGTAGGTGCTGCAGGCGCTGGTGCGAGAGCCGGCTGGTTCAAGTCTTGCCCAAGTGTGGCGCTGGGTGCGGGATTGGGGACGTTGGGGGGGAGCGTTTCCATCTCTCTCTTAGATTACTCGCAACCCAGCCCTCCCATGGGGCACAGGACGCGGGTACGGCCCGGTTTTTCCATAGGTTTGGGCTGGTTGGCCGCGGGAACCAGCGCAGGAGCCGTTCCCGGCGCCCCGGTGCTGCTCAGATTCTCACCCTCGAGAAGCAGCGGGCGTTGCAAAATCATCTCCACCTGCGCTCCGCTTTCGATATTCACGTCCGCTCCGCGGGTAAAAAGCGTGGCCAGCCCCGTCGCGGCAAGTCCGGCTCCGATCCCGATCAGGCCTCCCTCGACGGGATGTCCCGAGCCGTATCCGCCGATGCTTCCCACGGAACCGCCGGAGGGAATGGCGATCTCCGCCACCTTCCCTGCATTGCGTCCTTTGTCTTCCGCCTGCTCCACGGTTCCCTCGCCGTCATCCTTCACGGTCTGCTTGCTGGCGCCGGGAAGGCTGTTCACCAAACCCGGAATCTCCACCACCGTGCCGTTGGGAAAAATGATCGAAGTGAAGTGCATGTCCAACTGGGACTTGCCCTTCACGCGCCCGGCGCGGACCACGCGGTCCACCACTCCCTGGACGTAGACGCCCGCCGGGATCATGACCCGGTTGCCGACCACCACCGGGAAAATCGAAGCCAGGTAAACTCCATCGCCTGGCTTTGCGCTCCTCGTGTTGATGGAACTACGTAATTGGAGCAGAACTTTGGTGCCGGCTGGGACGGTGTATGTCTTTTTCGCAGCAGCGGCAGGTGCAGCGTCGGGGGTCTGCGCCGCCGCCGGTGCGCTGGCCGACTGATTCGCCTGGGAGGGTGGAGCGGTAGCTTCCTGGGCAGTCGCACTCGCGGCGTCTGCCGGCTGGACCGGCGTCTGCGCAAGGCCCGGGCAACTGGCCGCAATCCCCAGGCCCAGCAGCAGCCCGGCCGCCAGAGCTCTTTGCAGTCCACGCATCATTCCCTCCCCAATCTCTCTTGTCCTCATAGACGAGTCGTCCGGACACAAGGATAGCCCCAATCGTAGCTCGAATCGCGAAAAGTGGGACGGCCGCGGAGCAGCATGACCTGATCCGCGTTACTATGCAACTGACCAATGAACTTTGAAAAAATGTCGCCCATAACTCCGTCCGTCGGCTTGGTGAGCGGATTCGCAGCCGCCTATCACGTTCTCGATGACGCCATCGCCGCTCGCGCCTTTCCCGGTTGCGCCTTCGGTGTGCTGGCCGGTGGTGAGGTCGTGCTCCAGGATACGCTCGGCCACTTTACCTATGACGAAGGCGCTCCGGCCGTGACTGCGGACACCATTTACGACATCGCCAGCATCACCAAGGTTGCGGCCACCACCGCCGCGGTCATGCTGCTCCACCAGCGCGGCCTGATCGATCTGGAGATGCCCCTGGGCGAGTTGCTTCCCGGTTTCGTCGTGGGCCGCGGTCCCGGCGAAGTGGCACGCCATGTCAAGCTGCGTCATTTGCTGGCGCACAACTCCGGGTTGCCGGGTTACGTCGAGTTCTTTCGCACCGCTTCGACTCCCGCGGCGCTCCTCCGCGCCTGCCTCGCGTTGCCCATTGCAGGCGAGCCTGGCGCACGCTTCGAGTACTCCGACCCAGGTTTCATCCTTCTGGGCAAAGCGGTCGAGGTGTTGACGCGGGAATCCCTGCCCACTTGGACCAGGCGCGAGATCTATCAGCCGCTCGGACTGGCTGCCACCGGCTACTGTCCCCCAAAAAGCGCCAAACTGTTTATTCCCCCCACCGAGCAGGACACATCCCTGCGACATCGCCGCATCCAGGGCGAAGTCCAGGATGAAAATGCCTGGGTGCTCAAGGGTGCCGCCGGCCACGCGGGTCTCTTTTCCAATGTCCCGGACCTGCTCCGCTTTGCTGGAGAAATCCTCGACGCTTCCGCCAACACCGGGAAAGCCCGTCTGTTGGACGCGTCCACCGTCGAGTTCTTCGCCCGGCGACAGGGTCCGGAGGGCAGTTCACGGGCACTGGGTTGGGATACGCCTTCCGGAAACTCCTCGTCGGGCCGGCATTTCTCGCCGCATTCCATCGGACATCTGGGTTTCAGCGGCTGTTCACTGTGGATCGACCTTGATGCCGGGATTGCGGTTGCCCTGCTCACCAATCGTACTTGGCCTGACCGTCAAACTCAGGCCATCCGTGCGGTACGGCCTTCATTCCACGATGCTATCCGCGAAGCTTTGTAGCCAAACGGAAGTCTTTTGTTTCGCACGACAACTGCACTCGGAGAGAATTGTGTCAGGACTTGCCGGGTTTGCAGATACAATGAAAGCTTGGGGATAGACACGATGCTAACCAGCTCGACGACGCAGGAGACAGCCGCCGCCCAAGCTAGTGATACGAAGAAAGACCAGGCCTCGCTGCTCCAGGACCTGACGACTGAACGCCCAAATGAGGCGTCCCAAGGCTTTGACACCAAATCCGCACTCGAAATCGCTCGCATCATCAACCACGAAGATGCCAAGATCGCGACCGCAGTCAAGAAAGCGATTCCGGAGATTGCGGCGGTCATCGACCAGGTTGCCAAGAGCTTGCGCGACGGCGGCCGCCTGATCTACATCGGCGCTGGTTCCAGCGGACGAATCGCGGCCCTTGACTCCTCCGAATGCCCCCCCACCTACTCGACGGCTCCCGGCCAGGTGCAATACATCATGGCCGGTGGACCCAAGGCCTTGGCCTCCGCCGTCGAAGTCAATGAGGACTCAGAGGAATTGGGCCAGCGAGACATAGCCCGCCGCCGCCCCACCCGCAAGGATGTTGTCGTGGGCGTCTCCGCCTCCGGCCGCACTCCCTATGTGGTAGCCGCTGTGGCCTATGCCCGCGCTCGCGGCGCCCACACCGCGGCGGTCACCTGCAACTATGGAACGCCGCTGGCCGCAGCCGCAGAGATCGCCATCGTTGCCGATGTAGGTCCCGAGGTGATTTCCGGTTCCACGCGCATGAAGGCCGGCAGCGCTCAGAAGATGGTTCTGAACATGATCACCACCGGCGCCATGACCCGCTTGGGCTATGTGTACGAAAACTTGATGGTTAACGTGCACATGCAAAACTCCAAACTGGTGGAGCGCGGCATCCGCATCCTGATGGGCGCCTGCGGCATTGATCGCGAGACCGCCGTGCAAACCATCAAGAGCGCCGGCCGCAGCGTTCCGGTTGCACTGGTCATGCTCAAAGCCAAGGTCGACAAGCCCGAAGCCGTCCGCCGCCTGGCGAAGTCCGACGGCAACGTCCGCCTGGCCATCGAGGACAACGTGCTTGAACTCTAAGGCACGGAATGAACGGCAGTTACAGAATCGATTGGGATGAAGAGAATAGCCCGCAAGGCTTTGCATGGTGCCGGGGAATTTGTCAGCCCTCTGTTTTGCCCGCGGGCTTGTTCGTGAAGACGGACATCGAATCCCCTCGCCGCCCGCCTCAGTCCGTTTCGGGATTTACACTGGAACACTAGGAGCACCTCATTCTTCATGGATAAATTTGTCATTCGCGGCGGCAATCCGCTGGTCGGCACTATTCGCGTCTCCGGGGCCAAGAACTCGGCGCTGCCCTGCATGGCCGCGGCCATTCTCACGGAAGACGAGGTCACCCTCGAAAACATTCCCCAGGTGCGCGACATCGAGACCGAGCGCCGGTTGCTGGCGGCGATGGGTGCCGAGGTCCGGCTGGGCGAGACGCCGAACACCACCACCATCAGCTGCCGCACGCTTTCCGACCCTGAAGCCAAGTACGAAATCGTCAAAACCATGCGCGCCAGTTCCCTTGTACTCGGCCCGCTCGTAGCCCGCGCCGGAATGGCGCGCGTGGCCATGCCCGGCGGATGCGCCATTGGCGGCCGGCCAATCGACCTGCACATCAAGGGCCTGGAAAAGATGGGCGCCACCATTGTTCAGGCGCACGGCTACCTGGAGGCGCGCGCTGAGCGGCTCAGGGGCGCACATCTCGTCTTCGACAAGATCACAGTCACAGGCACCGAAGATCTGCTGATGGCCGCGGTGCTGGCCGAGGGCGAAACCCTCATGGAAAATTGCGCCCGCGAACCCGAGGTTACCGACCTGGCCGCACTGCTCACCGCCATGGGCGCAAAGATCGAAGGCGCCGGAACATCCACCATGCGCATTCAGGGTATAAGCCGTCTGCATGGAGCACGTTACCGCATCAATCCCGATCGCATCGAGGCGGGAACATTTCTAGTGGCTGGCGCCATCACCGGCGGAGACCTGACCGTGGCCGACTGCAACGCCTCTCACCTGCGAGCCGTGATTGCCAAGTTGGAAGAAGCGGGCGCCCGCGTCGATATTCTCGACCCGGACACGGTGCGCGTCCGGGTGGAAGGGCGGCTGCGCGCTGCCGACATCTCCACGGAAGAGTATCCCGGCTTTCCCACCGACATGCAGGCGCAATATATGGCGCTGGCTACCCAGGCCGAGGGCGTCAGCGTGGTCAAGGAGAATATCTTCGAGAACCGCTTCATGCACGTGCAGGAACTGGTGCGCATGGGCGCCAACATCAAAGTGGACGGCCGGACGGCCACCGTGCGCGGACCCGCCAAACTCTCGGCCGCCGCCGTCATGTGTTCCGACCTGCGCGCCTCTGCTTCGCTGGTTCTAGCGGCTTTGGTGGCCGACGGCGAGTCCATCCTGGACCGCGTTTATCACATGGATCGCGGCTATGAGCGCATCGAAGAAAAGCTCGCTGGTGTTGGCGCGCAAATCCGGCGCATGGGCAACATCTTTGCGCCTAAGGAAGAAGAGGCCGCGGCCGTTTGATCGCTGGCATCAGTTTCTTTGCTGTAAAGGCTTCTCTTGCGGAACGCCGGAAGTGTGCCTCCCGTTCAAGTCCGTCGCGACTGACATATACCTGCGCCGCTGCGTTTCCCTGAGCTTTCCACGCCATCCACGGAAATGCTTTATCGCCAGCTCACGGCCACGTGCCACCGCAGTTCGTGCTTGGCGGTCTTGTGCAGCACACGGTCGTACTCGCGCAGTTCGTTCAGAACCGGCTGCGTCTCCGAGCCGAGGGCGGTGGGAGTCGCAATCAAAAAGTCCATCAGTGCGCGAATCGTGCGCAAGCCTTCCGCGGGGTCAAACCACTGTGGCTGAGGCAGATGGTGCGCCCACTCGGGGTTCGCAGCTCCCTGTTCCAGCAACAGCGCCATCGAATTCTCGTCGGCCGAAAAGAACTCCAGCAGGGGCCGCACATTCAGACGGTCTGCCAACCGTTCCAACGCATCTTCATTGCGAGCCAGGGCATGGCCGTTTACAAAAATGTCAAACCCCGGGTCTTCGCCTTCTACGACAATGTATAGACTTGCAGCCATCGTTTTGAGTCTAGTAGAGATACTTGCGGTACGGCGAAAAAAGTTGCACACGGTCATCCAGTCGATTACTACGCGGATGCTGGACACACGAGCGCGATGAAGAATTTGTGAGTGCCACTAAAGGGTTATGGATTTTGCCGCCGAATAGCCGATCCTATATAGATACAATGGTTCACGCCAGGAGTGGGTGTGGTCGATTGGAGTAAAATACCGGACGTTGGAGCCGTCACTCTGCTGGCTTGCGCATTTGCGTCCGTGGCTCGCCACAATCATACCCCGGCATCCAAGCTCTGGCTCACTGCCTGGGCCATGATTGCATTCCACTTTGTCGCCAGCATGTTCCTTCCCGTCCCCGGCATTTGGGGAAGCATCGCGCTCTTCATCACGCTGGCATCGCTCACTTGGGCCGGTGAGCTCTTTATGTGGGCGGCCGTTCCTTACCGTCAGCAGAGATCCAGTTCCATCATGGTCGCCTTGCTGATTGCGGTAAACACGCTTTATATAGGCCTTTCAATTGCTGGACCGGCCATTGGGTGGGCGTTGGCTCCGGTAGCGGTTCTCTTTTGCGTCTGCCCCCTGATCATCACGCTGTTTTCAATGTCCAGGTTTAACCACATTTTGCGCTGGGCAACGGTCCTCCTTCGCGGTTCCTTGGCACTGTTTCTTTTGGTCGTCCAGCATCGGCCCGGTGACGGAACCAATCTCGCGCTCAATGCGGTATTGTTCACCGTTTATTTCGGCTGCGCCCTCCACTTCCTGTATATGTACCGTCGGGCCACGGCCGGCGCGTTCATCACCATCGCCGGATTTGTCGCATGGTCTGCTGTGTTCGTTGTGGCGCCGGCCATCGGCGTCCTCTGGCCTCAGCTTCAGATCGAGAGCGAGGTATGGAATCTGCCCAAGTATGTTGTGGCTGTGGGCATGATCCTGCTGCTGCTTGAAAACCAGATTGAACACAACAAGTACCTGGCCTTGCATGACGAGTTGACCGGCCTTCCCAACCGTCGGCTTTTCCAGGATCGGCTGGCCAGTGCTCTGGAGCGCGCCCGCCGCAGCGGAGCCCAGACAGCGTTGCTGTTGGTCGATCTGAATCGCTTCAAGCAAGTCAACGACACCCTGGGCCACCATGCTGGCGATTTGCTGCTGCAGCACGTCGCGATCGTCTTTGCCGGGCGCGTTCGCCGCTCAGACACTGTTGCCCGAACCGGCGGAGACGAGTTCTCGCTCATCCTCGAGGAACCGACCAATCGCGCGGAGGCGGACCGCGTTGGCCAATCGCTGCTGCAACTGCTCGAACAGCCTATCAACTTGGGAGATCATGTGGTGCAGGTCGGCGCCAGTATCGGCATTTCCATCTTCCCGGAAGATGGCCTGGACATGGAGTCCCTGTGCATTGCGGCCGACCGCCGGATGTATGACGAAAAGCAAGGCGGATCCGCCCTGAACGGCCGTGCAGCCGAGCCCCTTGCCAGCGCAAGCGCATCGCCGGAGCAGCAGTCCGGCACCGGCCTTCAGACGGCGCAGTAATCGCACCCGTCCGGTTCCGCTCGCACGGACGTCCGCTTTCAACGCTGAGAATCGCAAACGGAAAGGCCCGGACTCATTGTCCGGGCCTTTTCGTTTGTCTGCTTTGAGTGAGTGATCAGCCCTGCCCACCGCTGCCGGGACCGCGACCACCACCGCTGCCACCGGGACGACGGCGACGGCGGCGGCGGTTGTTGTTGGCTGGCGGACGGCCTGCGCCCACTGCTTGGACGGCCGGAACCGGCGCGCCCTCAATGCGGTTGAAGTTCGGCTCGCTCTCCTCGTCAAACTCCTCGCCACTCTCTTCCTCGTCGAAATCGTCTCCGCCTTCGATCAGGATGGTGCTCTGATTCGATTTGGGCTGACGCTCGTCGAATTCGTTGCGCGGCTTGACCGGGGTGACGGGCGCTACAGGAGCTGGAGCTTCGGAAGCAGAAATCTCAACCTCTTCCGCTTCAGCCTCCGCCGGAGCCGATTGCGCCAGCTTGGCTTTTTGTTCCTTGATCAGGGCCTTGCGGCTGAGCTTGATGCGATTGCCTTCAATGGCCAAAACCTTGACCATCACCTGGTCGCCCTCGCGCAGCTCGTCCTTCACTTCCTTCACGCGGTGCTCTGCGATCTCGGAGATGTGCAACAGGCCATCGGTGCCGGGGAAGAGCTCGACAAATGCACCGAACTCGGCCAGCCGCACCACCTTGCCCAGGTAAACCTTGCCTACCTCAGGCACGGCGGTGATGTTGCCGATCATTTCGAGCGCCTTTTTCAGACCCTCGCTGTCGCATGAGGCAACGCTGACCCGGCCCGTGTCGTCCACATCGATTTTGGCGCCGGTCTGCTCGATGATGCCGCGGATGGTTGCGCCACCCTTCCCGATCAGATCGCGAATCTTGTCGGTGGGGATCATCAGGGTCTCAATGCGCGGCGCATAAGCCGAGCGCTCCGAATTCGGACCGCCAAGCACTGCGTCCATCTTGTCCAGCAGGAAGAGCCGGCCCTTGCGCGCCTGCTCCATCGCCTGCTGGAGAATCTCACGCGTCAGCCCGCCGATCTTGATGTCCATCTGCAGCGCCGTAATGCCCTTGCGCGTGCCGGCCACCTTGAAGTCCATGTCCCCGTAGTGGTCCTCGGCGCCCGCAATGTCGGTCAGGATGGCGTAGTCGTCACCCTCCTTCACCAAGCCCATGGCCACACCGGCCACTGCACCCTTGAGAGGGATGCCGGCGTCAAACAGCGCCAGGCTCGCCCCGCAGACCGTGGCCATCGACGAAGAGCCGTTGGACTCGAGGATGTCGGAGACGACGCGAATGGTGTAAGGCGACTCTTCCGCGCTGGGCAGAACCGCAGTGATGGCGCGCTCAGCCAGTGCTCCGTGGCCGATCTCGCGACGGCCCGTGCCGCCCATGCGCCCCGTTTCGCCTACGCAGAAGGGCGGGAAGTTGTAGTGAAGCATGAAGGGCTTCTTCTTCTCGCCCTCATAGCTCTCCAGCCGCTGGCCTTCGTCGGCGGTGCCGAGCGTGGCCGTAACCAGGGCCTGCGTCTCACCGCGGGTAAACAGCGCGGAGCCATGCGTCCGCGGCAGTACGCCGGTTTCGATTGTGATCGGTCGAATCTCGTCAAAAGCGCGGCGATCGGGACGAATCCGGTCCTTGGTCACCTGCTCGCGGAAAATCCGCTCCCGCAGATGCTCATAATAGTGGGCCAGCTTCTTCTTGGCCGCCGGATCGTCAGCGGGAAGCGCAGCTGCCAGTTCGTCCTTGATCTCCTTGACCAGCGTCTGACTCTCCAGCTTGGCGTGCGCCTTCGTATCCAGCGCATCCTTCAGCCGGTCTTCGATCTTGACCTTGAGCTCGGCGTAATAGGCTTCGTCAAACTCGGGTGCGGTAAAGGCCCGCTTGGGCTTTCCGGCCACAGCCACCAACTCGTCGATGGCGGCGACAATCTTCTTGATCTCAGTGTGGCCAAACTCGATGGCCGCCAGGATGACCTCTTCGCTCTCCTCCTGGGCTCCTGACTCGATCATCACAATGCCGTCTTTGTGGCCGACAACCATGATGTTCACAGATGTGGCGGCGCGTTCGGCATAGGTGGGGTTGATGACAAACTCGCCATCCACGCGGCCCACCCGCACAGCACCAACCGTGGCGCTGAAGGGAATGTCGGAGAGAGCCAGCGCACAAGCGGCGGCATTGATACCCACCACGTCGGGATCATTCTCCTTGTCGGCGGAGAAGACCAGCGCAATCACCTGGGTCTCGTTGCGGAACCCGTCGGGGAACAGCGGACGGATGGGGCGATCGATCTGGCGGCACGTCAGCACTTCCTTCTCGCTGGGCCGGCCTTCACGCTTGATGAATCCCCCTGGGATGCGGCCACCTGCGTAGGTGTACTCGCGATAATCCACCGTGAGGGGAAAGAAATCGATACCTTCCCTGGCTTCGGGAGAGGCCACTGCGGTGGCCAGCACAACGGTTTCGCCCGTGGTGACCAGTGCGGCGCCAGAGGCCTGCTTGGCCATGCGGCCGGTCTCAAAGACCAGCCGCTTGCCACCGGCAAGCTCGACGGCTACTTCATGCTTAGACATGGAATCCTCGTTTCGTTTTGTTCGCTTGGGAAACTTGGGTGACGGAAGCGCCGGAGGGTGCGGGGAAACTGGCGAAGAGCGGGGCAACAGACAGGTCGCGCGCAAAAGAGTGGGAGCTGCGCGGGGGAGCGGATTCTCCCGGCCTGCCAGCCGGGCTGTCAGCCAGTTTCCGCAGCGGGGATGCGCTCAGCCGATGGCTGTGCGCAATCCCTGGCAGCGGGTCAATTTCGCCAGGTACACCATGGCCCCAGGTCCTGGGTAGAACGGGGGCCGTGACCATTTTCCGGTCTGGGCGCTTCCGGGTCAAGGTTGGCTTTCTGATTACTTGCGGATACCGAGTTTGCCGATTACGTCGCGATAGCGATCGGTATCATGCGTTTTCAGGTAATCCAGAAGGCGGCGGCGCTTACTGACCAACTGCAAGAGCCCACGGCGCGAAGCGTGGTCCTTCTTGTGGGTTTTAAAGTGCTCGGTCAGTTCGGCGATACGCGCACTCAGAATTGCAATCTGGACCTCCGGCGAACCGGTGTCCGTATCGTGGGTGCGGAAGCTTTCAATCAGGGTTGTTTTCTTAGCAGTCGCCAGCACGGCGTGTGTTACTCCTCTTGTTTTCTCAGGTCCACTCTTCAGTGTCTAGTGTGAGATTACCATGAATGCGCGGCCGGGCGCCATTTGCCAGCCGCGCAGGAACCAACCTGGAAACCCAACCGCTTCAACGCCTGCCAAAACAAAAGTTGCAGGTCTTCGCCACCACCACGTGCCGCGGAAAGGAACGCAGGCTCCACGCTCATTCCCCTCTGCAACTACTCATCCCGCGCCAGCCAATAGTTTGCCCGGGCTACAATATGCGCTCCGTAGTCCTGCGCCGTCCGTACCCGGATGATGTGCAGGCCGGGCGTCGGATTGGATGGGCTGAAGGTAATCAGGTACCGGTTGCGGGCATGCTTGGCCGATTCCACCACCCTCTTTTCAAAGCCCTTGTCGCCCGTAAACGTGTTGTATTCCCCGCCGCTCATGTGCGCAACCTCTTTGGTCACGTTCTTCTTGAACGCCGGCACCAGCATCGCCAGAGTCGAGACCAGGCTCATGGTTCGATCGTCGCCATTGTCCTTGATGTCGTGAAGCAGCTCCGCCTTTGCCGGCGAGAATGACACGCTCAGGACCAGGATGTCGGATTGCCCGATCTTGCGAATTAGCTGCTCGGTTTTGGTGTGCTTGCTGCCGTGGTCGCGCTCTTCGCTGATCAAGAGCAGCACGCGGCGGTACTCCTTGGGCTGGGATTGCAGCAAATCGACGGCGTAGCTGACGGTATCGAGAATCGCGTCGCCGCCGTTTCCCGGATCCAGGTTCTTCAGGGCCTCGTTCACGTCCTCGCTGGAGTGCGTAAAGTCGCGGATAAGATGCGGCTTTGAGTCAAATCCCACCAGCGCCGCCTGTCCCTTGCCATCGGACAAAAACAGGTCAAGCAGCGGACCAAGCTTGGCCAGTTTGTCGAATTCGAGCACGCTCGCGCCGCCCTCTTCGACAGCCACCACCAGCGAAACCGGCGCCGTGTCCATTTCCTCCTGTACACGAATTTTCTGCGGCACGCCGTTGTCTTCGAGAACGAAATCATCCGGCTTGAGGCCGTACAGAATCCCTCCGCCCGCCCGCTCAACCAAGGTTGGAACCAGTACCTCAGTAGTCGTTATGCGCAAGGTGGGTTGATCGGCGTGGGTGCTGGGCAGCGGCAGCGGAGGCTCGACCGGTGGCAATTGCTGCGCGCTGCTGACCGCTGCACTCAGTGCCAAAGCCAGCAACGCGGGCCGGAAAAACAGGAAAAATCCAGATTTCATGCGGGAAAAACTCCAGGATTGATCATTCGGCCCCATGGCCGGCGCAGCGATTTTCGTTTCTCGGCGGGGCCGATTCGACTCAGCGGCCCCCATCGACGCCCGTCGCTCCGGTCCCCTCGCTCGGCTCCACCGCTCAGAGGTCAATCGTCCGCTCATCGATCAGACGCGTTTGTGCACTTCCCGGTCCAGCCGCGCTGTCCAGGCAAGATAGCTCAGAAACTCCCAACGCGAGGTCCACAGAAAGCCCAGCAGGTCTTTGGACGTCATCGTTTCCGCCGGCATGCCAGAGTAGGTTTCCACCCGCCAGCGCATATACTCGCTTCGCCACGGCGCCAGCCGGTGGCCGCGGGTCGCATTCCATAAAAAACGCAGCGGAGCAAACATGACGGGTCCTTTGCCTAAAGTATAGACGGCCCGGCTCCCGGCACGCGCAGTCGCCCAGCCTTACGCAGGCAGCTTGCTGAACAGGTCGTTCGAACTCGAATTCAGTTGCGCAATCACATCCTCGAGCGCCGTCTGCTGGGTCTCGGAGAGAGAAAGCTGCGACGAGACCTGCGCCACATCGGCCTGCATCAGGTTGGTCTGTGCCGTGGTCAACTGGGTCTGCACGCTGGTCACTGCTTCTGAAGCCGCGCTCAGTTGGGTCATGGAGTTGTCGATGGTCACACGCTGCTGGGAGACGTAATTCAGCGCCGTGCTCAACGCTTCCGTGTCGCTGACTGCCTGGGTGGTGTTGACCGTCCCGCTTGCATAGTCGGCCACCAGGCTGTTCAGAGCGCCAAAGACACTGTTCGCACCGCTGCCCGAGAAGATCTGGTCGCCAGGCACGTTCAACTGGATCTTCTGCCCGCCCGGCGTCTCAAGATAGTTCACGTCTTCGTCCCCACTGTAGGTGGTGACCGCCGGCGATGTCGAAGTCGAGGTCGTGAAAGGTGCGGAGGAACTCTCTCCCCCGGCAAAGATGTACTGGCCCTGGTAACTGCTATTGGCCAGCGAAACCACCTCGTCCAGAATGCCGGAAATCTGGCTTCCCACCGTCTTCACGTCGTTCGCGTTCATGGTGCCGTTATTGGCGCTGGTGGCCAGCGAAATGGCCGAGGTCAGTTGCGAAACCACCTGCCCCAAGGCTGAATCGGCGACCTGCAGTTGGCTGGTTACCAGGCTCGAGGATTGCGTAAACGAGTCGTCCTGCTGAATCTGGTTGAGCAGCCGCACATTCTCTCCGGAGGCCACCGGATCGTCGCTCAATGAGTTGACGCGCACCCCGCTCGACAGTTCGGCCGTCAACTGTTGCTCGGTCGCCTGCGTCTGATCGAGCGAGCTCACCAGATTCGTGACATAAAAAGGATCCACACGCATCGCTTTTCTCCAACACACCGCATTGTTCCTTTGGGTGGCAGTGTGCCTGCCTTTGCCATGCCTCCGCCTGTTTTGCCTTGCGCTCGCCCCACCCGGCACCCGCTTCGCCGGAGACTTTGTCTGCAGCCTTAGGAAACCGCCGTTTGATCTCCCAGGTTCAGCGCAGAAGCCATGATGGTGTTCAGCATCGTGAACACCTGCGAAGCCGCCTGGTAGCTGCGCTCCAGCGTAGTCATCGAAGATGCCTCGTCGTTCAGATTGACCCCGGAAAGCGCGCTGTTCTGCGTCTGCAACTGCGTCACCGAGGCGTTCTGCGCGGTATTCTCCGTTTGCACCCCAGAGACCGTCGAGCCCAGCGCGGACACAAAGTTCGAGTAGAAGTTGCTCGCCGTCTCGCCGTTCACAATCGACTGGTTGCCCAGGTCGGCCATGGCGGTCGCATTCGAGTTGTTGCCCGTTCCATCTCCCAATCCGGCGGTGGCAATGTGGTTGGGATCGGTCATCACCACGCTCATCGACGCCGCACTGCCCGCCACCTCGGTGGGTTCCGAGAAGATGTTGCCCGCGTTCCCGTTGTCTCCATCCAGATCGGTGCCCGCGTTGTTCTGCGCATTCACCGACGTGGAGATGCTGTAGGCCAGTTGATCCAGTGAACTGAGCGCGCCGGGAATGTCCACGTCCCGCGCCGTCAGGTACCCGCCCAGCGATCCGCCCCCCGAGGCCAACTGCGACGTAATGTCCGTGCCGCCCACAAAAAAGTCCGTCACCCCGTCCACCGTGCCGGTGGTCAATTGATAGCTTGCCCCCTCTGAAACCAGGAGTTGGCCGGATGTCGTGGTAATGGAGAGCCCATTGTTTTCGGTCGTAACCTGGTTGATGCCGATCAACTGCGACAGCTGGCTCACATCCTCATCGCGCTGGTCTTCGAGCGTTCCCGCATCGCCGTTCGGCGAGGAGGACTGTATCTGCTGGTTCAGCTGGGCGATCGTCGTGGTCAGCGAATTCACCTGGCTGGCCACGCCCGCTGCCTCCTGGTCCAGGGCCGACCTCTGCGAGTTCAGGCTGCCGGCGGCGTTCGAAATGTCGCCCGCCAGCGTCTTCGCTGCGGAAAGCACCGCCTGCCGATCCGAACTGACGGTTGGATTTGCCTCCAGCGAGGACAAGGAACTGAAAAAACTGGTGATGTCGCTGCCGATGTCTCCCGCCGTCGAACTGGACGAACCCGAATCTGGCGTGAACAGCGCCTGAATCGTGTTCAGGGCCGTCAGCCGCGAAGCCGAGGCCGAAGCCAACTGCTGCTGTTGATCCAGCCGCGCCACCAGCACGCTGTCCCGCACCGATGTTAGGCCTGTTTCCGTCACCCCCGAGCCGTAGGAAACTCCGTCGATCACAATCGGCTGGTTCTCCTGCCAGTTGGGCGTCTCTTCCGTATACCCGGTGGTGTTGGCGTTGGCCACATTGTTGGCCACAATGTTCAGCGCCGCCTGATCGGCGTCCAGGGCCTGCGACATCATGCTGAATGCGGAGCTAATTGTCCCCATGCCCGCTCTCCGTTCCGGACCATCCCCGCCCTGGCTGCCCGCCGTACTCCAATCGCCCGGCGCGCAACTCCCGCAGCCGGCTCATCACATTCAGGTTGGCTCGCGTCGCCTCCAGCACCTTGGCAAACACCGCCATCTCCCCCGCGGCATCCCTGGCCTCGGCCGCCAACACCGTGCCCTCTTCCCTGGTCGCCGGCGGAAGCGCGCGATTCAATGCCTGGCACGACAGCGCCAGTTCCTCAAGCCGGTCCGCATCCAGAAGCGCCAAGGCCCGCGAGGCTTCGATCACCAGCTCCTTCATCTGCGGGTGCCTGCGGCGCTCTCCAATCTGCTCCATCGCCCTCTTTCCTTTCGCTCCTGCCAGGCCTCTCCCGCTTGACATCCGTCTGCCCACCTGCCAGCCCAACCCGGACGGCCTTTCCCTGGCGCCAGCTCTCCAGGCAAGCGCTCTCAACTCCCGACCCCCGGCCCGTCTTGGCTCAACCCCGGATTACTTGTCGCCGCTCAGCATCGCATCCACCATCTTCGAGGCGACAGCCGCCGCCGGCACGCTGTAGGTCCCCGCCGCCAGCGCCGCCTGGATGCCGGCCACCTTGTCCATGCGCACGTCCGAGCTGGCGACCGTCTGTGCGACCTCGCTCCCTGCGCTGCTCAACGTCGCCTCGTCGCTCCCCAGCGCGCTCGTGCCCGCCGTGGCGCCGCTCTTCGCCGTCTGCGCAGCCGCCGGCGCCGTCGCAGCGGTCCCCAAAAGCGATTTCAACCCCTCAAGACTGTTGCGAATGTCCATCTTCGTTTCTCCTTGCTGGCTTCATCGGCTCACTTACTAATCACTCTAGTCATTCAGCCGCTCTCATTACGGTATTGCCGTGCAGATTTCCGGTTACCTGTGCACTTGCCGGCTTGGTTCCACTCCGGGAAAGATCGTGCACAATGCTGTTGGCAATCCCCAATCCGCCCGCCTCGCTCAGCGCCCGTCCTAAGGCCTCGGATGCAAACTCGCCCAGCGCGCTGCCGGATCCCTCGTCGTCATCCTCTCCTGTCAGGCCGCTGCCGCTGCTCAACGGCTTGAGCAACTCCTTCATCATCTGCGCCTCGAATTCGTGCGCGGCACGCACCAACCGCGGTTGCGGCGTAACCTGGGCACTGCCGGCGGCTTCTGCTGTTGCTGCTATCGATTCCACTAGAGCACCTCCAGGTCGGCCTCAAGAGCGCCGGCCTCCTTCATCGCCTGCAGGATCGAAATCACGTCCCGGGCCCCCGCTCCTGTCCGCTGCAATTCCTGGACCAAATCCTCCACCGTCGCCCCCTCTTTCAAGTCGATGCGGTTCACCGGCTTGTCCTGCGCCTGCACGCTCGTCTGCTGAACCACCTGGGTCGTGCCCGCAGAGCCAGGATTCGGTTGCGAGACCTTGGTCTCGGAGATCACGTTGACACTCAGTCCGCCGTGCAAAATCGAAACCGGCTGCAGCCGCACCGTACCGCCAATGACGACCGTGCCGGTGCGCTCGTTTACCACCACCCGCGCCCTGGGGTAGACCTCGATCTCGATAGCCTCCACCTTGTCCAGAAGCGCCGCCATGTCCTCCTCCGGCGTGGCGCTTACCTCCACACGCCGGCTGTCGATTGCATGGGCCCGCTTTGCGCCCAGCGTCCGGTCGATGGCCCCGGACATTCGCTCCGCGGTGTGAAAATCCGCGTCGTTCAGCACCACGTTGACCGAATGCATCTGTTTCAGGTCGAAGGGCACCGGCCGCTCTACCAGCGCCCCGCCCGGAATCCGCCCCGTGGTGGGATGATTCATCTGCCTGGTATTGCCACCGGCCGCAGCCATGTACCCTCCCAGCACCAGCGCCCCCTGAGCCTGGGCGTAGATTTGGCCGTCCGGGCCATACAGCGGCGTCATCAGCAGAATCCCCCCTTCCAGAGAGCGCGCATCGCCGGCCGACGAGACGGTAATATCCACCTTGTAGCCTGGCCGGCTGAAGGGCGGAAGCGTGGCCACCACAAAGACCGCGGCCATATTCTTCACCTGCATGTTGCTGGCGCTGTTCGACCCCGTCTGCGGAACTGTGATTCCCATTCGCTCCAGAGCCGAGATCAGTGTCTGCGCCGGGAAGACGGTCTGCGAGCTGTCGCCCGTGCCCCGTAGCCCCACCACCAGCCCGTAGCCCACCAGCTGGTTGTCCCGAATCCCTTCGATGGTCGCCACATCCTTGATCCGCGCCAACTGCCCGGCGCTTTCCGGGCGAGCCGTGAAGAACGCCGGCAGCAGCACAGATGCCGAGATCGCCCACCACCAGAAATACCGCCCCACTGTTCTCCTTCTCATCCCTCGCATCGGCGACCCCTGATCCCTGTTCCCTAATCCCTAATCCCTGCCCTTAGAACACCAGCAGCTTCTCGATGAAGCGCACCACCGGGTTCTGCCGGTAAGTCGAATCGTTGACGATGCCCTTGCCCGTCACCTCAAGCTCAAGATCGGTCATGGCGGTCGACAGAACCTGATTTTGCGCGCTCACGTCCTCCGGACGCACCAGCCCGCGCAGCTTGATCAACTGTGTCTGCTGCGAGAAGGTCAACTGCCGTGTGGCCTGTACCACCAGCATCCCGTTGGGCAGCACGTCGACCACCTCGGCGCCAAACGTCGTCGCCAAACTTGAATTGGTTGTGCTCTGGCCCTGCGCCGAAAGTCCCGACGACGCAGTCATGCCCAGCAGGTTCTGCAGGTTGTTCGAGGACTTCAGCTTGCCAAATAAAGAGGTCAGCCCGGAATTTGCGCTCGAGGCGCGGGAATTCTTGACCTGCCCATCCGTCGATGCCGCCAGGCTCTCCGTCACCACAATCGAAACCACGTCATGGACCTTCGCAGCCTTGGCGTCGGTGCCTAGTCGCACCAGCCGGCCTTCCGGACTCCAGATCGAACCTGGCGTCCGTACTTCGGCCGCATTCTGCGCCCGTACCCGCTCGATGTACGCGTGCAGGGCCGCCTCGGGCGGGGTCGTCTTGGCCGCCGCCGGGCTAGCCTTCGGCTGTTTCTTGGCGAACGCCTGCCCTCCCAAGCTCATCAGCAGAGCCGCCGCCACAACCAATAGGGCGCCGGCCTGCGTCCATCCGTGCTTCATGGCTGGTCCCCTGTCTCGGCCTGACAAGCCGCCCTGCCCGGTCCAATGGCCACAGCCCGCAAAACCTTGCCCCCCAACTTCAGTCGCACATTGAACACCGATCCGGCCGCCGCTGGACCCAACGCCACTGCCTCCAGGTACGCCTCGACCAAGCTCGTGTGCTCTTCCACAATCAGGCGATCTCCGGCGCGAATCATAGGCCCAGGAATCGTCAAGGCGGCGGGCTGTGCCGGCGACGCCCCAATTCCACCTGTTGCGAAGGAGTCCTCCACCAGCACCATCCTGCCTGGCCCCCCCGGATGCCCTGCGTCACGCATCAGCCCCCAGCGTTTCCCGGTGTGTGGGTCGACGATCTCGCGCACGAATTGCCTGCCGCTCCCGCTCTGCGGAACGCCGGTCGTCGATGAAACCACCAGCACTGCGCCCACACCAGACATGGCGGGGACCTCCTGGGAGTGCGCACCGATCGCCGCTCCCAGCGCCAGAAACGCCGCGGCCAGCGTCCTCCCCCGGCCCGCCTTCCTCCGATAATTTCCGTTCCATGTTCTCATGCGTTGCTTTCACTTCAGTGGGTCATATTGTTGACTTGGGAATACATATCGTCCGCAGCCTTGATGACCTTGGAGTTCGATTCGTAGGCCCGCTGGGCCAGCACCATCTGTACGAACATGGTGACCACATCGACGTTCGAATTCTCCAGGTACCCCTGCTGCAAAGTGCCCATCCCCTCCGTGCCGCCGGGGTTGCCAAGCACCGGATCTCCGGAGCTGAGCGTGGCCTGCAACAGGTTCGAACCCATGCTCTCCAGGCCTCCCGGGTTGGGAAACGTGGCCAATTGCATCTGGCCCAGTTGCGAGGGGTTCTGCTGCCCCGGAAGCGTGGCGTTCACCACCCCGTATTGCGTGATGGTGACTGCCGTCGCGTTGGCGGGAATGGTAATGGTGGGAATCACCGGGTCGCCGTCTGTCGTGACCAGCGTTCCCTGGTTGTTCAACTGAAACTGCCCGGCCCGGGTGTAGGCAATGGTCCCATCGGGCCTCTGCACCTGGAAGAAACCGGTGCCTTCGATGGCCACGTCCAGTGGGTTCGAGGTCTGGTTCAGCGACCCCTGGGTCATGATCACTTCGGTGGCTGCCGACTTGGTGCCCAATCCGATCTGCAGGCCGGCAGAGACCGTCGACTGGCTCTGCGCCGCACCCGGCGTCACCAGGTTCTGGTAGACCATGTCCTGAAACTCCAGGCGCAATTGCCGGAATCCGGTCGTCGAAGAGTTGGCCAGGTTGTTGGCGATGGTGTCCAGGTTCAACTGCTGCGCGCTCATGCCGCTGGCTGCGGTGTAAAGGGCTCGAATCATGACGGCTCCTTTCGGTCGCCCGTTTTCAGTGATCTCGGGTCAGTTGTCAGCCCCGGAAGTGCCCGAATCCCCGAGGACCAAAGCTGGCTTCCAATCCATTGCTCAACAAACCTGGCAAACAACCTCTGACTGCTGATCACTGACAACTGATCACTGCACACTGTTCCCTGCCGTTCATACCCGGGGGAGATCCTCGGCGGCAATCTTGTTGAATTCGGTGTGGAAGACGGTCAGGGCCTTCTGCATCATCTCCGCCTGCCGCTGCATCACGATCAGGTCCAGCGTTCCCTGGATCACATCCTGGTTGGCGGTCTCAATGGCCCCCTGGTGGACCGAGGCATTCTTTGAGAGCGTGGGCGCCATGCCGGCCGGCGCTACATAGCGATTGGCACCCTCGGGGGTGAGTTGTGTACTCGAAGGAAAGGTGAAGATGCCCACCGTGTCTACAGCGCCACCGGCCACCGAGAGCACTCCATCCGCGCCCACCGTCACCTCGCCGGGGGGGATCGAGATCGGCTTGCCGGCCGCCGAAAGCACGAGTTCGCCCGCGCTGGTCACCAGTTGTCCGTTCTGAGCACGATGGAAACCGCCGTCGCGCGTGTAACGAGGCCCGTTCGGTGTCTCCACCTGAAAGAACCCCTCGCCTTCGACAGCCAGATCCAGCGGATTGCCGGTCTGTTCCAGCGAGCCCTGGCCCATGTTGAGCCGGTCGCCGCCCAGCAGGCCAAAATTGTTCACTGTCTGTCCCAGTTGCGAATCCTCGGCGTCCGGCCCCAGCAGCACTGAGCGGAAGTACTCCCGTTCCGACCGATACCCCGGGGTCTGCGCATTGGCCAGGTTGGCTGCCGCCGTGTCCAGGGCCTGGGTGCGCGCCATCAGGCCGGTCATTGCTGCGTAGTATCCGCTGTCCATTCAGTCAAGCTCCTCGTTCGATCGAGGATCTTGCAGCTAGAGGACCGGAAAATGGAAGAAGGGATTAGAACAACATCAGAATTGGATAGAGACCCCGGGAATTGCCAAGCAGCGACGGCCCCGGCCCGTCAGGAAGAGATGGCGGTGGGAGGATGCACCCCGGGACTTCCGGGGCGATGCTGTTCAAGGCGCAATTTGGACCCGGCGCCGCCGTCCTCTCCGCTGCCTGGACGTCCGGCAAGTCGAGGTCGGCGTCGCCGATAAGCGGGCCTATTGAATGCTGTCGCAGACGATCGTCACCTCGAAGCTGGCGTCGTCGAACCGATAGCTGTGAATCAGCCGGAATTCGGGAGCTTGCACGTGCAGATGGTAATCCTTGCCCGTGATGACGGTGGGGACCGACAGTCCGCAGTTTGCGGCCAAATCCGGCACCTTGCCCTTCCACGCCCCGGCCAGCATGTTGCAGATCTCGCCGATGGCGTCCTTGACGATGTCGTCCATCTCGCTGAACTCCATGCCCGCCATGGCTGCGGCGATCTTCATGGCCGCGGAGCTCCCGCTCCTGACCACGCAGGCGCCGCTCAACAGACCGCCAAACCCCACCACTGCGGTTACCTGTTCCCCCTCCATTGCCGCCGGCTCGGCTTCGCGCCGGCATTCGACTCCCAGCATCATGCTGAAAACCTCATCCACGCTCGCATCCAGATTCCTGGGGTCCGAGACCAGATGGACGGAGTTCCGCAACGAAGGCGATACTGCCCGCTCCGTTTCCTTTGTGCCGACCCCGCGCATCCGTGCGATCATTGCCGCACGGCTTCCGTTCATTTCCACGTCAATCCCTCCCAGGGCTAGGCCGCATTCAACAGCGGCAGAACCCGTTCCTTTACCTGTTCTGCCGTAAACGGCTTGCGAATGTATCCCTGCGCTCCGGCCAGGATGGCCTGCTTCACATGCTCCTCGCTCGACTCGGTGGTGATCATCACCACCGGAACGCCGGGAGCCAGGTTTTGGGCCCGGATCTGGCGCAGGAACTCCAGTCCATCCATCGACGGCATGTTGATGTCGGAAACAATCAGGTCCACCCGCTTGGCCCTCAACAAATCCAGCCCTTCGATGCCGCTGCCGGCCTCGTGTACCACCAGCGGGTCCAGGCCCGCCTGGCGGAGCGCCCGTTCCACAATCTTGCGCATCACTGAGGAATCGTCGACGATCAGAGTTCGAACTTCGCTCATATCCAGGCTCCTCTGCTTTCCTGTCTATCGGCCGTAGTTGCCGGTTCTTCAAGGACTTCTGCACTTTTTGGAAGGCCGCGCCTCATTGCTCCCCTATCGTGCAGATCAGATCCTGTACCGAGTCCCGCTCTGGCACGGCTCCGCTCTGCAACCGCCGCCACAGCCGCAACCACAGGCAGTCGTGGACCCTGACCAGCCGCGATTCCATTGGGCGCACCCGCTCGATCGATTTTGCCAGCGCATGCACCAGAGCCGGCTCCGAGGCCGCCTCGATCAGTTCGACTGGGGGAAATTTCGCGCTCAACATGCGGGCATGCACGGGACGGAACAGCGATCCCTGCACCAGCCCGCTCTCGACTCGCAGACCGCTCATCCGCTCGACGGCCAGCGCCACGACCGGATCCAGCCGGTCCTCAAACCCGAGATACAGAAGCTTGCCCGCGGCCACCCGCAAGGGGAGCGCCCCAAAGGCGTCCACAAACAGCCGGGGCAGAACAGGGGTCAGAGCCTCGGCGTCGTGAAACTCCAAAGGCAACACCGGGCAGCTCCACTGCAAGCCCAGCGCCCTAGTCACCAACTGCTCACTCACGCCCTGCTGGCGCACCAGCCAGTGGCCCAGCCGTCCGGTTCCAGCCACCTTCTGCGCATCCAGCGCCTGGCGCAGTTGGCCCGAGGTGATCCAGCCTTGTTCGAGCATCACCAAACCCAGCGGAATGCGGTGCCGATGGTTCTCCGGCGCCGCTCCGCGTCCGTCCAGTTCGCGCCCGACCGCCGTGGCCACCCGCGCCACGGTGCACGCCGCCGAGCAGTTCCAGCCGCCTTCAAACACCGGAGCCGAGCGGCTGCGCCAGAGATGCAGCCAGCCGGAGCCGCAGTCGGGATTGGCGCACGTCTCAAACAGGGCGCTCCGCACTCTGCTGTGCGCACCGGCGCTTCCACCCGCCAGCCGCCAGGGAAGAGCTGCCCCAAGGAACTCTGCCTTTGGCGCCCCGGTAAGGTTCCGGCTCAGAATAGGCATCGTATGCTCTCCAACCGCTTCCTGGGCGCGGCCACCTCGGTCACGCGCAGGCCAAAGTTGCCATTGACCAGCACCACTTCCCCGCGCGCAACAATTTTGTCGCCAACGATCAGGTCCACGGGGTCGGATACGTGGCGGTCCAGTTGCACCACGTCTCCCGGGCCGAGGTCGAGAATCTCTTCCAGCGGCAGCTCCCGGCAGCCGAAGCGCAGCGAGGCTTCAAGCTCGACATCGAGCAGCAACTCGATGCCTGGGCTGAGGTCTGCTGGCTGCTCCCCGGCAGGAGAGGTGTCCCGGGCCGCCGGCTTCGAGTCTCTTACCTCGTCCCGAACCAGAATCGCAAAGACACGCTCGCCGGCCTTCAACTGGAAGCCTTTGGAAGCCCGGATCTCTCCCGAAGTCTCCTCGAAACGCTCCACACGGCACTTGCTGCCGGTCGTGGCCAGTAACTCTCCGGCTGCGGCATCGGCCACTTCGCGCAGCAGCTCGCCCCATCCGGCCTTCTGGTCCACTCCCTCGCCCAGCAGCGGGGACTCGAGAACCGAGTTCTCGAGATGCACTTCCAAGCGGCCCTCCAGGTCTCCCGCGAGAGTGGCGGCAAAGCCGAACGATCCGGCCGGCAGAGGGCGGAGCGGTGAGTCGGCAAGCTCCGGCTCTCCGGCCAATGCCTGCGCAAATAGCGTCTTCGCGACCGCAATCCAGCACTCAAGATAGGTTTTCATGGCTCAACCTCGGAGATCGGACGCTCGATACGGGCGGCGCGGTGAGCTCCCTGGCGAATGGCCTGGGCGGTCGAGAGCACTTGGCCTCCAACGCGCCACTCGGGCAGGGCGTTGGCAGTCAGATCCAGACGCAAAACCGAGCCGGGTTGGAGGTTCTCGATGGTGCTGGCCGCCAGCCGCACCGTGGGCAGTTGCAGGGAGCCGCCGAAGCGGATGCGCCGCGCCACGGCCTCCATCCGCGCCCGGGTTTCACCGGCGTGACGGCGCCGCCGGCCCCAGTCCGAGGTCAGCCGGCGCAGAATGGTGTTGGCCACCACAGCTGGAAACGCCAGGTTGAGCAGGCCCGCGCTGTGCGGCATGCGTATTTCGAAGCTCAGGCAGAGGGTTTTCTCGGTGACCGCCATGATGCGGGCCACCTGGGTCTGCATCTGACGGCGCTCGAAGTTGAAACTCAGCCCTACCGGCTGCCACGCCGCAGTCAGCTCCCGGCAGACGATCTCCACCACGCTGCCCAGGATCGACTCCTCGATGTCGGTCAGTTCCCGCACGGGGCCGTCCCGGCCGTCTCCGCCGAGCAGCAGATCGATGATCGGGGGAGCCAGCGCCAGATCAAGTTGCAGCACCGAGAGCGCACCCAGCGGCTCCAGACGTACGGAAGCCATATAGCTGATCTCGGGAATGCGCAGCAGGAACTCGTTGAAGGGGATCTGCTCGGCCGAGACCAGGTTGACCTGGAAGCGGCTGCGCAGCCAGGCTGCCAGGTTGTGGGTCAGGTTGCGCGCAAACATGTCGTTCAACAGACTGATGGCGCGCAACTGCTCGGTCGAGATCTGCCCCGAGGAGGAAAAGTTGTAGGGCACCACACGGGCCCGCACCTCGCTGCGGGGAGCCTCCTGGGTCGTGGTCCGGGCGGCTTCGAAAAGGGCGTCGATCTCGTCCTGCTTGAGCATCTTGTCCATCAGTCGTTCCCCCCACGGATCTTCCCGCTTCCGTCTGCGCCTGTTGTTTCAAAGATTCCCTGCACCGTATTCCCTGGTCCTTCTTCTCTCTGCCCAACTCACCGCCGCGCCCGTTCGTGCGTCTTGGACGGCCGCGAACGCTCGAAGACACCGCGCGCCGCCAGATCCTTGAGCGAACTCCTCAGGTGCACCACCGCCGAGGCGTGCATCTGCGAAACCCGCGACTCGACCACCCCCAGCGCCAGGCCGATCTCGCGCATGGTCATCTCCTCGTAGTAGTAGAGGCTCATCACCAGCCGTTCCCGGTCGGGCAGATTCTGGATGGCCTCGCCCAACCGCTCCTCAAGTTCGCCCCTCAAGCAGCGGAACAGCGGATCTTCCTCAGGACGGCCCGGCACATAAGCCAGTTCCTCCTCGCCCGAGTCCTCATTGCGCTCCATGTGCAGCGTGCCGATCTCCAGCCCCTTCAAATCGCCTAGAAGCTGCTGATAATCCTCCAGCCCCAGCGCCATCTCCGCTGCGACTTCGGCCTCTCCCGGCGCGTGGCCCAGCCGCGCCGTCAGCACCCGGATCGCTTCTTCAACCGCGCGCCCTTTGCGCCGCAACTCGCGCGGACTCCAGTCGAGCGTCCGCAGGCTGTCCAGGATCGCTCCCCGGATGCGGAACTGCGCGTAGGAGCGAAACTGCACCTTCTTGGCCGGGTCAAATTTGGAGAAGGCGTCCATCAGCCCCAGCACCCCGGCCGAGACCAGGTCCTCGATGTCCACATGCTGCGGCAGGCGTTCGTGGATGCGGCGGGCCAGATACCGTACGATAGGCAGGTGTTCGAGCAGAATCTTCTCCTGCTCGCCGGTGAGCCCAGCCGCGTCTGGCGGAGCCCCGGGCGGATACCCGCCGCCCCCGCGAGCGCCCCGGCGCATCGTTGCCTGCATCCCCGCCGCACTTGCCGCTTCCATCCCCATGGCCGTCCCCTTTATCCAACTCAGAACTGCATTTCACCGAAGCTCAGAACTCCAACGGTTGACGATCCTCTTCCGTCCCTGCGGTCTCAGCGCACCGTTCCCACCGGACGCAGGCGAACCTCGGGCGGAATCTCCCCGGCAGACACTACCGCCAGACGCGGCAGCATCGGCTCCAGCCAGCGCTTGACGTGATAGCGGGCCGGACTTGGAACCAAGAGCACGGGAAGGGCCGCCGCGGAGGCGGCAGGGATAAGTTGCCTCAAAGAATCGGCCAGACGGCGCACCACCGGCGTTCCCGTTGTTCCCCCGGCCGCAAGCAGCCGCTGGCCCGTCTCCGGCGACAGTGTGGCCAGAATCTCCTCTTCGAGCCCCGCATCGAGCAGCAGAACGGGCAACTGTCCCTCGGGATCGAGCAGCGGCTGGATCAGGCGCCGGCCCAGCGCCTGACGTGCGGCTTCGACCAGGCCGACCAGCCCCTTGTTCACCGGGGCGGTTTCCAGCAGAGCCTCGAGCACGGCGCCCAGATCGCGGATCGAGACCCGCTCCCGCAACAGCTGTTCGAGCACCCGGCCTACTTCGCCCAGGGTCAGCAGCTTGGGCACCAGTTCTTCCATCAACTTGGGATGGCTCTCGTTCAGCGAGTCCACCAGCCGCTTGGTCTCCGCCCGGCCGAGCAGTTCGTACGCATGCTGGCGTATAAGCTCTCCCAAATGAGTGGTGATTACGGTGACCGCATCCACCACCGAGTAGCCGGCGGCGATGGCCTGGTCTTCGAGAGCCGGTGCGATCCAGATTGCGGGTACGCCGAAGGCCGGCTCGCGCGCCTCCTTGCCGGCCAGGGGACGCCTCCCCGGGTCGCCCGAGACGGCCAGCAGTTGCGGTCCCTCGGTCTGCCAGCGGCCGATTTCAATCCCCCGCAGCGAGAACAGGTACTCGCGCGGCTTCAACCGCAGGTTGTCGGAAATATGCACCGGCGGCACCAGAAACCCCATCTCCGCGGAGAGATGGCGGCGCAAGGTGCGCACCCGGCTCAACAACTGCCCGCCCTGCTTCTCGTCCACCAGCGGAATCAACTGGAAACCGATCTCCAGGGTCAGGTCCTCCAGGCGCAAGAGTTGCGCCAGGTCGGCCCCTTGGGCTTGGTCGGCCTTCTTCTTCTCGACACTGCCCGGTTCCGCCGGCGACGCCAGTTGCGCGCGGGCAGCCACCCGGCGGCCGCCCCAGAAAAGCGCGCCTGCCACGGTCAGAAAGGCTAGCTTCGGCAGCCCCGGAATCAGGCACATGGCTGCCGAAACCAGGCTTGCCAAGTACAGCGTGGCCGGCTTGGCCAGAAGCTGCTGGCGGATCTCGCCGCCCAGCAGCCCCGCCGAGTTAGCGCGGGTTAATGTGATGCCCCCGGCGACGGAGACCAGCAGCGATGGAATCAGGGTGACCAGCCCGTCGCCCACGGTCAGCACCGTATAGGTGCGCGCGGCTTCCGACAGTTCAATTCCCTGCTGCAGCGTTCCGATCAGCAGGCCGGCGACAATGTTGATGGCGGTAATCAGAATCGTGGCCAGCGAATCCCGCTGGTTGAAGCGCGCCGCCCCGTCCATCGCGCCATAGAACTCGGCCTCGCGGGCAATTGCCTGGCGGCGTCTGCGCGCCTCGGCCTCGTCAATCAGCCCGGCGTTCATGTCGGCGTCGATGGCCATCTGCTTCCCCGGCAGGGCATCGAGCGTAAAGCGTGCGGTCACCTCGGCGGTGCGCACCGCCCCGTGCGAGACAACCAAAAACTGAATCGCGATCAACGCCAGGAAGAGCACGAAGCCGACGACGTAGTTGCCTCCCACGACAAACTGTCCGAAGGACTCGATCACCTTGCCCGCGGCCGCAGTACCTTCGGAGCCGTGCAGCAGAATGCGCCGGCTGGAGGCGATATTCAGAGCCAGCCGGAAGAGCGTCAGCAGCAGCAGCAACGTGGGAAAGACGCTCAGCTCGACGGCCCTTCGGATCTGTACGGCGGAGAGAAAGACAATGATCGAGGCAGCCATCGACGTCGCCAGCAAAAAGTCCAGCGCCGCTGCCGGCAACGGCACCAGCATCACGAAGATCACGCTGATGGCGACCAGCGGCAGCACGTATTCGCGCAGCCGCTGCAAGAACGATTGCGCGGGCAGCGTTCCGGCCGCCAGAGCTGTCGTACTCATTGCAAACCTCCTCGAGACGGTGGAATGCCGGAGGCAGGGCTTTGGGGCTGAGCGGCCGCGGCTGCCTGCGCCTGGCTCCTGGCTGCACCCTCGCGGGCGCGGCGCTCGCGCAACTCGGCCTCAACGCGCTGGCGATAGAGATAAGCCAGGATTGCGGCCACGGCGGCATAGAGATCGACGGGAATCGCCTGCCCAACTTCGACCGAGCGGTAAAGCGACCGGGCCAGCGGCGGGTTTTCGATAATCGGAACCCCCGCCCAGCGGGCCTCGGCCTTGATCTCCTCGGCCAGCAGGTTGCGCCCCTTGGCCAGCACCTTGGGCGCCTCCATGGTGGCGAAATCAAATCCCAGGGCGACCGCATAGTGCGTCGGGTTAACCAGCACCACGGCCGCCCGCGAGACATCGGCCTTTACGCGGCGGCGGCGCATCTGGCGCTGCAGGCCGCGAATCCGTCCGCGAATCTGCGGATTGCCCTCGGTCTGTTTCATTTCGTCGCGCATATCCTGGCGGCTCATCTTCAGTCGGGATTCCCGGCTCTGCCACTCGACCAGGTAGTCGATGGCCGACCAGCCGAACAGCAGCCAGGCGGCAGCCACCAGCAGGCCGTACACATCCGAACCCAGCATTTCCAGCCGCGCGGTCGAAAATGGAGGCATGGCCAACTGCCGGGCAATGCGCTGCACGGCGAAAACCGCCAGAAGGCTGGCCGGAACCAGCGACTTGGCCAGCCGGGCCGCGGCGCGCAGCGAAAACAGGTTCTTGATGTTCGAGACCGGGTTGATGCGATCCGGCTTGAAGCCAACCGCCCCGGCATAGAAGTTGAGCCCGCCGGTCTGCGCCACCCCCACCCCAAGGGCGGTCACGGCCACTGCCGCCATCACCACCCCCGGCGGCCCCAGAATCCCGAGCGTCAGCCGGCGCAGGGCGGAAAGCGTCGGCCCAATCTCCGAAGGCTCCCAGTGCGCGGGCCGTCCCAGATCGAGAAACGCCGCAAAGGCTCCTCGCCACGAGACCAGCACCCGGCTGCCCAGCATCCCCAGCGCCATCACCCCGGCGAGGGTTCCAGCCGCAGCCGACAGTTCGCGGCTGTGCAGAATATCGCCTTCCTTGCGCGCCTGCTCGCGGCGATGCTGGGTTGCCTGCTCTGTGCGCTCTCCGGGCATCGGCTATCCTCCCACGCCCAGGCCAGGACCCGGCCCGTGCGCGGCAATCAGCCGCTCCGCCAGGTCAAGCAGCCCGGCGAAGCGCGCTTCGATGAACCGCGGCCACAAAGCCAGCGAGCCGGTCAGAAGAGCAAAACCGGTCAGCGTTTTCAGGGGAATGGTCAGCGAGATGACCGGCAACTGCGGACTGAGTTTGCCCAGCAGCGCCACTGCTACCTCGACCAGCATGGTGGCGGCCAGCACCGGCGCGGCCAGTTCGACCGCGGCCAGAAAGATGCCGCCGGCCTCGCGCACGATCTCCAGAGCGCTCGACGGCGGCAGCGCGTAGCTGCCCAGCGGCGCCACGCGGAAGCTGCGCACCATCGAAGCCAGCAGAATCCGGTCCAGACCTGCCGCTATCACCACCAGAGTGCCCAACAGTTGGAACAGGTCGCCCAGGAGCGGCGTTTGGATCGAGGAAGTCGGGTCCAGCAGGTTGACCATCGAAAAGCTGAACTGCACGCCGGCAATCTGCCCTGCGAACAGCAGCATCTCGTTCAGAAGCGCCAGCGTCAGGCCGTAAACCAGCCCCACAGCCAGTTCACCCAGCAGTGCCGAAAAGCTGATGCTTGTCTGAGCGCTCGGCAGCGTGGCCACCACCGGCGCCAGCAGAAACGCCACCGCGCCCACGAAAACCGCCTTGGCGCGCATGGGCAGCGCCGTCGAGGAGAAGAGAGGAGCGAACGCCACCATCCCGCTCACCCGCACCAGGGCCAGCGTCATAGCGCTCAGAAAGCTCGTCCAATCCGGCATCCTCGACCCCTTCGTTTTGCTGCCAGTTCCCAGCTTCTAGCCTCTAGCTTTTGGCTGAACGCCCATAGACCTTGGGGACCGGCCCAGCTCGTTTCCATCCGTAGCGGTCAGCTGCTTCGTCAGCACCGGCATCGTTCGCGCCTACCAACTCGAGCTAGAAGCTAGTAGCTAGAAGCTGCTTCTCACCCCAGATAGCGGTGCAGATCGGCCAGCAAGAGCCGGGTGTAGGCCGCCATCCGGCCTAGGAACCAGGGCATTCCCGCCAGCAGGATCAGGCAAACGGCCGCCAGGCGTGGCACCGAAGTCAGCGACTGTTCCTGCAGGCTGGTCAGCGTCTGAACCAGGCTCAACACGAAGCTCAGCAGTGCGGCGGCAATCAGCACGGGCGCGGCCAGGATCATCGATTCCTTCATCAGTTGGCGCAGCAGTTCGGCAACCAGGTCGGGCGTCATCGTGTCCTCTCAAAAACACTGCAACGGCGAATCAACAACGCTGCAAGAACGGATCAAAAGCTCTTCAGCAGTGAGCCGGCCAGCAGGTTCCAGCCGTCCACCATCACAAACAGCAGAATCTTCAGGGGGGTCGAGATCACCACCGGCGGCAACTGGAACATGCCGATCGAAGTCGTGATGGAGGCGGTGACCATGTCGATCAGCAGAAACGGAAGAAACAGCACCGCGCCGATAGCGAATCCCGCCTTCAGCTCGGAGAGGATGTAAGCCGGAACGACCACCCGCATGGGCAGGTCGTCCGGCTGATTGGGACGCGGAATCTGCCCCGCGGCGGTAAACAGGGCCAGGTCCTTTTCGCGCGCGTACTTGAGCAGAAAGTGCTTCACCGGCTGGGCGCCGCGGTCGATCGCCTCCAGGCCCGTCACCTGCCCGGCGCGGTAGGGCTCGACCGCCTGTTGATCCACCTGGTTCAGCACCGGCGTCATCAGAAACCAGGTCATCATCAGTGCCAGCCCCATGAGCGTCGGATTCGAGGGCGCGGTTTGCGTGCCCAAAGCCTGGCGCAGAAAGTGGAAGACCACCAGCAGCCGCACCAGCGGAGTCATCGCCATCAGGATCGCGGGCAGAAGGGTGATCAGTGTCAAGACCAGCAGGATTGTCCACGGGGTCGAATCCGAGGGATGAAGATGCGCGTTCAAATCCGGCAGCAGGGGCACCGAAGCCGGAGCCGCCAGGGTCATCGCAGCCCAGGAAACTACCATGAGACCCTCGCCGCCGGGCGCACCGGCCCGGCTTGCCGCGCCGCTGCCTGCCGCCCCCGCTCTTCTAGCGCATAAAAGGCCGGCGCGCCTTCGGGGGAAGTGGCCACCAGGAAGCGGCGTCCTTCCGCCTCGACTAGGGCCAGAGACTGGCGCGGAGCCAACGCAATGCGCTCCAGTAGCTCAAGCCTCGGCTGGCGGTGCCGGCTGTCATGACGCAGGCGGCTCAAGAACCAGCCCGCCAGCCCGCCCACTGCCGCCCTCATTTCGTCCGCTTCCCGCTTCATCTCCTGGCCTCTCACGCCTCTTGACCTCAAAATGCAACCCGGGTTCAAACAAGCAACTCCCGCTGAAGGATTTGCCAACACACTCCTAGGCCAGCCTGGTTACACGCACCGCCAACTGCGTATCGACAACCTCAAACTCGCTCCATGCCAGTTGCACCTCACCTGCGGTCAGCGGCAGATCTTCACCGCTCACCCACTGGCTTTCGACCACCCGCCCCGGTTCAAGAGCAAGCAGATTGCGCACGCGAAACTCCCGCACCGGGACCGACACATCCAGTTCCACCGGCAATCGCGACACTGCCCCGCTGAACGCACTGCCCGCTTCCTCACTCGCCACGCGGGAGGAGGGCACCAGAGCCCTCTCAGCCGCAGTCTCGGCAAACGCCGCCGGATCGGGCGGGGAACTTGGCGCGCCGGCTGGCGCCGGCAATGGAGACGAGGTAGCCATTTGCTTAGAAAACAAGCAGAAATGTGACCAGAAGCGAGACAGAAACATTAGGAAATACTCATAGGACGCACCGCGCAGCCCTCGCCCGGTCCTCTCCCATCAAACCGTGAGGGAACATCGCTGCTACACTGGTGGGAAGATCATTGTGCGGTTTTCCAGCTCCCGAAGGGGTTGGAATCTGCCTCGGAGCGAGGTCCAAGTCTATGCCGGAATTGAATGAGAACAAGAACTTTACGTCCACCAGCCTGCGCCTCAAGATCGGCTTGGCAGAGATGCTCAAGGGCGGCGTCATCATGGACGTGATGAACGTCGAACAGGCCCGCATCGCCGAAGAGGCCGGCGCCACTTCGGTCATGGCTCTCGAACGCGTGCCCGCCATGATCCGCGCCGAGGGCGGTGTGGCCCGCATGGCCAAGCCCAGCCTCATCAAGCAGATCATCCAGGCAGTCTCGATCCCGGTCATGGCCAAGGCCCGCATCGGCCACTTCGCCGAGGCTCAGATTCTCCAGGAGCTGGGCGTCGATTTCATCGACGAGAGCGAAGTCCTCACCCCCGCCGACGAAGCCCATCATATTGATAAGCACGCCTTCACCACCCCGTTTGTCTGCGGAGCGCGCAACCTGGGCGAGGCCTTGCGCCGGATCGCCGAGGGCGCGGCCATGATCCGCACCAAGGGCGAAGCGGGAACCGGCGACGTGGTCCACGCCGTCCAGCACATGCGCCAGATCACCCGCGAGATGCGGGCCCTCACCGTGCTCAGCGAGCAGGAACTCTACGCCGCCGCGAAGGAGCACCAGGCGCCCTACGAACTCATCCGCATGGTGGCTCAGACGGGCAAGCTGCCCGTCCCCAACTTTTCAGCAGGTGGGATAGCGACCCCGGCCGACGCCGCCCTGATGATGCAACTGGGCGCCGAAGCCATCTTCGTCGGCTCGGGCATCTTCATGAAGGAGCGCGCCACTCCGCTCGATGTCGAGAACAACCCCAAGGAGCGCGAAGAAGCCGTCTCCCGCGCCAAGGCCATCGTCATCGCCACCACCCACTACAACGACCCCAAGATTCTGGCCGAGGCCGCCGAACAGGTCACTGGCACCATGAAGGGCCTGGCCGCCGCCGGCCTCGATGAGTCGCAGTTGTTGCAGACGAGAGGTTGGTAGGTCTGCCGCACTGCAAGTGCCTCGCTGGTCGCTGGCACAGGCTTCGTTGCACCCATCCTTGCGCTATAAAAGCGCAAGGATGAGGCACCGTCGTTCTTGGCAGGTCATGGGTGCATGCCCGGCGGCACCAAGAATTTCAAGGACTTTGGCGGGGAAGAGATTCAATCCCTTCCCCGCCAATACCATCCCCGCCAATCCAGGAGAACCGGTTTGACCGAAAAACGACCGCTGCCCCGTATCGGCGTACTCGCAATTCAAGGCGACTACGGTGCTCACGCCGAGGCCCTGGCCGAGTCCGGCGCCAAGCCCTGCGAGGTGCGCAAGCCGAGCCAGTTGGCTGGCCTGGACGGCCTGATCTTGCCTGGCGGTGAGTCCACCACCATGCTGAAATTCCTTGAGAAGCGCGGCTTCTTTGAAGCTTTGGACCAATTCTGCCAAAACCATCCGGTCTTCGGCACCTGCGCAGGAGCGATCCTGCTGGCACGGGAGGTCCTCAATCCGCCCCAACGCTCGTTAGGGCTGCTCGATGCAGTTGTCGAACGCAATGCCTACGGCCGCCAGATCGACTCGTCCATCGTGACCGCCGAAACAGCGCTCCCCGGGGAGCCGCTCGAAATGGTCTTCATCCGCGCCCCGCGGATCGTTGAGACCGGTGCCGAAGTCGAGGTGCTCGCCCGCCGCGAGGGCTTCCCCGTGCTCGTCCGCCAGGGCCGGGTCATGGCCGCCACGTTTCATCCCGAGTTGTCCCACGACCGCCGTGTGCATCGGCTCTTCGTCGAGATGGTCGCCACGGCAAGAAAATAACCTGGTGCGCATCTGAGGGCCACGGCGGCCTCCGATGATTTCCCCTCGCCAATCGCACCTTTGCACGATTGAAACAGCTTCTTCGAATCTGGATGCGTCCAACTCAAAGTGGGAGTAATCTCATCTTCACAGAGGCCCAGATGCCCGCCACCTTTACCCACATCCCATCGGAGACGGAACCCCGAGAGCCGGGTTTCGGCGGCAAACCGCCTGTCGACAGGCGCCCGACCGGCGGCGGAGGAGGCGGGGGCGACGACGACTGGAAAAATCGCCGCAAAGGCCCGCGGGAGCTGCTACTTCGCATTAGGTTCTTCGTCTTCTCCGCCCTTTCGGCCGACATGATGTTCTTTGCCGTCCTGGTCGCCATTTTTTTCGCGCGCCAGGCGGGCACCCACATGGATCCCCGCACCCACGAGCAGATCGGCGATTGGCATCCGGTGCTTTTACCGCCTATCCTCTATCTCAACAGCGCGGTTCTGATGCTGAGCGCTCTCACCATGGAGATCGCGCGGCGGAACATCTTTCGTGAAATCGATGTTCTGGAGGAATGGCTTGGGCTTGGCCGCCCCGCGCTGCACCGCACCCTGCCCTGGGTGGGGGCCACGCTCGGCCTGGGCGCCCTCTTCCTCGCGGGGCAAGCGATGGCGTGGAGACAACTGGCCGCGCAGGGTTTCGCCTTCGACCGGTATTCGACTCCGGCCAGCTACTTTTTTTATGTCATCACCGGTCTGCATGCCGCCCACCTGGTCTTCGGTATCGTCGCTCTGGCACTGTGCCTCAGCGTACTGGGCTGGTTCAAGCGCGTCGAATTCCGCCAGATCGCGGTGGATGTGACCGCCTGGTACTGGCACACCATGGGCCTTGCATGGCTGCTGCTGCTGGCGGTGCTGGCACTAGGCCAATAAACGGGCACCACGGCCGCTCCGGCGAAGCTCTTGTGTCAAAGGACTACACTCGGCGCAAACCAAGCAGCGCACGGCAACGATCCCCAAAGGTCGGTACTTCCGGACACTCAAAGTACACCTCGCGGTTGAACGCCATCAGCATCTGCACAGCCTCCAATTGCCCATTCTTCGCCGAGAACGCCACGCCTTCGTGAACAAACTCGTCGGTCAGGTATTCGATCGCATGACCGAGGATTTCCAGCGCACGTCCCGCCTGCGGGCTGATGCGGCGGCGGCGCACGATGCGCACACGAGAAGCGGAAACGGCCGGAACGGGAGCCGGAATCGAGAAGCCGGTGGTCGTGCTAGCTGCCATACTGTTTATCCTCACCTTGTTCTTCGGCACTTTGAGTCCTCTTCTCAGATGACGAACGTACCGTTTCCCAAGAGCAAACAACGGACTATCCCGTTCCTCTTCGGGAATTCAAGGGACGGAGCGCTGCGTGGCTCCGTCTCCGGCCCGAATATAGCAATGAATTCGAGAATGGAGTGTGAATAAATCCGGCCGACGCCCCGGACGGAACAACCATGCCCACCGATTATTATTCTGAAACCCGTGGGTGCGGAACTGCCAAAAAAGGTGCACATTCCAACAAAATCGTATGAATAAGTGACATTCCTGCGATGAGCCTGCTCCAGTTGGGTTCTTTCGCGCTGAAAATCGTCTCTGCGCGAACGGACAACGCTCCCCGCACTGCGAAGATGCAAGGCAAGCGTCTCATAAAACCGTGAAATGATAGGCAAACTGCCGCCGGCAGACGCGCTGCCGGACCGGTTTTTCCTCTCACCGCAGTTTGGGACCGGCTTTCAACCACGTCCGCCCCTTCCCCGGTCGCCTTGACGGGACGAGGCTGAAAACCTAATCTCAAACCAGCGTCCTGGCAGTACGAAGCGGTCGGTGGCTTCGCTTGGCAGGCGGCAACTTTACCGGATTCCTCTGGATTGGCGGCGATGATCCCTTACCACTGGCAATATCTTTCGCTGTTGCTGCAGATTCTTGCCGCATTTGGCCTCGGGCTGGGAATGGTCGTAGCCTCCTGGTTCGTCGGCCGGCATCGCAATACGACCACCAAGCTGGCCGCTTACGAATGCGGTATTGTCGCTGTGGGCGATGCCCGCGCGCGATTCAGCGTGCGCTTCTATATGGTCGCCATGCTCTTCATCCTGTTCGATGTGGAAGCAGTCTTCATGCTGCCCTGGGCGGTCATCTACCGCAGACTGCCTGCAATCACCGGCCAGGCGTTCTTCGGCTTCTGGGAAATGCTGGTCTACCTGGGCTTTGTCGGCGTGGGCCTTTATTACATCGTGCGCAAGGGCATCCTGAACTGGAGCCAGGACAAGGCGGATCTCTAGCATGGATGTATCTCAAAAGAATTCGATCATCGGCAGGGCCGCGGTTCTTGAAGGCCTTCCCGAGCAGCCGGCGGTCAAGGCCATCCTGGCCTGGAACCCCGACGCGCTTCTTGATGCGATGTTTGACCGCGGCGAATTGACGCTGACCATCTCCCCCGAGCAGATTCGCGCCGCCGCGGCCACGGTGCAGGAGGCCGGTTACAACTTCTTTGAGGATGTGACCGCTGTCGACTGGTTTCCCGCCGCGCCCCGCTTCCAGTTGAGCTATCACATTGTTTCGCACACTTATAAGGAGCGCATCCGGCTGCGCGTCCTGCTCGACGGCGAAAGCCCGGCGGTCGACTCGATCACCCCGGTCTGGCCGTCGGCCAACTACTACGAACGAGAGGTTTTCGACCTGTTCGGCATTCGTTTCGACGGGCATCCCAACCTGCGCCGCATCATGATGCCCGACGATTGGGAAGGGTACCCGTTGCGCAAGGACTATCCGGTGGAGGGGTATCGCTAGATGACTGAGACGATTGGCACGCCCATCCTCGAAGCCCCAATGGCCGAAGGCGCCAGCGACCAGCACATGGTCCTGAACATGGGCCCGCAGCACCCTTCAACGCACGGCGTTCTGCGCCTGGTGCTGGAGATCGACGGCGAAATCATTGTCCGTCTCTACCCGGAGATCGGCTACCTGCATACCGGCATCGAGAAGACCTGCGAGGCCAAGTTCTATCAGCAGGTCGTTCCGCTCACTGACCGCATCGACTACCTCAGCCCCATGGCCAACAACCTGTGCTATTGTCTGGCTGTCGAGAAATTGCTGGGTCTCGAGATTCCCGAGAAGGCCCAGTGGATGCGCGTCCTCCTCGCGGAACTCACGCGCCTCAACTCCCACCTGGTCTGGCTCGGCACGCACGCCATGGACATTGGCGCCCTTACCGTTTTCCTTTACACGTTCCGCGAGCGCGAAGACATTCTCAGAATCTTCGAGGCTGTCTCCGGCCAGCGCATGATGACCAGCTACATCCGCATTGGCGGGCTCGCCATGGAGCCGCCGCTGGACTTCTTCGACCGCATCCGGGCATTCATTCGCACATTTCCTGAAAAGATTGACGAGTATTCCAACCTCCTGACCGGCAATCCGATCTTTCACAGCCGCCTGAAGGGCGTGGGCCTTTTATCGGCGGCCGACGCCATCGCCCTGGGCGTGACCGGTCCGCCGCTGCGCGCCTCCGGCGTGGACTTCGACTTGCGCCGCGATATGCCCTACTCCGGCTACGAGAAGTTTCAATTCAACGTGCCCGTTTCTAATGAAGGCGACTGCTGGGCGAGGTATGAAGTCCGCCTCATCGAGATGCGCGAGAGCGTCAAGATCATCCAGCAGGCTCTCGACGGCATGCCCGAAGGCCCCATCAAAGCCGACGCGCCAAAAATCGTTCTACCTGACCGCGAAAAAATGAAGACCCAGATGGAAGCGCTCATCCATCACTTCAAAATCGTCACCGAAGGCTTTGCGGTTCCTGCTGGCGAGGTCTATCAGGGCATCGAAAGCCCTCGCGGGCAGATGGGCTATTACGTCGTCTCGGACGGCACCGCGAAGCCCTATCGCGTCCACATGCGCAATCCCACATTCGCCACTTTGCAGGCGCTTGAAACCATGTGCAAGGGGCGGATGCTGGCCGACGTGGTTGCAGTCGTCGGCTCCATTGACATCGTATTGGGGGAGATCGACAGATGAGCCCGCGCCAGAGATTAGCCAACGACTCTTACCTCGCCGCACTGAAGCGCCGTTCGGAACTGGCGCTTGAGTGGTTCGATGGGGTTGCCAAAGTCCTCCAGAACGACATCGACGAATTCAAGAACCAGCCTGAACCGAACGCCAATTCCGCTTTTGTCTTGGAAGCTCTCGATCTTCAAATTGCCGGAGACCTGCCGGTCGCCGCAGTCGGCACTCCAAGAAAGCCGCCTTACGAACTGACTGTTTCCACCAAGTGCGCCAAAGTCAGGCTGATTGCCAACAATCCCACGGGATGGCTCTACATTGAGATTTCGAAGCAGTCTCCCGTGTTCGACGGGCCTCTCCATCGTGGCGCGATCGAGGTCGCCCTGGTTCCGTACAGGGTGGGCAATCATGAACTTCATTTTGTCGAATGCGATTGGCTCAGCGCCGATGGTTCCGAATTTCCCAAGAATGCTCAAGGAATAGCAGACAAATTGTGGGACCTGCTTTTCTTGCCCCAGGTCGGGCATCAGTTCGCTGCGGCTCAGAGGAGCCATGGCCGCTGACCGCGAACTTCCCGGCGAATCCCCCTGGCGTGAATTATGGGTTTCCCTGGCTTCCCTGCTCCGCAGCTACACCGCGGCACACGGGTTGAACAAGAATCGTCAGGCGACGGTCGAGGTGGGCGAAAATAGAATTCTGGTGCGTCACGGCGAAGACTGGTTGGATCTGGAACGAAACGGCGCTGCCATCCAATGGAAGCGTGCAGACGGCTCAAGTGGAACGCGGGAATTGACGGAGGCCGGCCGGTTGCGCGGCCCGGGATTGAATCAGACAGACGAGGAAGAAATGGATTTGGCAGCCGAAGCGTGGGCACGGGAGTTGATGCTATGAGTCTTGAAACCATGACCGTCTTTTCGCCCCAACTGGCGGAGCGTTTCGACGCGCTGGTCGAGAAATACCCCCTCCGCCGCTCGGCGTTGATTCCAATGTTGCTTTACGCGCAGGACGAGATCGGCTACCTCTCCGACTCGGTCATCACCGAAGTCGCCCATCGCATCGGCATCACCGAACTTGAGGTCCGCAACGTGGCCACCTACTATTCCATGCTGCGTTTCAAGCCGGTGGGCAAATACAACGTGCAGGTCTGCACCAACATCAGTTGCATGCTGCGCGGCGCATACGACGTTTTCGAGCGCTTCCAGCAGGAACTGGGTATCGGACAGAAGGGCGTCACATCCGACGGTCTCTTCTCGCTCGAAGAAGTCGAGTGCATCGGCGCATGCTGCTGGGCTCCGGCCATCCAGGTCAACTACGACTTTCACGACGAGATCAGTCCCGATCAAGTCCCCGGCATTTTGGACGGCTACCGCAGCCGCTCCGGGGTCCCCGGCGACGGGTCTTCGCCGCAGGGGCGGAAGGCGCGTGCGGAACGGAAGGCGCCCCATGCCTAGACTTGTCTCCCATCCCGAAGAGGTGAAGATCGTTACCCGGCGCTTCGGCCTCGGCGCGGCCAACATCGACCGCTACATCGAACTCGGCGGCTACCAGTCTGCAAAAAAATGCCTGGACCAGGGCCCCGACTGGATCATCAACGAGATGAAGGCCAGTAATCTCCGCGGGCGCGGCGGCGCGGGCTTTCCCGCGGGCATGAAGTGGTCCTTCGTTCCCAAGCAGTCTCCCAAGCCCAAGTACGTGCTGATCAATGGCGATGAAAGCGAGCCCGGCACCTGCAAGGACCACCTCATCTTCCTGCACGATCCCCACTCGGTCATCGAGGGAGCCATCATCGCCGGACTCGCCATCGGCGCCAAGCTGGGCTTCATCTATCTACGCGGCGAGTATCGCTACCTGCTCGAAATCATGGAAAAGGCCGTCGCCGACGCCTATGCCCACAGTTTTCTCGGCAAAAACATCTTCGGCTCCGATACCGAGTTCCAGATCATCACCCACACCGGCGCGGGCGCCTATGAAGTGGGCGAAGAATCCGCGCTCATGGAGTCGCTCGAAGGCAAGCGAGGTGTGCCGCGCATCAAGCCGCCCTTCCCGGCCGTCGTCGGCCTTTATGGCGGTCCCACGGTCATCCACAACGCTGAGACCATCGCTACCGTCCCCCATGTCATCGCCATGGGCGCAGCGGCCTATGCGGCGGTGGGAACACCGCGCAACGGTGGCACGCGCCTGTTCTCCATCAGCGGCCACGTCGAGCGGCCCGGCGTCTATGAACTGCCCATGGGCTACAACCTGAAAAAAATGATCTACGAAGTAGCCGGTGGCGTGCGCGGCGGCCGCAAACTGAAAGCCGTCATTCCCGGCGGGTCTTCTACGCCAGTGCTCTTGCCCGAGGAGATCGAGAATCTGGGTATGGACTTCGACCAGGTGGGCAAGGCTGGCTCCATGCTCGGCTCCGCCGGCGTCGTGGTGATTGACGACCAGACCTGCATCGTCGAATTCGCACTCAGAACCATCAGCTTCTATCAGCATGAAAGCTGCGGCTGGTGCATCCCTTGCCGCGAAGGCACCGACTGGCTCAAGAAGTCGCTCACTCGCTTCCACGCCGGTTTTGGTGAACCCAAGGACATCGACAACATTCAATATCTCGCTGAGAATATGTTGGGCCGTACCTTCTGCCCATTGGGCGATGCAGCGGCCATGCCCATCCTGGGTTTTGTGAAAAAATTCCGCAAGGAGTTCGAGGACCATCTGAACGGCAAGCCCTGCCCGTTCGCTAAGCACGTAGAATTGGCCGTGGTATAAGGGCGTTCGAACCAAGAGAGACGAACCGGTTGCTGTTCTGAAATCTGAAGTAGATTCTCCGCACGATCAATGGAGAGATCGATGAAAGTCCGGGACCTGATCAAGAGGCTCGAAGAGAATGGATGGCAGTATATGTACACGACGGGAAGCCACCGGCATTTCAAGCATCCCGAAAAGCCGGGAAAGGTCACGATTCCCGGACACCCCGGCGATGATGTCACTCCCGGTACTCTAAGATCAGTCCTGAAACAGGCAGGTTTGAAATGAAGCAAAAATTTCTGGTGGTTTACGAACACGGAAAGCGGAACTACGGGGGCTTTGCGCCTGACATTCCGGGCTGCATTTCGACCGGAAAAACACTGGCTGAGATGCGCCGCTTGATGCGGGAAGCATTGGAAGCGCATTTGGAGTTCATGGCTGCCGATGGCGACCCTATGCCGGCGCCTCTAACCACAACTTTTGATTTCTCCCCCGAGGACGATCCCCATGGGGAAGTCGATCACTACGTGGTGGAATGGCTGGAAATCGACGTACCTCTTTCCAGAAATGCACGACAAGCAATGACGGCCTAGACGCCGTAGAGGGATTGACCGGGACCAAAGAATGGCAGACGTAACCTTCACAGTCGATGATAAAACGCTGACGGCTCCCGCGGGGACGCTGCTCATTGACGCCTGCCGCAAGGCGGGCATTGAGATTCCGGCTTTCTGTTATTACCCCGGCCTCAGCCTCCAGGCGGCCTGCCGCATGTGCGTCGTGCGCCAGGAAAAAGTGCCCAAGCTCCAAACCGCCTGCACAACCACCGTCGCCGAGGGCCAGGTCTTCATCACCGAGTCGGAAGAAATCGCCCAGGCGCGCAAAGCCACCATCCAACTGCTCCTGGGAAACCATCCGCTCGACTGCCCGGTCTGCGATGCGGGCGGCGAGTGTGAACTGCAGGACATGACCTTCAAGTACGGGGCGGGCGAGAGCCTCTACGCCGAGGCCAAGAGCCATCGCGAAGAGCAGCAATGGTCTCCGGCCGTCTTCTATGACCGCCCGCGCTGCATCCTCTGCTACCGCTGCATTCGCATGTGCGGCGAGGGCATGGATGTGTGGGCGCTCGGCGTGCAAAATCGCGGCGCAAGTTCCGTGATCGCTCCCAACGGCGGCCTCCAGCTTGATTGCGAGCAGTGCGGCATGTGCATCGACGTGTGCCCGGTGGGCGCGCTGACCTCCGGCAGCTATCGCTACAAAACGCGGCCATGGGAGATGAATCACGTCTCCACTGTCTGCACCCATTGCGCCGATGGCTGCAAGGTTACGCTGGGCGTCCGGCAGAACAACGACGGCTCTGAAATTGTCCGCGCCGACAATCGCGACAAGAGCGGCATCAACGGCGACTTCCTCTGCGCCAAGGGCCGCTTCGGCTTCGATTTCGTCGACAGCCCCGAGCGCCTCACCCGGCCTCTGGTCCGCAACGCCGAAGGCCGGTTGGAGCCGGCCACCTGGGAACACGCGCTGCGCCTGGCCGCTGCCGAACTCAAGGAAGTTCGCGACAGCCGTGGTGGCTCGGCCATTGCGGTCGTCGGATCCAACCACACCACCAACGAAGAGAATTATCTGCTGCAGAAGTTTGCGCGGACCGTCCTTCACACCAACAACATTGATCACGAACGCACCGCGGATTATGCGGCCTTTGCGCACGCCCTGGACGGCAACCACGGCAAGGCCGCCAGCCTGCGCGAAATGGCCACGGCTCCCGCCATCCTGCTCATCGGCGGAAACCCCACCGAAGAGCACCCACTGCTTGCCTGGAATCTGCGTACCAACGTCCGCCTGAATCGCGCCAGGCTCTACGTAGCCAACGCCAAGCCCATCAAGCTCGAGCGCCAGGCCAAGGCTACCCTGCGCTTGCACGCCGACGGCTATCACGCCCTCGCTGCCTATCTCGCCGGCAGCGATGCCGTCCTCCACAACCAGGCCTTCCGCGAAGCCGTGCTTGCCGAGGAGTCGCTACTCGTCGTCTTTGGCCAGGAGTTCATCGGCCCGCAGGTGACCGAGTTGGTTGCCTGGGGCCTGAAGCGCGGCAATGTGCGCTTCGCCTTCCTTGGCGACCGCGCCAACTCCCGCGGCGCGGCCGACATGGGGCTCCTCCCCGACCTGCTGCCCGGTTATGTGCCGGTCACCACCCCTGGCGCTTTTGCCGAGTATCCCGGCCTACCCGCCACTCCCGGCAAGACGCTCCCCAAAATCTTCGAGGCGGCAGCCAACGGCGAACTGGGTGCATTGCTGGTGGTGGGCGCAGACCCGGTGACAACGCTCAACATCGCTCCCGCATCTTTGCGCAACACCTTCGTCATCGTCCAGGACATCTTTCTATCCGAGACCGCGGCCATAGCCGACGTGGTCTTTCCCGCCGCTAGCCTCTATGAGAAAACCGGTACGGTCACCAACACCTACGGCGATGTGCAACTGGCCCGCAAAGCAGCCGACCGCGCCGGCGTCAAGCCGGACTTTGAAATTCTTGTCCGCCTCGCGGGGAGCATGGGCGTGGACGTGAAAGCTCTGGTTCCCTTCGGCAAACTCGGCGTCACGGCCGACCTCGGCCAATCGCGCGGAGCGCAGGCTGGTGAGGCCGACCGCCATGCCGTGTGGCTGGCAGCCAACAACCTCGAACCCAGGCTCAACCCCTTCGATCCGCTCGCAGTATTAGATGAAATGGCCCGCCTGGTTCCGGGCTACTCTCTCGACCGTGTCAATCTGCTGGGCGGCAACGATGTGCAAACCGAACCGGGCTTTGTGCCGGTTGCGGCATTGACCGGACGAGGCCTGATCCTTCCCGCTCACGACGGACTGTTTACCTCCGGCACGCTGGGCCACCATAGCCCCGCGCTGCAGGAACTTGAACGGCACCAGGCAAAGGAGTTGGCGGAGACAGTTGCGGAGTAGAGCTTTTATCGACGGATTTGTTGGCTTTTATCTGCCGATTTGTAGGCTTTATCGACGGATTTGTAGGCCTCTATCGACGGATTTGTAGGCCTTTATTGGCGGATTTGTAGAGCATGTTTCAAACAGCGGCTTTGTAACAGGGCACGACTTTAGTCGTGCCGAAGATTGCTACCAGGCGAGGGGTTTTAACCCCTGAGGGATGCGTACCAACCTGTTGCGCTATTTTTGAACACGCTGTAAGCAGATAAGCGGCACGCGACCGCGTTTCGCTTGCAGGGACAACAGAATTGAGAGCAAGAAAGGCTGAAGTCCAGTGACGATTTTGCAGTATTTTCTGTGGACCTTGCTCAAGGTGGTCGTAGTCACGGTGGTGATGCTGCTCGCCGTCGCCTACACCGTGCTTCTTGAGCGCAAGCTGGTTGGCCGCATCCAGAACCGCTGGGGACCCAGCCGCGTGGGGCCTTTCGGTCTGCTTCAGCCGCTGGTGGACGGCGCCAAGTCCTTTCTCAAGGAAGACCTCATCCCCACCGCGGTCTATCGCCCGCTCTATCTCGTCGCTCCCATCATCGCCTTGGGCTGCGCGCTGATCTCCATCGGCGTCGTGCCCTTCGGCGAGCCCAACGTCGGACCCGCCGGCTTCGATCTTTTTGAGATTTCCAATGTGAACATCGGACTGCTGGTGATCCTGGGCATCACTTCCATCGGCGTCTACGGCATTGCCCTCGCCGGCTGGTCGTCAAACAACAAGTACTCCCTGCTCGGTTCGCTGCGTTCTTCCGCCCAGTTGATCAGCTACGAACTGGCTCTCGGCCTCTCGTTGGTTGGCGTCGTCCTGCGCGCCGGTTCGCTCAACCTCCGCGTGATCGTCGAGCAGCAGGCCACCAAAGGCATGTTCACCTGGAATCTCTTCGGCGGTCTGCAATTCGTCGCCTTCTTTATCTACCTCATGTCGGCCTACGCTGAGACCAACCGCTCTCCCTTCGATCTGCCCGAGGCGGAAAGCGAACTCACCGGCGGCTATCACACCGAGTACAGCTCCATGAAGTTCGCCATGTTTTTCATGGCCGAGTACGCCAACATGATCACCGTGGGCTGCGTGGCCACGCTCATGTTTCTCGGCGGCTGGACCAGCCCCTTTGGTGACCTGATTCCTCCGCCGCAGAACGTCCTGGTCCACGCCCTATTTCCCATCTTCTGGTTCGTGCTCAAGGTCTTCAGCTTTCTGTTTCTCTATGTCTGGGTGCGGGGAACGCTGCCCCGCTTCCGCTATGACCAGTTGATGAACTTCGGATGGCGCTACCTGATGCCCCTGGCCATTCTCAACATTGTGGCCACAAGCCTCTGGCTGGCGTTTCGGCCTTGGCCACGCTGAATGGGTCGTGGGCCTTTTGCTTGCCTGCCGCTGATTTACAATCGTGAAGGATTTCCGGGGCCACAAATTATCTGCCCCGCGGTCCTTTCCTCAACCGGTCGACTCACATTGGACTGGCTCTTGCCCGCATGGGACTGCAACGATGCACCTGATTCTGTTTATCGTGTTTGCCGGATTCTGCCTGGGAGGAGCGATCAACCTCCTGCTCCAGAGCCATCCCATCAACAGCGCTCTTTCGCTGATTGTGGTGATGACCTCGCTGGCCGTGCTTTACCTGTTGCTGGGCGCTGAATTCCTGGCCGCGGCGCAGGTCATCGTCTATGCCGGCGCCATCATGGTGCTGTTCACCTTCGTCGTCATGCTGCTTAACGCCGGGCGTGAGGAACGCACCCTGGGCAGCCGCGCGGCCCGTGCTGTTGGCTTCCCAGCGGTGGTTGCAATCCTCGCTGTTCTTGCCACCGTGATTCTCCACGCGCAGGGCCTGGGCGTGGCCACACTGGGCGAAGGCCTCACCAATGCCAGAGGCAGCACCAACATCGAAGAACTCAGCACAGTGCTCTTCACTCGCCTGCTCCTGCCCTTCGAAGTCACCTCGGTGCTGATCCTCATCGCCATCCTCGGCGCGGTTGCCCTGGCCCGTCACGGCGACGGCGACCCGAACGGAAAGCCCGAAGCCAATGGGAAACTGGAAAGGACGGCTGCCAAGTGAATTCCCTCTTCTCGCAGGAAGTCCCTCTCTCCTGGTACCTGCTATTGAGTGCGGCCTTGTTTTCGCTCGGTGTCCTCGGCTTCCTCATCAAGCGCAATCTGATCACCGTCTTCATGTCCATTGAGCTGATGCTCAACGGCGTCAATCTTTCCTTTGTCACCTTCGCTCACCAGTGGCACGCGGTGAAGGGGCAGATCTTCGTCTTCTTCGTGATGATGGTGGCCGCGGCTGAAGCTGCCGTGGGCCTGGCCATCATCATCGCTATCTTCCGCGCCCGCGCAACCCTGGCCGTCGACCGCATCGACCTGATGAAACTATGAACGGATACCTCCATCTCTGGCTGATCCCGCTGCTGCCCTTCGCCGGATTCCTTCTCAATGGAATCCTCGGTCGTCGGCTGCCCAAACCGCTGGTGACAGCGATCGCGCTGCTAGCTCCGCTGGCGGCGTTCGGCGTGGTGCTCAGTGTGGCGCAGCCCTTCTTCGGAATCGGCCCGGTTTCGGGTTCGCCTGCCTGGGTCGAAACCTGCCCGCAAGCCTGGATCAACGCCTCCGCGCTCCACATCGACTTCAGCTTCGTCCTCGACCAGCTCTCGCTGGTCATGCTCCTCGTCGTCACCGGCGTCGGCTTCATCATCCACGTCTACTCCGTCGGCTACATGCACGACGATGAAGGCTACGCGCGCTACTTCAGCTACCTGAACCTGTTCCTGTTCTTCATGACCGTCCTGGTCCTGGCCGGGAATGCCCTGGTCATGTTTGTCGGCTGGGAGGGCGTGGGCCTCGCGTCCTACCTTCTCATCGGCTTCTGGTATCAGAAGAAATCCGCCGCCGACGCCGGCAAAAAAGCCTTCATCGTCAACCGCATCGGCGACTTCGGATTCCTGATTGGCATGTTTTTGCTGCTGGCCAACTTCGGCACGCTCACCTTCAGCGAAATCGCCACCAAGCTCGGGCAGGACCCGGGCTGGACGGGCGGCGTAGTCACCGTCATCGCGCTTTGCCTGATGCTGGGCGCGGCCGGCAAGAGCGCGCAGCTTCCGCTCTACATCTGGCTCCCCGACGCCATGGAAGGCCCCACCCCGGTCTCCGCGCTCATCCACGCGGCCACCATGGTTACGGCGGGCGTCTACATGGTCGCCCGCACGCATGTCCTGTTCGACCACTCGCCCTTTGCGCTCGGCGTGGTGGCCATCGTCGGCGCGGCCACGGCCATCTTCGCCGCCACCATCGGCCTGGTGCAGAACGACATCAAGCGCGTTCTGGCCTACTCCACCATTTCGCAGCTCGGCTACATGTTCCTGGCCTGCGGCGTCGCGGCCTACTCAGCCGGTATCTTCCACCTCGTCACGCACTCCTTCTTCAAAGCTCTGCTCTTCCTTGCCGCCGGCTCCGTAATTCACGGCATGGGTGGAGAGCAGGACCTGCGCAAGATGGGCGGCCTCTGGAAGAAACTCCCCATCACCTTCGCCGTCACCACGGTAGGTGTTCTGGCCATCGCCGGATTCTTCCCCTTTGCCGGCTTCTTCTCAAAGGACGCAATTCTCTACGCGGCCTTTCTGCAAGGCCCCGGTGGCAAGCTTCTGTGGTTTGCCGGAGTCGTCACCGCCCTGTTGACTTCGTTCTACATGTTCCGCCTCTGGTACCTGGCCTTCCTGGGCAAATCGCGCGGCCCCGAGATTCACCCGCATGAGAGCCCCTGGTCGATGCGCGGCCCGTTGGTGATTCTGGCCCTCCTCTCCATCTGCGGCGGCTGGATCGGCATCGAGCGCTTCAGCAGTTTCCTGGCTCCTGCAGTGGGCGCGAAAGCCGCAGAGGCCGGCAGCCCCCATCTGGAAATTGTCCTGAGCATCGTGGCCGTCGCCGTCGCGCTGCTTGGCTGGCTCCTGGCGCATCTCTTCTACCGCGAAAAGTCCACGCTCCCTGCCAGCATGGCCGTCGCGCTTCCCGGCGGTTACAAGCTGCTGGCCAACAAGTACTACGTGGACGAGTTCTATGGCGCTGCGGTAGTCAAGCCGCTGTTCGCCACTTCCAAATACCTTCTTGGATGGGTCGTGGATGTAGGCCTGCTCGGCGGCATCGCCTGGCTGCTCGGCGGCATTGCCATGCTCTCGGGCGCAATTCTGCAGCGCTGGCAATCGGGCAATCTGCGCTCCTATGCGGCATGGCTGGCTGCGGGCGCAGCAGCTCTTCTCCTCTTCCTGCTGGTTCCGTGGCCCACGGTTCTGGCCGGTTTTTTGGGAATTCACTTCGGCATGGCGGGGCATTGAGAGAATGAACGCAATCAACGAATCGATTCTCACCTTGATCCTCCTGCTTCCGCTGGCTGGAGCGGTGTTGGTTGCCCTGGCGCCCGACCGTGGCAAGCTGCCCAACTGGATCGCCCTTGTTACGGCTCTTGTCACCTTCGGCCTTACGCTCCACCTGCCTGCGCACTTTGACCCAGCGCAGCCCGGCTTCCAGTTCGAAGTCAGCCGCCTGTGGATCGAGAAGCCCGCCATCTTCTACCACCTGGGCGTGGACGGCCTCAGTCTTTGGCTGGTTGTCCTTACCGGCCTGCTCGCCCCCGTGGGCATTGTGGCCAGTTGGAACGCCATCCAGGAGCGCCGCAAGGTCTTCTTCGCGCTCTTCCTTGTCCAGCAGACGGCCATGTTCGGCGTCTTTCTCTCGCTTGACCTGATGCTCTATTACGGCTTCTGGGAACTCTCGCTCGTGCCCATGGCCATTCTCATCGCCATGTACGGCCGCAAAGACGGGCCCAAAGCCGCGCTCAAGTTCTTCCTCTTCACCTTCATCCCCTCGGCGCCCTTGTTGGTTGCCATCCTCTGGCTCTATGTCCAGACCCGCAGCTTTGACTTCACCACCCTGCAAATCCTCATCGCCCACGGACAGATTCCTACTTGGCCGTTGTGGTGGGTGGCGCTTGCCTTCCTCTTTGCCTTCGCCGTCAAGGTTCCTGTCTTCCCCCTGCACGGATGGGTCGCCGACACCTTCAGTGAAGCTCCCGTAGCCCTCGCCATGATCGTAGCCGGCAAGCTCGGTCTCTATTCCATGCTGCGCTTCCACATCGGCCTTTTCCCCGTTCAATCGCGGATTGTGGCTCCGTGGCTCGTTGGCCTCGCCGTCATTGGCATCCTCTACGGCGCTTGCCTGGCCTTGGTGCAGCGTGACTTCTGGCGTCTGATGGCCTTTGCCGCCCTGAGCCACCTGAGTCTCATCACGCTGGGCATCTATGGCCTCACCATCACCGGCTGGCAAGGCGCAATCTTCCAGATCCTCTCGCACGGCATTGTCGATGGCGCTCTGTTCCTGCTGCTCGGCGTTCTCTACGACCGCTACGCAACAAGTCAGATCGACGCTTACGGTGGCCTGGCCGCCAAACTGCCCAGCACGGCGACCTTCTTTGTCTTTGCCTCTCTCGCCATGATCGGCCTGCCCATGCTCAGCGGTTTCATCGGGGAGTTCCTCGTCCTCTCCAGCACCTTCACCGGTGTCAGCAAAGGATGGGCAATTGCCGCAGCGCTAGGCGTGATCCTGGGCGCGGCCTACATGCTGTGGCTCATTCAGCGCCTCTTCTACGGTCCGGAGAGCGCCCTCGCCACGTCGAAACCCGCCGACGACCTGCGCCCGGGTCAACTGGCCATCGTGTGGCCCCTGGCTGTCCTGATCCTGGTCATGGGCCTGGCGCCTTCGCCCTGGCTCCAGTCGATCCAAACCGGCGTTCATCCGCCACAGTTGAAGGAACCGCACCTGTTATCGCCGACTGTCCTGCTTCTTCCGTCCATATCGACTTCGTCCCCAGGGGAGGGCCAGCGGTGAATCCAGTTCCCGACATCTTCCGCATCCTTCCCGAGGTCATCCTCACCCTCACCGGCGTAGCCGTCATGCTGATCGATGCCTCGCTGCCCCCCGGATGGGCGCGCCGTCCCCTCGGCTGGGTCGCCGCCATCGGAACTACCCTCGCCCTGTGGTCCAGCCTTTGGCAGCTTTCTCTCCCCGAAGGCACCGGCTTCTATGCCACGGTCGAAACCAGCGCCTTCACCGTCTTCTTCCACGTCCTCATCTGCGGCATCGTCTTGGTCGCGCTGCTGCTCTCGCTCGACACCTTGCCCGAAGACAGTCATCACCAGGGCGAGTACTACGCGCTGATCGTCTTCGGCGCGGTCGGCATGTGCCTGCTCACCGGCGCGGTCGAACTCCTACTGGTCTTCATCGCTCTCGAAATCTCCTCCATCGCCACCTACATTCTGGCCGGTTATCGCAAGGACACTGCCCGCGGACCCGAAGCCGCCATCAAGTATTTCCTCCTCGGCTCCTTTGCCACCGCTTTCCTGCTTTATGGCGTAGCTCTCATCTTCGGCGCCACCGGCACAACAGAGATTTATAAGATCGCGCACCTCGCCCCGACGGCAGAGAATCATGCGCTCATCGTGACCGGCCTGGGACTGATGCTGGTCGGCATCCTGTTCAAGGTTTCCGCTGCGCCCTTCCACGTCTGGACGCCCGACGTGTACGAAGGCGCGCCCTCTCCGGTAGTCGCACTCATGTCCACCGCTCCCAAAGCCGCTGCCTTCGCCCTGCTGCTGCGCGTGATTTACGAGATGCTGCCGTCCCTTCGCTCCGTCTGGTCGCCGCTGCTGTGGATTGTGGCCGTGCTTTCCATGACCATCGGCAACCTGGCTGCGCTACGCCAACAGAACGTCAAGCGCCTATTGGCCTACTCTTCCATCGCACATGCCGGCTACCTTCTGGCAGCCTTCGCCGGCCTCGGTTCCACCGGCATTGCCGCCGCCAGCTTCTACACCGCGGCCTACGCAGCCATGAACGTGGGCATCTTTGCCGTGATCACGCTGGCCAGCGGATACGATGAAAAACTCCCCTTGATCGACGACTTCCGCGGCCTCATCTATCGCTCGCCCCTGCTCGGCAGTCTGCTGATTTTCTTCCTGGTTTCGCTTGTCGGAATCCCATTCACCGGCGGATTCTTCGGCAAGTTCTACTCGTTTTCAGCCGCTGTCGGCGGGGGAGCAATCTGGCTGGCCATTATCGGCCTGCTCAACTCCGGCCTGGCCGCCGCCTACTATCTGCGCCTGGCCTTGGCCGCGGCCAACCGGCCGGAAGAATGCAGCACCGCATCCGCCCGTCCCGCGCCGCAGGTGGGCGTTGCGGTCGGCGCCGCCCTGCTCCTTGCGGTTGCAGCCACCCTCGTTCTGGGCATTGTTCCCAGCGAAGTGCTGCGCGCGGCTGATGCGGCCGGCCATACTCTGCAAGCGCCTCCGCTCGCCGCCACTGAGCCGGACCTCGCCGTCGATCCACACCAGCAGCCCTAACCCCGCAAAGGGCCTTTCCGAGCCGCGCTTTGCTTGAGCAGCCCCTTGTAAAGCTCGACGGTGAGGCCCAGAACCTGCCCGTTCCCGTAGTGCTCCGTCACCCAGGCCCGTGCGGCCTTGCCCATGCGCCTGCGTTTGGCCGGGTCGCGCAGCAATTTCAGCACCGCCTCTGCAATCGCCTCCGGGTAGCCGGGCGGAATCAGCAGTCCCGTCACCTCCGGCACCACGGCGTCGCGCGAGCCGGTGGACAAGGTCGTCACCACCGGAATCCCCGTGGCCCCTGCCTCCAGAACCACGTTGGGAAACCCTTCCCGCCAGGTCGGCAAAACCATCACGTCCATCGCACGGTAGTACGGCGCCGTGTCCTCCACAAGTCCGGTCAAGTGAATCCGCGGATGGCTCTCGATCCGCGCGCGCACATCCCCGCCAAGCGCATCATCACTCGCGTCAAACCAGCCCGCCAGCAGCAGGTGCGCCTCCGGTTCGGCCCTCAAAATGAGGTCGAATGCCTCTATCAGCTCTGGCAGCCCCTTGTCGCGCGTCAAACGGCCCACAAAGCCCACCACGAATGCGCCCCGTTGAACCCCCAGCCGCTCACGCACGCCGCTCGGCCCCGGTGCAAACCGCTCCACATCCACGCCGTTGCTGCTCCCGTCCCCCAGCAGAAGCAGCTTGCTTTCCGGCGCTACGCCCATTGCCAGCCCTTCCTTACGAAGGCTTTCGCTGTTGCAGAGCACAATCTGCGCGCAGCCCGCAGCCAGTCTCTCCATGGCCAGCAGAATTCCGCGCTTGAACCCGGTCGAGGTTTCGAACTTGAGCCCGCGCAGCAGATAGACGCGCACTGGCACACCGCGCAGCCAGGCGGCCAGCGAACCCAGCAACCCCGCCTTGGGCGTGCTGAATTCGACCAAGTCCGGCCTCAGCCGACCCAGCAGCCGCCACAGCCTGAAAAGGGAGACAACGTCCGCAACCGCCGCAACCCCCCGCTCCATGGGGATGGCAAACGCCTCGACCTCTTCGCCGGCGGCCGTACGCTCCAGCAATTCTCCTGGACCCGCAACCAGCGTGACTCGAAATCCGGCTTCGCGCAGCGCACGCAGACGCCCGGTAAGCACCATGCAGGTCTGCGCGCTGGTTACGCCGACGACAATGTGTGGATTTGATTGGACGGAATGAACCGTCGGCCTTGCGGAGACTTCAAGCGCTTCGGAGACCAGCATCGATCAGCTTTTACCCCCGGTGCAACCTCTGAACACGGCGCTTCAACCGGTCACGAAGTTGCTCCAACGCTGGGGTAAAGATCGGCCACGGCTTAAGCCATGACTCGATATCCAATCAAATCAGCAGGGATTTCGCCTCGCAAATTTCACTCTGCGCGAGCATGTCTCGCCTCTCTGCGCAGTTTTCAAAAGAAATCTATGATACTGTAGCATTTTTGGACGCCCGCCCCGCGGAACAGGGCAATTGCATGGATGCCTTTTGTTGCTCAATCTGATTCCGCCCGCCGCCGAAACGGAGCATCGACACCATCTTCCCGGAGGGAAGATACGAAGGAAGCCCAAACTGGAGCGCTGCGCAAGCCTGGGAAGGCGTGCCAATCGTCTTCTGGCGGCCTGTATGGCCGCGTCGACTTAAGTGCACTGCCTTCGGGATACACCAACTCTGGTTCTGCTATAAACGCAGCATCTGGCCTATACTTTCTTGACTCGGCAAAATCATGGCCCAGCGTGCCAGAGTTCTTTTGCTTATTCCACATCCCGGTGGCGGCGGAGCAGAGCGGGTAACAGCTCTGCTGGCGCGAAACCTGTCCCCCGGGAAGTACGATCTGCATCTTGGGTGGATCACCCGCGCGCAATCCGCTGCAGAGAGACCTCCGTCCAGCACCCGAATCTACGCATTGAACGCCCCCCGCGTCCGCGCCGGAGCCTTCCGGCTGCTCCAGTTAGTGCGCCGGCTCAAGCCCGACCTGATCCTCTCCGGCATGTTTCACCTGAACTTCCTGGTCCTGCTGTTGCGCCCTCTCTTTCCCCGCAGAACTCGTGTCCTCGTTCGCCAGAACGGCACCGCCTCCTCCGCCCTGACCTCGGATGGCCTGCCCGCCTACACCCGCTTCCTTTACCGTGCCCTCTACCGCCGCGCAGATCGGGTCATCTGCCAAACCCAGGCGATGGCTGACGACCTGACCCATGCGTTCGGGATTGCAGAAGATCGGCTCATTGTCCTCCCAAACCCCGTGGACTTTGAGGAGATTCGCGATTGCGTCGAACCGATGTCAGCCCCATGGTCCGGCCCTGGCCCGCATCTGCTCGCCGTCGGGAGGCTCTCGCGGGAAAAGGGCTTCGACCTACTTCTCCAAGCCTTGGCCTTGACCAGGATCCAATTCCCGGGCGCCGATCTTGTCCTTGCTGGCACAGGCCCCGAAGATGCTGCGTTGCGGGCTCAATGCAGCGAACTACATCTCGAAACGGCCGTGTGTTTTAAGGGCCACGTCTCCAGCCCCTGGTCCTATTTTCCCGATGCCGCGCTCCTTGTGCTCCCCTCGCGCCATGAAGGCCTGCCCAATGCGCTCCTGGAGGCGGCAGCCGCGGGACTTCCCATCGTGGCCTTGCCGGCGTCTGGAGGCGTCGCCGGCCTATTGCGCAACCAGCCCGGCGTCTGGCTTGCACCTGAAATCTCCGCTCAGGCGCTTGCCGCTTCCCTGCTCGCCGCGCTTCGAACCCTGCAACCGGGACAGCGCTTCGCCCACGCATTTGTCGAACCGTTCCGCATCGATCGCGCGATTCAAGCGTATGAGCATCTGATTGACGAAACCCTCCACGCAGTCATCCCGGAGAAGCAGCAATGAACCACGTGGCTTTGGTCATACCGGGCGTCGACCGCATCGGCGGCGCCGAGCGCCAAGTCATTTTGATCGCCGAAGGACTCGCCCGGCGCGGCTGGCGGGTGAGCGTGGTTGCCCTCTCAGGTACTGGGGGAGACACAGCGGAGACCTTGACGGCCGCGGGTGTTCACTTTCTGAGCCTCCACATGCGCAAGGGTCTGGCCGATCCACAGGGATGGATTCACTTCCGTCGCTGGCTCCAGCAGGAAAAGCCGGACGTCGTCCACGCCCACCTGCCCCACGCGGCCTCGTTTGCCCGCTGGTCCCGACTGTGTACCCCGATGCGGGTCTTGATCGACACGCTGCACAGTTCCTCAACAGGCTCAATCGGCCGCCATCTGGGCTATCGCGTGAGCAATTGGCTCCCGGACACTGTCACAGCCGTCAGCCACAACGTCGCCGATGCGCACCTCGCCGCCGGCATGGTGGCGTCAAACAAGGTCGTGGTTGTGCCCAACGGCGTCGACGTGGAGGCATTTCGGCCTGATCGGGAAGCGCGAGTCGCCATTCGCCGCGAGCTTGGCTTCGAAAAGGAGTTTCTCTGGTTTGCCGCCGGCCGCCTGGAAGCTGTCAAAGACTACCCAACGCTTCTCCGGGCCATGGCGGAAGTTCCACAGCCTGCGCGCCTGGTCATTGCCGGCGCCGGGCCGTTGGAGAGTGAGCTGCGCCGGCTGTCAAAGGATCTCGGCCAGGAACCACGCGTCCGCTTCCTTGGCTTCGAGCCCGATGTGCTGCCCTGGATGCAGGCCGCGGACGGATTTGTTCTCTCGTCTCGCTGGGAGGGCCTGCCTATGGGCCTGCTGGAGGCCGCCGCCTGTGCGTTGCCGGCAGTGGCCACCGATATTCCTGGCACGCGCGAAGTCATCATCCCGTGGCAGACCGGCTCACTGGCCGTGCCAGCTAACGCGCGCTCCCTCCAGGGAGCCATGACCCGCATGATGCGTCTCCCACCCGAAGAGCACAACATCATGGGCCAGCGGGCCCGGCAGCGCGTGGTCGAGCAATTCAGCCTTGCCGCGGTATTGGATCGGTGGGAGGCCCTCTACATCCGCCTTCTGGACCGCAATCCGGCCCCCAGGCGCTGGGGCGCTTCGGGTTGAACCTGCAGGGACGAACGATCCAACCTTCTACCCGGACTTGCGCGGCCGCTCATCAGCGAATCAAAAAGCCTCAAATGTCTCTCGTCCTGTGAATGCGGTGCTTCCGCCGTTTCCTGGCTCTGGAGACTTTGGCCCGCCACAGCGCCCAAGCTTCATACGCCCGTTCTGTCAGGCTCAATTTGGCGGGTGAAAACTCCTCGAGCGCGCGGCTCACCGAGGTGAACTGTTCGGCATGTTCGCGGAGGAATGCCTGCAGCCGCTCCACATCAGTTCTGTGGGCGAAGTTGCTATGCACGCAGATGGTCCATAGCCCACTCGATTTCTCTGCCGGCCCCCAAAGCTGCTGAGGAATCCAGGTCATTCCGCCACGCGTGAAGGGAACCCTGGCAAACCCATCCGACAGCAACTGAATTCCCTCCTTTTGCAGTGCGCGCAGGGTGTTGCCGTCGAAGCCGTGGCGCGGTGCAACCCAAACGGTGGGATTCAGCCCCTGTCCGCGCAGAATCCCCAGGCCCTCGCGAATCCAATGCCGCTGCGTCTCCTGCGGGACTCCCGCAAACTCGGTTCTGCTGTGCAGCGGCAACAGGGCCACACCATGGCTGGCGCACAGATGGCGGTAACCGTGCATGGCGATGGTAGCTCCGGCTGCCTCCATGGCCCGCATCCGCTCCCAGAACTTGGGGTCAGGCGGCGAGAGACTTAGCGCTTTGTCCTGGTTGTCCGGGATCACGGCAAGAATCGGCCGAATGCCGAATTCCTCGATCAACGGCAGAAATCGCTGCCACCGGGGAAGTGCGACCGTGGGGCAAAGATCGTCGAAGCGAAGAATGTACTGCGCCGGTCTGGGAATCACGCTGCCACCCCTAACGTGTTTTCTGTCATTCTATGCATAAGTTTCCCCACTTCAAATGCAGTGCCGTCTCCGGCTCTACAAAGATCTTGTTGACGCTTCAGGAACAAGCTTCCAGCTCCAATACCAGACAAAGAGAAACGTGCTCACAGTCCATAGCGAAGTGGCCAGCGCAATTCCCGTCACTCCGAACCAGTGCATCAGGACCAGGTTCAACACTACATCCAACGCCAGGTTCAATAATCCACAATAGAAAATCAGGTCGGTGCGCCGCATGGCAACAAGAAACCGGTAAAACACCCGGCTGGAGACAAAGAAGGGGATCTGGATGGCGTACATGGCCAACACCGGCGTCACCATTGCCGTGTCCCGCGGCCCGAATGCGCCGTGCTGGAAGGTGATGCGAATCAGCAAGTGCGAGCCCGCCATCAGCGCCACCGCAATCGGCGTTGAAACCAGCGCCGTGAGCCGAACCCAGGTCTTGAGCGTCTGCCGGCACGCGGTCCAGTCGCGGTGAGCGACCATGCGCGAGAAATGCGGCACAACCGCAGACGAAACCGCTCCCGCCAGCAGCGTAATCACCACACTCACAAAGCGGTTGGCGTAGGCCAGCGCCGATACGCTTCCGGCCGGCAGCATGGCCGCCATTGACTGGTCCACCAGCAGGCCGCCCGAGGCCACCACACCGCTCAGCAGCACCGGCCCGTACTGCCGCGCCACTTCCCGCGTCGCCTCCGTGGTCCCGTGCCACAGCAGGCGCAGGCGGTAGCCGTGCCGCTCCATCATCCAGCTCACCACCCAGGCCTGGATCAGGGCGCCGGCCAGGGTCGCGTACACCACGGCCCAGATTCCCAGCCGGCCGCCCCACAAAAACGCGCCCACGATGATCGCCGCCGGCGTAGCCACCGGCGCCAGCGCGGGCACCGCGAATCGATCGAAGGTGTTCAGAACGGCAGTGCAGTTGGTCGCGATTCCGGTAATGAGAACCACGGGCAGGAGCGCGTAGAACAGCCGGATCGAGAGGTCGAGCTTCGCCGCCGGAAAGTTCGAGGCAATCAGCGGAAAGAATCCGCGCGCCGCCAAGCCCATCAACGCCGTCGCCGCAGTCAGCAGCAGGCACACCCACAGCATGGCGCTCGACAGCAGTTCCTGAGCGCGCTCATGCCCCTCCTGTTCCCTTACTCGAACCAATGTGGGCACCAGCGCCTGGTTCATCGATTCCGATATCAGGTTAATCAGCAGGTTCGGGATCAGGAATGCTGCCAGAAACGCGTCCATGGCATCTGAGCGACCATAAACCCCGGCAACCGCAAATTCCTTGAACGTGGCGACAATCTTCACCACAATCCCCGCTGCCGTCACCGACAGCGCCGCGCGGAAGATGCGGCGATTGACGCTGCCGCCCTGAAAGAGACGCGGAATTGGGGGTGCAGAAAACATGCCGGCGGAATTACTCGCCAGTCTACATGATCGGTCCAGGAAGGTTTCAACCTCGCACGCTGCAAACTCGAAGACCGTTGGCAACGGAAGGTCTCGGCCGCGATGTCAGCGAGTGATAATGGCATATCGAAGGAAGAGGGCAAGGGAATGTTAAAGAAGGTGCTTCAAACTCTTTCAGCATTAGTGCTGTTGTATGCACAGTTTTGCCGGGCAGACGTACCAGCCGGTTTTTCCTGGGTAAACCTGGAATCGGACAAGACAACAATGGCAGCAGTTAGACATGCGCTGCACGACTCTTCAATATCCTCGATTCGCGAAGTTGGCTTGGAGGGCGGGTTTGCGCTTGTAATGACCGCATCACGAGAGAGCGGAGCGCCGACCCCAGACTATGATCGGTGGTCCATATACAACATTTCTCTTTCAACAGGGAAAAGCCAGATTTTGGTCAGTGGCTATGGTGTGAAGCTTTTGGATTGGATTGGCGCAAGCAATTCAGAGCTAGCAATTAGCTACTATGACTGCTGGGAATGCGAAGCGGCAACAGTCTTTACAACGCTCCGTTTCAAGAGTGGAGTTGGGTGGAGAGCAAGGTGGACCAACAAAATGCAGGATGCCTCCTATCCACAACCGGGGGCAGTTGTGTTAATGACCGACGTTGGTGATCCCTATGACGACAACGTTGTGGATCAGGTGTTTGCGGTGATCACGCAGCCCAGCAACCGATTTGCTGTCGGAAGCTGGATACATTCGCTGAATCCCAAGACCGGCAAGATCGATGATGATGTCGAGAGATACTCTATCGATCGCGTCACAGGTGATGAACGTACAGAGAAGTTGCGCGGGCCTGAAGCCTTGAATTGGGAACGTCAAATCTGCAAAGAGTCGAACATCTTGATTCAGCCAAGCACCGGTCAATCTTCGAAAGCATGCCGCACTGTCCTGCGAGCACCTATGCCTCACCCGTCCGTCTCCAAGTAGCTGGATTCCGTTGCCTTGGAATGGCGCGTGTTCCTCATCCTAAATCCGGCGCCGGTGAGCTTCGCCGAAACGCGCGTTCCCGCGCAGTCCTCACGCAGCCAAAGGCCTGATCTTCGGCCGCTTCTTCTTCGATTCGATCCACAGGTCGTACTGGAGCTGAGCCTTCGAAAAGAAATCAGGGGAGAGCCCCAGAGCCTCGCCGAGCCGGATGCTGAGATCCATGCTCACGGCGGTGCGGCCATTGAGGATGCGGGAGATGGTGGCGCGCGCTACGCCTATATGCTCGGCAAGTTGTGTTGCCGTTGTGTCGCCGAGGAACTCCTTCAGCAGTTCCCCTGGGCTGGACGGGTTGTACATCATCGCCATGGTCATTGCTCCCTTAGTGGTAATCCAGATAATCCACGAGAACCGCGTCCTCGCCCTCAAAAGTGAAGGTCAGCCGCCAGTTGCCGCTGACGCTGACTGACCAGTGTCCCCTGAGGTCTCCCTTCAGCGGATGCCAATCCCAACCGGTCCGGTTCATATCGAGCGGAGTCGATGCCAGATTCAAGGTGGTTAACAGGATGCGCAAGCGAGCTTCATGTCTCGGCTGGATGCCCGCCTTTGAACCGGTCTTGAAGAACTTCTCGATACCGCGATGCCGGAACGTTCTGATCACTGCCAGACTGTAACACGTAATGTTACGTTCTGGCAAATCCAACATCAAATACAACAACTCTCATTCGTATCGGTTTGCTGTCATCGAGTTATGGATTAACCGGAACCGGAGCACCTGAGTGAGTTCTGTCGGCGGGCGGGAAGCAGTTGCCCATTCCTTCGGGGTCTTCCACGGCCAGCCGTCCAGCCACTGCAATCTGCGCCAGCAGCAGCCAGGTCGTGCGGTTCTCCTCCACGGTAGCCACCAGTGAGGTGATCAACCAGACCAGGAGCGCAGTACCCATCGCCCAGCGCAGCGTTCCATGGGTCTGCATGATCGACCAGATCGCAGCCGCCACAATGGCCGCGGCCAGAAACAGCGCGCACACCCCGCCGCTGACGGCGATCGACAGAGCCGTGTTGTGCGCCGTGTCGATGGGAGCCAACCCCGCTGCGCTCACAAACGACCCCGCCCCGGTGCCAAAGAACGGCGCTCGTTGAAACGCATGCCAGCCGGCTTGCCAGATGTTCAGTCGCTGGTTCAAATCCCCGCCTTGAAGCTGCTCGGAGATGGTCGCCAGCCGTTCGAAGGTCCCGCGGGGAACGGTAAACCATACGACGGCGGCAATCGGCGGCAAGGCCAGCACTTCGGCCAGCATTCTGCGCGGGTGACCATAGGTCAGCAGAAGGCCGCTGCCTGCAAAGCCCACCACAGCCGCCAGAAACCCGCCGCGCGAGGCCGTAAGCAGCACGCCTACCAGTCCAAGCGGCAGATAGCCCGCCGCCAGCACGCGCCAAGGCCAGCGCTTTTCACTGGTCAGCAGCAGCGCCGCCAGCGGAAATCCCAGGTCCAGAAACCGAGCCACGTCGTTCGGGTCCTGTCCGAAGGCGGCAAACCGGATCTGGCCGGCGGCAATCGCCCCCGCACTGGCAAAGTTGGCCAAGGTCAACGCCGCCAGCACCCATGACCCGGCCACGTAACCGCGCAGCAGCATCCGCAGATCGCCCGCGCTCTCGGCTAACTCCCACACCAGCCACACCACCATCATCTCCTGGAAGCCGCCGCGCATCCTCGCCAGGGTCTCCAGCGGCTCGATAGTCCAGAAGTAAGAACAGCAAAGCCAGAGATAGAAGGCCAGAACCAGCCCCTGCGTCGGCCCCGGAGTCCGCAGGCGGCCCGCCTGGAAAACCGCCGGAACCGTGGCCAGAAGCAGCAGCAAGCCAACAATGCGTGCCACGTTGCCCAGCGGCTCGCCCGTATCGAGGGAGTATTCCCACGGAATTGTGAAGACGAACAGCAGCAACAGCCCCTGGGCAGCTTTTCGCATCAATACCTCTGCGAATAGACCAGGGCAGAGTAGATGGTTACGCCAATGGCCGATTGAATGGCCGATTCCATGGTCCTGTTCCACAGGTTCTTCGCCGCCGAATCGGGCACGAAGAGAATGTCGCGGTCGTGGACCGGCTGGTCAGGCTCTTGGCCGTGCAACATGCGTTTCAGGTTCAGGCTGGTTAGCGTGCGCCCGCCTTTTTGCTCGCGAATCAGCAGAGCCTTGCCGATAGCGGCATTCTGCGTCGGGCCCCAGGCCAGCGAGAGCGCCTGCACCACGGTCAGCCCCTGCGCCGGGTCCACCGCAAAGCCGCCCGGCCGCTGCACATCGCCAACTACGTAAACGAGGCCTGCGCGGCTCACCTGTACCGTGTCGCCGGGAGCCATCTCCGGGTTGTGGTCGCCGTCGGTGTCGGTTCCGCTGGGGTCCAACACTACCGGATGCGGCGTCTTGGCGTCGTCGCGGTGGAAGATGTTCACCAGCCGCCCCGCGCTCGGCGCCAATCCCGATGCTGCTGAAATCAGGTCCAGCAATCGATGATGAAGCGTGTAGGGGTAGACGCCCGGATGCACCACCTCGCCCAGCACGCTCACGTCCTGCCCCGCGTAGGCCGTCACCAGCACTGAAACCTGCGGATGCAGCAGCATACCCTGCGCCACCAGCGCCGCCTCGATGGCGCGCGCCGCGGCCTCCTCGTTCAGCCCACCAATCTCCACCTCATGGATCATCGGCAAAGCCACCGTGCCCGCCGGGGAAACCCGCACCGCAGAATGGAACTCCGGAGTGTGAAACTCGCTTACATCCAGGAAATCGCCGGGACCAATGGGTGCTGGCATGGGGGATGAGGATTGCGTACCGCCCAGCTGCAACCCGGGCTGCCCTGCCACTCCAGCGCTGCCCCACACCGCGGGCGATTCCTTGGGATTGGGCAAGCTTCTGTTGTCCTGCGATGCAGGAATCCGAACCACGCCCGTCGGCAGTCCGGAGGTGTTCGGTGTCGGCGCTTGCGCCCGGCCCACGCCGCCCGCCAGCAGCACTGCGAATAGCGCCAGCCCAGTAGAAACCGACGAAGAATGAGAGGAGGGATGAATCGACTCCAGCAAGAGCGCGCCTCCAACCGCCAGCCACAAGCCGGCAAACAACGTAATCGCCATGTAGAGCGGCAAATCCGGCGCCACCGGCTTCACCGGCTGCCGGGCGTAATCCACCACTTCGATATTGGAACCGTGCACCCCGGCGGCCAGTCCGGCTTCTTCCGACTTTTCCAGTACCCGCATGTAAAGGTCGTGACTGGCGTTGGCCTCCTCGCGCATCACCGCATATTGGGTGGCCGCTTCATTCGCCTTCATGCCTTCGCCAGTCAGGTCTTCCAGGTTCTTGCGCACCAGTTGCTCGCGATCCGCGGCCGTTCGCCACGCGCTGCGAAATCGCTCCACAAGTTTTGTGTCTTCGGCCTGCTTCTGCTGGTCCAGGTTCTGCAACTGGCGGCGAATCTCCACCACGCGGGGGAAGTTCGGCCCGTGTTCGATACTGAGCTGAGCCTGTTCCTGCTCCAGATCGCTGTGCTTGGCGTGAATCTGCGCCAGCAGCGCCGTGGCAAAGTTGCCGCTTTCCGCCTGCAGGTGCGGATCGGAAGCGATCACGAGTTCCGGATCGCCCTCTGAAGCCGCGCGGTACTCCGCCTCGCGCAAAATCCGGTCGGTGGTGGCTCCCACCAGTTGACGGCCCAGCTCATCGATCTCCAGCAAAGCCGAGGTGTGATCCGTCTCGCCCGGCCGGCCGTTGGCCAGTGTTTCCGGCGAGGTCAGAATCCCGTGCTCCCGTTGGAACGCCGCCAGCCGCTGCTCATCCAAATCCACGCGCGCTTTCAAGTCCTTGAGCTGACTCCCCAGCCAGTCTGCGGCCTGCACTGTGGCCTGCACGCGTATCTCGCTGTCCTGCTCCCCGTAGGCGCGAATCAAGTTGTTCACCACGCTGGCCGACAACGCCGCATCGCGCGACCGGAATCGAATCTGAATCAGCAGCGTGCGCGGCACGGTCTGCACGTGAAGCCGCCGAGCGAACCTCTCCAACAAGTAGTCTTTCGCGTCTGCACCCGGCGCTTCCGGCTTGAATCCGGGAAAACGGCTCTGAAATCGCCCCATGAACCCCGGCGCCTGGTAGAGCTTCAGCCCGGTAATCACTTTCCACGCCAGTTGGTCGCTGCGAAACACGTTGGCCAGCGTCTCCTGCTGCACTGGCGCGGAGAGGATCGAGGCCGTCTGAAACGGCTCCTGCGCCTCCAGGCTGAGCGCCGAAGCTGGCGCCGTGCGCAGGGCCACGCTCGCCGTGGCTTCATATTGATGGGGGGCAATCAGGCAGTAGAAGAGGCACGCCAGCAGCAGTGCCCCCACTACAGAACCAACCAGGCGCCGCCGGCGAACCAGCACTTCCCAAAGCTCGCGCAGCGATGTCGAGGCGTACAACGATGGTGAGGCGCGCAGCAATGTCGAAGAAGGATGCGAACCGGCATTCATGCTTGACCGTGCTTCCGGCTCGTTGGATGAATCGTGCTGAACGGCGCTTGCTTCCGGCAAGGGTCGGGAACCTCTGTCCCAAATGCCCTCCGGCAGGGCTCTCCCTGGGATTCAGATCGAAAAGCGGCTGCGGAGGAAATCCCCGCCAGTTTCCTTCATCGCAGCCGATCCGTCAATAGATTCCATCGCCGGAGCGTGGAACCCGTATCCAAATCGTCAAATCCGGCTTTGGCTCGGCAGTCGCCCGCGCTGAACGGTTGGCTGAAAACTCGGTTGGAGCTGCCACGAGTGTCAGGGCACGACTTCAGTCCTGCCGCAAACTCAGCAAAATAAACGCCTGGCTTTAGCCTCTGAGCCATGCCTTTCGGGCATTTCGCGTGAAGGCCTGCTATTCCTGCCGCCAAATCAACTCAGAGTATTCCATGCGCCCGCCCGTTTGCTCGCGAATCGGCAAGGCCGTTAGAGGCGACAGTGATCGGTATTCCTACGCCAAATAACATCTGACGGCGCTGCATACAAAATAAGAGAGTTTTACAAGCCCCTTACCGATGTGTTAGCTTTACAGCCAAATTTCGGTCATTAAGTTTTTTTCACTTAAACTGAGCCAGAGTCTTGCGCGCAGTAGATTCTCCTGCTGCCTTTTGTTCCGCCTTTCCCGTTGCGTTATAACTTCTTGGAAGTCTTGGCAGTCGGAGCCCCTGTGCACCTAAACAGGGCGCTTGGCGAGGCAATAGCGTGGAAAAGCATCGGGTTATGATCCACTTCGTGAATCCGGCATTTTTGCCCCCGAATAAAAGTGAAAAGTCTGCTCCCAGTCGCTGTATAACTGCCGAGGCGGGACGCGCGATCGAGAGGCTCGGGCACTCCATTGATTATCTGATCGATGAGAGCCGCTATAACGGCATATCTCGCTCAACGGAAGTCGGGCGCCTCGAGGCAATTCGAATACTTAAGACGATTAACCGCCAGATTTACTTTGAATGCCCACCTCTCCCCACAAAAGGAAAGCGGCTTGGCTTTTTCCTTCATCTATTCGGTCGACAAACAGGATGAGGGAAGTGAATCGCGAAGCAGGAGCCCCAGTGAAATACGCCATGTAGCCGCGGTCGTGGGAATTTGCTTCCTCCGAAGTAATGACAGAGGCAACGACTGGCGGTGCCCTCTGAGTATTGCAGGATAATCGGGGAAGTGATTCACCTCACATTCCCGCGGAGAGAAAAAATCAATAATCTTTTCCATTTTCACTTGACAGGCAGCGTTGACTGCAATAAATTGGAGACACTTTTCCACAGACTGTTGAAAACAAGCGGGAAACGTTGTGTTTTGAAGTACAGAGCGTTGCTATCGCGCACCTAAGTTTCATGGGCATTTAAAGGATTTAGCCCTCATTGTTTCTCCTTCACCCTTGTTTCGCTGACTCCCCTCACATCCAGAAGTATGCGTTGTATGGGCCGTGTGCTCGCACGATCTCGGCCCCTCGGGGGAAGAATGTCCAGGTTCAAGAGAGGCCTAGTTTTTGCAACTCGATATATCCGAACGCTGCGCGGCGGTTCACAACCTATGCTGATAGAGGCAACCGACGGATTCTTTTATGTGGTGAAGTTCAACAACAACATTCAAGGCGCCAACGTACCGTTCAACGAGGCAGCCGGAAGCACGCTTTATCGCGCTCTTGGGCTTCAGGGCCCCGCTTGGAGGCCAATCTTCGTCAGCGACCTCTTTCTCGACCAGAACCCACAATGCTGGATACGCACCGTCGAAGGACCCCTCCTTCGGCCAGCCACAGGCCTGACATTCGGTTCACGCTTTCTGGGTGGTGGCAGTACCCGATTGCTGGGTATTCTCCCAGAGAATAGCTTCAGCCGTGTAACTAACCGCGACAGCTTCTGGCTGGCCTGGTTGATTGACGTCTGCGCCCATCACACCGACGACCGGCAAGCGGTCTTCATGGAAGATGCGACGGGCTGCCTAGAGGCATATTTTGTTGATCACGGACACCTGTTCGGCGGTCCCAACGGAGGAGGCCAGAAGCCTTTTCTTGGATTGCGCTACCTTGATCCCCGCATCTATCAGGATGTATCCTCATCCTACCTTCAGGACCTCCTAGAGGCACCAGGGACACTTAATGTCGATTTGCTCTGGAGGCGGATTCAGGATTTGCCCGACCATTGGAAAACAGCGTCGGCACTCTGCTGCTTCGCAAAGTGCCTTGACACGTTGTCAGACACTAAATCACTGCAAGGTATTGCCGATAAACTCATAGATGCGTTTGTCCTGAGCAATGGATTTGAACACGACCTTCCACAACGCGGATGCAAAACACCAGTTAGAGTTTTGCGCCTTGGAGTACAGGCCACGGGATTTGGACCTTGCCCAGTCTCCCGTGGCGCCGATCGTCGTGCTTGTGCTTAAGCAGAGAGAGGGGGGCTTGCGCTTTCTTTCCCACCCAGAAATGGCCAGAATTGTCCAAAAAGAAGATCTGGAATATATCCGATCCCTCTTGGATAGCTGCATCGAACGAGCCAAACTGCATCCGGCAGCCCTTTTCAAACAGCTTTCTTCAATTGCGGTCGGGCCGTTGGTGGCTGGCGAGACCGGATCAACCCTCGCTGAGTCCCCCCGTCTCCAGAAACTCTCCAGGACGTTTGTGCAGCTTTGACCGTGCCGTACTGACCGTGCCGCACATGGACGTCTATGGAAAAGGCCGGGGCGGGTGCTCGGGTCTCTAGATTACGCGCCACCGCTCCTGTACCACGCAACCGTCCGCCGCAATCCCTCTCTGAAATCGACAATCGGCGCGTAGCCCAACAGTTCCCCGGCCAGCCGAATGTCGGCCAGCGAGTCGCGAATGTCCCCCGCGCGCGGCGCATCATAGGCTGGTTGGCCGCTATAGCCGGTCAGTTCGCGCAGAATCCGAAAAGTCTCGTTCAGCGTAATCCGGCTGCCCGTGGCCGTGTTCATCATCTGGCCCGAGACCTTTTCCGCCGGGGCCGCAGCCGCCAGCAGGTTGGCGTGCACCACATTGTCGATATAGGTGAAGTCGCGGCTCTGCTCGCCGTCTCCAAAAATGGTCGGCTGCTCTCCGGCCAACATCCGCCGGCAAAAAACCGCCAGCACGCCGGAGTAATGCGAGGTGGGGTCCTGGTGCGGCCCGAAAACGTTGAAGTAGCGCAGCACCACCGTCTCGATCCCGTAAACCCGGGCAAAGGCGCGCATGTACTGTTCGCCCGCCAGCTTGGCCACGGCGTAGGGAGAAATCGGGTTGGGCAGCATCTCTTCCCGTTTGGGCAGCGTCGGCGTATCTCCATACGCCGAGGACGACCCCGCGTAAACTACCCGCCGCACCCCGGCGGCCCGCGCTGCCACCAGCACGTTCAGCGTCGCGTCCACGCAGTTCACGTTGGTAGCCACCGGATCGGCCACCGAGCGCGGAACCGAAGCCAGCGCCGCCTCGTGAAACACGACTTCAACGCCCGTGCAAACTTCCGCACAGACCGACGGATCGGCCAGGTCGCCTTCAACAAACTCCATCGCTTCCAGACCAACCAGATTCGACCGCTTGCCGGTAATGAAGCTGTCCACGCCGCGTACACTCTCACCGCGCGCCAGCAAAGCCGCGGCAATCGAGCGGCCAATGAATCCCGCCGCTCCGGTCACAAGATAGCTTGCCAAAGGAATCCCCCAAAAGTCTGTATTCAGCCGACACAAGGTCGGCAGTCCACAAGGGAAAGGATACTACCCCGACGCTGCCCAGCCGATTCCCTGCAGTCCCCGCGGCCGCCTCGACCTTTGGCTCTACAATCGAGAATATGACCACTGCATCGGAGAGCCAACTGGCCGCATTCAAGCAAGAAATCGACACCCGTGAAGCCCGCATCGGAATCGTCGGGATGGGCTATGTGGGCCTGCCCCTTGCGCTTCTCTTCAGTGGCCGGCGCTTCCGCGTCACCGGCTTCGATATAGAACCGGCCAAAGTCAACACCCTCAACGCCGGCGGGTCGTATATCGTCCGTATCCTCCCCACCGAGATTCAGGAAGCGCAAAAGGCCGGTTTCCGCGCTACAGCCAATTATTCAGAGATCGCCCAGATGGACGCGGTCATCATCTGCGTCCCCACTCCCCTCAACGAGCACCACGAGCCCGACCTCAGCTACGTCACAGGGACAGTCGCTTCCATCGCACCCCACATCCACGAAGGCCAGCTTATCGTGCTTGAAAGCACTACCTACCCCGGTACCACCGAAGAAGTCGTAGTTCCCCTGCTCGAGGCCGGCAACCCCCTCGGCCTGAAAGCCTCACGCGCCCTCGACCAGCCCGGCGTCCACGTGGCTTTCTCGCCTGAGCGCGAAGATCCCGGCAACGACACCGTCGCCCGGCACGACATCCCCAAAGTCGTCGGCGGTTGCGGCCCCATCGCGTCCGATCTGGCTTCGGCCCTCTATGGATCGATCTTCCGCCACGTGGTCCCCGTCAGCAGCCCTTCAGTCGCCGAAATGACCAAGCTGCTTGAAAACATATACCGCTGCGTGAATATCGCCCTGGTCAACGAGCTCAAGCAGCTCTGTATGCGCATGGGCATCGACATTCACGAAGTCATCGACGCCGCCAAAACCAAGCCTTTCGGATTCCAGGCCTTCTATCCTGGCCCCGGCCTCGGCGGCCACTGCATCCCCATCGACCCCTTTTATCTCTCCTGGAAAGCCCGCGAATTCGACTTCCGCACCCGCTTTATCGAACTGGCTGGCGCCGTCAACACCGACATGCCCTACTTCGTGATCGAGCAGACCGCCGCCGCCCTCAATGAGCAGCGCAAGTCCGTCAAGGGCTCCAAAATCCTGGTCCTCGGCCTGGCCTACAAGCGCGACATCGACGACCTGCGCGAGTCCCCTTCGCTCACCATCATCGAACTGCTGCGCGAAAAGGGCGCTTTGGTCTCCTACAACGACCCCTTCTTCCCCACCGTGGGCCGCGGCCGCCACTACGACCTGAACATGACCAACACTCCGCTCGACAACCTCGGCCAGTACGACGCCGTCCTCATCGTCACCGACCACACCAGCTACGACTACAAATCCATCGTCGAGCAGTCGCAGCTCGTCGTGGACACCCGCAACGCCACCAAGGGCATCGACTCGCCCAAAATCGTCCGCTGCTGAAGACGTCTGGCGCGTTGGACAGGGCGGGCCCACCACACTGGCTCGCATTCCGGCGACTCTGAGGGTTGCCGGAATGCGAAATTCAGGTAATGAGCCGACCTGAGCCAGCAGGTGTAGAATAGGTGCGCTTCCTCAGATTGGATTTTCTCCATGTCTTACGATCTGGTTCGCCAAGCGATCTTTGAAAAGAAGGGAATTTCCGCCTATTACCACGGTCAGTACAGAGAGATGTGCCCCCATGTTTTGGGGTCGAAAAACGGCAAGCGTCACGGTCTGTTCTATCAATTCGCAGGCCAGAGCAACAGCCGGCCGATCCAGCCCGACGGCTCTCCTGACAATTGGCGCTGCATCGACATCGACGCACTTTCCGGCGTGGCACTCCTCGATATTGAGGAGTGGCACACTGCGCCAGACCACTCACGGCCGCAAACGTGCGTCGGTTATGTCGATGTAGCGGTAGCGTTTTAGCCTTTTTGGCCACGGTAGGCCTAAGACTGGTGGTTCTTCCAGTCTGTGTATTCTTGTGCCCGTTGTTTGGCGTCCGGACCGACAAAAATCGCTATATACACCTCACCATCCCGCTCATTGTCGATTGCCTCAACCCGGTAGTCCCCGGGATGCAGTTTGTCTTCGATTGTTTCGTGTTGAAGAGATTTGATTTGCATTGGGTACACTCCTCGTTTTTCATTTGAGTGTGCCCCAAATGGAAAGAGATGCCCTGATGCCAATCGGGGCATCATTCAATTCGATTGAGTCAAGTGTAGAGCGATTTACATAATTTTCTGCAAACCAAGACGAAGGATTTTGGTTCTCCAAGCCCGATCACCCCTTCCAGCGCCGAAATGCAACCTGTAAAGCCCCTTTGTTTCCAGCAAACTGGCCGAATTTTCCTGCTCCGCGACAGCCCCCCGCCCGATCGTGTATCTTTTCCCTGCATCTCCCTTTGGTGCGATCATGCTCACTCTGGCAGCAACTCTCGCTGAGCCACAGCACTTCTCCCTGGCGGAGAAACTGCTTCTCATCGTTCTCACCGCCGCCTCCGCCGCTGCTTTCTGGCGTCGCTTCGGCGCGGTCCTCGACAAAATCCTCCACTCCAAAAAGGAAGCCAGCTTCCACCTCTTCCCCCTCGGCCGCCGCGTCTGGGATTTCTTCTGGGAAGTTCTCTGCCAGGCCAAAGTCATCCACCAGCGCCCTCTTCCCGGCCTGGCTCATGCCTTCGTCTTCTGGGGATTCTGCGCCTTCGCCCTCGTCACGCTCAACCATTTCGCCTCGGGCCTTGGCTTTGGCTTCCTTGATCCATCCGGCCCGTTCGGCCGCTTCTACTTCTATCTCGCAGCCGCCTTCGCCCTCACCTGCGCCGCCGGAATCCTCGGCCTCTTCGTCCGCCGTTTCCTCGTCCGCCCCCGGTGGCTCGGCCAAAAGCTCTCCTGGGAATCCGGCTTCATCGCGCTGCTCATCTTCGTGCTCATGGCCACCTACCTGGCTGCCTTCTTTGTCGCCGACACCAGCCCCTCCGTCCGCATCCTGTGGTGGGCGCACACGCTGGCGATCCTGATCTTTCTGCCCCTCATCCCTCACACCAAGCACCTGCACCTGATCCTCAGTCCGGCTACCGTCTTTCTCTCCCGCGGCGGCTTCAGCCAGATCCCGCCGCTGGTGGGCGACGAAGACTTCGGCCTGGTCGCCGGCACGGACCTCACGCAATTAGTCAGCCTGCAAGCCTACTCTTGCGTCGAATGCGGCCGCTGCACCGAGCACTGCCCCGCCGCCAACACCGGCAAGCTGCTCAACCCCAAGGAAATCATCCTTGGCGTCCGCGCTTACCTGAACGATCTCGGCCCCGCCTCCGATCAGCCCCTGCTCGGCAAATACAACGCCCAGGAGGCCGTCTTCCAGTGCACCACCTGCGGCGCCTGCGAGTTTCAGTGCCCGGTCGGCATCGAACACCTGCCCATCCTCATCGGCCTGCGCCGCGGCGCGGTCAACACCGGCGCATGGGAAGACGACTACGGCGCCAAGCTCTTCCTGGCCCTCGAGCGCGGCTCGAACGCCCTCGGCATCAGCCCCGCCGAGCGCGACAAGTTCATCCAGAAGCAGGCGCTGCCGCTCTTCGACGGCACGCAAGAGTATTGCCTCTGGCTCGGCTGCATGGGCGGTTACGACCCCAAGGGCCGCGAGATCGTTGCCGACTTCGCCCGCGTCATGAACTACCTCGGCGCCAGCTACGGCGTCCTGCGCAAGGAGAAGTGCACCGGCGACCCGGTTCGCCGCCTGGGCAACGACCTCCTCTTCCAGCAACTGGCCGAAGCCAACCTGGAAATCCTGGCGCAGAGCAAGGTCAAGAAGATCGTCACCATCTGCCCCCACTGCGTCCGCACCATCCAGGAGGACTGGAAGGACTACGGCACGCCGCCCCCGATCGAACACCACAGCGAATTCCTCGCCCGCCATCTGAGCCGCTTGCCCTCCATCGCAAGCCAACTGGCTCAACCAGCCGCCAATGAGTCAGGCCTTGTAACAGGGCACGACTTTAGTCGTGCCGATCTGGCTGCCAATACACCGGGGCCTTCAGGCCCTGCGGCCAAGACTCCCAGTCCCGAGAAGATTGTGTTCCACGACCCCTGCTACCTGGGCCGCTACCGTAACGTTTACGACCAGCCCCGAGCCGTGGCAGCCCTGGCCGGAACCGTCGTCGAAGCCCCACGCAACCACGAGCGCAGCTTCTGCTGCGGAGCCGGCGGCGGCCTAACTTTCCTCGGCGAAGAAACCGGCGAGCGAGTGAGTCACGTCCGCGCCGCCGAGTTAGTTGCGACCGGCGCAACCACCATAGGAACCGCCTGCCCCTTCTGCAACAGCATGTTCCGCGACGCCCTGGCCGCATCTGGCGAAGCCGCACCGCAGTTGCTCGACATCGCCCAGCTAACCGCCCGCGGATTGCCGAAGAACGAACCCAGCTAAGATGATCCGGAACACTTATTATGGGGTGCTCCGATGCGCATTGGTACACACAGTTCCCCTGAATTACCAGAGCTCCTTTATCGGGGAGCTCCCGTTAAGACGGAGTTAGAGTATGACAACATGCGTTGCCGCAATCTGTGATGACGGAAATGCCATAGTGCTGGTAGCCGACAAGATGATTGGCATGGGCTACGTCGAAAGCGAACTTGAGATAACCAAGATGAGGCCACTATGTCCGGACTGGTGGATTCTCTTTGCCGGTGACGACATAGGTCCCGTCTTTGACATCATTAACTATGCCAAGACAAGGTTAGGGACCAGTGCTCCCGCATCGATTGGAGATGTGCAAGAAGCGGTTAAAGCTGCCTTTTCTCAAAAGCGACTGGAGAATGCAGAGACTCTCTATCTGAATCCGATTGGCTGGGAAATCACGAGGTTTAATGCCGAGGGCGATAAACTGTTGCCCAACTATATGGAGCTTCAATCTAAGATAGAGAGCTACAGCATGGAGATCGAGCTCCTTGTAGCGGGCTTTGACGGCGGCAAGGGGTGCGTGTTTTCTCTTTACGGATATGGAGAGAACCGAGGCCTACCGCAGAGGGCCGATATTCCCGGATTCAGTTCAGTTGGCAGTGGGTCCACGGTTGCTATGTTCATGATGTTTTATCGAGACCTTGGCCCGAAAACCAGCATAAGGGAAGCCGTTTACTACGCGCTAGAGGGAAAGTATTACGGGGAACAGGCAAGCGGCGTGGGTGAAAGCACAGATCTATTTGTCGCTCGCGCAGGGAAGGAACTGATTCAATTCAATGACGAGGATACGATTGAGCATAAACTGATCCCGATATGCTATGCGCTGTCTCCAAATGTTATGCGAAAGAGGGATCGAGCAACACTAAATGAATTAAACGAATTGAAGGAATTTGCGGAGATCAAGGAACCCGAAAAGAAGATTAAGCCTAAGCCAAAGCAATTCGTGGTGAAAGGTGCCGCACTCAAGTAGTTACCCATTGTCAAGGGAGCAAGCCCATCATGAAAATCATCGTCGCCATCAAACAAGTGCCGGAGCGCGATGCGCAAGTCCGCATCGACGCTGCGGCCAAATGGATTGAAGCGTCCGACCTCCAGTACGCGCTCAACGAGTCCGACGCCTACGCCCTCGAAGAAGCCTTGCAACTCAAGGAGAAACACGGCGGCGAAGTTATCGTGGTCACCGCCGGCCCCGAGCGCGTAGGCCAAACCATCCGCGAAGCCCTCGCCAAGGGCGCCGACCGCGGCATCCACATCGACTGCGACGACCTTGAGTCGCGCGATGCCCTCGGCGTCGCCCGCCTCCTAGCCGCCGCCGTCAAGCCCGAAAATGCCGACCTGCTGCTGACCGGCCTTCAGTCCGAAGACCTGGGCCAGGGACAGACCGGCGTCATCCTCGCCGAACTCCTCGACCTGCCCCACGCCTCGCTCATCCTGCACGTCGAAAAGACCGACACCGGCCTCACGGTCAAGCGCGAACTCGAAGAGGGCTGGTTCCAGACCATCGAACTGCCCACCCCCGCCGTGCTCACCATCCAATCCGGCGGCAACAAGCTTCGCTACGCGACATTGATGGGCATCAAACGCGCCAAGACCAAGGAAGTGCGCCGTGCGAACGCCGCCGAGTTGGCCGTCGACGCCGCGCCGGTTGCGGTTCTCGAGCGCGTCTCCCTGCCGCAAAAACAAAAATCCACCCAGATTCTGCCTGGCAGCCCCAAGGAAGCCGCGACAGCCCTGGTCGAAAAACTCAAGTTCGAGGTGCGAGTGCTATGAGCGGAATCCTGGTCGTACAAGAAGCGGGTCGTAACCGCATTTCCTTCGAAGCCCTGGCCGCCGGACGCGTTCTCGCGGAGCTCACCGGCCTGCCCCTGGAAACAGCCGCTGTCGGCGATCCGAACTCAACCGTGTTTGTTGAGACCTCTGGTCAGCCGCCCGTTGTGGCGCACGCAGTGCAGCATCCTCTTCTCGAAAAATACACTTCTGACGGCTACGTACTGGCCTTTGAGCAGTTGATTCGGAAGCTCGAGCCTTCTTTCATTGTCTTTCCGCACACCTACCAGTCGCGCGACTATGTCCCCCGTCTCGCCACCCGCTTCGGTCAGGTGCTCATCGGCGACATCACGGGAATCGAGGCCGGCCCCACCTTCGTCCGCCAGCTCTTTCAAGGGAAGATGACTGGCAGTTATCGCCATCCGGGCGATGGCCCCTGCTTCCTATCCATCCAGGCCGGCGCTTTCCGCGCCGATCCTCCGCAGGCGGGAACATTCACGATCCTGCCTTTCGAGCCTGAAATTCCCGCCAGCGCCATTCGCACCAAGCCCGGCGTGCCCTTCCGCGGCTCCGCTCAAACTGTCGACCTCGGTTCCGCGCAACTCATCGTCAGCGTCGGCCGCGGCATCAAGGAAGCCGACAACCTTCCCCTGGTTCAGGACCTCGCCACCGCTCTCGGCGCGGAACTGGCCGCCTCCCGGCCCATTTGCGACAGCGGGTGGCTGCCCTTGGAACGCCAGGTCGGCAGCTCCGGCCAAACCGTCTCGCCCAAGCTGTATCTTGCCGTCGGCATCTCCGGCGCCATCCAGCACCTGGTCGGCATGAAGGGCTCGCAGTGCATCGTGGCCATCAACAAGGACCCCGACGCCCCCATCTTCGAAGTCGCCGATTACGGCATTGTCGGTGATCTTTTTGAAGTCGTTCCCGCCCTCACCGAGGCCGTCAAGGCAGCCAAACAGTAAAGCCAATCCGGGCAGACGAAATCTCCCTCCGTCTGCCCACCCTCTCGCATCGCCCCCATAGATCTGTGTCCACTCGCCGTGTCAGTTCGCACACACCGTGTGCGCCGAGACACGTGCCAACGCCCTTGTCTCGTCCGTAACGCCTTTGTTTTCAGCCACTATCCATTGGCCTCCCATTTGCACTTTCCCCTCGCGTAGGCAGCAGGAAAGAGGGAGACGCAATGAAGGCTCTGAATTTCAGCAAGTTGGCCGGGTTGGTCGTCGTAACAGGACTTCTGGCAGCACAGGCGCACTCGCAGCAAAGCACCGCTCCGACCAGCGCTCCTCAGCGGGTGATCGTGGTTAGCCTTGAAGACCGCAAGCTCGCCCTGGTCGAGAACGGCCAGGTAAAGAAGGTCTACCCAGTCGCCGTCGGCAAGCCCTCCACCCCCAGCCCTGAAGGCTCTTTCACCATCGAGCGCCGCGTCGCCAACCCTACCTATCACCACGACGGCAAGACCGTCCTCCCGGGACCGCGCAACCCTGTCGGCACGCGCTGGATGGGCCTCAGCATCCGCGGCTACGGCATTCATGGCACCAACGAGCCCGCCTCCATCGGCAAAGCCGCCTCTCATGGCTGCATCCGCATGGCCAAGGCCGATCTCGAAGAGTTCTTCGAGTTGGTAGCCGTCGGCGACCGCGTCGAACTCGTCGGCCGGCGCAACCAGCAGACCGCGCAGTTGTTCGGCAGCAGCCAGAATCCGTCCGCGGCAATGCAAACACAGACCGCCAAGTCCGAGCCGGCAAATTCCGTTGCACCGGCGCCCTCAACCAGCGCGACAACCAACCCGTCTCCGGCCCTCGTGGCTGGCGACGTTGCAGCCATGCGCTGAGGGAGCAAGCCCATGAATCTGCTGTCTGAAGCAATGGATGGTTTGGGGGCGGCTCTGCTGCCGGTAGCTGCAGGACTGCTGTTTGAGGAGTTGACCTTTGGAGGACTGGTCCGGCTGATGCTCGCTCCATGGCCGGGAACCGGAAAACGCGCCAGCACGAGGTCTTCGTCGCTGGGATGCAAACGCGGGGAGCGCAAACCCGAAGGAGAAAAAGGAAAATGCTCGCACTGAAGCTGTTGTTGACGGTCGCGGGAGTCGTGCTTCTGGCTGTCGCGTTGGCCATTCCACTGTATTCACTCGTCATGCGTATCCGCGCCGCCCGCCGCAGAGCTCGCGCCGCAGAAACAGAGCCTGACCAAACCGAAGGGATCGAACCCGAAGAAATCCCCTGGCGTCCTTCCGTCGCTCTGGTTCTGGTGGCCTGGCTGCCGTTGCTCGTGGCCGCCAGCATCGTCGTCGTCCCCAGTGGAATGGGTGGCGTGCGCGTCAGCCAGATTCGCGGCACCCTGCCGGGAACCCTCTACCCCGGCGTCCACTTCATCGCTCCCCTGGTTGAAAATGTCGAAGACTTCGACCTCCGCGATCACCTCTTCACTGCCGGCTTGTTTGAAGAAGCCGGAAAGCCTCAGAAGAACAGCCTCAGCGTGCAATCTCTTGAAGGGCTGAATATCGGTCTCGCCGTCACTGTGCGCTACCGCCTCGATCCCAACAAGCTCGACAGCGTGCAGGCCCACATGCCGCAACCTGTCGACAAGGAGCTCGTGCCGCCGGTCGTAGCCAGCGCGTGGCGCGAACTGGCGCCCCAGTTCACCGTCCGCGAAATCTTCTCCACCAAACGCGAGGAGGTGCGCTCCAAGGCCGCCGCCATCATCACCCGCAAGCTGGGCGCCGACGGCATTGTGGTCGAGGAAGTCATGCTCTCCGACATCCAACTCCCCGCCGAATACGCCAAGGGCCTGGAGGGCCTGCTGCTCAAGGAACAGCAAGACGACCAGCTCGGCGTAGACACCGATATTCAGCAGAAGCAGGTGCGTATCGCCGAATTGCAAGCCGAAGCCGAGGCCGTACAAAAAGTGAAGGCGGCCGAGGGCGACGCCCAGTCCCGCGTGGTCGAAGCCAAGGGCGAAGCTGACGCCATGCAATACACCCTGCCTCTCAAGCAGAAGCAGATCGAGCAGAGCAGGCTCGAAGCCCAGGCGCGCAAGGAAGCCACCATCGAGAACGCCGACGCCGACGCGCAGGCCAAGGTCATCGACAGCAAGGCCGAACTTCAGCGCCGCAACCTGCTGGCCGAAGCTGAAGCCAGCCGCGTGCGGCTTATGGCCGCAGCCAACGCCGAGCGCATGACCAGCGAGGCGGAGCTGCTGAACAAATCGCCCCTCCTGATCAACAAAATCGTCGCCGAGCGCCTCTCCGACAAAATTCAGGTGCTCATGGTCCCCTCCGACGGCAAATTCTTCTTCGCGAACGACGTCTTCAAGGGCATGGCCGCCACTCCCGCCGTCAAACAGGAGATGGACAGCGAGGACGAGCCCGCGCCGAAAACCGGCCACTGAATTGCCGCAGAACCGGGCGGTTGGGCAGGAAGCTGTTTGTTCCACCTCATGCGCCCAAGAGCACCGGGCCCCACCCTGGCCGCGCTTCTGTTTTTGTGGCCAGGGTGGGATGCCCGAACACCTGGCCGGCCTTTCATCGCGAGGCCGAGCACCCGCAAACGATATAATCCGCGCAAACGAAACTTTGAGAGAAAGATGACGCCAATGAAACGGGTCTCGCTGGTTGCGGTGGTCCTCAGTATCCTGATGGGTCTGACCGCGTACGCCTCGTCCAGCCCGTGGGAGCAGCCAGCCGCCGCCCTTGCCGAAGAGATCGTTGGAATCCTCGGCCCCGGCCAGGCGCACCTCACCATTCGCAATCTCTCCACCATCCCCACCGACAATATCCCCGCCATCCGCCGCCTGCTTGAGCAGGATTTGAAGGCTCACGGCGTCCTCGCCTCCGGCGCTGAAAGCGCTAACGCCATCCGCGTAACCCTCAGTGAAAACATTCGCGAACGCCTCTGGGTCGCCGAAGTCGTTGAAGGCAACGAGACCCGCATCACGATGGTCCATGTTGATCCGGGTTCTACCGGGCAGGCGCAGGCAGGGAGCGAAATTGCCCTGCGCAAACAGTCCGTACTCACCAGCAGCAAAGTCGTGTTGGCAGCGCTCGAAACCGCGCATGGCCTCGTGACGGTCGAACCGGAGGAGATCGTCATCTACGGTCACGCAGCCGAGGGCTGGAGGGAGCAGAAGCGCTTAGGGATCGGTCAAAAGAAGCCTTTGGCCCGGGACCCGCGCGGCGTAGTTTTTCCAGCTCCCGATGACGAGGGCTTCGTGGCCTTCGTTGCGAACATGGCGTGCAGCGGCAGCTACCAGCCGGTGCAGCCCGCGGGAAACTGGACGGTCCGCTGCACGGAAAGCGACGACCCTTGGACGATTGTGCAGCCTCCACCGGCGCAACCAAACATTGCCTCTCAAACGCAGCCAAGCATTGATTCACAAATGAACATCAGTGTCGCTCCCATCAAGGCCTTTTACAACGCCGCGCGCAATTACTTCACCGGCGTGGTCACTCCCAGCCTCGGCGTGGACCTGCCTCCGTTCTATTCCGCCAGTCAAGTCGTTCGCTCGGCCGTCTCTGCGCCTTTGCTGATCATCGACATCGACGGCAAGGTGCAACTCGTCGAGAGTGGCGCATTGAAGCCAATCACCGGAACGCGCGACTGGGGCAGCGATTTCGCCGTCCTCCACTCAAGCTGCGGCTCAGGCATGCAAATCATCGCCTCCGGCTCAGGTGAGGCGGTCAGCGACAGTCTCCGCGCCTACGAACTCCCAACCCTGGAGGCAATTCCCGCCAGCGCCCTGCTCTCGATGGACGGCACGGTGACCGCGCTCTGGACTGCCCCCGACGGCAAGAGCGTCTTCGCCGTGGTGCGTAAACCGGCTGGCCCTGGCTCAGCAGACCAATACGAGGTGGACCGTGTTACGGCAAGTTGCAATTAGCTGTCTCGTCGCCGCTCTGGTAATCCCGGCAGCCGCGCGCACCCGCCCCCACTACGGCGGCACGATGCGCGTCGAAATCGAAGGCGATCCCTGGCAGCGCCCCGGCGGCCTCGCCCGACGCCTGGTCTTCGACGGCCTCACCACTATGAGCGCCGACGGAAATCCGCAGCCCGCGCTGGCCCTCGACTGGAAATCCGAGAACGACGATCACCGCTGGCAATTCCGCCTCCGCTCCGGCGTCCATTTCCACGATGGCGCCCTGCTCACCTCGGTCAATGTCGTCGCCTCACTCGCCTCCGCGTGCAACACGAACTGCCCCTGGACCACCGTTCGAGTCGCCGGCTCCTCCGTGGTCTTCACCGGCGACTCGCCCATGCCCAACCTTCCGGCGCTTCTGGCTGGCGACGACTTCCGCATTGCTATCGCCGCCACGAACCGTGCGGGCGGCCTCGTCGGCACCGGTCCGTATCAAACCGCCGGTTTCGCCAACGGCGTTCTCACCCTCACGGCCAACGACGCCTGCTGGCAGGGCCGCCCGTTCGTCGATGCGGTCGAGATTCGCGTTCACCGCGCGGTTCGCGACCAGTGGCTCGATCTCTCCGTCGGCCGCGCCGACTTGGTCGAGGTTCCTGCCGAGCAGTTGCGCCTGGCCCGCGACCAGCACCTCACAGTCCTGGCCTCGCCGCCCGTCACGTTGCTTGCTCTTCAGCTCGCCAGCTCAGGAGTTCTCGGTAATCCCAACCTGCGCGCCGCCATCGCCCTGGCCGTCGATCGCAGCGCTCTCTCCAACGTGATCTTCCAAAAACAAGGCGAGATCACGGCGAGCCTCCTGCCCTCGGCGCTCGCCGGCTACTCGTTCCTTTTCCCCACCGGCCGCGACCTCAACAGGGCCCGCGAATTGCGCGGCGGCATCGCTCCTCCGACGCTCACGCTGGCCGTCGAAGGCGGCAGCGCCCTGCAGCAGTTGGCCGCGCAGCGAATCGCCCTCAATCTGCGCGAAGCCGGCTTCACCATCCAGGTTGTCAACGCTGCCTCCGCCTCCCATCCCGATCTGTGTCTGCGCCGCTTTTCGCTCGAATGCTCCGAGCCGTCCGCCGCCCTGGAATCGATTCTGCACACTGCTGGTCAGTCCGTCCCGCTGCCGGAGCAGAGTTTAGCCGTAACCTTTAAAGCGGAACATGAATTCCTCGACCGTAAGTTACTTATTCCACTTCTATATCTGCCGCGAACTTATGCCTCTGCCGGGCGCCTGCGCGACCTGCGTCTCGTCCCCGATGGCGCGCCCGACTTGGCCCAGGTTTCCCTGGAGGACGCCCCATGAGCCTACGCCAGAAGCTGCTTCTCATCCTTTCGCTCACCGTCGGTGCTGCCGTGGCTGCCGTGGCTTGGACGGTCCTCGTCCGCATCCGCCTCGTCTTCGAGCAGCGCGACCAGCAGGAGACGGCACTTTTCGTCAGCCAATTCCAGCGCGAGTTTCAGCACCGCTCGGCTGAGGTGGCCGCTGCCGTCGATCGCATGGCCGCAACCGAGCGCGTCCGCTCCATGGCCTTCGAACTGGCGCAATCCAGCGATGCCGCCCCGTATCTCACCGAGGCGCAAACCCTGGCCCAGGATGCGCAGCTCGACTTTCTTGAGGTCATCGGCCCCGACGGCAACGTCGTCAGTTCAGCGCAGTGGCCGGCGCGCTTCGGCTACCCCGAGCCCGCTGCGGCGCAATCCGCCCCTGCGCCTTTCCTGAAGCGCGAGGACCTTCCCGACGGCAGCACCGCCCTCGGCCTGTTTGCCGTCCGCACCATTCGCCGCACAGAAGCGCCCCCGGAGCCAGGTCAGGAACCAGGCCCTGCACCGGCGGTCCGTCTCATCGGCGGCAAGCGCCTCGACCAGAGTTTTCTCGCCGATCTGCCCGTTGCGCCGGGAATGCAGGCCGGTCTCCTTACCGACACCGGCTCTAGCCCGCCGCTCAGCCCCGATGCCACCACCCTCACTGGCCCATCCAGCCCTGGCAGTCCTCCCAACCCAGTTCGCTTCGATGCCAAGCATCTGATCGGCGTAACGGGCGACGTCTCCGGAGCGGCGCGCTACCAACCTCTCATCGACGCCGCGCTCAAAACCGGCCAACCCTCCAGCTGGATCCTTTACCTCACCGGCCGCCGCGAAGACTCGGTCAACGCTACCGCCATTCCTCTCAAAAACGAGTCGGGGACCGTCTTGGCCGTGCTTACCGTGGCCATCTCGCGCGCCGGCATGGTTCAGGCGCAGCAGCACATCCGCGCCATCGCGTACGGCGTGGCTGCCGGCGGAATCCTGATTGCCATCGTCTTCAGTCTGTGGATCGCAGCTCGCATTTCCCGGCCCATCGAGCAATTGGCCCGTGCTGCCGAGGAGGTGGCCGGCGGCAACTGGGAGGTCCGCGTTCCAGAGCGCGGCCGCGACGAGGTGAGCGTGCTGGCGCGCGGCTTCAATCGCATGACCGGCCAACTCACCAACCAGCGGGATCGGCTCGTCCAGAGCGAGCGCGTGGCCGCCTGGCGCGAACTGGCTCGCCGCTTGGCGCACGAACTCAAGAACCCGCTTTTCCCCCTGCAACTCACCGTCGAAAACCTGGTCCGCGCCCGCGAATTATCCCCCGCCGAGTTCGACGAGGTCTTCCGCGAGAGCACCGCAACCCTGACCATGGAAATCGCCAACCTCAAGACCATCATTGCCCGCTTCAGCGACTTCAGCAAAATGCCCAAGCCCGAACTCGAGCGCATCGACGCGAAGGACGCGTTAGCGCGTGTGCTGGCTCTCTACGGCGCGGCGGGCATCCAGAACGACGCGAAACTCCGCATTGAGACGGATATTTCCATCCAGCCCATGCCGCTCATGGCCGACCCCGAACTGCTCCACCGCGCGCTCAGCAATCTCGTCCTTAACGCCATGGATGCCATGCCCGAGGGAGGCACGCTCACCCTCTCGGCCAAGCCGCGCGGAGACACGGTCGAAATCCGCGTAGCCGACACCGGCCAGGGCCTGACCCCCGAGGAGTGCGCGCGTCTCTTCACCCCTTACTACACCACCAAGCAGCATGGAACCGGCCTCGGCCTGGCCATCGTGCAGTCGGTCGTGGCCGACCACGCCGGCACCATCGCTGTCGAAAACTGCGCGAGCGGCGGCGCTGTCTTTGTCATTACGCTGCCCAAAGCAGCTACTAGCTCCTAGCCTCTAGCTGCTAGCTCATCATGCAACCGCGAACGGCATTGGAAAAGGACAGCAAAAAATCGGAAACAGTGAATTCAAAGCACAGACGCTACCAGCAGCACGAACAGGCTAGCAGCTAAAAGCTAGCGGCTAGAGGCTAGATGCCATGACAGCCAAGGCAAAGATTCTGATCGTCGACGACGAAGCCAACACTCTGGCCTCACTCTCTCGCGCCTTCCGTCTCGCCGGGCACGAGGCCGTGGTCTCTGACAATGCCGCCCGCGCCCTTGAGCTAGCTCTCGCCCAGCCCTTCGACCTGATCCTGAGCGATGTGGTCATGCCCCGACGCGACGGCCTCGCCCTGCTTGAAGACCTCAAATCCGCCGGTGTCGCCGCTCCCGTGGTCATGATGAGCGGCCAGGCGCACATCGAAATGGCCGTCCGCGCCACGCGGCTCGGCGCACTGGACTTCCTTGAAAAGCCCCTCACCACCGAAAAGCTGCTGGTGACGGTCGAAAACGCACTCAAGCTCACTCGCCTCGAATCCGAAAATCAGGACCTGCGCACCCGCGTCGGCAAGCACCAGTTGGTCTGGACCGGCGAAACCATGCGCCGCGTCATGGCCCAGATCGAGCGCGTTGCCGCCAGCGAGACGCGCATCTGCATCTACGGCGAAACCGGCACCGGCAAAGAACTGGTCGCCCGCACGCTGCACGAAAAAAGCAACCGCGCCGCTGGCCCCTTCGTCACCCTCAACTGCGCCGCGGTCCCCACCGAGCTCATCGAGAGCGAGCTCTTCGGCCACGAGAAAGGCTCCTTCACCGGCGCCGCGCAGCGCCACACGGGCAAGTTCGAGCAGGCCCATCGCGGGACATTGTTTCTGGATGAGATCGGCGACATGCCCGCCGCCATGCAGGCCAAGCTGCTGCGCGTGCTGGAAGAAGGCGAAGTGGAGCGCATCGGCTCCTCCAAGCCCACCCAGGTCGATGTCCGCGTGGTCGTAGCGACGCACAGAAATCTGGAACAACTGGTCGAGTCCGGCGCTTTTCGCCGCGATCTCTACCATCGCGTTGTCGTCTTTCCCCTTGAATTGCCCCCATTGCGCAACCGCCCCGAGGATCTGTCCGCCCTCGTCGAGCACTTTGCCCGCCAGGTCAGTGCGCAAAACGGCTGGAAGCCTGTCCCCTTCACCACCGCAGCCATTGAGGCGCTCAAGCAGTACGCCTGGCCGGGGAATATTCGCGAACTGCGCAATGTAGTCGAACGCCTTCTTCTGCTCGCCGGTGCGGAAGTCGATGCGGAGGCCGTCACTCTCGCCTTGCCGGCTTCCCATTCCGCGGCAAAATCGCTCGCGCCACAAATGGATGCGTCTGGTCCGCTGGCTGAACGCGTTCTGGCCTTTGAGCGCGCCACCGTTCTCGCCGAACTCGACCGCCACAACCACAACATCACCCAGACCGCCAAAGCCCTCGGCCTGGAACGTAGTCACTTCTACAAGAAGTGCCAGCAGGTCGGCATCGACCTGCAAACCCTCCCAGGCCGGTAATAAGGACCAAGCCACCACTGAGGCATTGCACGGTTAGCGTAAGGTCGTGGGTGCCCCACCCTCGCCGCGTATTTGTTTTTGCGGAAAGGGCAGGACGGCACGACGCCGCATTTGAATACTGAAAATACGCCCCCATTTGCGCCTCCATAGCCTCAGGCTCTATGGTTTCTAGTTTGCTGCGCATCTTTTCGAGCACAAACGGGGGCAATCGAATATGTTTCTTCCGGAGACCTATCAAGCCGCACTTTTCCTGATGATTCTGACCATGTTGTGCTGGGGTTCGTGGGCCAACACGCTCAAACTCTGCCCCGGCTATCGCTTCCAGCTCTTCTACTGGGACTACGCCTTCGGTCTCGCCGCCGGCGCCATCGTCCTGGGACTGACCGCCGGCGCCATGGGCCACAGCGGCCCAACATTCTTCGCCGACCTCGCGCACGTCACATCCGGCCCCATCCTCTATGCGCTTGCCGGCGGCATAGTTTTCAACATCGCCAACCTGCTGATTGTCGCCGCCATCGACGTGGCCGGCCTGGCCGTCGCCTTCCCGGTCGGCATCGGCCTGGCCCTGGTCGTGGGCGCGATTTCCAGCTACCTGATCAATCCGGCCGGCAATCCCCTGCTCCTCTTCGGCGGAGTCGCCCTGGTCACCGTGGCCATCGTGCTCGATGCTTCGGCCTATCGTCAGCGCGAGAGTTCGGCGAAAGCCACCGGGGTCCCCGCGGACAGGTCTTCGTCCGTGGGGTGGAAAGCCACCACCACGCGCGGAATCGTCCTCAGCTTGGTCGGCGGCGTGCTCATGGGCTGCTGGTATCCGATCACCACCCACGACCTGGGCAGCGCCACAAGGCCCGGCCCCGGGCCCTACGCCATCACTCTCTTCTTTGCCCTCGGCGTGCTGCTCTCCACTGTCCCCGCCAACCTGCTGCTGATGGCCAAGCCTCTCGACGGCAAACCGCCCGTCAGCGGCTCCGGCTACTGGAAAGCGCCTCTCGGCTGGCATCTCGCCGGCCTCTTCGGCGGAGCCGTCTGGTGCCTCGGTACGGTGTCCAACTTCGTGGCTTCGGTCGCACACCTGGCCAAACCCGTGGGCCCGGCGGTCTCTTACTCCATCGGACAGGGCGCAACCATGATCTCCGCCTGCTGGGGCGTCTTCGTCTGGCGCGAATTTGCCGGCGCGCCCCGTTCGGCCAGAATTCTGTTGCTCTTCATGTTCATCTTCTTCGCGCTCGGCCTGGGCGCTGTTGCCCTGGCTCCGCTCTACTAAAGGGTCTTCAGGGATAGGGTGAGGGCCCGAATCCCGCACCCTATCCGTGTCTTTGTTTTCGCGGCTACGGCAAAACCAGAGACGATGCCTCCACGGCCGCTCGATTTAAGTCGAAGGGACCAACAGAAAGCGGCGACTTCGAACGAAGCCAAAAGCGGACACCGTGTCTCCGGTCTTGCCCTGAAGCGGACAGAAACGAGCCTTTCCGTTGTGCGCTGTTCAATTTGCCGCCCTGTTTTTCCTAGCGCAACCCCGTGTGCAAGTAAGCCAGCAGTGCGGCCATCTGTTCTTCGGTAAATCGGCCGGCAAATCCCGGCATCATTCCCTTGCCTGTAAGAACATTCTGCCGCACTGCCCCATCCGTCGCGGGAATGCCGCTGGGCAGCGCCTTGCGGTCGAAGACGCCATGCAAATCCGGCGGGACTTTTTTGAGAGCCAGGTCGTTGTCCTCATGGCAATGGGCGCAGCGAACCTGGTAAAGGCGCTTGCCTTCCGCTTGCTCGGGTGTAAGCGCGGGCGCCGCGTGGCAGCCAGCCAAGCCCATACCCATGCTCGCCACCAGGCCAATCAGCACCACCGCCCGGCTAACTACCCGCCGAATCCTTCCGGTCACCAGCCGCCTATGCTTTCTGTGCGAACTGCCCGCTCACATAGTCCCAGTTGAGCACCTGGAAGAACGCCTTCACATACTCGGCGCGGCGGTTCTGATACTTCAGGTAGTACGCGTGCTCCCACACGTCGATAGACAGGACCGGCTTGTGCCCTGCAGTGAGCGGGCTGTCCTGGTTGGGCGTGGTCTCGATCGCGACGGTGCCGTCGGGCAGCTTGACCAGCCAGGCCCAGCCGCTGCCAAAGACGCTCATGGCCGCAGCGGAGAGCTTGTCCTGGAAGGTCGAGAGCGAGCCGAATTTGGCGTCGATGGCCTTGGCCAGTTCCCCCGTGGGCGCGGCGCCTCCCTTGCCCAGCGTCAGCCACCAGAAGGAGTGGTTGGCGTGGCCTCCGCCCTGGTTGCGGACGGCGGTGCGGGCAGACTCAGGCCATGAAGTCAGATTGGCCACAAGCTCCTCGACCGTCTTTCCCGCCAGCTCGGGATGGGCAGCAACAGCGACATTCAGATTGTTCACATAGGCCTGGTGGTGCTTGTCGTGGTGCAGGTGCATGGTGGCGGCATCGAAGCTGGGTTCGAGCGCATCGTAGGCATAGGGCAAAGGCGGCAGCGTGAAAGGCCCGGTTGGCGGAGCGGGTGGGGTTGCTGGTGCGGTAGGCGCCTGGCCAATGGGCCAACCCTCCGCGCTGAATGTCTCGGCTAACAAAACGGCGCTTGCCGCGCCGCCCAGGTGCTTGATTGCAGTTCGCCTGTTCATCATCGTCGCAATGAACCTCCGTTGTTTTTGATGCTCGCTCTTGTTTGAGATGCTCGCGCCCCAAGAAAATCTACGCAGAAAGATAAGAGACCGTTAAAAACTCTATGGTCTTCCCCAGGTTCGCTATGCTGTTCCCATGCAGCTACCTTCTCTTGGCCAGATTCGCGACGCGCAAACCGTGGTCTACCGCTCCATGCCGCCGACGCCGCAGTACACTTGGCCGCTCATCAACGAGCGCCTTTCGGCCGGGAAGCAGCCACACACCGAGGCCTGGATCAAGCACGAAAACCATACGCCGGTCGGCGCATTCAAGCTCCGCGGCGCGCTGGTTTATCTTGACTGGCTCAAGCAGACCCAACCCGGCCTTCGAGGCGTGGTCGCCGCCACGCGCGGCAATCACGGCCAGGGCGTAGGCATGGCCGCGCGACTCAACGGCCTCCAAGCGGTGATCGTCGTGCCCCACGGTAACAGCCGGGAGAAGAATCGCGCCATGCTGGCCCAGGGAGTCGAGTTGGTCGAGCAGGGCCACGACTTTCAGGAGTCGCTCGAGTTTGCCGCCAGCCTTGCGTCTGAGCGCGGCTTCGCCCTGGTCGACTCGTTCCATGAGCGTCTGGTCATGGGCCCCGCGACTTACGCGCTCGAGCTCTTTCAAGCTGCCCCGCCGCTCGACACGATCTTTGTACCCATCGGTCTCGGCTCCTCCATCTGCGGCGTCGCAGCGGCGCGCAATACGCTGGGCCTCGGCACGGAGATTGTCGGCGTCGTGGCCGCCGAATCCCCTGCCTACGCACTCAGCTTCGCAGAACGGCGCCCGGTCGAAGCTCCGTCGCGCACCGTCCTCGCCGACGGCCTTGCCTGCCGCATCCCCAACCCGTTTGCCATGGAGGTTATCTGGAGCGAAGTGGCCCGCATCGTCACGGTTTCCGACCCTGAGATTTCGGAAGCCATGCGCGCCTATTACCAGGACACGCACAACCTGGCAGAGGGCGCCGGAGCTGCTGCGCTGGCCGGTGCGCTCAAGGAAAAGTCCGCCCTCCAAGGCAAGCGTATCGGCACCATCCTCACCGGCGGCAACGTGGACAGCGGGACCTACGAGAGCGTGCTGGCCGGAAGGCTTTAGGGTAGTAGAGATGACAGAATCCGCCCAGCACCTTACGCCCATGGCGCACAGCGCCCAGAACCGCTGCTTCGGCTGCGGCCCCGCCAACCCCGCCGGCCTGCGCCTCGAATTCCTGCTCGCCGAAGATAAGAGCGTGGTTTCGCTGGCCACCATTCCCGATGGTTTCGCGGGCCATCCCGGCTACCTGCACGGCGGCATCATCGCCACGCTGATCGATGAGTCGATGAGCAAGTCCGTCCGGGCTCAGGGCCTCACAGCCATGACCCGCCAGTTGGAGGTCGACTATCTTCGTCCGGTTCCGTCCGGTGAGCCGATCCGCATGGAAGGCCGCCTGGTCCGCAGCGAGGGCCGCAAACACTGGGCCGAAGCGAAGATTCTCAACGCGCGCGGAACTACGCTGGCTGAAGGGAAAGGCATGTTCATCGAAATTCGCGACCGATAGCCAAGGCCGCTCGGATGCTTTTCAGCGCAGCCCAGCCAGCCAATTGAGAATCGTGCTTTCGAGTTGTATGCGGTGATCTGACCATCCGTGGTCTGTCGCCGCATGGATAGCCGTGACCTTGTTCCCGCCCTTCGACCGGATGGCTTCGACCAGTGCGCCCGTCCCCGGCGCAAGTCCATCGTCGGCAGACAACACCAGCAGCGGCGTTTGGGTTAATCCACCCACGGCGTTAGCAAATCCAAAGGCCTTGGCGTTGGCGATCACCTCATCGGCCATGCTCTCAGCCGTAACGCCAGCCAGGGTCTCCCTGTCGTCGGCCATCAGCTCCACGAGTTTCTCCCGCGGTATTGCGGCCATGCCGCCCATGTCCGCGGCGCTGATGAGGATCGCTCCAATTAACCCATGGTCGTGAGCCGCAGTGAGGACGGTTACCCAGCCGCCCATACTGTGGCCAGCAAGGACCATCCGCTTCGTATCGATCCCCAGTCGAACTGCATTCGCAGGGTCGCGCAGATAGGCCAGAACGGCGTCCGCGTCCTCCAGGTTCTGGGCGAACCGAAAATTCCCAGCGCTGCCCCACGATCCGCGATAGTTGAAAGTGACAGCATTCCAGCCGGCGCGCCGCACAGCCTGCGCCAGGTCCAGATTCTTCTCGTTTCCCGGCAGGCCGTGACAGATTACGAGCGTGGGATGCGGCCCGGCGCCCGAAGGCTGGTACACCAGGCCGTTGATCTCCACGCCGTGACTGGGAATATGCAACACAGCCATTCCAGCCGGATGGACGGCGTCGGCGGGCGAATCGGTAAACACCGCCGCAGGGACCGCCTGCGAAAAAGCGATGCCGGATGAGGCAAAAATTACGGCAAGAACGAGAGGATAAACGCGCACGAACTTGGCTCCTGACCGTAAGACTCGACGACAAAGAACTTGTCTCGCATCCTATCAGCAACCGGGTCTGCGCATCGTGCAGAAAATGGGGCGGCCCGCAAGCCGCCCCGTCGCGTGTTAGTGAATCATGTTGATGGTTTCCTGGGTAACGGTGTCGAAGGTGGTCACCGCCTTCGAGTTCGCCTCGAACGCGCGCTGGGCAATGATCAGGTCGGAGAATTCCGCCGAGATGTTCACGTTCGATTCCTCGAGCGCGCCATCCGTCACCGTCCCCAGCCCGGCTGAACCGGAGGCGCCGATCGAAGCCGCGCCGCTGGCCAGCGTGGTTGCGTAGTCACCGTCCCCTTGCAACTGCAATCCCTGCACATTGGCCACGTTGGCCAGCGCCAGTTGCCCCACATTCTGCTGCTGTCCATTGGAATACGTGGCAGTGACCGTGCCGTCGGAGCCGATGGTGAAGCTCTGGTACTCGCCGCTGGTGTAGCCGTTTTGTGTCGTGGCAGAGACAGCCGACGCCGAGTCCACCTGGCTGATCGCCGGCGTTCCGCTGGCTCCCAGCAGGTTCCAGCTCATATTCAGGTTAGCGGCTCCATCCGCCAGCCCGGTAAAGCTCAAAGGGATCGACGAGATGTCGCCGGTCGCGGTTCCCACGGTCGTTTCCGTCCCGCCGGCAGGGGTAATCGATGTGAGATTGCCGCTCGAATCGAAGCTCATGATTCCGGTCACCGGCGTCGAAGTCCCCGAGGTAAAGTCCGCTGCCGGCAGGGCGGCCGAGTAGCTCCACGTATTGGCCCCCGTCTGGGTATAGGTCACCGTCGCCACGTGGCTCACGCCCAGCGAATCATAGACCGTCACCTGGGCCGGGAATGCTGTTCCGGTCGTCGATGAGGCGTCGAGATTGGCCGTCATGTCAAGCGTGGTAGTCGCCTTTGGCTGCTCCACCTGGCCCACCGGAATATTGATCGCCGTCAAAGGTGAGTTGGTGTTGACCACCCCGTTGACCGCCGGATAGCCCATCACCGAAAAGCCGTTCGCCGTAATCAGGTCGCCCGCCGAGTTCAGTGAGAAGTCGCCGGCACGGGTGTACTCATCGCCTCCGCTTCCGTTGTTCACTACAAAGAAGCCGTTCCCGTTCAGCGCCACGTCGGTTGCGGTACCGGTCGTGTCGAGCGAGCCTTGCGTAAACGAGGCCTCGTTGGAAGCGACCTGTACGCCCGCTCCCACCTGGATCGGGTCGCCCGACCCGGTCGAACCGATTTCCTGGTAGAACAGGTCGGAAAAGTTGGTCGTCTGCGCCTTGAAGGCCGTGGTGCTCATGTTGGACAGGTCGTTGGCAATCGTGTTGAGAGCCGTCGAATCGGCTTCGAGGCCGGTGAGCGGAATGAAGAAACTTGCCATCGTGCATCTCCTCTGAGTGGTATCCGGGTGAACGCAGGCCGTCGCGGCCGGCTGGTGAACAAACCTGATTGGGCCATCCTCGGCCCGCCGAAGTTCTAGTGCGTGTAGGACTGCCCACCCAGGGCCTGGGCCACGCGACGCGCTGCCGGCTTGGTCTCGGGAACGCTGAGATTGCCGGGAGCCTGCTGGGCTGCGCCGGCCCCTGCTGTTTGCGACGCCGTCAGCGCTCCACCCTTGTGCGCCGCACCCTGCGATTGTCCATTCAGGCCGCTGGCGCTCTTGCCGGTGAGTTTCGCCGCCGCGGCGCTGGTCGCATCCGTGGCCGTCTTGCTGTCGGAACTGGTGCTGCTGGTCGTCGAGTCGCCCAGCGCAGTCGACACATTCTGGTTGATGTCTATCAGTTGCTCCAGGCTGTTCACCTGCACAAGCTGATTGATGTATTCGTTCGGGTCGGTATCTGCGGTCGGGTCCTGATTCTGCATCTCGGTGACCAGCAGCGTGAGAAAGTCGTTGGCCGAGATGGTGGCCGAGGAACTGCTTGTACTGCTGCTCGTGCTGCCGGTGCCGCTCGAACCGCTCGCCGGTCCCGTCATCGGGGTTGCAACTTTCCCGGTGAGAGCCGGTGTCGCCTGCACGTGGTGATTCCAGATTCCCGCTGCCGCTGTTGCCATTTCGCCTCCTCGCTCTTTTCTGCCCCGTCCGTTGACCGGCGCTTTACCTCGCCGGAATCTTGCCTGCGCCCCACTCCCCGGCCTGTCGATTCCCTGGGTCGGCATTTCCGCTCAGGCGATGACTGAGATATGCATGTTCCCCGGCCGCGCCCCCTGGACGCTTCCGCTCGCCTCGCCGGACCCTGCCGGAAGCCCGGAAGAGACGGCCTGCGTTCCAGCCGAGCCGTCGGAGGGCCCAAGTCGCGATCCCGCTAGGGCGCCCTGCGCCGTCTCCTGCCCACTCTGCTGCCCTGGCCCCTGGTGCATGGCCTGTCCCGTACCCTGACCGCTGTCCGTCCACCCGCCTTGAGGCGCAGCCAGCGTGACAGCCTCGACAGCCGTGTGCTGCTCGGCCAGGTAGGTGTTCAACCCTGCCAGGTGGCTGCCCAGTGTCTCGGCCGCATCGATGGAGCCAGGCACCACAGCAGCATGAACTCCGCCACCGCTCAAATCCGCGCGAATGCCCACCCAGCCCAGGGCAGGATCCTCGAACCCCACCTCGGCCCGTTGCGCCCCCGCGTGAATCCAAGTCGGCTTGCCCGGCGCGCCCTCCGCATCGAGGGCCGCAAAGGTTTCGCCCGCACCGGACTCCGCCGCAGCCATACTTCCCGCCGTGCCGCCGGCAGTTCTCACGGCGCCTCGCGCTGCTGACGAGTCACGCGCCATCGCCGCCACCTCTACGGCAGAGGCGGAGACCTGACCTTCCACCGCGTGACTTCCTTGCTGAATCGAATCGAGCTTGCCGGCTCCATGCGCCGTCCGTGCGGTGTTCTGCGTCGCGGCCTTGCTGCTGCCAACAGACTCCGGCTTGCCTGCAATCGGCGGCAAAGCCGGCGATTGACCAAATTCGGAAGAAACTGCACCGCCAGCCAACGGCAGCCGATCCACACCTTTGCTTATGACAGGGGCGGCGGCTGTGCTGGCTTCCTGGCTCCCGGGCGGGGTTGAAGGCTGATTTTCGATCCCGATCGCAGTCCGGTCCGGCGCGGCCGTTGCCAGCGCGCCCCCAGCCTGTTCATGCGCTGAACCAGCCGGGAAAACGTCTTCGTCCGTCGCCGATGATTCTGCTTGCCTGGAGATCAGCGAAGAGAATCTCCCCGGGCTGACCGGGCTTGCGACATTTCCGCGCTGCCCCGCCGCTCCTGTTCTCTCGGTGGCCCCGGGCGCAGTTGTGTTCGCTCCGCCTGCAATGTCGCTCGGACGATCTGTGCTGGAAGATCGGAAACCGATCGAGGCTGAAGCCAAACCGCCTGTCAGATCATCGGAGTGGACGGCCTGCGCTGAATGCGTCGCTCCTTCCGTGGTGTGATGAGCAGGACTCGCAGCAGCAGCCGTGGGCGCAGCAAGCGGGACCATCGCAATGGCCGGGATCGTTGCCGGCATCGCGATCGCCTGGACGGCATCCGGCTTGTCAGCCTTGCTGGACCCGACTGACCGTGTGCTGTGCGCGGACTCCGTCGACTGGTTGGTGACCGATTTCGCGCCTTTTTTTGTTGAGGCCTGCGAGCCGACTTCGCCTGCCCGGGCGTCGGTCGGTTCCCTTGCCGCTCCTGCCGCCCGCCCCAAGCACAAGCTCGCTGAAGAGGCCAGAGTTGAAGTTGTTGCGGAGGCCATTCCAGCGGCATCTTCCGACACCAACCCAGCCGATGGCGCAACCCGGCCCGACTTGCCCTGCGTTTCGATCAAGCTTTCATTCATCGGGTTCAGCGAGGCAAGCAACGACTGCAAGCCCGAGCGAAAGCTCTCCGCCTCCGGAACGGCGGACGGCAAAATCCCTTGAGCAACCGCCCCAGCCGCGCCAGCACCCTGCGCCATAGCCGAAATCTTTCCCGGGCCCGGCAGCGGAGCCCCACCAACTGCGATCTCGATCCCTGCGGCAACGGTCATGCGAAGGTCTAGAGCAGAAGGCGTGCCAAAAGGAGTGGGGAGCAGGTTAGAGCATTGTCAGGATTGGGACCTGCAAGCCCGATTCAGGAAGCCGTGGCGCCATTCATGTGGATTTTCTCTCAAGTTCCTGCCACTACCTACTCGGTTTGCGTGTCTCACGACCGCGTCTCAGCAGGTTCGTCGCCGACGAGCTCCGGCGCGAACGGACTCGTATTTTCGCACGCGGCAGCTTCCCGATGTATCCGCGAACGATACCAGTCGTCGAGTGCCTGTTGGCCCCGCCGGCCAGCTGTGATGGCCTCCCGCGCCTCGGTCTCCCCGATCAGCGTCTCGGCCTGGCGGCGCTCGATCCGCTTCAGGAGAAATGCCTCGCGCAACGCCGTTACCTGCCCCTTCGTGGTCTCGACCCTGGGTTCGAGCACCGCAGCATGACGGCTGGCGGCGCGCATCTCTTCGAGGCCCGCGAGCCGGTCCGGGAGCACGCCCGAGTGTGCGCTGGCCTTCACCAGCCCCCACCCGCGGCGGTCGCGGTCCGCAGTCGCCACCAGCGCCTGCTCCAGATCGCGAAGCTCGCCCAGCGCGGACTCCAGGGCCAGCCGGTTCTGTTCCTCCTCGAGATCCCGGATACGGAGCAGGCGGCGCAGGGCGCGCGAGACGGCCATCGCTCACACCTCCGCTGCTAGAGCCGCAAGCCGGCGCACACAGTCGGCAAAGCGCACTCGTTCATGCGCGTCCTGGGTCAGGAAGTCCCGCATCGCTCCCCGGGCACTCAAAGCGCGATCGAGGTCTGGGTCGGAGCCCGCCTTGTAGGCCCCGATTCGCACCAGGTCCTCGGAGCGGGCGTAGACCGCCATCAGCCGGCGCAGCAGCGCGGCGTGCTCGCGATGGCCGGCCTCGGTAACCGCCGGCATCAAGCGGCTGATCGAGTCCAGAACCTCAACCGGAGGGTACCAGCCCTCCGCAGCCAGCGTCCGGGAGAGCACGACATGCCCGTCGAGTAGCGACCGGACCGCGTCCACCAGCGGATCCTGCTGGTCGTCGCCCTCCATCAGCACGGTATAAAACGCGGTGATCGAGCCAACGCGGAACTGCCCGGTTCTTTCCACCAGCTTCGCCAAGCGGGAAAAGACCGAAGGTGTATATCCCTTGGCCGTGGGCGGTTCCCCGGCAGCCAGGCCGATCTCCCGGGCGGCCATGGCAAAGCGGGTCAGCGAGTCCAGCACCAGCAGCACGTGTTTGCCCTGCGCCGCAAAGAACTCGGCAATCGTGGTGGCGGCCAGCGCAGCCCTCATACGCAGTAACGGCGACTGGTCGGAGGTGGAGACCACCACCACAGAGCGCGCACGCCCCTCCTCGCCCAGCGAATCCTCAAGAAACTCGCCCACCTCGCGGCCCCGTTCGCCCACCAGGCCGACAACGGTCACGTCCGCCTCGGTGTTCCGGGTCATCATGCCGATCAGTGTGCTCTTGCCCACTCCCGAGCCGCCGAAAATGCCCACTCGCTGCCCCCGGCCCACGGTCAGGAGCGCATCGAGCGCACGAATCCCCGTACCCAGCGGGGTTCGGATCGGTGCCCGTTCGAGTGGCGCCCGCACCGTCCCGTCCAAGAGAAGCGACCGAGACACAGCCGGGGGCCTTCCGTCATCGATGGGCGCACCCAGCGCATTCAGAACTCTGCCCATGAGTGCCGGCCCCACCTCGATCTCCGGGTGCACGCCGAGCGCAGCCACCGGATCGCCATAGCGGATGCCCTCTGTACTCTCAATCGGCATCGACAGCACATTCGAACCGCGAAAACCGATCACCTCAGCCAGGTGCGTGCGGCCAAACTGGTCCTGAATTTCGCAACACTCGCCCACCGAGGCCAGCGGTCCCGCCGACTCGATCGTCTGCCCCACGGATTCGAGCACCTGCCCGCGCCAGCGCCAGGGCTGCCCGCGCTGCAAGCGCGCAAAATAGCGCGTAAGCAGTGTTGCCGCCTGCGGGCTCATATGCCACCCTCCCGGTCAGTTCCAGCCGCCGCGCCAGCCATTGGACCAGCCTCCCCTCCGCGCGCGCCCGCCCGGTCGAAAAACCCCCGTTCAATTTCTCCCAATTGGGCGCGAATCCCCAGGTCGACCGAGCCCAGCTCAGTCTCGATCATGCAATCGCCCAGTCGCATTCCTTCGCCCGCGGAGACTGTTGGTTTTACGGCCAGCTTGGGCAAAAGAGCGATGGCTTCGGTCCATAGATCAAGTTCGGCGGCGGGCACCCGCAACCGCACCTTGGTTGACGCGGAAAGCTGGCCCAGCGCCACCCGCACCGCCCCGGTCAGCAGCAACGGGTCCATCTGCGCCTCGCGCCGCAGAATCCGCGCCGCCACGGCCAGCGCCAACTCCACCACTTCGTGCTCCACGGCATGCAGGTACCGGTCCCGTTCCTGGGTAAGGCTCTCGATCAGCTCCGCAGACTGCTGCATGCGCTGCTTCTCCGCTTCCGCCAATGAAGCGGCCTGCGCCTCGCGCTCTGCTGCCCGGCCCTCCTGCCGGCCCTTTTCGCGCCCGGCCTCTTGCGCTCGGCGCGTTTCTTCGGCCAGCCGCCGATCAAACTCGGCTCGCAATCCGGCTTCGAGAACGCCGCCTCCTGCATCCGCAGTCTCGGAAGGCTTGCGCGCGAGTTCATCTCCGTCCGCCCAACCATCCCATGGGGTCCAGGAAGGCGCATCGGGGCCGGCCGGGTATTCGAAGATCTCGATGCTCCCGGATGCGCCATTGCTCGTAGCCGATTCAGCCTGCGTCAAGAATCCTTCCCCATTTGTCAGTCGTCAGCGATCAGTCGTCAGTTCGTAACCATGAAGCCAACTGGCAGTGGATCACTGGTCCTGTTCCCTGGTCCCTGTTTCCTAGCCCCTAGTCCCTGTTCCCTGCTCCCTAGTCCTCTGATCACGCCAGCATTTCATCGCCCGTCTCCAGTTTGAGCACCACCTTGCCCTCGGCTTCCAGCTTCCGGGCCAGGTTGAGAATCTCCTGCTGGGCCTGCGCCACTTCGCGCGAACGCACCGGGCCCAACACTTCCATGTCTTCCTTCAACATCTCGACCGCCCGCGAACTCATCGATTTGAATATCTGGGCACGCAATTCGTCGTTGGCTCCGCGCAGGGCCAGCGCCAACTGCCGCTTGTCCACCCCGGAGACGATTTCGCGAATGGTGGCTGGCGGCACCGTCATCAGATCTTCAAACGTGAACATCAGGTTGCGAATGCTCAAGGCCAGTTCCGGCTGGCCATTCTCGATGGTCTCAAGAATCTTCTTCGACTCCTCGGCGTTGAGCCGGTTCAGCAAATCGGCGACCGCCTTAAAGCCGGAATAGCTCTTGCGCGCCGTGTCGCCTACGCTCTCCAGGCGGCGGTGCAGGATATGGGCCACCTTCTGCGCCATCTCCGGCGAAAACTGGCGCATCTCGGCCAATCGCTGGATAGAGAGAACCTTGTGGTCTTCGCTCAGGCTGTCCAGCACCATCGACGCACGCTTAGGGTCCAGGTGAGCCAGCACCAGCGCAATGGTCTGCGGATGCTCGCTGTCGAGCAGCTTGCCCAACTGCTGCGGGTCGGTGCGCTGCAGCTTGGCCAGATTCCCCTGCGCGGCCTCCTGGGAGCGCCGCACCAACATCAGCAGGTCGTCGGCCCGCTCCTTCCCGAAAGTCTCGATCAGCAACCTGCTGGCATAGTCCAGGCCGCCGTGAATCATGTAGTTCTGCGTTTCGAGAAGCCCCCAGAACTCTTCCAGAACCTCCTGCGAAAGCTCGGGCGTGATGCCGCGCAGATCGGCCAGTTCCTCGGTGAGCCGCTGCACGTCCGCCTCGGGCAGCGCACGCAGAATCTCCTTGGCCAGTTCCTCGCCCACGGCCACCAGCAATATGGCCGCCTTGCGCACCCCGGTCAGGTTCGACGACAGGTGCCGTCGAACTGCTCCGCTCTCGTTTCCCTGCACGTCCAAGGCCCTGGTCCTTTCCCTTGCTGCAGCGCCTTCCAATCGCGTTTCTCCGCTCTTTCCTGACTGATCTCCGCAGCGCTCCAGCTCTCGTCTAGTCGGAATGAATCCAGCTCTGCAGCAGGCGGGAGCTTTGCGCCGGCTCACGCTTCAAATGTCCTGTCACCTGGTCGTAGATCTCCTGCACCCTGATCCGTTCGGGATCGGCCTCGGCCGGCTGAGGAGGCTTCAAAGCGGCCTGGGGCGCATCTGCCGTCTGGCCCGACAACTCCTTTTGAACTGTCTTGGGCGCCTGCGCAGTTCGCGCGTGGCGCAGCGCCGGGCGCACTCCGAAAGCCACCACCACCAGCACACCCAGCAGCAGCGCCGCATACTTGACCAACACCGGCGAATTCTCTGCCGTGGCCAGCAACTGGCCCGGCAGGGACAGCGTGGTTTGCGACCGGTTATCATCGAAGGCCAGATCTTCCACTTGCAGCATGTCTCCGCGCGTGGAGTCGAAGCCCACAGCGGCTTCCGCCAGCGCGGTCAGGTTACGCAACTCTTCGGGAGAACGGGGCTGCCATTGCGCTGCCCTGCCCTTCGAGGCGGGCTGCGCCAGCCGGTCGTTTACTACGATAGCCGCCGTCATCCGCCGCACCCTCCCTGGGCCTTCGACCACATGCCGCAGTGTCTTCGAGGCGCCGTAGGTGCTGGACTCGCTCTTCGCGGTCTGCGGCGGGGTACTCTCGCGCGGATAGACGGGCAACACCTGCGCGTTGGGCGCGTTCGATGCCGTGCCTGGAACCCCGGCGGCCAGCGGCTGGGGGCCGGAGGACTGCTCGGTACGCTGCATCGACAAGGTCACCGTCTGGTCCGGATCGTAGTTTTCCTGGGTCTCCTCGGTAGCGGCCGGGTTGTAGTCCAGCGTGACCGATGCGCGCACGTTACCCGCGCCGGTCACCGGCTCCAGCGTAGAGATCAGCTTCTGTTCCAGCGCCTCCTCGGCGCTCAGGCGCAGGGCGTCGGCGGTCTTCGGCCCCAACGGCAAATGGCCGGCCGCATCCACCAGCACCACCCGGTCCGCGGTCAGCCCGTCGACTGCCGAGGCCACCAGGTTGCGAATCGCTTCCGGCTCGCCGTCGGCCAACGACCGGTGGCGCAGTTTCAGCACCACCGACGCTTTGGCCGGCCGTTCCTGGTCGCGGAACAGCGAGTCGTGGGGCATCACCAGGTGAACCCGCGCCGACTCGACATCCGAGAGCGACCCAACCGTATGTTCCAGCTCGCCTTCCAGGGCCCGCTGGTAGTTCACCTGCTCGTCAAACTCCGAACCCACCCAGTTGGGCTTGTCGAAGATCTCAAAGCCCAGCCGTCCACTTTTCACGCCCCCTTTGGCGGCGGTCGCCAAGCGCGCCTTGTCCAGTTGCGCGGCCGGAACCTGGATGCCCGTCCCGTTGGCGGTCGGTTCAAAGGGAATCTGCGCCTGGGTAAGGACCTGTCCGATCTGGCGGGCGTCGTCCGGGTCTAGATCTGCATAGAGAGTGCGCCAGTCGGTGCGCAGGCCATACCAGGCCAGGCCACCCACCAGAACCACCAGCAACACCGCCGCAGCCATCGCCCATCCGCGCTGCGCGGGCTGCATCCCAGCCCAGCGCACCCGGCCCAGGCCCCACAACCCGGCCAACCGGTCCACCAGTTGCGGCTGTCCGGGCATCGCCGGCGCGCTCTTCTCCAATTGTGTTCCGGTGGCCATGGTTTCCGTGTCCCGACGCTGTCCCAGCCGTTCTTTTCCGCTCTCTTCGAAGCCCTATGCTTGCCGGCCCCGGCTCCCTGCTTGATTCACACCGCTCGGACCCGGCTCCGTCCGCGGCCTAAAACTGCATTCCGATCACTTGCTGGTAGGCCTGCACCGCCTTGTTGCGCACCGCCAGCGCCAGTTCGAAAGCCATGCTCGCCTTTTCCGTAGCGATCATCGCCTGATGTACATCCACGCCTGTGCCGGTCATCAACCCCTGCACCGCGGCATGGGCCTGATTCTCCAGTTGGTTCACCTGTCCGACGGCATCGGTCAGCAGATCGGAAAACGGGGTGGGTGAAACCACGCTCAGAGCTGAACCGGGCCCAGCGCCTGCGCCCGAAAGACCCTCGAACGTTTGCGGTGCGGTGGTCATGGGATTGATAGTGGGAATCATGGATTCTCCCTCCAGCTTCGCCCTGCGGCATCAGCCTCGTGCGGTTCTCTTCCTCTGGACCAGACAAGTCGGGCCAGGCAAACCGCGGCTGGCGACTACGTTTTTGCAATGTCCAACGCCGAGGTGATCATGCCCTTCTCGGCCTGCACGGCGGAGCTATTCAGACCGTATGCACGCGTCGCCCCCATCAGGTCCACCATCTCTGTGAGGGGGTTAATGTCCGGATAAGAGACATATCCGTCCGGCCCTGCATCCGGGTGTCCGGGGTCATAGCGCTTGAGCGGCGGGGAAGCATCCTCGACCACAGCCGCAATGTGCACGCCGGGCGCAACTGCCCCGGAGCCGTTCGCAAGCGGCGATGCCGCAGACAGCATTCCCGCGCCAGCGGTTCCCGAGGCGTCGGTCAAAGAGTCCGCAAAGCCGGAGCCGCCCGCATTGGCGGCGAAGACTACATGCTGTCGATGGTAGGGACCGCCCGAGGCCGTGCGGGTGGTCTCCGCGTTGGCCATGTTGGCCGCAACCACCTCGGCACGCATTCGTTCGGCCTGCATGGCGCTGCCCGAGGTTTCCATCATGGCAAAGAGATTCATCCTGCCCGCTCCTTTCCGAACGCCTTCACGTTCCCGGCGCTGTTCTCAATCGAACTCATCCACATTCCTCGCACACCCGGGCCTGGAGCGCGCCCGCATATCCCATGGCCCCACCACGCCCCGCCCCCCGCCTATTTGCTATCGGAGTGGATGGCGTCCAGAACCCGCTGGTACTCTTGGCGCAGCAGCGCCACACCGGTCTTGAACTTCAGTTGCTCCTCGGCCAGGTTCAGGCTTTCGCGGTCCATCGACACGTTGTTGCCGTCGGGTCGCGCAATCAGCCCGTCGACAGCCTTCACGCGCGGCGCCCGCGGCGAGCGCCCCTGGTCCACTCCCGTCATGGCCTCCCGCATCTCGGCCTCGAAGTCCATACCCACGGCCCGGTACCCGGGGGTGTCGATATTGGCCATGTTGGCCGCCGTCAGCTTTGCCTCGCTGGTGGCCAGATCCAGGTAGCGGGCGATCTGATCGCTGAGACGGGTCTCAACCTGCATGTCCATTTCAATCCTCCCTGCCCACCCGGCCCTTCCAGTTCAGCTCCTACCTTGCTTCAGCTTCCGCACGATTCCGGTCCCGATTTTTATGCAACCCGCTTCTTCCTCTGTCCAAGAGCGCCCAACTGCTCAGTTCACCGACAGACCGAAGTCGATCTCCCGAGCTGTCAGCACAGCGTCGTCTCCGGCCAGAATGGCGCCCCGTTCCAGCACGTGTTCAAGTTCACGAACATTGCCCGGCCAGTCGTGAGCGGAAAGCTTGGCCAGCGCGCCTGGGTCCAATCGCTTGACCGGCGCCTCGCGGCCCATGCGCTGCATGAAATGGTCCACCAGCAGCGGCAGGTCCTCAGCGTGCTCGGTCAGCGAAGGGGTGCGAATCAGAAAGACGGCCAGCCGGTAATAGAGGTCGGAGCGAAACCCGCCTGTTTGGGTCTGTTGCGCCAGCGGCCGGTGGGTCGCGGCCACGATGCGAACATTCACCTTGACAGTCTCGTTGTCCCCCACCCGCTGCAGTTCGCCGCATTCCACAAAGCACAACAACTTCGATTGCAGCCCCAGCGGCATCTCTCCAATCTCGTCCAAAAACAGCGTGCCCCCGTCAGCCGACTCGATGCGTCCAACGCGCCCCTGCACCGCGCCGGTAAAGGCCCCGCGCGTGTGGCCGAACAGTTCGGCTTCAAGCAGGGCCTCCGGAATGGCGGCGCAATTGATAGCGACCAGCGGCTTGCGGTTGCGCGGAGACAGCCGGTGCAGAGCCTCGGCCACCAGTTCCTTGCCCGAGCCGGTGGGCCCTTCGATCAGCACCGGGGTCGCGCGCGGGGCCACCAGTCGAATGCGGCGGCTGACTTCAAGCATGCATGGGGCGTTGCCGATCAGCTCCGGCAGCCTTTCGCTGACCGGCGTTTCCACGCCGCCGAGCGGGCGATCTTCCGCGCCGCGCGTAGCCGGAGAAAGTCGCGCCGCTCCGTCGGGCCCGCAGTACGATGGCTGCGGCAGAGGAGTGCCAGCCGTTGCGCGAGAGGAAGCCGCATCGGGCCATGTTTGGGCACCCCCTTGGCCCCTGGGATCGTCGAGGGCCGGAGCCGCGTTCCAGATGGCCGTGTCGCTATCCTGCGAACGGCGCAGCGCATAGAGCAGTTCCTGGCGGTAGGGTCCGCGCGGACTCTCCGGCGCACTGGATTCTCCGGTCGTCATCAGGTCCACCTCGGGAAACCGGGCGCGAAAGTCCTTGAGAAACTCGGCCAGGTCGAGGTCAGGCAGCCAGGAGTCGACAATCACGGCTTCTGGCTGTGCCGCTTCGGCTTCGGCCCAGGCCTGCGCGCCGCCCTCGGCCTCCCGCACCTGCCAACGAAGCCCGGCAAGGATCTCAACGAGCCGCTGGCGGAAACTGCGATCCGCGCTGGCCACGACGGCGGTGCGCTGCCGGGTGCGGCTGACAAGGGGAAGTGCGGAAACCGGAAAGGGCAGCATGAAGTTTCTCCTTTTGAATCGATTGCTAGAATCAATTGCTCGGTAAGACTGGCCTGCTTCCGAAGCAAGCGCCGGATTGAATTGGGCCCGGCTGACTAGTGAACCAGCGCACTGCCGGGGACAGACTGCGCCGGCTCGGACAAGGCAAGCGCGGGCAAGGCCGGCAGCGCAAGTTCGCCATCCGTCGGCACCACGTAGCCCTGTCCGCGCACGGTCCGGATCAGCCGTCCGGGGGGCGGGTCCTTGAGCTTGCGGCGCAGGTAGTTGACGTAGACGTCCACGATGTTGGTGGTTTGCGCCGGCTCAAGATTCCAGACCGAGTCCAGCAGTTCCACGCGGGAGACGCACTGGCCGCGATTGAGCATCAGATGCTCGAGCAGCGCAAATTCCTTGTTGGTCAGCACGATCACCTGCCCTGCGCGGTGGGCGGTGTGGTCCAGCCGGTCCAGTTCCAGGTCGCCGGCGCGCAGCGAGAGCCGGGCCTCGCGCTTGCGCCGCAGCAGCACCCGGCAACGCGCCCTGAGCTCATGCAAACTGAAGGGCTTGACCATGAAATCGTCGGCCCCGCGATCCAGGCAGCGAACGCGCGTGTCCACCTCCTGCCGGGCGGTCAGCACCAGGACCGGCAGGTCCGCGTCCAGCACGCGCACCTCTTCAAGCACCTGCTCGCCGTCCTTGATGGGCATGTTCAGATCGAGAATGGTCAAGTCGGGCATATCCTGGCGAAATGCCTCCACCGCCGCCGCTCCGTCCGAGACCACGCGGATACGGTGTCCGTCGGCCTCCAGGCCGCGCCTCAGAAACAGTCCCAGCGCCTGGTCGTCTTCAGCGATCAATAACCTCATGGCAGCCTTTCTCCCCGGCAGCGTCCAAAACCTGAGGCGCCTGCCTCGCTCCGCCGAATCCAAACTCCGGCGGGGTTCCATGTGGCCGCCTTAGCAAGTGCTAAGAGTCGGCTCCCCTTTACCTTCCCGCGCGGGGAGGTGGAACTCAAGATTGGAAAGAAGAAAGAAGAGGGAGGGATTTCAGAAACGGCACAGTTAACAGGAGTGTCCCAAAACGGGGCACTCTCGTTGGCGCACCCTGCTCATGGCCGGAGTGCTTTCGATGTTGGGCTGTGCCGCGCGGCGGGCGTCGTCGGCACAGTTCGCCTTATGACCTGGAACTTGCAGAACCAGCCCTGGAAGCGGCCTTTTCCCGGTACATCTCAGCATCGGCTCGGGCCAGAAGCCCTTTCATCGTCTCCATGGGTCGATGCTCTGCCAAGCCAATCGAGGCGTCCACGCGCAGCTTGATGGAACCGCTTCGTCCCTGGACCGTGTAATTTCCGCAGACCCATTCCCTGAGGCGGTCAATCTTCGCCTTTGCCTTGGACTTGTCGCAATCCAGCAGCAGGACGAACTCGTCTCCGCCCCAGCGTCCAAGCATGTCCGTAGTCCGGCACGCCGACTGGAGTTCGGCGGCAAACTGCTTCAGCAACTCATCTCCCACCAGGTGACCGTGCTCGTCGTTCACCTGCTTGAACCCGTCGATATCGAGAATGGCAACGCAAAGCGGAACCCCGGCGCTGCATCGGCGCTCGATGTTGTCTTCCACCCAATGGCGGCTGCCAAGTCCCGTCAATGCATCGCGCGACGCAAGCTGTTCGGCTTCTTCCAGTTTCAACTGGTATCCGGAAACTTGCGCCCGAAGCTCTTCGACCGCGGCCTTTCCCTCGGCGGCCATTCTGTTGATGGAGGTCTTCAACTCCGCGGCGCTTTTCTCGATGGACGCGCGGATTTGGGTCAGGTCTTCCAGGCTCGCAATGCGTTCCAGTCGGGTTGTAACCTCGTTGATCTGTCCGGCGCAACGCTGGTCTCTCTCACCCACCGATTCGGCTGTGCGCGCCATGACAATCAGCAAATCCTTCACCTCACCGGTTTGCCGACGGGAGTGCTCGGCCGCCCGTGTGCCCCAATTCTGCAACTGCTGCTGCACATTCTTCTCGGTTCCTTCGACAGTGTCGCGGCAGATCGGCGGCGACAACTTCGCCTCGAGTTTGCCCAGGCCCTGCCTCAACCCGCTGCCCAAGGCCGGGCACACTTCCAGGCTGCAACCTCCCATCTCCCGCAAGGCGGAGCGATAGGCGGCAAGAACCGCGGAGGCGAGTTCTTCCTCAGGCGGTTCGTCAGGAGTCAGGGTTCCGGCCGTCGCGGCATCCAGGTATTTCTTTAGCGAAATCATTTGTCCCCAAATCGGCTGTTGTGCCCGCGGCAAAGCGTGTGCGGACCATCAGTTCCGACTATCGGCAAAATCCTTTTTTTCTTCAGCTTCCAGTGAAATCTAGCCGAATCCCGGCACGCCGAGCCTCCCGGTCCGATTCCGTTCATAAACTGCGCAACCGCACGTCGGCGTTCTGTCCCGCGATATGTGAAAAAAAAAGAATTGTTGCGATTCGCTTTTTATTCGCTATAATGCGCCCATGGCTGTCACTCGAAGGCAAAAAGAGATTCTCGATTTTCTGGAGTCGTTTGTGACCCGCAACGGCTACTCCCCATCGTTTGAGGAGATTGCGCGTGGCATGGGGCTGAAGAGCCTGGCAACCGTGCACAAGCACATTACCAACCTGGAAAAGAAGGGACTGCTGGACCGCGTGCATAACCGCAGCCGTTCGATCGACGTTCTGCCCCCGGGCGCGCGCACCCGTTCCAGCGACCGGCTGCCTCTGGCTGGCCGCATCGCCGCGGGGTTGCCGGTCGAAGCGACCGAGACGCCGGAGAGCATCTCGCTGCACGACGTGGTCGGAAATCGCGACGTGTTCGCCCTTGAGGTGCGCGGCGACTCGATGCGCGACGAACACATCATCAGCGGCGATTACGTCTTGGTAGAGCGCACCCGCACAGCGCGCCAGGGTGAGATCGTAGTAGCCCTGGTGCACGGCTCCGAGACTACGTTGAAGCGCTTTTATACCGAGGGGAACGTGGTGCGGCTGCAACCGGCAAACGTGGAGATGGATCCCATCTACGTCCCCGCCGCGCAAGTGGCGATTCAGGGCCGCGTACTGGGTGTTCTGCGCAAGTACAGGTAAAGAGACAAAAAAAGAACAGGGAATGAAGAACAGCCCGTGGTGGCCGAGTCATTGTGCGCGACGGCTTGCACCGGCCGGCTCGGTAAATCCCCGGGGCTGTCCCCTGATCCCTGTTCCCTGACCTCTGTTCTTGGGTCACGCCAGCAGGCGCTTGACCTTCTCTTCAATCACGTCCTGAGGAACATAGCCAACAACCTGATCCGCCACCTTGCCGCCCTTGAAAAACAAGAGAGCGGGAATGCCGCGAATGCCGTACCGCGAGGGCGTGGCGCCATTCTGGTCCACATTCACCTTGGCTACCTTCAACTTGCCGGCATACGTTGCGGCCACGCCGTCCACGATCGGCGCGATGGCCTTGCACGGGCCACACCAAACGGCCCAGAAATCTACCAGAACCGGCTGCTCACTGCGCAGCACTTCCTGGTCGAACGTTGCATCGCTCACTTCCAAAACTCCCAATCCAGCCATGATCCTCCTTGCGGCAACTGCGTACTCCCAGTGTACCGGCAACCGGGCCTTCATAAGATGCGGCAGCGGGACGGAAAGTCGCATCCCGCTCCATGACCGTCAACAGGAAGAGGCTTCCCAAGGGCTCGCGAACACGGGTAGAATTCCACGCAACACAGTGTAGATAAACGATTTATCGCAGCTCGATGAAAAACAGAAGCGCCCGGATCCTGTTGAGGATCACGGGCGCTAGAGCAGCCCTCCCCCAGAACTGCCCACGCAGCGAATTTAGGGATTCCGGGAGCGAATTGCAAGCAATCTTGAGTAACCGGAAAAGTGGAATCCAATGGGTGCTTGCCGACCCGATAGTGTACTTGCAGTAAGGGTTACTCCTGTGTCATCAAGGCTCATACCTAAAGGGAGAGGAGATCCCCCGGCTCTGCCGGGGTGGCAGTAGCAGTTTGACATTTACGGGAGTCCATCCAAGAAACTCCAAACGTGAGCCGACCAAAGCACACGCAAAGGAGAAACTGG
>Ga0181520_10000295_pt1 | contig 110992 bp, 79 predicted proteins | sample PEATcosm2014_Bin_29_FD_132451 | JGI IMG/M metagenome (GOLD analysis project Ga0181520, IMG submission 132451) | Peatland microbial communities from MTU Mesocosm Facility, Houghton, MI, USA - PEATcosm2014_Bin02_30_metaG | ecosystem: Environmental > Terrestrial > Soil > Wetlands > Peat | place... | reverse complement strand
CGCAACGCCTGTGCTCGCCGTTGCCATACCAAAGAAACTCGCCGAGTTTTGCGGAGCATGGGCATCAAGCTGACAGAAACTCCCGCATGTAAATGGAACTCAAGTTAGCGCTGTAGTATTAAGTTGTCAAAGAACGAATTCACGCGCAGAGGATTCAGATTCGGGTGAATCCTGCTCAGCGCGCTTTATACCTAATAATACGCAAGGAATCTCGCCACCATTTGCGCGCCGCTCAGATTTTCGCCGTGAGCCCAATCAGTTGCGGCGCGTCCGCCGCTCTCATACTTGAGAATCATCTTCCGACTTTAGTGCAGGCCGGGCCGGTACCACCCATTGGGCTACAACCATGTGCAAAATGTCGTTTTGGAGAATTTGGATTGCCGGCGTTTCCGGCGCTCGCGGCCAGCCCCAATTCATTCGTGTCATTCGTGCGATTCGTGGTTCCTCCCCTTAGTTCCTCAGACGCATCCCGAGACCTTTCTGGCAACATTTGCATTGCCGTGCAATACTGCTAGAATGCGGAATTGGCAAATGCTATCCTGGAAAATAGTGCGAGTATCCTCGCGTTTATGAAGAGCTTCAAGTGTCAATCACCCAAGACAAAACCTATGCGAACTCAACAACGCTCCTTTGCCTGCACTGCCTCCTTCCTGCTCATGACGTTAACCGTGTGGGGTTGCGGCAATCCCCCTAACCAGCCCTCTACGAAGAGTTCTGAAGATCCTTCGGCCGGACCAAAGGTTAACAAAGCCGCAGGCCGCAAAGTACCACGCGATGAATCACTCGCGTCCGACGAGTATATCCGCCTCGGCTTGCCAGCGTATGACCGAGTCTGGTTTGGCAACGATATGGCCAGAGTGCAGAAAGTTCTTGCCTCCCTTGCGCAAGAGGATTATCGGCATTTTCCTAGGTACAAGAGTAAACGTTCGGGAGACGTTTTCGCTCGCTTGACTTCGCCTCAGAACCTCGAGCTATTCCGAGATCGGAGTTTGCCTCTGGAAGCACGATTCCCGCAAGTGCTTAACCACGTCCAGGCGACCAATCAAATTTTCAAGCTTTACGTTTCTGGATTTGTGAAGAATGAAATAGCGGACAGTGAACTGGTGGAGTTGATGGCGGCACAGTATCGATCGTCCGTTGTCATGCTCGAACTTGTCGACGAGTTCCTCCCTACTATCAAGAAAGATGACCCGACCTATCAAGTTCGCATGCACGGTTTGGAAAAAGTGAAGTTGGGGCTTGCGGGAGTCGTTTCGGGCGGCCTCCAGACGCTCACGGAACGTGAGAACTATCGCAAAAGCGAACTTGTCAGGCTTGTCGGCTACATGCAGGAGAGTTTCCCGTTGCTGGTTCCGCGGTTACCGCCCGGAGCCCGCACGGAAACGATGCAGGAATTGGAGAGGATGCAGGAAGATCCTGCAATGAAGTACTTGCAACCCGGCTTGGAAGAACTTCGCTCAAAGGTCAAGCGTTCGTTGGACAAAGCGGAGGCCCCGTGAGCAATCGCTGGACTGCGTCGAGTTCGCGGTATTTGAGCGCATTTCTAACCGCGAGAATACGGCACGGCATTAGCCCCAATTCATTCGTGTCATTCGTGCGATTCGTGGTTCCTCCCTATCATGAAATCCGCTGACTATTGGCTGGGTAAACTCTCGAAGCTGCGCGTGGACCGCGCCAGTGGCGACCCGGCGCCCCATAAGCCGCTGCTTCTGCTCGTGGTTCTCGACCTTGCACAGGACGGCTCGCTCCCGCCCAAGACGCTTCCTTTGACGCCCGACTTGGCATCGCGGTTCATGTCGTATTCCACGGTGGTCGCCAACCGCCGCCCGTCGCGGCCGGATGTTCGCTATCCGTTTCACCATCTTGGCAGCGACGGCGTTTGGACGCCGTTGGACGAGAACTGCGAGAAATCGGACGACCGCAAGCAGACGCGGTACGTGGAGCTTCCATCGGATTTCGTGCTCTTCGCCAGCGACCCCGCCTGTCGCGACAAGGCGCGGCACCTGCTGATCGCGAAGTACTTTCGGCCGTCGGAACGGATTGCCCTTTACGAACTGATCGGACTGCCGGTTCCAAGCGACATCGAAATCGAGCAGAATGCCGCGTATAAGAGCGCCGAGGATGCCATGCAGGCAGGGCGCGAGGCCAAGTTCCGCATTCATATCCTCGCCGCATACGACTACACCTGTGCGCTGACGGGCTATCGCCTGGCGACCATCAGCGGCACGAGCATCGTCGACGCCGCGCACATCCACCAATTTGCGGACAGCCGGAACAACGAGTTGGGCAACGGCATCGCGCTATGCAAGAACGCCCACTGGCTCTTCGACAAGGGGCTTTGGACGATCTCCGACGATTTTCGCGTGGTCGTCGCGGCAAGCCGGTTCACCGAATCCGGAAAACCGGACCTGCTACTGGGGAGTTATCAGGGGAGATGCCTCCGCCTTCCCGACGATCGCACGCTCTGGCCCAGCCCGGCCCATCTCGCCTGGCACAGAAGACAGAAGTTCGACCGCGACTGATTGATCCGCCTCCTCTTGCACGTCGTCGCCGCCGAGCAGATCCGACAAGCTCCCGTCATCGGCATATTCGGTGACCAGGGCGTACCCGCATTAGCGGGTCGATGGCGTTCCGGTGGCCCTGGAACGCCACGGAGGGCGTTCCCTACAGTGTTACCGAAACGGCCCGCAAATATAACCATGCCCATTCATGGCCGTTGTCCGGCGCAGCCGGTATTAGACCCGTGCTCTAGCACAGGACAATTGTCCGCCACACTGGGCACCTCCGTTCCGCCGCCCCCCGCCGCCCCCCGCCGCCGGAGGCGGCGGAACAAAGGCCATAGTTGGTTTTCGCGTTCGGTTAACCCGTGCTGAAGCACGGGCCTAATACCGGCTGCGCCGAGCAATGGGCGTAAACGCCCATAAAGGCTAGCCGTGGAACAAAACTCGCACACGTAATTCAAGCAATCGTGTGAACGTTCTTGGCAAGTCACCCCGAGGCCATCGGCCGCTGTCTCGCACAGCTTCAAGAGCTTGCAGCCAGGAAAAACGGACTCGATTACTTTCAGGTGTTTGACGATCCGGACAACCGTGGGTTGAAACCTACGTTGTTCCACACAAGTCGCGCATCGACCCCATCCACCTTGCGTGGATGGTGAAGGAGGCTGGAAAGCTAACAACAGCAGCGACGAAAACTAGACCCCATCCAGCTTGCCTGGATGGTGAATCAGGTTACCCAGCTACCGCATTCCCGCCCAGTAGCCGCACAACCTTCTTCACCCCCGCGGCAAGCGCGGGGGGGGTCGGGTTCATTCGTGTTATCCGTCTTGGCCATTCAACCTTGTTCACGGATTCGGGCAAGCCGGATGGGGTCCAAACACGTGTGGAACAACGAGAGTTGAAACCCACGGCTACCATCACATCGTCGCCACGCGACGGGGATTCGCACCGCTGAAAAAGGCTCGTTTCGCTGCAAATTGCCCTCACCCTAACCCTCTCGGGGTACCCGCTTGAGGGTCGCGGGTCGTGGAGAGGGGACGTGTTGCGAAGACTTTCCGGATAGCCCCTAACCGCTAATAATCGCGCAACGATCACTCCGTCAGCGTCACCTGCGCATCGACCGTCGTATTATCGAAATCAACGTTGTTGTCGGGGCCGGGCGTGACGGCAAAGTCGATCGAGGTTCCCTCCTTCACTTCCACATCCAGGGCGAAATCGCGGCGTGTCGGCGACTTCGGCCCGCCGGCATGTTGCTCGTAAAGCCTCTTGCCGTCGGCCAGCACGATCACCGTGCAACCGTCGCCCTGGCGGTCGCGATCGAAATGCCCTTTGATCCGCACCTTGCCCCGCAGCAGACTCTTCCAGCGCTGCACTGCCCAGACCGCTTTTCCGTCTTTGACCTGCGGATGCAGGCTGCCGCGGCTTGCACCCAGGTAAGGGAGAGGGCCGGCCCAACGCTCGCCCCAGGGCGTTACGACAATCTGAAAGGGCTTGAAATCGCGGCCGGCCTCGTCCGTATAGCCGTAGTACCAGTTGGTAGCGCCCTGGGTCTTGGCGTAGTCCTCGATCAGGTCGGCCACGATCGTCGTGCCGGTCGACACCTCGGCAACTTTCCTCGCCTTGCCGACGAGGTAGAACGGGCTCGTGTCCACGTCGAGCACGGCCGCCCCGGCGTCGATCTCCAGCGGCTGCGAGTTGCCCATCAGGTCCACGCGGACCAGCGGGCGCTCCGCTTCCACGCGGATCTTGCCGGGATGCGTGGCCCAGCAGACGCGAACTTCGTCGCCGCCGGCTTGGAGGAACTTCAAGACGTAGGTCCGCGTGTATTTGCTGAAGGCCTCCCGCTCCACGAAGCGGGCGTCGTGCAGTAGGCGCACCATGGCCGCCATGGCCGCGTAGGCCGGCGCGGGCGAGTAGGCGCCGCGGGGGTCCTGGCCGTCGTGGATCAGCCCCATGCCCTTGAATTCGTTGAAGTCCCGCATGAGGTACCAGAACATGTGATCGACGTTCTGCGACCGCATCAGCGCACTCATCCGCACCAGGTAGCGTGCCGGCTCGCGGGGATCTGTGCCGCCCATCCCGTACTCGGTCGCCCAAAGGGGCTTTCCCTTGCCGTGATTGTACTTCCGCACCAATGCACGCAACTCGGCAATCTCCCGCTCGACCCCTTCGGGCTGGTCCCGGTAAGGATGGATTACGATCGCATCCATGTAGTCCAGGCCCCCATGCTTGAAGATATCCTCGAAGTAAGGCAGAGGGATCGAAACCGCGGCAGTCCCCAGGACCGTGACGTCGGGCCGGAGTTCCTTGATGCGCTGGTAAGCGACCTTGCACATCTGGGTATAATAGCGGGGCCGGTCTGCCGTGGCCGGGCCGGAACAGAACGAGCCGTTGTACTCGTTCCAGACTTCCAGCCAACGGACCTGCTCGCCGTAATGCTTCAGTAGTGCCTGCGCGTAACGGCCATAACCCTCACAACCCGCGGGCGTGTATGGGGTCTTGCCGCCGTCGTACAGCGGATTGGCGAACGTCAGCGCGATCAGCGGCTGAATGCCGTGTTTCCTGAGTTCCGCCAGGTAACGATCGTAGCGCTGGAAGTTAAAGACGCCCTTTTGCTCTTCCGCGCCGGCCCAAAAAGCCTCGTCGCGGACGTTAACGACGCCGGCACGGGCAATGAGCGGCGCGATCGACGTGTCCCAGCCCACGGAGAAATGTGTCATCGCACCGAATGGCGAGGCCTTGAGGTGTGCCGGTTCGAGCGGTTCGACCACGGCGAAGTCGATCTCGCGTTCCGCGGTCGGCGCCCCGGCGTCCGCGGGCGCTAAGCGGACCCGCGCGGTGAAATGCCCTTGCGACTTGATGTCCGGCTTGAGCACGGCAAGGTTCTCCTTGGCCACGGACGTGCATCGGCAGACGGTCTTGCCCCAGAAATCGAGCACGTCGCATTCGAGGCGGGCGGCCCGGGTCTCCACGGGGATCTCGACAGGCTGCCCCACGAGGAACACGTTGCCTAGGACTTTCGGTCTGGCCAGGAAGAATTCAGCCAACCGCTGCGGGTCCAGCAGGGCTTCGATACCGTCGATCCACAGCGTACCATGGCTTTCGAGGACGAACGTGATACTCTGCGGTGGCCCAACCCACTTGCCGTCCGGCGGACCACCCCAGGCCTGGCCCTTGTTGAACTCCTTCACGATGAACGAGTGCCACCGGCCGTCGGGATCGATCGGAAACCGCTGCTGATAGTTGTGGCCCAGCTTGTCGACCAGGCGCATCGTGACGGTCTTCACGTCCGCGGACTTGGCCCAAAACCGCAGTTCCAGGAAGTCCTGTTGCAGGCCGGTGAAGTTCTTGCCAGCTTCGATCCAGGGCTTGTCTTTATTTTCCAGCTTGGCACTGGCCTTGCCCTGCTTGGCTTCGCTGGCATCCCGCTGGAACGCGCCCTGGAAGCCGTCGAGATCCTGCTCGAAGTCGCCGATCGCCAACAGGCGATTTTGAGCGACTTTGGCGGTCGGCTCTGTGGGCGCTCGCTGGTCTTCGCCAAAGACGCGGTTCCCGCCGCCGTTGAGAATGGAGGTCTTGCCTCCGAAGTCGAGCTGGACCGTGCCCGCAAGCAGCGCCACAGCCAACATGGCACGATGAATCTTCATACCTGATTCTCCTGGATCTCGATTGGGTAAGATTCGAACGTAAGACTCCGTAACAGTATAATAACTTCCGCCAATCACGTCCGGCTACTTCCCCGAGATTCTGAGTCCCCCCGAGGCAATCCTATTGCATCATAGCTCCGTTCGGTCGATGAAGGCTGTGCCATCGACCGAACGGTATTGCTGGCCACCTAACCGCTGGGCCTCTGCGTGCCCAGGAAGCGGAGCTGCCCTTCAATGAACTTCACGGCTTCCTATCTGGCGGAGGGGATGATCTTGTCTCTTGGGAAGTTGCCGAATCCGCCCGTGACATTCCTCGGCCCTTGGGGCATGAGTTTCGCCGCTATGGCGGCACGCAGCAGCGGGACGTTGGCCGCGAAGTGTCCTTGGAGCAATCGCTGGCCCAGTCCTCGCAGCGGTTGGGCGATATGTTGGCGGCGTCGGGCTCCTCGCCCAGTCAGCAGGCCGTGAGACATGAGCAGGAAGTCATGCTGGCCGAAGTCTTGGCACGATTGCCGGACGACTATCGCGAGGTGCTTATTCTGCGTAACCTGGAAGGGCTCTCGCACGAGGAAGTCGCCCAGCGAATGGGTCGCAGTCCCGGGGCGGTGCGGATGCTCTGGGTGAGGGCCTTGGGGGGCGTCCGCAAGGAGGTGAACAAGCCTGATTGACTCGCGGGGGCAGGTCGTTACAATTCGGGGGCTCGAGGCCTGGCCGGAAAGCAAGCCCCTGCCATGTCTGAACATTTTTCGACGTCCTTTTGTCATTCTTGTCTTGAGGAGAACGGTTATGGAAATGGGTCCGAAAACGACATCCTCGCAATATCTCGGCCTGATGGTAGCCCTCGCCGTGGCGATCGGGATGCTGGGCGCGAACGCCTTTATGGACACGGCGGGGTTCGATGCCTCCTGGCACCGAGATGGCTGGCCGTTTCTATGTGGCCTCGTGCTGTTCTTCCTCTCCTTCATGCTTCTCCGCTTCCTCTTTCAGCTTGGAACTCAAATCGTATCGCGACTGGGACAAATGCGTGAACGGCCGGGACTGCCGATCGCGATCACCCTCCTGGCCTGCGGCACGCTCTGCGTGCTCGGTGCGCTCTTGTTGGTCTGGCATGGCGACAGCGGCAGCCTGAACATGTCGCCCACCATGAACCTGCCCGGCAACATGCCGGGTACGAACATGGCCACTCAATTCGGTATGTCGGTACGAACCTCCGGTTCGCTGATGCGGCCTTTGGCTGTGTGCGCGGCGCTGGTGATCGGGGTCGCCCTGCCGGCGCTGGGCGTGTGGTCCTCGCTGGCCCCAGCGGCGACTGAACCTGATCGTTCGTAAAGGGAGATCCCTGCTATGAGCGACGTCACCGAGATCCTCTGTACGATCGCGACTTGACAGATCGTGAACGAGAGATGTTCCTGAACCAGCAGCCACCGACTCGTTAAGGGTAACCACTCACCGGGTTCATCGCCGTACCCAGGCGCCAGTCGTCGGAGCTGTTGGAATAGCCGCCGGTCGCGGGTAGAATCATCGGCGCGAAGGGTTCTTGCTCAACGACGGCGACGATGTCCACCGGAACGAGCAAAGTGATATCGACCATGCGAGGGTGACGCAAACGGGTCGGAGGAGCGTCTGGAGTGGCAGGGCTCCCGTGGATGGACACGGAGTTGTGAAATCGTGATCGGCCGTCTATACTGACGGGTCGTTGTACAAGCAGCAGTAGGGTAACGACCGTGGTTGCGATCTGTACTATGGGAAAAGACAACAGAAAGGTCTGAATCGATGAAGAACGACACGGACTTTAGTCGCCGGCGATTTCTCCGCAGCACGGGCCGCGTAGCGACCGCCGTGGCGGCCGTCTCGACATTCGTCCCGACTGTGCTCTCGGCCGTGCCGCCTGGCAAGACCATCCGTGTGGGCTGCATCGGACTGGGAACCCGCGGCGGCGACCTCATCAAGGCTGTCATCAACGCGCCGAACGTCAAGGTCAGGGCGGTCTGTGACGTCTACGGGCCGCACCGGCAGAAAGGCGTCGAGCGAAGCCAGAACCCGTCGGTGAAGGCCTACGTCGACTATCGCGAGCTGCTGGCCGATCCGAACGTCGACGCCGTGGTGATCGCCACACCGGACCACTGGCATTACCAGATGGTGCTCGACGCCGTGAAGGCGCGCAAGGACATTTACTGCGAAAAGGGAATCTCGCGGACCCTCGCCGAGGCCAAGCTGATGCGCGACGACCGCGAAGTGCCCGACACGTGGTCCGCCATTTACGACTTCGAGAAGCTGGGCCGCACCGTCACCTTCTCCGGCAGCACGAACACCGGCCAGCCGACGCAGCCCGTGGAGATTTGCGGGCGCGACGCGACGTTGCGCTTCGACAACATCGCACATGATGTGACGCGGTTCCAGATTCTGCCCGAGGAGCATAACGCGCGAAAGGATCTGCCTAAGGGCTACGCGTGGGGCAAGTCGCCCAAGCAGCCCAACCACATGGTCGACTGGGTGAATTGCATCCAGACCCGCGGGACGCCAAAATGTTCGACGGACGAGGCGTACATTGAGACCGCGACGTTCCTCATGTCGCTCGAATCGTACCGGAAGCAGCGCAAGGTGCGATGGGATGCATGAGGGAGGAGATAATATGAAAACGTTCGTCGCCCGGCAAGAACAAGCGGTCTTGTCTGGCTACCGTCGTGGGGTCCCGGTGGCCATGGCAAATGACACGGACCCCGTGAATCGGAACGAGGGCAATCACATGTGTAAAGCCAGTCACATTCGTACGGTATCTGTTATAGTCGCGACGTTGGTGACGATCATGTTTCCCACGCCGCGGTCAGAAGCTTGGGACCAGGCGCTGGCAACAACAAAGCCGGCTTCCGCATCTGCTGCGGTTGACGATCTCAAGATCTTCAACGGTGAAAAGCGGCTGTTCGCAACTTATGGTCCATCGACAAGCGTGGGCTATCCGGCGCCGCTACAGCGCAAGTTGTACCGCTACACCGGCAAGAACGCCACGAATTGCCCGTTGCAAATCCACAACTATTCCGTCGGCGGGGCACAATGGCGGATGCCGGGTTGGATCGACTGCAAACCCTCGCCAGGCAATCCCAGCCGATGGGAAGCTTTTCGCAGTGAGCGCTATAACAATACGATCCTGAAGCTGATCAAAGACAATGCCGGTATACCCGTCATTGTGCTGGCGATGAATAACACGGGCTACGCCTGCATTCCCGGAAGCAGGATTATGGGACCGGATGACACCCAACATATCGATATGGCGGTGAATTTCCTGCGGACGCACACGCGGACCATACTTGCCGATGGCGCGGCCATGTATTTTCTGTCGCCCAAGAAGTACTGGCGGGACCTGGATGACCCTCACGAGTGGAATCGCAACGAGGAACGGTATGCGGTGCGCAAGATTGCCGCGGAAAACATCCCCGGTTTTGTCTATGTGAAAGGCGTCTGGGAGGACACGGCCAAGTATAAGGAACTGGCCTTGGTCGGCGACGGCCATCATCCGACGCACTTTGGCGATGAGATCATTGCCAGTAAGTTCTTCCGGGCGCTGCTTGAGCATGATGGTTTGCCGGTGCCGGCATGGGATCAGGAGGAAGTGGATGCGGCCAGAATAGCCCAGTTACGGGAAATGGGACGCAATGCACGACTACCGGCGGCGGCAACGCCTGGGGCCCAGCCCGAACTGGCGTGGAAGCAAACCGACCACTCGCTGGCGCTCAGCCGCGGTCCGATGGTTGTCTGGCAGTTCAACTACAAGCGGGAGGAGGGCAAGCCCTACTTCCATCCAATCACGGTGGCCGGGAGTTCCGCCCTGACCGATCTTCGCCCGGCGGACCACCCCTGGCATCGTGCGCTCTGGTTCTCGTGGAAATACATCAACGGCGTGCTCTATTGGGAAGAGGACCCCAAGACGGGCAAAGCGCCGGGCGAGACGGAACTGACCGATATCAAAGCAACGGCGCGGGCCGATCATTCGGCACACTTTGAGCTGGCCTTGAAGTACCATCCGCCCGGCAAGCCGGCCGTGCTCACGGAGAAGCGCACGCTGGATGTAAGCCCGCCGGCCGCGGACGGGGCCTATTTCATCGACTGGCTGGGCGTCTTCACCGCTGGTGACACGGATGTGCGCTTGGATCGCACGCCCATTCTCGGCCAGCCCAACGGTGTCTCGTACGGAGGCTATGCGGGGTTGTCGCTGCGGCTGGCGCCCGCGCTCCGCGGCTGGCAATTCGCGGATAGCGAAGGGCCGGTGAGTACTGCCTCGAAGGACGCGCGTTGGATGTCCTTTGCCGGCCCCATCGGGCAGGGAAAGTCCGCCGCGATCATCGTGCTGGATCACCCCAAGAGTTTCCGCCATCCGTCGCCCTGGTATCTCATCGGAAGCATGCCCTACTTCAGCCCCGCAGTGCTTTATCGGGAACCTTACACTTTGCCGGCGAGGAAAAGCATCACGCTGAAGTACCGGATCCTGTTCCAGCCTGCCGCGTTCGATCGCGACGCCGCGGAGAGACAGTGGCAACAGTTCTCAAAACACGAATGAAACGCTGTGGCAATGCCTGCGTTTCGGCCACGGGAACCTATGGTATAATCGTAGTCAACGTAACTTGACGAAATAACCGTTTTCGCTAACCCTTTCAGTCTCAATGAGTTCACTCATGCGTTCATCAATCCGGCTCAGCATGCTTTGTCTGGCCATTTCCGGACTACTGGTCTCGGAAGGCGTCGTGGCACAAACTGCAAAGATTTCGGTACAGGTCGATAAGCCGGGCGTGAAGGTCAGTCCGATGCTCTACGGCATCTTCTTCGAGGAGATCAACCGCGCCGGCGACGGCGGCCTGTACGCGGAACTCGTGCAGAACCGCAGCTTCGAGGACGCGGCGGCTCCCGTCGGATGGCAATTGGTCCAAGGCGACGGCGCCGAGGCGCGCATGGCGCTCGACAGGTCGCATCCGCTCAATCCTAAGAATCCAACCAGTCTGCGGCTCTCGGTCGCCAAGGCGGGCGCTAGGGCGGGCGTGGCCAACGTGGGCTTCCGCGGCACGAACTATCCAAAAGATCCCGATCCGACGCATTGGCTCGCCCGGTTCGAGGCGGCTGTCAAACAGAGCAAGCAGTGCGTCAACGGTATCGCCGTCGAGCGAGGGAAACAGTACAAGCTGTCGTTCTACGCGCGCTGCGACGAGGCCTTTCACGGTCCGCTGGTCACCAGCTTGGAAAAGGCGGACGGGACGATCCTTGCCGAGCAGAAGCTCCAGGGGATCGGCACCCGCTGGAAGAAACTCGAATGCACGCTCACGGCATCGGCCAGCGAACCAGCCGCTCGATTGGTGCTCAGCACCACTGCCACCGGCACGCTCTGGTTCGATGTGGTCTCGCTCTTTCCGGCCGATACCTACAAAGGCCATCCCTTCCGTCGCGATCTGGCCGAAATGCTGGCTGCCATGAAGCCGGCCTTCGTTCGCTTCCCCGGCGGGTGCTACGTGGAAGGCAACGAGCTGTGTGACGCTTTCCGTTGGAAGAAGACGATCGGCGACATCGCCGAACGGCCCGGCCACTACAATCTCTGGGGCTATTACTCTAACGACGGTCTGGGCTACTACGAATACCTTCAACTCTGCGAGGACCTCGGGGCCGAGCCGCTCTACGTGCTCAATTGCGGCATGAGCCACGCCGAGCAGCGCAAGCAGGACGAGACCAAGGCGGCCGTCCGCGTGCCGGATCTCGGCGAATACCTGCAAGACGCCCTGGACGCCATCGAATATGCCAATGGGCCTGCCGATAGCAAGTGGGGCGGGCTGCGGGTGAAGGCTGGACACTCGGCCCCCTTTCACCTGAAGTACCTGGAAATCGGCAACGAGAACGGCGGCCCCACCTACGACAAGCACTTCGCCATTTTCTACGACGCAATTCGCAAACGCTACCCGGAAATGCGGTTGGTGGTCAACTATAAGCCCTCGGGCAACCGTCCGCCTGAGATTGTCGACGAGCACTACTACGACGTCTCCGATTTCTTTGCCCGAAACGCCAGGAAGTACGATACCTACGACCGTGCGGCGCACAAGGTCTACGTGGGCGAGTATGCCGTTACGCAGGGGGCGGGGTCCGGCAACCAGGCCGCCGCGCTCGGCGAAGCCGCTTTCATGACCGGCATGGAACGTAACAGCGATGTGGTCTCGATGTGCAGCTACGCCCCCCTCTTCGTCAATCCCGACTGGCGCAGTTGGAACCCCAACGCGATTGTCTTCGATTCGGCCCGCGCCTATGGCACTTCCAGCTATCACTGCCAGGCGCTCTTCGCGCGGAACCGCGCCGACATCGTGCTGCCGGTGGAAGTCGCGTCGCCGCAAGTGGATTTATCCCGGGGCGGAATGATCGGCGTCGGCACCTGGGCAACGCAGGCCGAGTTCAAGGATATTCGCGTGACTCAAGGGGACAAGACGCTCTTTGCGAGCAGTTTTCTGAAGGGCCTGGCGCCTTGGACACCGATGCGCGGCGCGTGGGAAGTCCACGATGGCGCGCTACGGCAGACGGGCAGTGAGATGGACTGCCGGGCGGTAACCGGTAATGGCAAATGGTCCGACTACTGCCTCTCGCTCAAGGCTCGCAAGCTCGGCGGCGAGGAAGGCTTCCTCATTATGTTCGCGCTTCGCGGGCCGGACGCAAGATGCTGGTGGAACCTGGGCGGCTGGGGGAACCGCGAACATGGCATCGAAGGCGACGGCCTCGACTGCCCACGGGTGCCGGGCAAGATCGAAACGGGCCGCTGGTACGACATCCGCGTCGACCTGCAAGGCTCCCGGATTCGCTGCTATCTCGACGGCAAGCTGATCCACGACATCTCGCGGAGCGGAGTCAGGTCGCTCTATGCCTGTGCCGGTCTGAAGCAAGGCTCCAACGAATTGATTCTCAAGGTTGTGAATATGCTTGACCAGCCCCAGAACACGGCGATCGACCTGCAAGGCGCCCATAAATTGGCCGGCACCGCCCGTGCGATCGTGCTTGCTTCGCCCAAGGCCGCGGACGAGAACACGTTTGACGCGCCGACCAAGGTTGCTCCGCGCGAAGAATCGGTCCGCAACATCGCTCCGCTGTTTCGCTACACGTTCCCCGCGAATTCGATCACGGTGCTGCGGATTCCGCAAGTACAATGAAGTTCCAGCGCCGTCGAAAGCCATCTGCCGGGACAGGTTGGAAACCTATCCCAAGGATGACGACGAGTACACGTTGCTAGGCATGGCCGTCAACTACGCTGGGCTGCATGAAGTCACGATTAGTATCATCTTTCTCCTTCGCCAGCTGTAGCCGGCAAGACCGATGGCGCCGGCAGCAAGGAGGAGCAGGAGTGTCGAAGGCTCCGGCACAGCTTGAATTACCAGGCTGTTGGCATTCCACTCCGGCACGAACTGGATGCCTTCGGCGGCAAATGCAGGATCGACGGCCAGAGAAGCAGTTCCAGAGAGCGTTCCGTCCCAGGTGAGAACCGTGAAGGTCTCGCCCGGAGTGGGCACGAATCCGTCCCAGTCGACGATATTAAAGCTCGCGCCCCGCGACAGGATAAGATCGCCGTGGTTGTTCGGGTCGTTCGGATCGGTGAGGATGTTCAACTGACCGTAGTTGTTGTCTGAGTTGCCGGGGGTCGTTCCGCCGATGTCGAACTCCGTGCCGTTGCCACCCAACTCCGTTGCCCCGTATTGGTAGTTGATGCCGGGGCTATCTCCCGTAGCGAAGCCGCCAAGGAACGCAATCCGGCCAGAAGTTTGTCCCGTGCCGCCCTTGAAGAGCATGTTGAAGGTCAGCCAATTGCTGGATGTCGAAGACGGGCCTTGCACATTGCCAAGGTTTAAGAACCGGGAAGCAGTCCCGCCACTGACGGTTCCTCCCGCATCTGTGGTGACCAGGTTATTGCCGCTGTCCAGGACAATTCCGTTGGGTGCAGCGAGGTTGCCGCCGTCGATCTGTGTCAGTGAGCCCAGCACGACCGCATTCTTGTTGTTGGCGGCATTGTTGGAGAGGAGGGTCACGGTATACGCATTCGTGTAGAGTTCGCCATTGCTGACAAACCCGACTGGAGAAGTGGCATCGCCCAAGGTCAGATTGCCGGTGGCGTTGATGGTCGAACCGTACCCGGCGGCGATTTTACCGTTGACGGCCCCCGAGCCAACCAGGTTGTCGCCCACGCCAAGGGAGACACCGTTGGGCGCGGCAAGCGTTCCGCCGCCCAACTTCGTGAGTACGCCCAAGTTGGCGAAGCCTGCACTATTGAGAGTTACCGTGTTGGACCCCACGATCAGGGTTCCCGCCTGGGTAAAGCCGGTGTAGCTTCCGCTGTTGCCCAGCGAAACATTGGCGGTGTTGGCAACGATCTGGCTGCTGTTGGCCGCCCCCAGAATCGGGCGCTGCACCGAAGCATTAGCGACCAGAGTGGCAGAAAGTCCAACATCGACTTGACCTGCCGACAGCGACAAAGGGCCGTCGCATTGCAGGGTACCGCTGGTGACGGTCGTGTTGCCCGTGTAGGTGTTGTTGCCGCCAAGGATCAAAACGCCGAGTCCGTATTTGGTCAACCCACCCGAACCGCTAACCGCGCCATTGATTGAAAGCCTGTCCGTCAAGTTCGTGACCGTCACGTCGGTCATCGTGCCCAGGGTGACCGGGGCCGAAATCTGCTGGCTACCGACACTGACGTTGATCGCGGCATCGCCGGGGCTGTTGTTCAGCGTCAGTGTTCCCCCACTACCTTGGGCCAAGGAAAACGATCCACCTGACGCATTGTTGAAGGTAATCGCACTCAGCGTAGGGCTTACGCCGTCGAGTGCCACGGTTACGGCAGAGGAGCCGATGGAATTGCCGAACGTCGCCGTGTCGCCGGCAATACCCGAGATGCCTGGAGCCCCGGCGTTGGGGCCGCCAGCCTGTGTGTCTGTCCAGTTGCCGTTGGAACTCCATGTGCCGCCGCCGTTCAGGTTCCATTGGGCCTTGCCGGAAAAGACCTGGGCCGTGTAGCTGACCGGCACGTTGATGGGCGTTTCGCCGCTAAGGCCCTCACCGGTGGTGGGCAATTTGATTGAGCCGTTGACCGTGCCCAAGGTGTCGAAGACCCCGCTTAGCGCGCGCTGATCGGTCACCGAACTGCTATTGAAGACCGGATTCGTGCCGCCGCTGACGCTGATGCCGTTCGCGTCGGATCCGGCGTTGCCCACGCTGACCCGCGTGAAGTCGCTATCATCTCCCGTAGTGGAGAGCATGATCGGCCTGCTAACGGCAGCGCCCACGTGTACGGCGCCAAAATTCCCCGCGCTCGCCGTGACCACGCGATTGGCAACCACGGTCAACGCCACCGCAGTCGCAATGTCGGCCGGTGCGGACGCGCCGGGCAACGTTTGATCGTCACCCACATTGAGCGAGAAGGTCTGGGTCTGAGGGCCCAGTGTCGCGGTACTGAGGGTTGCCGTGTAAGGTTGTGTCGCACCGGACGCAACCAAGGCCCCGCCGGTGGAACCGCTCACGCCGCTGCCTAACGAGTTCACATCCAGCGCTGCCAGCCCGCTCTGGGCCGACATGCCGTTGGACAGGCTCAGTGCGGCACTGATGCCGGTCGTCTCGATGATCGCCCGTTGGTTGTTTCCGCTGCTGACAGTGAGGCTCGGCGCGGCGTGGCCGAGTACGGTCAGCGTCACGCCTGTCGCAACGTCGGCCGGCGGCGACGCGCCCGGCAAGGTGTGATCGTCACCCACATTGAGCGAGAAGGTCTGGGTCTGAGGGCCGAGCGCCGCGGTACTCAAGAGGGCCGTGTACGATTGCGTCGCACCGGAGGCGACCAGTGCACCGCCGGTGGAACCGCTCACGCCGCTTCCAAGCGAATTCACATCCAACGAGGCAAGACCGGTCTGACTCGACGTTCCATTGGAGAGCGTCAAACCTGCGCTGATTCCGGTCGCCCCCACGATGACAGTTTGATTGTTTCCACTACTGACCGACAGGCTTGGAGCCGCATGGCCGAGGACGGTGAGGTTCACGCCAGCGGAGGTGGTTGTCGGACTCGACGCTCCCACCAGCGTATGGTCGTCGCCGACGTTCAGCGAGAAAGTCTGCGTCTGGGGACCGAGTGTGCCGGTAGTCAAGCTCGCCGTGTAAGCCTGCGTGGCGCCGGAGACCACCAAGGCCCCGCCCGTCGAGCCATTCACGCCGTAGCCCAGCGCGTTCACGTCCAACGAGGCAAGACTGGCCTGGCCCGCGGTTCCGTTGGACAAGGTCAGTCCGGCGGTAACGCCCGCAGCTCCTACGATCACTGTTTGATTGTTGCCGCTGCTCACGGCGAGGCTTGGGGCGGCATGACCGAGGACGCCGACGTTGCCCGTGCTGTAAAGCTGAGAAACGTCAAAGAGGCAAGTGGCCGAGACATCGTTGACGATATTGAACTGCCCGCTGGGGGTCACGCCCGACCAGTTGAATGTCTGGAAGGCATGGCCAATGAGCGTAGTCGGATCGACTCCGGCCGCCACACCGAGCTCCAGGTTGCCACCGAGCGCGACGGGGATTCCCGAGTCAAAGGAAATCGTCGAACGCCAGGGGTTGCCGTCAAGCTGCAACACAAGCGACGTGCCTGGATTCATACTCATCCCTTGGAGTACGTGGATTGGCGTGTTGCCGCTATAATTCCGGACAACGAGCGTCGGGTTGGTCGAGTTCAGGTATAGACCTTGGATCGTACCGTCTGGAAGTATGGTATTCGTGGTAGTCGCGGAGCCGAGAGAAGCCCCCTGTGCCCCACGCAGATCGGCCCCGGCCAGGTTGGTGTTGCTCAGCGTGCTGGAATTGAAGTTGGCATTGGTCAGGTTCTGGCCGGCAAGGTCCCAACCCGTCAGGTTGATGCCGGATAGACCGATTCCCGCCAGGTTTTGGGCCTGGTAACTGGTCGTACTATAAAGCTGTGAGGCCGTAAGGTTGGAGTTGGCAAAGCTGGCTCCCGTAACGGCGGCCCCCGTCAGATCCGCGTTGGTAAGGGTGGTCGACGAAAGGTTGGCGTTGGTCAAGTTTTGGCCCATCAGGCTCCAGCCAGACAGGTTGATGCCGGATAGTCCGACCCCCTGCAAGTTCTGGGACTTGTAACTGGCAGTACTATAAAGTTGCGAGGGAGTAACGTTCGAACTTGCGAAGTTGGCTCCAGCCACGGTGGCCCCCGTGAAATCGGCATAGGTCAGGTTCGCAGAAGAGAGGTTGGCGCCGGTCAGGTTGGCGTTGGTCAGCGCAGTGGAATACAGGTACGTGCCGGTGAGGTTGGCGTTGGTCAAATTCTGGCCGGCAAAGCTCCAGCCCGCCAGGTTGTTGCCGGCTAGTCCGATCCCCTGCAAATTCTGAGCCTGATAGTCGGCGGTACTGTAGAGTTGCGAGGCCGTGAGGTTAGAGCTGGCAAAGTTGGCTCCGGCCACAGTGGCACCCGTCAGAATGGAATAACTCAGGTTGGTATTGGTTAGGTTCGCGTCGGCTAAATTAGCATAGCTTAGGTTGGCGTCGTAAATCGTGGCGTTATTCAACGTCGCGTTGGTCAAGTTGGCGTTACTTAGCGCGGTGTAATAAAGGGCGGCATTGTTCATGGTGGCACTAGTCAGGTTGGCGCTGGTCAGGTTGGCGCCATAAAGGTACGCACTGGTCAAGTTGGCATTGGTCAGGTTCTGGCCCGAGAAGCTCCAGTACGCCATGTAGATGCCGGATAGTCCGATCCCCTGCAGGTTCTGGGCCTGATAGTTGCTGGTGCTGTAGAGTTGCCCGGCAGTGAGGTTCGAATTGGTGAAGTTGGTTCCTGTGACGGTCGCGCCTGTCAAGTTGGCGCCGTTCAAGTTGGCGCTGGTCAGGTTGGCATTCGTCAGGTTGGCGTTGGTCAGCGTGACAGAGTAGAGAGACGCGCTGGTTAGATTGGCGCCCGCGAGCGAAACCGAAGTGGCGTAAACATAATTCAAGTTAGCGCCAGTTAAGTTGGCATTGTCAAGCGTAGCGTTGCTGAGCGTGGTTGACTGCAAGTAGGCGTTGGCCAGGTTCGCCCCGGCCAGGTTCGCGTTGGAGAAATTGGCATCATACAGGCTGGCATTGGTTAAGGTTGCGTTCGTCAGCGAGGCGGAGTTGGCGTAAACGTAGTTCATGTTCACCCCCGCCAGGTTGGCGTTGGTCAAGTTGGCATAGCTGAGGTTCTGGCTTTGGAGATACCAACCCGCCATATTGTTACCGGAGAAGCCGATGCCCTGGAGATTATAGGACTGGTAGCTCGATGTGCTGTTGAGTTGTCCGGCAGTAAGGTTGGAGCCGCTGAAATTCGCCCCAACGACGATTGCCCCGGAAAAGTTGGCGTTGGTCAAGTTCTGTCCGAAAAAGTTCCAGTTCGTCAGGTTGTTGCCGGACAGACCGATTCCTTGCAGGTTCTGCGTTTGATACCCAGCCGTGCTGTAAAGTTGCGAGGCTGCGAGGTTCGAACTGCCGAAATTGGTTCCAACGACTATGGATCCGGCGAGATTGACATTGGTCAACGTGGTCGAGGAAAGGTTGGCGTTGGTCAGGTCTTGGCCAGCCAAATTCCAGCCTGTCAGATCATTGTTCGAGAGTCCGATGCCTTGCAAACTCTGGGCCTGGTAATTAGCGGTGCTATAAAGTTGCGAGGCCGTGAGATTGGAGCTGGCAAAGTTCGCCCCCGACACGGTAGCCCCGGTCAAGTTAGCATTAGTCAGATTATCGCCATATAGGTAGGCATTGGCAAGGTTCGCATTGGCAAGATTCTGCCCCGAGAAGTTCCATGACGCCATGTTGTTTCCAGACAGTCCGATCCCCTGCAAGTTCTGGGCCTGGTAGCTGGCGGTACTATAGATTTGCGCGGCCGAAGGATTCGCATAAGCGAAGTTCGCTCCCGCCACGCTGGCGCCCGTCAGGCTGGCATTGGTCAGGTTGGCTCCCGCAAGGTTGGCTCCCGTCAGGTTGGCGTTGGCCAACGTCGCGTAGTAGAGGTATGCATTCGTCAGATTGGCACTGGTCAGGTTGGCACTGGTCAGGTTGGCGTCATAAAGGCTGGCATTGGTAAAATTGGCATTAGTCAGCATAGCGTTACTCAACGGGACGTAATAAAGGTTAGCACCGGTCAAGTTAGCATTACTCAAGTTGGCACTGGTCAGGTTGGCGCCATAAAGGTACGCACTAACCAGATTGGCATTGGTCAGGTTCTGGCCCGAGAAGTTCCAGAACTGCATGTTGATGCCGGATAGTCCGATCCCCTGCAGGTTCTGGGCTTGGTAGCTGGCGGAACTATAGAGTTGCGAGGCCGTGAGGTTCGTGCTAGCGAAGTTCGCTCCAATCACGGTGGCCCCTGTAAGGTTGACGGCGCCCAGGTTGGCGGATGTAAGGTTGGCATTGGTCAAGTCAGCATTTGCCAGGTTAACGCCATAAAGGCTGGCACCGGTCAGGGTGGCACCGGTCAGGGCAGCTCCAGTTAGCGAGGCGTAATTGAGGTTGGCGCTGGTCAGGTTGGCATTACCGAGCGCGGCGTTACTCAAGTTAGCGTTGTAAATACCGGCATTGGTCAGGTTGGCATTAGTCAGCGTGGCGGAATAGGCGGAAACATAATTCATGTTGGCCCCCACTAGGTTTGCGTTGCTCAAGTCGGCGTAGCTGAGGTTCTGGCTTTGGAAATACCAGCCCGCCAGGTTGTAGCCGGCGAGTCCGATCCCCTGAAGATTATAGGACTGGTAGCTCGAGGTGCTGTAGAGTTGTCCAGATGTAAGGTTGGAACCGGCAAAGTTGGCTCCCGTCACGACGGCCCCCGCCAGATTGGCGCTGGTCAGTGTGCTGGAGGAGAGGTTGGCGTTCGCAAGCGTGCCGGACGAAAGGTTGGCATTGGTCAGGTTCTGGCCTGTGAAGTTCCATCCGGTGAGGTTGTTTCCCGAGAGCCCAATTCCTTGCAGGTTTTGCGCCTGGTAGCTGGCGGTGCTGTAAACTTGCGAGGCCGTCGGGTTGGAACTGTCAAAGTTGGTCCCGGTGACAGTAGCGCCAGTCAGATTGGCACCGGTCAGATTCTGGCCTTGAAGACTCCACCCTGCCAGATTGTTACCCGACAGCGCGATCCCCTGAAGATTATAGGACTGGTAGCTCGAGGTGCTGTAGAGTTGTCCGGTTGTAAGGTTGGAACCGGCAAAGTTGGCTCCCGTCACGATGGCCCCCGCCAGATTGGCACTGGTCAGTGTGCTGGAGGAAAGGTTGGCGTTCGCAAGCGTGCCGGAGGAGAGGTTGGCGTTGGTCAGGTTCTGGCCGGCGAAGTTCCATCCAGTGAGATTATTGCCTGAGAGCCCGATTCCTTGCAGGTTTTGCACCTGGTAGCTGGCGGTGCTGTAAACTTGCGAGGCCGTCGGGTTGGAACTGCCAAAATTGGTCCCGATGACGGTAGCGCCAGTCAGATTGGCACCGGTCAAGGTACACGCGGAAAGGCTGGCGTTAGTCAAATCCTGATTTGCCAAGTTCCATCCTGATAGGTTGATTCCCGCCAGCCCGATACCCTGCAGACTTTGGGCCTGATAGCTCGCCGTGCTATACAGTTGCGACGAGGCGAGATTGGAGCTGCAAAAATTGGCTCCAACCACAATGGCCCCCGTAAGGATAGCATTGGTCAACGTGCCGGAAGACAGGTTTCCATTGGTCAGGTTGGCGTTGGTCAGGTTGGCGTTGACCAGCGTGGCGGACTGAAGGCTGGCGTTCGTCAGAATGGCATTGGTAAACACGGCGGAGAAGGCGGAAGCACTGCCCAGATTGGCGCCTGCGAGATTGGTATTTGCCAATTTCGTATTGAACAGCGTCGTGGAACTCAAGTTGGCATTGGTCAAGTTGGCGTTGCTCACGTCGGCGTAGCTCAGATCCTGGCCGCCAAAATAGGCATTCGCCAGGCTGTCACCGGCGAGTCCAATACCGAGCAGGCTCCTGGCCTGATAGCTGGCGGTGCTGTTGAGCTGCGAGGCCGTAAGAGTGGAGTTGTCAAAATTAGCCCACGCAACGGCGGCCCCCGACAGATTAGCGCTGGTCAAATTGGCGGTGGCGAGCGTGGCATACGTAAGGTTCGCATTGTTCAGGCTGGCCCCCATCAAGTAGGCCTGTATAAGGTCAAGCCCTTGCAGATTCGCGTTGGGCACGGCATACACGCCGGCCCCGCCGGGGCACACGACAGATGACTGAAACACGCCCTGGGTCGGATCACTGGGATTTACCCACGCCCACTCATAGATATCGGCCCAAGCCGGCGCGGCGCGCAGAAGAGATGCGGCGATGAGCGCGGCAAGAGTCCACGTGAAGATTCGGCGTGTCGAAAACAAAGCGCTGATCGGACAATGGTGCAGGGATGACATGGCTTTTCTCTTAAGTGGAATGATGATGAAAATGCGGTCTTCGTTGCGCGCAGCCTTCGCCACGGACAACACTCACACAAGCGGGCGTCATGCCGTTTGGCCGCCGGAGCAGGCGATCGATCAGGCCCTCCAGCCAGCCGGCATCAAGTGGTTTGCAGAGGAACAGCGAAGCTCCGCGAATCCTCGCTCCCCGCTCCGCGTCAGCATCGCAAGCGTCGGCCACGACACAAACAGCCTGGGGAAGGTGCGAATTCCTCAGCATGCCGCATAGCTCCAACGCGGATAGGTCTGGCAGTTTCGTGTTGATCAACCACAAATCGACATGCTGGCGACGCGCCACGTGCAATGCCTCGTGGGCGGTCGTTACGAATCGCCAAGCGACGACTGGCGACGCCAAGGCGGCACGAACGGCAGCGTAGTCCGCGGGGCGGCTATCGGCCACGACGAACTGCAAGACACGATTGGGTGAGTTTGACACTGGCGGCACGGACGTAGGCTCCTGGGACGGTTGTCGGCGCTTTGTGAATGCAAGCCTCGTGCCCATGTCCGTATTCGGCCGCCCAGATCATGCCGCAACACCATGTGCGGCAAGAAGTTAACGTCACCAATCCTATGCCGTTGCCGAGCTGGAGCCCTTCTTTCGTGCTAAGCCAAAATGGACCAACTCTTGGCCATTTTGGTAGAGTCGCGTTAGGCCAAAATGGTACAAACCTGGGACACGAATGAGCCAGTTCGAGTGGACTCGACGCCAACCGGTAGGGCCGCACTTTTTTCCGCAGGATTGTCCGCGGGGACCCGCTTCCATGCGGTTGCCCGAACCTAGGCGGTCCCGATACCCAGATTTCCGCTTAATGCATTTTGACGCGCAAGATCGGTATGCTCCCTGCTCGCTGTAGGGAACGCCCTCCGTGGCGTTCCGAAGAACAACGCGGAACGCCACGGAGGGCGTTCCCTACAGAAACGGGATGCGCCTGCAAGCCTGGACGTCAGGCGGCGCGGAGATGATGTCGTAGCGGAAGCAATCCGTACTTGCGGGCCTTGCGGACCAGGAGGCGACGATCGACTTGCAGCAGCCGCGCGGCGGCGCTAATGTTGTAAAGCACGCGTTCCAGTGCCGCACGGATCTTGCACTGCTCACACTCGGCTAGCGTGGGCCACGATCCGCTGGCGGCAGCCGGACATTCGCTCCCGCAATCGCCGCAGCACGCTGAGGAGGGAAAAGGCAACAAGTTGGGAGCGTCGCCCGCTTGCGGCACGGGAACCGGGAGCGCGACATCGTCGAGCACACTGGAAACATGTTCGGCAGAGATCTCGTCACCGCTGAGGAACACAACCGCCTGCTCCAGCACGTTCTGTAACTGGCGAACATTGCCGGGCCAGACTTGCGTTTGCAGCAGCCGCAATGCCTTGGCGGAGAGCCGGTATCGCGGACCGCCCCTCTCCACGGCGAGTCGGGCGAGGAAATGGCTCGCCAGCGGTTCGATATCCTCGGGGCGTGCTGACAGCGGCTGAGTTCTCAAGGCAACCACGTTCAGGCGATAAAAGAGATCGAGGCGGAATCGACCCGCGGCCACTTCCTGCTTCAAATCGCGATTCGTGGCAGCAATGATCCTCACATCCACATGCACGCCCCGATGGCTGCCAACGGGGGTAACGACCCGCTCCTGGATCGCGCGAAGCATCTGCGTCTGGAGTTCCAAGCTCAGCTCGCCGATTTCGTCGAGGAAGATCGTCCCGCCTTGGGCAGCGCGGAAACAACCCAGGGCATCGTGCTCGGCCCCCGAGAACGCGCCCTTCACATGTCCGAAAAGCTGGCTGGGAAAAAGGCTGGTGGGGATCCAGGTGCAATCGACCACCACGAAGGGGTTGTCGGCCCGCTGACTTTGCTGATGAATTGATCGAGCGATTAGTTCTTTACCCGTACCGCTGGGACCCATGATGAGTGCAGTGGAATTAGAGCGTGCCACGCGTGCCACAGTTTGCTCGATCGCATGGGTCCACGCCGATTCGCCAATGAAGAAACTCATGAAGCTGTCTCCCAAAGACGCCAACTCGCGATGAACCAGCATTCATGCTGGCTATGGTGCTGTTCCCAGTTGTTAATACACCGCTTGGGCCTACTGCAGTCGGCAGGAAACGGAACGCGATTCGACGGGCATGAACGCCGGGGGTTCGCTTCCTGACGACTGCTATGCGCCACGATTCTAACTCGCCCGAACTACAAAGTCCACCGTTACGAAAAGAAATTCAGCTTGCTCATTCGTGCCCGCCCCAGACTTTTCCAGCCACAGCCGTCCGAGACCACCCACGGTCTCGCTGATCAAAGCGCCGCATCGCCGTAGAATTCGAGGTTTCCACTAACGAGCACACCCCACATACAGGTGGGAATCAGAGACAGTCGTTACCGTTTCGGAAAAACCACTCATTTTGCGGAGCAAGGCGCTCCCGATCCCAATCGCTGCGCGAACATCGACGGCAAGAATCCGCGGTTTTCTTCCTGACCTTGGAAACCTATCCTATTCCGCGTCCAGGCGGACGATGGACTGTTTCTCCATCTTCATGTTGTCCGACAAGCGCCAGGCATAAAAGCACTTGCCCCGATCGCTGTACGTGATGCCGTGGGGCTTGAAGGGCGCGGGCGGGCCGCGTTTCGCCCACGTCGCGCCGCCATCGGCCGAGACCATGAGCTGGGCGTCGGCCAATGCCGCCAGGCGCTGGCCCGGTAGCTCGATGGGATTGTCCTTCACGGCACGCGAGATCTGCTGCCAGGTCCGCCCCCGATCGCTACTCTTCAACAGCCCTCCGCCCCAGATGCGCTGCCAGTAGATCGCCCCATCGGAGGCCACCAGCGCTGGCCCCTGCGGGCCGTAGGTGGAGACTTGCTTCCAGGTCCGGCCGGCGTCTTCGCTGCGATAGATGCCCAAGCTGGCCTTGGGAACCGGTTCCCACGAGTATACCCAGAAAGCGCCGGGCGGACAAATAAACGGCGTGCGGCGAATGATGCCTCGGAATCCCAGCCCGTGCCGCGCAACACGGTTTTCTGACGTGCCGCGCGTGCCAGGGCTAAGCGTCGAACACAGTTAAGGCAAGCCTCTCCGCACTTCCGGAGCGCCGTTTTCAAGTCGCGTTGCGAATGCATCCTCAACCACAAGCTTGGCAACACCATTTTCATCGAGCACTTCGGTTTGATCCCACCGCACCCCACCATTCTCAACTCTCGGGGCGGTTGAACCGATTTCCCGCGGCGACGCCGAAAACGATCTCGCCTGCGGTCCGACGGGAACCACCAAGCGTCCAATTCGCACCGGCACGCAGAGATCGCTCTTCCCATCGACCGCGTACATCCCTCCGACCCGCAGCGCCGCGTCGAGCACGAGCGCCGGTATGCTGCTGGAAGCGATTGGGGACTGGTTGGGGTCAAAACGGGCGCGACGGCCGGCCGCCCCGATGGCTATCTCGCGCACGCAATCGAACGGACCGGACAACATGATAATGTCTTCGCGCCGTCCGCTGCAGTAGGGATCGGGGAGTCGCTGGTCGCCGCCCTGCAATCCCCGGCCGTCGCCGCCCGGCTGCTGCGGCCGGCGCATTCCCCCGGCCACGTGCTCGAAAGACAGAATCGCCTGAGCAAATATGACGTCTTTCGACAGCACCGGCCCGCCGGGACGACAGATGTCGCCGACCATCCAAACGGCGACCCGGTCGCCGGCCATTTGCGCAACAACACGGAGATTGCGCTCGTTTCCCGTGCGCCTTACGAACCGATGGAAGGCGGCGTCCCGAACGGTCACCGCAGCAATCGGGGCAGCGTGCTGCGGGAGTTCCAGTCCGGCGGTCACCATGAGGTCCAGAATCCAAGCGCCGGGAAGGGTGGGAACGCCGCGAACCTTGTGCTGGGAAAGGAAATCGATCTTGGACAAATCAACGCGTCGTTCGAGTAGCCGACCGCCGGCGTCTCCATAGGGCGGCGGAACGGTCGCCACTTCATACCGGGCGTGTTCCGCAACCGACAACGGCACGTTGATGGCCGCGTCGGTCCGTCCGGCAATGACCCTGCGGAACAACTCCTGGCCCTGTTCCGCCGTTAATCCGGACAACCCCCGCCGCTTGGAAAGCGCGTAGTACTCGCTGCCGCGCGTCATCCCGATGCCGTTCCACGCCAGCCAGGCAATACTCGACCACTTCGAATCGCCGGGCGCCTGCGACATTCCGCAAAGCCGATCCAGGGTCTCATTCGCCGCACCGTAATCGTGTTGGCCATCGTTCCCAAAAATGCTATAGGCCGACGTCAGCAGGTGCGTGGCCACCGTCTTCCCGAGTTGTATGCGGCAGTGATCGGTGAGATGCCGCAGTCCCCCTACCTTGACAGCAAACGTTCGCCGGAAATCGGCCAGGCGGCGATTCTCCAGACGCGTCGATGTTTGCACACCCGCGCCATGTACCAAGAGATCGATCCGGCCGTGCTTCGACACGATTTGCCGAATGACGCTCGCAACCTGGTCGCGATCCGTGACGTCGGCGACCATGTACTCCACTCGACCGCCAAGCGCGGAAAGCTGCCGGATCGTGCGATGCGCTTCCCAGCAAGCCCGCGTCTTCTCGAATGCACACTTCATTTCCGCCGCCGAGGCACGCGGATGTTGACACATGAAGCGGGCGTAGTAGTCGCGTTCGACTTGCTGGTCGTCCCCGCTTTCGGGACCGGCCTCCGGCGAACTCCTGCCGAGAGCCACCACGGTGCAGTGATAGTCCCGCAATAGTGCGTCCAGAAGGACGGCGGTTACTCCTCGGGCGCCGCCGGTCGCAACAACGACGGATTGGGAATCCAGTTCGACCAGCGCAGCCGCCTTGGCCACGTGGCGCGCTTCGCGAAGTCGCCGCGCCAGTCGCGTCGTGCGGTCGTAGGCGACTTCCGGCTCGGGACGGTCTTGAGACCGCTCCGCCAGCACGCACTGGAGAGCCTCGCCCAGCGTTCGGCCTCGAGTGCAAACGACACCGACGCGCGCGCCGGCGATTTCGCGGGCGATTGCCTTGAGCACTCCTGCGACGGGGCCCGTGGCCGGATGCACGGCGCCGTTCCACCCGTCGGGAAACAATCCCCACAACTCGAGTTCTCCTTGTTTCAATCGGGCTACGTTGCGCTGCGCAACCAGAAAAAGCAGCTCGCAAAGACTGTTGTCGGTTGCCAGCCTGGTGAGACTCGCGACCGGATCCCACGTAGTAATGGACTCGAGCGCGAGAATCACGTCCGCGCCAAAACGATCGATCTCGGCAAGTACGGTGCTGATGGAGTTCTCGTCGGCCAGGTCGGCGGCGGTCACGTGCGGATCGTTGAGCTGCGAGACCACGTCCGATGCGGCATCGCCAACGACGACGATTCGACAGCGTCGTGCGTAATTCGGCAAGGTCTTGACAATCTCCGCAATACGATCCTGATGCGCCGGAATGATCACCACGATCGCCGTCCCATGGCCGTTCGCCGAATCTGTCCGGCGGTCTTCGGCGGGAGCTTCGACCCATACGGGAACATGGATGGGAAATTCCGTCGCCGTCGACGCAGCGGTATCCGATTGGCTGGGCACTTGCGGGTCGGCGTTCTCCAACGAGCGGAGCCGATCGAACAACTTGCGCACCTTCTGCGAGGTTGTGGTTGAAGGTCCTTCGTCATCGGCGCACCTGCAACTCGTCTCGATAAGTTCCTCCATCGGCGCTAGGACAGTCAGCCCCAATTCCTCGGCGTAACGACGCGAGGTTACCGCGAAGGCCGCAGCATATTCTTCCTCCGGCAACGGAGAGCCCCCGCGCGGGACGCGCCACGGGTTGGCGTTGATCGCGGCGACGATTACCAGTCTCGCCGGGCCATGGTCTCCGGCATGCAGCAATAAAGAAGCGGCGGTCGCGGCGGCCTCCAGAGAGTCCGAACCCGCGTCGACAACGAAATTCGGACCATTCAGATCCAGTTGCAGTGCGGCTCGGCCCGCGGCCACATTGGGCATCATACACTGCAGCGTGTACGGCCCCGAAGGCCGCACGGAATCGCCGGCGACTCTCAGCGCTTCGAGGACATGGTCCAGTCCGGCAAGCTTTCGACCCAACCGCGCATTGAGAACTCGCAGGGTTGCTCCCACGCCACGCTCGCTTTTGCCGCTCTGCGCCAGCAATACGCTCGTTTCGCGCCGCAGCCCCGCATCGCAACGGGGCAGCTTCGCAATGATTCCATCGACCAGCAACACGGCCAGCTTCTGGCTGATGTCCATGTCGTCCACGAGGTCCGGCAGCAACACGTGCCGTTTCGGCAGACTCACACCTTCTCGATCGAACCGCAAGCCGTTTTCTGTCGAAAGAGTTGGAGCCACCTCGTGCGAGGCGACGATTACCAATTCATCATCTTGTGTGGCCGCGACCGCTTCCCTGTCCTGCGCCGGGCCTTGCGCCGGTCCAGGGTAGCCCTCCAGCACGACGTGGGCATTCGCGCCGCCAAAGCCGAAGCCATCGATCGCGATTCGGCGCCGCCCGGACGGCAACGAGCAGGCCTGCTTCGGCACGCTTAACGTGGCGGCGGAACGAACCAGTGCTTCCGACGGTTTGTGATGGTTCGCCTGCGCCGGAAAGACGCCGTTGCGCAGGTACTCGCAAGCCGCGATAATCGATGCGGTTCCGGCCGCCCAGCCGGCGTGGCCCAGCAGGCCTTTCAGGCTGTGCAACATCATCGGTTGCCGCACGCGACCGGAGAAGAACTGCCGCAGGGTCTCAACTTCCGTGCCGTCGCCGACCGGAGTCGAGGTGCCGTGTCCCTCGACGACGTGTATAGAAGCGGGATCGATGTCGTAGTTCCGGTAGCAGCGCTCCAGCGCCAACAACTGTCCGCGCGTTTGCGGTACGTTGGCTGCCGGGCTCCGGCCGTCGCTGGAAAGCCCAACGCCACGCACCACCGCTGCGACGGGCAGTCCCAACCGCTCCGCATCGGCAACTCGCCGGAGGGCGACTACCGCGGCCCCCTCCGAGAAAACCACGCCGTCGGCAGTTGCGTCAAAGGGCCGGCAACCGGTCGACGTCGTGCCCCGAAACTGCGAAAACAGACAGCCATTGCCCGGCCCCGGGGAGAAGACTCCGCCGGCAATCACTGCGTCCGCCCGGTTCGCCTCGAGTGCATGCACGCCCAGCGCGACCGAATACAGAGAAGATGCACACGCCGCATCGACCAAGATGATCTCCAACCCGGGGCGAACCATCCGGTCAAATACCTCCCGCACGGCGTCGTACGGTTCCTGAAACGCCGAACGTGCTGTATCCATCCGCTCATCGACGTCCTGACCGGCGGGATCAATTCCCGCCAGACGCAGCGCGGAGACGGTGTCTTGATCTTCGAATCCGTCCGCGGTCGCGCCGATGAAGCAGATCACGCGACGGGCGTCCTTCAACGACTTGACACACGGCGCCAGCGCCATGCACAGCAGGCGTTGCGCCCGCGAGAATCGATGAAAGACCTCCTGGTCGACCCCGGCAGGGGCTGCTATCTCACGGTCTTCGATGCTGCCCCCGAGACGGGAGGTCGAACGATCGGCGACGAGCTTTGCGGAATAGAAATCCTCATCCCAGTGCGGATCGAAACGTCGCTGATCGACGATGCCGTTGCGCTTCTCCGTGACGGCCGCAAACAGTTGTTCGGGCGAAGAGGCGCCCGCCGGCAGAATACACCCCTGTCCGACGATCGCCACGCCGGCGACCCGGCCGAGGCAGGAGGAACGACCGCCGGGTGCCGGGTCGGCGGCGTGGCTCTCGCCGTTGGGCTGCTTCGCCGATGCGGCATCGGGACTGCGCTTCGGCCCTCGGCCGCGGTCCTGCGAACTTGCGGGGCCGCCGCCGGCCGACCGGGCGGGAGAACGGGTCGCCTTAGGTGCGCCTTCGCCGGTCATGCCGAGGCAGGCGACATCAAGGCCCTCGGCGCCCGCTTTCACGATAATCTTCGCCAGCGACCCGGACGATCCGCAGTCCACGAACTTCGTCGCGCCGGCCTCCGTCACGTCGGAGATTCCGCCCTGGAAATCGAACGGTCGAAGAAGCTGGCTTGCCAAAACCACTGCGATGTCTTCCTGCGGCGAAATGAATCGTCGACCGATGGACGAGTACAGCGTGCAGGAAGGCCCCTTGAGCGGCAGCGCCTTGAGGCGTTCGAGCCATGCCAGCGCCGCCGGACGCAAGCACGGATGATGAAAGGACGTCGGCGTGGGGATGGCGACGGATTCGATACCGATCCTTCGCAAGCAGTCGCGCAGCCGCTCCAGATTGTCGCGCGGCCCTGAAACCACAGTTTGCCGTTCATGATTTCGTCCGGCGACCACGACTTGCGCAAGACCATTCAACGCCGCTTCCGTCACGACCGTTGCCCGATCGGCCATGACCGCCAGCAGCCCGCCGTCCGGCGGCGCATGCTCGGCGACCGCCCGCACGCGCTCGCAGACGATGCGGACCCCGGTCGGCAAGTCGAAGCAACCGGCGACGCCGAACGCGGCGATCTCTCCAAAACTGTGCCCCATCAAGATGCCGGGGGTACTGCCGCGGGACTGCCTCCCATAGGCGCCCAGCACATTCTGCAAGTGGATCGCGAATTGGGACAACCCGGGCGTCGACTCCACGGCGGCCGAGCAGGCTGCGCTCCTGCCGCTGACAATCGCCCGGGCGTCCCCGCCGACAAGTTCCTGCGCAATAGCCGCGCATTGTTCGAGTTCCCGTCGGGCGGACGGCCCCGACCGCTCGTAGGCCGCCACCCGCTCGCTCAGTAACTGCGCATCGAACGCCCCTTGCCCGGCAAACACCCATGCCTCCAGCGGCGCGGGGTCCGGCAAACCAGCGCTCTCTGCGGGGCCGTCGGCGGCAACGGTCACCGGTTCAACGGCCGCTATCACCTGGGGGCTGGGGTAGCGCTCCGCAAGATAATGAATGGCCGTGTTTCGCTCCACCGCGCCGAACAGGGATTCAACCTTGCTCCCGCCGGCCAACACCTTTTCGCGAAACGATTCGGACGCCGGGGGCTCTTCGATGCCTCGCATCTTCTGCATGGCATCCCACAGAGGCGTGGGCACGGGAATCGGCCGGCCTGTCTGGGCGTCGGCACAGATCATGGACTGAAATCCGGCGCAAATCGGGGTTCCGCGGGCACCGATCACTCGATAGCAGAATCTGGCGCTTACCCGCTGCCACTGTTCGAGGGTCAGCAGGATGGCGACGCGGTCGCCAAGCTCTGCAGGATGGAGATTGCGGGCATAGGCGTCCGCCGTCAGCAAATGAATGCCGTCCAGGGCTTCCCGCACGCCGGCTACGTCGAAGATCTCCGCGCCGTAAAGGAATGACTCTCGGGAAAAACATTGGAACTTGAAAGATGTCAGGAAGTGATGACTTCCATAAGCCATCGTATCGTCGAAGTGAATCGTATAGGCGGCGGCATAATAGTGCATAGAATTCATGGCCTCCATCAAGTGGCCAGGCAAGCAACCCGGCTAGGCTAAAATCCGTGAAACGCGATGCTGCAGTTGTCTCTCCGCCGTTGCCGAGAATCCGTGGTCCACGATCCAAACGGCGCCGTTTATCCCCCGCGCCTCGTCGCTGACGAGAAAGGCAATCGTCTGGGCCAAATCCGTGGGGGTGCACAGTTCCCCGTCGGGCGTCATCGATTCCCAGCGGCTCTGCGCGGCCCGCGCGTCGGGAAACTTCGCCAACAACTCGCCATAGACGGGGCCGCCCGCGACACAGTTGACGCGGATGCCGCTGGGTCCCAGCGCGCAGGCAAGATAGCGGGTCAGCGATTCGACGGCCGCCTTGACCACCCCTTGACAGCCCAAGCCGTCAACGAATTGATGGGCGCCCACCGCGGACAGGGTGACGATCGAGCCGCCGCCGCGCGGACGCATCAACTCGGCCGCGCGGACCGCACATTGGTGATGCCCCGCTACGTTGGTCTGAAATGCACGTTGCCAATCTTCCGGTGTGAGTTCCAGGAAGGATCCGATGCGACCGTCCGACGCGTTGCACACGAGGATGTCGAGCCCAAACTGCTTTTCCACCTGCCTGAACATCTCATCGACCTGGTCCGGATTGGCGACGGAGCCCCAGATGTGAATTGCCCTTCCACCTTCGGCGTTGATGTCGGCTGCCGTTTGCTCCCCTTGTTCGCGCGAGTGAAAGGAATTCACGATGACCGTTGCGCCGCGACGGGCCAGCAGGCGGGCGATGGTTCGGCCAATGCCTCGCCCCGAGCCGGTCACCAAGGCCACACGACCGCTTAGCGGCCCGGCGGCTACCGCCGTCTCCGCTTCACGGGCGTTGCCCGGATAATGCGGCGCTGGAACCGGTTGCGGCATCGATGCGCGGACGGCGCCGGCCATGACACCGGAGCGGACGCGCGGCGACTGCTCTTCGCCGGCGTCCTGCACAGGTTGTGCCGACTTGCCGCCTTTCTCCAGCAGAGCATCGACAAAGTCTGCGATGTCAGCGATCGTGCGGGCCGGCGAGGCGGCGGCTTGAGCCGTCAAGTCAACTCCAAACTGCTCGCTGAGCGCTACGATAATCTCGACGCGCTTCACGGAGTCGATGCCGAGCCCGTTCTCCAATTCCGCGTCGGCAGTCAGAAGTTCCGTCGGATAACGAGTGGTAGCTGCTATACAATCCACAACTCGTTGGAAAGTGTCGTCACGCATGCGCGGCTCCTTGTGTCACTAGAATCGCGGTCGGAAAGCAACCCCGATTCTACCTGGCGCCGCCGTCACCCCAAAGGCTTTTTCGAGAAAAAAAGCGAGAATTCCCTTTGCGCGGTAGACCTGAGACGGTCGTGGCGGTTCTACGGTGCGGCGCTTCTGCGAGGGTCGCAGGGGTCCTATGGTCGGGTCGCGCGAAACCTAGACGGTTAGGCAAGATGTGCGCCGGCTGAAGAACTCGACGACTCGCGCGGCCGCGACGGGACGACTCAGATAGAAACCTTGGTACTCGTCGCAGTCGCGCTCCTTGAGGAACGCAAGCTGGGCCGCGGTTTCCACTCCTTCCGCCAGGACCTTGAGCCCCAGCACCTTTGCGAGGATGATCACCGTCGAGGCGATTTGACCGTCGTCCGCCTCCGGAATGTCTTTGATAAACGCGCGATCGATCTTGAGGCGATCCAGGGGAAGCTGCCGCAGATAGGCGAACGATGAATACCCGGTGCCGAAATCATCGATGCTGACGCTGACGCCCATTTCCTTGAGGATGTTGAGCCGAGTCACTGCCTGCTCGATGTTGTCGATCAACAGACCTTCGGTGACTTCAAGATCCAGCTTGCGTGGATCGACGCCCCACTGGTCGATGGAATCCGCGACGCTCCGGCAGAAGTCGTCATCCTTGAACTGTATGGCGCTAACATTGACGGACATCTTGACGTCATAGCCTGCGCCGGTCCACTCGGCGAGCTGCCGGCAGGCTTCATGGACGATCCACCTGCCCACGGGAATGATCTGGCCGCTTTCTTCCAGGAGTTGAACGAAGCGCTGCGGCGGTATCACTTCGCCGTCGTGTCGCCAGCGCAGGAGCGCCTCGACGCCGGTGACCTCTTCGCTCTGCACGTCGACTTGCGGTTGATACAGCAGGAAGAACTCGTTTCCGTCCAGGGCATGCAACAGGTGCTCTTGCGTCTTCCGGTACTCGACCAGGCGACTCGTCATCTCCGCTTCGTAGCACGTGTGCCCCAGTCGATGTTCCTTTGCGTGGAACATCGCCGTGTCGGCGAATGCCAGCAGCTCGTTGTCCGTTGCGGCATCGTCCGGACAGAGCGCGTAGCCCACGCTGACGCCCAAGGCAAACTCCGCTTCGTCTACCGCATATCGTCGCGTCAGTAGTTTGCAGATGTCCGCGGCGATCGATTCGGCCTGGTCCCGGTCGCGAAGTTGCGGGTAAATGAGGCAGAATTCATCTCCGCCGAGGCGGGCCACGTCGGAGCGGTCCGCAAACGCGGCGCTCAAACGGGAGGCGATTTCCACCAGCGCTTTGTCGCCAAGCGGGTGGCCTAAGGTGTCGTTGATCTCCTTGAATCCATCCATATCGAGCAAGAAGAGCGCCATCCGTTCCGATTCAACACGGGCGTGCGCGACGCTTTCCCTCAGTTTCTCTTGAAATTGGAAGCGATTGATCAAGCCGGTCAGCGCATCGGTCGTGGCAAGATGGTGAAGCCTCTCGCTCTTCTTCTCAAGATCCTGGCTGAGTGTCATCAGGTTTCTGATGCGCAATTGATAGTACCATTCGCCCTGCTGGCAACAGAAGAACGTACAAAGGGCGACGCCGATGACGAGCACGAGTTCGTCGAACCGCCATGTGTAGAACATGGCGTGTATCCCATACGCCGTCGAATAGAACAGCAGGAAGGCGGTTAGATCCGTCACCAGCCAAAAGAAGGCGGCGCGGACGCCGACGACCTGCGAGGCGACCACGATGGATACCGGGTAGTACAACATGGTTATCGCCAAGGCCGGGTCGCTGATCGAAACGCAGAACAATCCGATTCCGCTGGCGGCCAGGTTCAGATTCATGATGCGGCGGTGCTTCGTGTGGTTCCAAAACGACACCACGATGGCGAGATGAACGAGAAAGTCCATCAAACAGACTGCCGCGGCCACGTAATAGCCACGATACCAAAAGAAGATGCCGTTGACGAGCCACGTCAGCCAGGTCACCAGCAAGAACTGCCAGACACGCCGGGCGCGCAGTTCCTCGACGTTGGTCGACTCGACGAAGACTTCACTCTTCTCTTTCCCGATAGCGAGCCAGTTGAGCATCGCTCCCTCCTCCGGCAGGTACGTGCGCCCGACCCGGCAAGTCTTCCCAGGCATCGCCGGCGCTATACGTGGGTAACATGAGGCGCTGTTCCCTAGGGAAGTATAGGTTGCTTCCACTACACTCAGCCGAACTTCCAATCTTCGTACACCTGATGACCGGATGGATCTTTCACATCGCCGTTTTGTCACGGAGTTGTTCATGTCCAGCGGCATACTCACAAGTTTCATCACAGCCGCTACGATCGTTTCTTCAGCAGGGGTGCCGGTAGAAAAGGAGCTGACCGTGCCCTTCAGGCCGCGGAAGTCGGGCAGGCGGACGTTACCGACCGCTCCACAGGCCGGCGATCGCCATTTCGGATCTGAATTATGCGTCTGCTTGCCTACTGCGGTGGGGTACATCAACGCAGGTTGGAGAGGGTCGGGCAAACCCACACGGTGCATCCAGAAGCTATTCAACGGAGGGCAGTTCTCCCGCGCCGGCTGGCACGTGATGCATCAACTTGTTACGATGGGAAACCAGGTTGCGTTAGGGTTCCAGCATTCATTCCTCGAGGAGGTAGCGATGTCCGTTGTTGTACAGAATTCACTGAAACCGTGTGGCCTGATCCTCCTCGCCTGTCTTGCCCCGTGGCGCCTGAGCGTGGCCGAAGCCACGGAACAACGCGTCGAGGCGAACCGCTTGGTCGAGTTCACGTTTACCTCGGAGAAGGTCTACAACGACCCCTTCAACGAGATGGAACTGGCGGCCGTTTTCCGCACTCCGCAGGGCCGCGAGCTGCGCGTGCCGGCATTCTGGGCCGGCGGCCGGGTCTGGAAGGTCCGCTACAGCTCGGCTGCGATCGGCCGGCACACCTTCCGTACCGAGTGCAGCGACACGGCCAACGGCAAGCTGCACGGCGCGACGGGCCTGGTGGAAGTGGTTCCCTACCAGGGTGACAACCCGCTCTACCGCCACGGGCCGATTCGCGTGGCGGCCGACCACCGGCACTTCGCGCACGCGGACGGCACGCCTTTCTTCTGGCTGGGCGATACGTGGTGGATGGGTCTCTGCCGGCGGCTGCACTGGCCGCAAGACTTCCAGACGCTGGCGGCCGACCGGAAACAAAAGGGCTTCAACGTGGTGCAGATCGTGGCGGGCCTCTATCCCGACATGCCGGCCTTCGATCCCCGCGGGGCCAACGAGGCGGGCTTTCCCTGGGAGAAGGACTACGCCCGCATCCGCCCCGAGTATTTCGACCAGGCCGACCGCCGCTTGCAGTACCTGGCCGACGAGGGTTTCGTGCCGTGCATCGTAGGGGCCTGGGGCTATCACCTGCCCTGGCTGGGCATCGAGCGGATGAAGAAGCACTGGCGTTATTTGGTCGCTCGCTATGGGGCGCTGCCGGTCGTGTGGTGCGCGGCTGGCGAGGGCACCATGCCCTTTTACCGTTCCCAAAAGCCCAACGAGGACGCTGCCTTCCAGAAGCAAGGCTGGACCGCGGTCATCCGATCGATCCGCTCCACCGATCCGTTCGGCCGGATCATTACCATCCATCCCAGCGGTTCTGCCCGAGACACGGTAACCGATCCTGCCGTGCTCGATTTCGACATGCACCAAACGGGACACGGCCCGGAATCCATCGCCGCCGGAATGGCCCGGCAGATTCAGGCCTCCTACGACGTGCAGCCCGCCATGCCGGTAATCGCTGGAGAGTCGAGCTACGACGGGCTGGATCTGCGCGAGTGGGGCGGCGGCGTACTCTCCAGCGCCGCCTCGCGGCAGATGTTCTGGACGGGCCTGATGCACAACGGCGCAGCCGGCGGCACCTACGGCGCCAATGGCATTTGGCAGGTCAACCGCCGCGACGCCCCCTACGGGCCATCGCCGCACGGGCGAAGCTGGGGCAGCATCCCTTGGGACGAATCCATGAAGCGGGCCGGTTCGACCCAGGTGGCCTTGGCCAAGAAGCTTTTGATGCAATACGAGTGGTGGCGGTTCGTGCCGCACGCCGAGTGGGCGGCCTTCGCCGATGCCCCAGCGTTGGCCTTGGATGGCTGCCAGTGGATTTGGTATCCGGAGGGCAATCCGGCGCACGATGCGCCCGTCGAAAAACGGTTCTTCCGCCGGACCTTCGTGATCCCCGAGGGCAAGATGATCGCACAGGCTCGGCTCCGGGTCTCGGCCGACGATGCGTTCGAACTCAGCGTCAACGGCGAGGCCCTCGGCGGTGTGGACAACTGGCGGATTGGAAAACAGTTCGATCTCGCGCGGCGGCTGAAGGCGGGGACGAACGTCTTGGCCATCGCCGCCGAGAACAAGCCGGCCGCTGTGCCGGCGAATCCGGCTGGGCTGATCGCCTGCCTCGAAATCTGTTTCTCCGATGGCGGGACACTGCGGCTGAGTTCCGATGCCCAGTGGCGCTGCGTCAAGGCGGCCGCGCCGGGTTGGAACAGCACCGGGTTTGACGACACCGCCTGGGCCAAGGCCTTGACCGTCGCCCGTTACGGCGACCCGCCCTGGGGAGCGATCGGCCGCCAGTCTAGTGACGTCGCGCCGCAGGCCGCAGGCATTCCTGGCGGGACCCGCCTGATCTACGTGCCCAAGGCCGCGCCGATCTCGGTCCGCAACCTTGGTCCGCAGGCCACCTGTCGCGGCGTGTATTTCGACCCGGCGAGCGGCACGACGACCGGGTTAGGCGAGGTCCGCGCCGATGCTGCCGGGGCGTGGGCCTGCCGGCCTCCCGTAGGATGCGATCATGACTGGGTGATTATCCTGGAGCCTGGAGCGAGATAATGCAAAGACCAGTATGGCTGGAACCACGCACTGGTGAAAACGGCCCATCGCATACAAGCTCGTCAAGCTGGCCGCCAACAGATGCCAGTTCTACGACCTGACCGCGGGTTTATTGGAGGTCCGCTATGAAGCCGGTTACGATCGCTCTTGTAGGCTTGATCTTCTTTGGAAGTGAAATCGTCGCGCCCGTTACGTTCGCCGGCCCGCCGTCGAGCGGGAGCGTCCAGCAGCGGCGGATCGCGACCGTCAGTCCAGAGGCCGAGGTGTTGATCAGCAACGATCTGGCGCATGTCGCAATGATCGAACGGCAGGGTCAAAAACAGCGACTCACGGTCGACGGCAAGGTGGGACCGGAATCTGATGCCCTTAGGTTCGTGGAACACAACGGTCCTCTGTTTGATCGCGACGGAGTCCCGGTTCTCTATGCCCGCGCCGACCGCGGCCGGTGGCGACTGGTCAGCAATGGCGTGGTTGGACCCGAATGTGACGCATGGATCAATCCGACCTGCGGCGGTACGGATCGAACCACCATCGCGTACACGGCTGTCGAAGTCTCGCGCAAAGCTTTTGTAGCGATTGATGGCCAGCCGGGACCGGCCTACGCCGACGTGTCCTGCCCGACACTGAGCCCCGACCGGACAAGGATCGCCTACGTTGCATGCTCCGGCGAAGGGCCGCAGCGCAAGTACATCCTGGTCACTGACGGTCGTGCAGGCCCCGCATATGACAAGATCGCCATCCCGTCATCGGGGAACTGGAACCTGTTCAGCCCGGACAGCAAGCACACCGCCTGTGTGGCCAGACTTGGCCTGAAATGGCAAGTGATAATCGACGGCCAGTCCGGCCCCGAGTACGACGAGATCGCTCCCGATTCACTGTCTTTCAGTCCTGATGGTCGCCAAGTCGCCTACGCGGCTAGAACCGGGTCCCGGTGGTGCGTGGTCCTGGAGGGTCGGCAAGGGCAGCTATACGACGGGATCGGTTCGGGGCCGATCCGTTTCCTTTCCGACAAGGATATCGCCTACACCGCCATGTCAGGATCAAAGTGGTTCGCCATCGTCGGTGACCAGCCGCCGATTACTTGTGATGAGATCGCCGATCTGACCGTGAGCCCCGACCGACGACACGTTGCTTTTGTAGCCAGAAACGGCAAGAAGTGGCAGGCCTTTGTCGACGGTCAAGCCGGGTCAGAGTATGACCAAATCGGCTTGCTGGGGCACGAACGGTTCTGGGTTTCTACCGATGGAAAGCGCTTGGCGTATGCAGGCAGGCTGGGATTGAAATGGCAGATGGTGGTTGACAACCGGCCCAACACCGCGTGCGACGAGATCCAACAGGACGGGTCGCCTTTCTACTTCAGTCCCGATGGCAAACGCACGGCCTATACAGCGCGGTTCGGCGCCAAATGGTCCGTGGTCATCGACGGCCATCCGGGACCATCCTGCGACCTGGTCGAGGGCGGCTCGTTCGAATTCAGCGACGACGGCGTCCGGACGGCTTACGCTGCCCTCCGGGACGGCAAGTGGCAGGTGGTCATCGATAATCGACCCGGGCCGATGTATGACAAGGTCGATGCGTCTTCGCGGATATTTACCCTGAACGGCACGCGCGTGGCGTACGCGGCCCAGCGAGATGACAAGTGGTGCATGGTGATCAACGGCGCAGAGGGACCACAACACCATGACGTTTCCGCACCCATCTACAGCCCTGACGGACGACGGATGGCTTACGTCGCCGGGCGTATTGTCAACGAGTACACCCGTGATCAGTCGCTCGTCTTGGACGGTCAATCGGGGCCATGGTATCGCCGAATCGGCGCTCTCGTTTTCTTCTGCGGGAGTAGTACCCACGTGTCGTCCGCGGACTTCGACTACCGGTCGGACTTGGTTAACGGCAAGTCGGCATTGGGGCACAACAATGTTTACGGCGTAGTATTCAGCCCAGACGGGAAGCATGTCGCCTACCCGGCCGGGACGAACGACGAAGTTCGAATCATCCGCGATGGCAAGTCTGGGCCAGCGTACTATGGGGTCGGTGCGCCCGTGTTCAGTTCGGATGGCAAACGCCTGGCCTACACGGCGACCGTAGGTAAAGGCGAGGACGGCAAGCAGATGCTGGTGGTCGACGGGCAATCGGGCCCTATCTACGACAAGGTAGAATTGCCGCGGGGGCACAGTGCTTCGTGTTTCATCGCAGAGGGAAAACATACGATCTATGCCGCCTGCAAAGACGCCAAATGGCATGCCGTGGTGGATGGCCGCGAGGGACCAGAGTGTGATACGTTCTTCGGACCGGATTCCACCACGTCCTACGGAAAGCCCGCGGTATATGCCTCCTGGCGCGTAGTGGTGTGGCGTGGCGAGAAAGATCAACCGTATGCACCCGAGTATGAGCAGTCCAGCTTCCAACCCTTGTTCTTCGGGGCCGACGCCAGCCATACAGCCTACATCGGCATCGTCCAGACCCAAGCCCGCCCAGCGGTGGTCGTCGATGGTGTGGCCGGGCCGCGGTACGACCAAGTCGGCAAGCCGGTGGTCAGTTCCGACGGCTTGCACGTGGCGTATATCGCCTCTCGCGGTCAGGCGGACCATCGCAAGGTCGTGGCCGTGATCGATGGCCACGAAGGTCCTGAGTATGATGAAATACCACTGAACCGCGGAGGCAATTGGGAGCCCTTCAGTTCCAACGGTCAGCACTCGGCCTACATGGCCAGAGCCGGAACGAAGTGGCGTGCCATTGTCGATGGTCAGCCGGGGCCCGAATACGACGAGGTTCAGCCGATCGCCCCGGCGGCCTGGTACAGTTTCTTCAGCGCCGATGGAAGTCGTATCGTCTATTTGGCCCGCCGCGGTGGGAAATGGCGTGTTGTGATCGACGGACGCGAGGGACCCGAGTTCGACCGCTTCGAAGGTTCCTTGCCTTTGACATTCAGTCCGGACGGCAAACACGTCGCCTACATCGCCCAGTGGGGACACGGCCCGCGCTGGAGGTATCGCGTCATAATCGATGGTCAAGAAGGGCCGGAGTACGAGGCTAAGTGGGTCGCAGGGCCGATCTTCAGTCCGGACAGTCGACGTACGGCCTACGTCGGGCAGCGGGGTGGAAGGGAATTCGTTGTGCTCGACGGCAAGGAGTTGACGCCGCACGATGATGTCGACGGTGGCCGCCTTCATTTTAGCCCTGACAGCCGACGTCTTGCCTACATCGCCTACCGCGGCAAGGAAAACGCACAGAAAGCCCACTTCGTCGTCGACGGCCAAGAGGGCCACGAGCACGGCGATCACATTTGGAACACATACTTCAGTCCCGACAGCAAGCACGCCGCTTATATTGCCATCAACGGTCGCTGGCAGGATCAATCCCACACGGAACAGTTGGTGGTTGACGGTATTGAAGGACCCCTGGTTGGTAGGGTTGAAGAGTCGTCCATCCGCTGGTCGAGCGATAGCAGGCATCTCGCCTATGTCGCCGAAGGCGGTTCAGTTTCGGACCCATTTGGTGGCGGAGGGCAGGAGTGCGTGATTGTCGATGGGAAATCGCAGGCGAAGTACTCCTTGATAAGCGATATGGCGTTTAGTGCGGACGGTAAGCACCTGGCCTACATAGTCCACAGCGCTGCTAAGTATGCGGTGGTCCTAGACGGCCAGCCCGGGCCGATGTTCGACGAGGTCAAGTGGCAACCCTTGTGGGCCCGCAGCAGCCTTTTCACCCCCGATGGCAGGCACATGCTCTACCAGGCGAAGCACGGTAGCAAGCACGTTGTTGTGCTTGACAGCCAGCCAGGCCCCGAATACGACAGCGTCCTGTGCAATAGGTTCCGGCTGGAAAACGGGAGTCTAACCAACGAACCGCAATCGTTGTGGCCTCCACGTATCTTGCCTGACGGCGCCATTCAATATCCGGCGTTGACCGCCGGCAACCCCGCAGAGCTGTACATAGTCACGCAGCGGCCACCCGCTGAGTAAGCAATGTCTTTTCCAAACACTCGGTGACGAACGACATGGGATCCCAGATCCGGAGGGGAAGGAAGAGCAAGGGGCACCGCAGGTGTCCAGATAGAATTCTGAGGACTCCCCGCTGTTGATATATTGCTGCGGCGCTCGCTCCTGTTAGAATATGAAAATGACCTCACGAGCAAACACCGGCGGGGCCCTGGCCGCCTTGTACCGTCACATTCCCGCGCTGGATTCGCTGCGCAACTACCGCTTCAGCCACTTCAGGGCTGATTTCGTTGCCGGCCTCACCGTGGCCACCGTTGCTGTTCCGCAGGCCATGGCCTATGCGTTGGTCGCAGGAGTTCCTCCGGAATACGGACTCTACACGGCCATCGTCATGACCGCTGTCGGCGCGGTTTTCGACTCCTCGCGCCAACTCATCAACGGGCCCACCAACGCCATTTCGATTGCCGTGCTCAGCGCGGTGGCAATCATTCCGCCCGATGACCGCCTGCAGGCCGCCATTCTGCTGGCATTTCTCGTCGGGCTGCTCCAGGTGGGCATCACCCTGGCCAAGCTTGGTGACCTGACGCGCTACATCTCGCATTCGGTCATCGTAGGCTTCACCTTGGGCGCGAGCCTGCTGCTGGTACTGGACCAGTTGAAGAACCTGCTGGGCCTGAAGAGTATGGGCCATGTCCACGGCTCCTTTCTGGCGCGCTTCTGGGCCACCACGACACAGGGCGGCCCCCCGCACTGGCTCACGGTACAGATCGGGCTTGGCTCGATTGCCCTGGTTGTGGCGCTCAGGTGGCTCAAGAACAAGATCGGGCTCAGGCTGCTTCCCGATCTGCTCATCACCGTGGCCGTCATGGCGACGGTCAGCGCCCTGCTGGGCCTGGAAGCCCAGGGCGTGCGGGTTGTGGGGGTCATCCCGGCCAAACTGCCCTCCCTGGCGATCCCTAACCTTGACACCCCTTACCTTCGCCAGCTTTCCTCCAGCGCCCTGGCCATCGCCACCCTGGGCCTGTTGGAGGCCATCTCCATGGCTAAGGCCATAGCGGCCCACACGCGTCAGAAAATCGACTTCAACCAACAGTGCCTCTCCGAAGGCCTGGCCAACCTCTCCGGCTCGTTCTTCCGCTGCATCCCCGGTTCCGGCTCGCTGACCCGCTCCTTTATCAATCAGCAGGCCGGCGCCGTGACCCAGTGGTCGGGGGTCATCTCGGCCTTTGCCGTGGCCATGATCGTTCTGGCCTTTGCGCCCTATGCCAAGTTCATCCCCCAGGCAACCATGGCGGGCATCCTGATGATTTCGTCCTGGTACATGGTGGACTGGAAGCGGCTCGTATACCACGTGCGGGCCTCGCGCTTCGACGCGGTCGTGGTGGGCGTTACGGCCCTGGCGGCAGTCGGCATCAGCATCGAGTTCTGCGTGCTGGTGGGGGTCTTCATGTCGTGCATGCTGACCGTGCCGCGGGCCGGCAAGATGTTGTTTACCGAGTTCACCGTCTGCTCCGACGGCATCATCCGCGAGCGGTTGGAGGGCGAGCCGCCCAACCCGCAGATCCTGATCTTCGGCTTCGAGGGCGAGATGTTTTTCGGCGCTGCCGCGGCCCTGGATAGCCACTTCGAGACCATCGAAAGCCGCATCGGCCCCGATACCAAGGTGATCGTGCTGCGACTGAAGCGCGTGCGCAACCCCGATGCCGTGGGCATGCACCTGCTGGACGAACACATTCAGCGCATCGAAGCTCGAGGCGTTCACATCCTGTTGGTCGGCGTACGTGCCGACCTGGCGGACGCCCTGGTCCGCACCGGCATTGCCGGCCGGCTTCACCCCGAGCACATCTTTCACGAGCAGCCGGTCCGTAACACCAGCACGCAGATGGGCGTGCAGTACGCCTACCAGCTCATCGGCACCCCCATGGAGGTCGACAGCAGCCAGGCGTTCCACTACATGATTTGAGAGATTGATATTTCAGGTCTGCCCCTGCTCGGAGCTGTCGGACCTGCAAGTTCCCCTGGGGCGGGAAGAACTGCCTGCTGAGAACGCGGCAGGTGGCGTTACCCTTGTGGCGGACGGCGTCGACAGGGGTGGGATCAACCTTCTTGGCAGATTTCTTTTTGGCCATTTGAGTCGCCTTGATTAGAACGGGCTGGCATGGTTACGCCGGTTTCGCACTGTCGGCGACAGCGACGATGCGGTCCAACTTCTCCTGGATCTCCGGATCGAGCTGTTCCTTCGGTACGAATCGAGCAAGCACATAGTAATCGGACTTGCGGAAGGTCAGCGGGAGCTTCAGTTTGGAGAAAAACTTCCGGAAGACCGGGTCGAGGAAGTCGTCGGTCGCCTTGACGTCCCGAGACCAAGGGCCAGGCTTGTCCAAGGTGTGCAGGGCCTCCGTAACCTCCTGAATCGATTCTCGCATTGCCCGCACGCGCCGATCGCGCTCGGCCAACCCGAATAAGTCATCGGTCTGGTTAAATCGCGCGTAGGCCAAAAGAACTTCCTCCGTGCAAAAGTAGTTTTCGATCTCGCGGCGGTCCCACATGAGCTCTACCAACGCAGTTCCCCGTTGAAGGTCGGATTCAATGCGATCAAAGATAGCAATCCCGGGCAGGTCGGGCTTTCCTTCGCGCAATCCGTAGAAGTGTTCTCGCGCGCGATTCGGCAGATTCGTCGAGACGTAGTATACAAAGGGGCGTTCCAGGGCGGTTTGGGAGCGATGATCGAGCGTGCGCGCGAACGTTTGCAGAATTGCCAAATCGCTCGCGCCTTCCAAGTAAAGCACCCAACCACTCTGTTCTGCTTGATAGTATTGGTCCCAACCGATCGTCGTAAGTGCTTTGATGACTTGCGTGCCCCGGTCGTTCATTGAGTGCGGCCTACCAACGAACGCGATGACCTTTCCGCGACCGGCCGCCTCAGCAAGAACTACTTCGGAGTGGCTCGCAGCGATTACTTGGGAACGCTGGGACGCCGCAACGTCGGCCAGCAACTGGTAGGTTTGACGTTGTCTGAAGATTTCCAGGTGCGCATCCGGCTCATCAAGGAGGAGCACGGTATTCGGATTCGCGTAAAGGTGCGAAAGCAGCAACACCGTCTGTTGCAGCCCGCGGCCGGAACTCGAAAGGTCAAGGCGGACTCCCTCCTGTTCGTATTCCATCGTGATTTCACCGCGTTGGGAAATGTATTCCGGCGGCCTTAGAGTCACGCCAAAAAGTTGTTTGATGGTGGCCACGAGGTCGGTCCACGCCTGCCCCTTCTCCGAATCCTTGGATATCTGATAGCATAGATTCCGCAGTACCTGTGCGGTCTGTCCCTGACCGATAAGGAACCCAATTTCACCAGGTTCCTTAATAAATTCCCGGTCCGCAAGCCCTGACATGGGCGGAAGATACGCTACCTTCACATCCACCGCTTCCTTCGCGACAGCGGAGAACTTGGCATCCTTGACAGGCACGTCCTCGAACCCCTCAAGACGCAACGGACGGCAAACGAAAGACTCCTCATTACTGTAATCGAACTCAAACCCAGATGACCAGGGTGCGTCATTGGTTATGCCGTCGACGATGACGTCGATGCGGATGTTCCCTGTTTTCGGCTTGCCCTCGACCCGCTGCACGTTCCGAACGTGAAGGTTCCGCCATAGCAGATCGGCAGCGGGAATCGGAATGGAGATCAAGTCGCGGCGATTGATGGTTACGCCCGGGCGTTTCTCGGGGGATGCTTTCCCTCCACGCTTGGCGGTCCACTGTCGCAGTCCGATATCCCACAATGCGAGTGCCTGGAGTGCGCTTGTCTTGCCGGAATTGTTCGGCCCGATGAAAACGACCGACTTCCCTAGCTCAATGTCGACGTCACCCAAACGCTTGAAGTTACGTATCCGAAGCCGTGTCAGCATTCCATCTCCCTCATGAATTTCAGACTATTTCCGCAAGCGTAGTTGTTCTTATGGCGCACGGCGTCGACAGGCATTAAATCCGTGGCCTTAGCAGATTTCTTTGCGGCCATGATCGAGTTCCCAACGGGTAATTAATAATGTGTTATAGATTGCCCGCGAGCAGGCATGTCTTGCTTGGCAATGGGATTCAGCCTGGGCATCTCGTCCCAGGTGCGGCCATCAAGCTCGCGCCCAGTACGATTCTTCTGCACGCCGCCCCACTGCTTGAAGAAAAACGGAACGTTGGCGGCCTGGCACTGGTCGCGAATCTCCATGACCCACTGTTCCTTCATGGATCTGGCACGCGGTCCTGATTCGCCGCCTACAATCACCCAGTCGATGCCGCCCAGGTTGAGACTGGAAAGCGGACCCAGCAAGGGTTCAAGCGACAGGAACTTCGTATGGGCGTGGGTTTGGCGCAGGTCGTCGATGCGGGAAATGTAGTCCGCGCTTTCGACGCTGACGCCCATCCAGATATGAGGTTGCCACGAGAGTTGGGAATCCAGTTCCAAAAGACGCTTAGAGCGTTTGGTGAGGATTTGGTACTGGTGCCAGTTTGCGCGCCCCATAACGTCGAAGATACGCTGGATAAACTCGAGGGGAATTTCCTTGTGGAATAGATCGCTCATCGAATTGACGAAGATGGTCTTTGGCTTCTTCCACGCAAGCGGTAGCTCCACGGCATGTTCATGCATCGTAACCTTAAAACCGTCGGCATAGTTTGCCTGGCCCATCGCCTGCAACCGCTTCGCCATGCGCTCGGCATAGCAGTGCGTGCAGCCGGGACTGATTTTCGTGCATCCGGTGACCGGGTTCCAGGTGGATTCGGTCCATTCTATGGCTGAGTTCGTGGCCATTAGACAGCCCCCCTATCGCGATAAGTACTGAAGATGTCGGACACGATCTTGGCACCAGTCTTGTTGGGCGACGCGAAGAACAAGTAGTAGACGACAGCGCCGCGCGTATTCCGCATCGGCATCGGATCAGGCACAAAGTCGAATCCGGCAACCTTCTTCAGGCGTTCCTGATATGCCGTGGCAACCGCATCGTTGGAGACCTTTTCCTCAAAATCGAAGCCTGGTAATAGGCCCTGGGGCTTCTGGTATAGCGTATTGCGCCACGACCGGTCGCCCCAGAAGGCGTCCATTCGACCCAACTGCGAAGGCAGCACGTTGTCGGGGTTCTTCCAAAGGACATTCATGTTCATGTCCATGACCATGAAGTTCAGAAATATTTCGATGCTCTTCATTTGCCCGGCTGCTTGGATGACCTCCCAGTCCAGGTTCAGTGCGTAAGGATCCAATAGGCAGAGGCCACGGTGATAATCCTTGTAGCGGGCACGGGTGAAAACCTTTCCTAACAGGACCTGATTGCAATCTTCATTGTACACACTAACGCTCGGATCGCCCCCCACCAACTGTCGCAGATGATCCGCTTTGTCGCCATCAAGGTCGATGAAGTGGTACTCGCTGAATGGTGGCTGAACATTCAAGGCGTTTAGTGGGCTGCCTGGCACGAACTCGCCTGTCTGTTTCGAGATGTGAACGCCAGCGCCGGCAAAGGCGTCGATATAGATGTACTTGCGAATCCGCGTTTCCTTCGATAGAACCGTGGAGTACGCCTGCGCATATTTTCGCACGATGTCGAGCTTGATTTCCGACCAATAGCCGATCTCGTCGTACCGGATGTCAGTCATGTTTTCCTAACCTTCTCCCGAATCTCGTTTTTCGCATCCCACGGATCGCGGATTTCAATGAATCCCCATCGGCCCCAAGTGGCGGCGTTATTGACCGCCGGCACCCAGAGCGTCTTGGCCGTGGAGACCTTGGCTTCCTTGTCCTATCCTTCTCGCCCGTGACTTCCACGATCAGGTTCAGCAGGTCATCGGCGCCGTGGCCGTCGTCAATCCGCACGATGAAGTCGGGCACGTAATCGCAGACCATCTTGGAGACGTTCGTGTTGTTGCAGACCACGATGAAGACTGGGGGCGTGATGCCGTTTTCCCGGGCCTCGGTGTTGGCCTCCCAGCGGGCGTAGCATTTGGCATAGTTGGCATACAGGCTCTGAATCGCGCCCTCCAATGCGACCGGCAGCTTGGGTCCGCCGGATACGGCGTCGGTCTTGCGCCCCTTTTTAGGCAGATCATCCCGTATCCGCAGCCAGAGATCGCGATAGGTGGGCTGGTCGCCGACCATCGAATCGTCGGACACGGGCACACGCGGCACCTTGACAATGCCGCACTCAATGGCATCGATCAAGGAAAAGTCCGAAACGCCCCAGGGAAACAGCTTGCCCTCGCCGTAGCCCGAGCCGCGGAGAAAGAAGGGGGTGGCCGAGAGGTCGTAAGCGGCCTTGATGCCCAGTTTCTGCTGGATGGCCTCCAGGCCGCCGATCCAAACGCGGGCTTTCTCGGCCTCACGTTCGGCCTCCTTCCGCTGGTCGCCGGAGAGTTTCTCGCTGTCGTCGCCAACCCGGTGGCGGTAACAGTGGTGGGCCTCGTCATTGATGACGATGACGTTCTTCTTGGCGCCTAGCCCGCGGCAGACACGGCGCACCATCTCGCCGTCGGATTCCGTGAAGGGCGACACCGGACCGTCTCGCAAAATGTCTTTGGTAAGCTTGCCGGCCCTGATCTTCTCGCGCCGCAAGAAGGCATGAGAATTGGTGATGGCGATCTTGGCCTGGCCCAGCTTGATCGTCTTATTCTCTTCGACCCGGGTCTGGTTCCAGTCGTCAAACGACAACTGCTTTTGGTTGGCCTTTTTCTTGGGCTGGGCGATGGGAATGAAGTAGCAGCTTATGCGCCGGCTTGAATCGATTTCGTTCGTGATCCCCTGGTCATCGAACTTGAAATGGCGACGGGGCTCCTCGAACGGCGAGTTGATGATCGGGTTTTCGATGACGACTTGGCGCATCAGCGACCAGTACTCCCTTCTGCTGGGTGGAAGAACGACCGAATCTCATAGCCATGAGCATAACGCCTCAGCTCTTGGCAGTGCTAGCTGGGCTTGCGCCAAAAGGCACGTCTCCTGGCAGCGGTGGCAACTGCTTATGATAGGAATTCCAATTGCGGCACCGGCCCGTTATTATCGGCTGAACGCAAAACCGCGTCAAGAACCGACCCCGCGCCTGGGGCACGCGTTGGCCGCTCCTGCCCAAAGCCCCAGGCAGCCTGCTCCTGGTTCCTCGCCAGCAGGGAGCGGGGAACGGGGAGCGGGAGAGCGCGTGCCGGAACAAGCGCAGCGCAGTTCCAGAGTCGGCGTTTGAAACATGCCGGCCAACAGATGCCGAAAATGCAACGCGCGAATGGACTTGCGGCGTAAATCCGAACCGCGCGCAAATGGGGCGAGATTCGTCGCGTATTATGTGGGTATAAAGCGCGCTGAGCAGAATTCACCCGAATCTGAATACTCTGCGCGTGAATTTGTTCTTTGGCAATTGAACCAGCCCCCGGCGTAGCGAACCGGGGGCCATTAGCAATGCGCGGCGCCGACTTGCGCAAGTCGGCGTCCGCGCCGGCGGCTGCGCGGAACCGGTGTCGCGTGGGTCTCGTACCTCGACCCGCCCACGGCCACGGCAACGGTCGCGAACAGCCGCACTTGTCGGAGCAGCAATTAATTATTTTTATGACTCTGCACTTAAATAGCCACAAGAGAACGCCATGTGTCCTACCCCAAACTACTATACAAATGAACATATTCCAAAGAATTGGCACAAAATGGCAACAAAATGGTAACGTGTGCCCAAAAAATGGATACAAATTGGTAACAAATTGCCTACGGCCTTCGGCTGTAGCAAGACTATCATTAGAGTGTCAAACGTTTTTTCCCCGCAGTTTTCTCCGTGTGAGCAATACCTTTAGCGGAAGCCGAATACACCCGTGGACGTGCAAAATCGCCACGAAAACTCCAAAAGGCCTATTTTTTCGATGTGGCTACACCACTGCCTGACCCCATACGGCGGGTTGCTCGCGGCGGCCAAGGCCGGAGAAACATCGTGGCAAGCACTTTTTTCTGACTCGCCAGGCCTTACTCGCTATCGCCAGGCGATCGATACGTTTGACGGCTTGCGGGAAGTCATTTGTCGGCCGGTCCTTGCCCAGACCGCTTGCGAAACTGCCCCGCGAAGACCACAATAATCGCTGGACCGCCACGGAAGACCACGGAAGACCAACTTTCAGGACTGAAGACTATGAACGGAATTCCCGTATTGACCGCTGAGGGCGATTGCATCGCCCGGGCCTGGGAAAACGCCCTGCTGCGGCTCTTCGAGTCGGGCTGCGATATCAAGACCCAGTACGACAAACCGGACGACCCGGCGAGCAAGGACGCTACGATGATCATCACGGTCCAGCAGCCGCTGGCCGAGCCCATGATCCACCGCGACTTTCCCGGCGGCTTCGAGGAACTTCAGGAATATGTCCTCGAGGTCTGCGACGGGATCAAGGACCATTGGGTCCGCGACCCGAATGACCCGGCCGACACCCGCTGGGAATACACCTACCATCAACGCCTGTTCGCCTACGAAGCGCCCACGCAGGCCCCGATCGACCAGATCGAGCACGTTTGCCGCCAACTGGCCGAGACGCCCTACACTCGCCGCGCCCAGGCCATTACCTGGAAAGTCTGGGAGGACAACCGCTGCTACGATCCGGCCTGCTTGCAGAGCATCTGGTGCCGCATTATCCAAGAGGGCGATGTGCCCGTGTTGAACATGAACGTGCGCTTCCGCTCGAACGACGCGTACAAGGCGGCCTTCATGAACATATTCGCCCTGATCCAGTTGCAGTCGCGGATCGCCGCACGCGTGCGCGAACTGTCGGGCTTGCCCGTGCAATTGGGCCGCTATTGCCACATGGCCGACAGTTTTCATATTTACGGGTCGAACTTGGCCGAGTTCCGCGGGCGGTTCCTGGGGGCGATCGCCCGGCGGACCTTCGAGCAGCGGACCATGCGCTATGAAGACGTGCGCGAGATGATGGAGTCTGCCCAGCCCGCCATTCTCGCTAAGGCCCGCGCGATGGGGAGCACGTGAAGATTGGCGGGCACCCAAGGAGAAAGACTCGATGAAGCGACGAGACCTGTTGGCGGCAGCCTGTTATGGCGCGGCTTCGATGGCCTTCCCATTGTGTATCCCGGTCGCGGACGCTGCCGGCAAGCCAATCGGGAGTGTCCCGGAGTCGGCGTACCGCTACCGCATCGCCTTTGGGGCCTGGATCAACGACATGCGTCGCCGGCCGCTCCCCCTGGAGAACTGGCCCGCCCCGCAGTTCGACGACGAGACTGTGGAGAGCGCGATCGCGGCCATGGACGTCCAGGCGGCGGCCGGGTTCAACTATCTTGACGTCTGGGGCCTGTTCGCCACCTATGGCTGGCCGCCGGATATCACCAGCGCCCTGGACGACAACCGCCGGCGACGCTTGCACCGGCTCCAAGAGGCAGCCCGAGAGCGGAACATCCGCTTGTCGCTTGGCCTGGGCACCTACAGTTGGGGCTACGACAGAATCATCGCCGCCGACCCGGCGGTCTGCGGGCGAAACCCGGACGGCACGCTGCATGCCCACGCGATGTGCGACGCCAGTCCGAAGTCTTTCGAGTACGTCAAGCGGATCATCGACTTCACGCTTGGCCAGTTCGACTTCGGGGCGGTCCACCTGGAATCGTGCGATCTGGGCTGCTGCTGGTGCCCCCGCTGCGCCGGCAAGGACGGCGTGGTGGCGTACAACGTGCGCATCAACGCCAAGACGGCCGACTACATCAAGCAGAAGTGGCCGGACAAGACCGTCTACGTGATCACGATCAACTGGGTCCCCGCGGGCAAGCAATTCAGCGACGCGGAATTGGCTAGGGTCGTTGAACTGAGCAAGCACGTGGATTGCGTGTTCGACCAGGGACACACGGGCTACCAAGTCCCGGAAGCCAAGCGGCGGGCGTTCATTGCCGGTCTGCACTGCGCCTACGGTACTTCCGGCCGACTTTGGCTCTACCCCGACACGCGCTGGGATCGGGCCTCGTATTTCCTGCCTTATCCCAAGCGGGCCAGCGAGGCCCTGGCAGAGCAGTTTCGGGACGGGGTGCGCGGCTGTCTCTACTACCAAGGCCCCGTGAACAATGCCGGCCAGGAGTTGATGATCGCCGTGGGCGGCCGCGTCCTCTCCGACACCCGGCGCAAGGGCGCGGAGGTGCTAGACGAGGTCCTGGAATCGCTCTACCGGCCTCGCGACGCGGAGGCCGCCCGAAGGCTGGGGCGAATGGTTGAACTGGCCGAGGAATCCTACTTCAGTCAATGGTCGGAGGAATTGTTCCGCAAGCTGTGGGGCGTGGGGAAGCCCGGCGAGTTCAAGCTGGATCAGGGCCTTTTCGGCACGTCGCCGGGACCGGCCACTTATCTGAAGGAACCTTGTTTGGACGCCAAGGGACGCAAGGAATACCGTAAAGGGCTGGCGGCCATCCTTGCCGAGTTGCCGAAGCTGGAGGGCCGCTGCGACGATCGAGGCAGGCTGGCAAACATCGAGCGCAGCGCGATGGTGACCCTCAACTTGCTCAACACTGTCTGCGCTTGCCTGGGCGAGCCGCTAGGATAAGGACCGACGATCCAATAGCTGTACGTTGGGAAGCCCGACTCGTATTGATTCGCCGGTCCTAAGCCGGATTATTCTTGTTGGGCAAGCGCTATCCCTCTCAGAGGCCATCCGGGATCTCCCCTCTCCCGTTACGCGAGACCGACGCTGTGCGCCTTCAGCAGGCAGGTGACTTGGCAACCGACCGCGAGTTGGAGTTCCGTGAGCGCTTGCTGCGTGATTTCCGCCCAGAGTATCTGCCCGATATCGATCGCCACAAAAACAGAGCTCTCCAGAGTCAGGATGCGGCAGACCTGACCTTGCAGGTGGTTGCGGGCGCTGACTCCGCACACGTCGCCGCGCGAGAGCATGACGTCCGCGGGCCGGAACTGGATGAAGGATGCGGCCTGCGGCTGCGGCCCGCCCGCGGAGACGATGATTGCCTTGCCGCCAATGTGGGCCACGCAGCGGTCCTCCGCCATGTCGAGCCGGTCGATGCGCAGCAGATTGACGGGTCCGGTCGAGTTTGTCCAGGCCAGCGGAACCGGCTGCGTCAGGGCTTCATCGGGTGTGCCGGCGCCCACCAGCCGGCCGCTGCTGACGACGATCACCCAGCGGGCGGCGCGGCGGACCTCCGCCTGGCTGTGCGTGACGTACAACACGGGCACTTGCCACTCGGCGACGGCGCTTTCCAGGTAACTCAGAATCCGCGCTCTGAGCGAGTCGTCGAGCGCGGCGAGCGGTTCGTCCATGACCAGCAATTGCGGGTTTCGCAGCAGCGCCCGCCCCAGGGCCACGCGCTGCTTTTCGCCCCCGGAAAGATTGTGCGGGGTCCGCTTGAGCAAGGGCCCGATTTCCAAGACCTCGACCACGCGGGAGAACTCGACCCGCCGCGGTTTCTTTTCAGCGCGGGCAATCCCATAGCGCAGGTTGCCCTCGACCGTGAGATGCGGAAAGAGCAGGGCGTCCTGGAAGACGAAACCGATGTTCCGTTGCTCGGGCGGCCGGCAAAGCCGCGCGTGCGTCTCCAAGAGTGCCCGCCCCGACAATCGTACAACGCCGGCCTGCGGCCGCAGCAATCCGGCGATGACGTGCAAGATGGTTGTCTTGCCGCTGCCCGAGGGGCCGAACAGGGCCGTGAAGTGCTGGTCCGACTCGAAGGCTAGATCCAACTCGAATCCGCCCGCAAAACGGTGCCGGCATTGAAACTCAAGGAGCGCCATCGTTGGCTCTCCGTTCCATCCACTCGCTGACGGCAAGGGCCGCACAGGCCAGGAGAATCGATATCGCTACCAGTCGCCATACCGCGGATGCGCCGTCGGGACGGTCCGCGAAACTGTAGATCGCCAGGGGCAGGGTGCGGGTCTGGCCCTCGATGTTTCCCGCCACCATGATGGTCGCACCGAATTCGCCGAGGCTGCGGGCGAAGGCCAGGATGGTGCCGGCAATCACTCCCCGTCGCGCCAACGGCAGGCTCACAGTGAAGAAGGCCCGCCAGGGTGTTGCCCCAAGACTGCGGGCGGCCATCTCCAGCCGCGGGTCAACCGCCTGGAAGGCGAGCCGCATGGCCCGCACCGCCAGGGGGAAACTCATCACGGCCGCTGCGATCGCCGCGGCAACCCAGGTGAAGACGAGCTTGACGCCGAGGCAGCGCAGCAGCACGGCTCCGAGCGGACCATGGGGCGCCAAGAGCGTCAGCAGCACGAAGCCCACCACGACCGGCGGCAAGACCAGCGGCAAATGCAGGGTCGTCTCCGCCAGCCACTTGCCGGGAAACTGCCAGCGGGCCAGCGCGTAGCCGGCGGCGATGGCAAAGGGCATTGCCGCCAAGGCCGCGCAGGCGGCAACTTGAAGGCTCAATCGTAACGCCGTCCATTCCTCGATCGTCAACATCAGGGTATCCCGTGCGGATCGTCACCAAGGACCACGAAATCATGCTTCTCGAAGACCTTGGCGGCTTCCGGCGAGCGGAGGTAACGATAGAAGCTCTCGGCGGCGTCATTGCCCTGGGCGTGCTTGAGCAGGACCAGTGGATACCGCACGGAACCCGTCAAGTCCTCGGCAATTGTATACGCGACCTTGACCTTCTTGCTGATTGCGGCATCCGTGACATAGACGATCCCCGCTTCCGCGGCCCCGGTCTCTACGAAGGCCAGGGCGTGCCGCACGTCGGAACCGGCAACGATCTTGCCTTTGAGTTTGTCCCAGAGGCCAAGCTTCTGCAACGCCTGCTTGGCATACTTGCCGATGGGCACTGCCGCCGGATCGCCCACGGCCAGGTGCGTCACGGAGTCCGCCGCGAGATCCGCCGGAGATTGAATCTTGAGCAGCGAATCGGCTGGGACAATGATCACCAGGCGGTTGCCCAGCAGATTGCTCCGCCGGACCTCCATGCCGCGGCCGGCTACGAAGTCGGCCCATTGAATGTCGGCGGAGAGGAAAATGTCGGCGTCGGCGCCTTGGACGATCTGCTGCGCCAGGGTGGAAGAGGCGGCATAGCTGACCCGGACGTCAATGCCCGACTGCTGCTGGAACAGGACCTTGATCTCGTCGATCGCATTGGTTGTGCTGGCGGCGGCAAAGATCAAGACCGCTTGTCGGGATTCCGCCGTGGCCGCGGCTTGGGGGGCAGTCTCTGGCGATTCCTGTTTTCCCTTGCATCCCGCCATGCCGCCGGCAAGCAGAGAAAGTCCCGCAAGTAATGCCGTGATTGGTCGCCGCATGCGCATGTCCTTGATGGTTATACTGCGCGCGGGCAGAAATGCGGTTGTTGGAGTCCCGGCTTTAGCCGGAATTCATGCCCGATTGCCGGCTAAAGCCGGGACTCCAACGTGCCATTTCTATCCGCGCAAACGATAACCGAGCTTCGGCGCCGCACGCGTCAGTCCGCGGGCGGTCCGAAAGCCGGTTTGCTGGAAATTATAGTGCGGCGCGAGGCAATCGGCCATAGGCTGTCGGGTCCCTAAAGTATGGGAGGGCGGAAAGAATCAGCGAACGAGTTGCAAAAATGTTCCGGCCACTTCTGCCAACGCCGCCGGGTGGGCGGCGTCCATCGCTGCGGACTTCACGGCAGCATGACCTGTTCGGGATCGACCAACTCATCGCGCGTGGGCGTGCGGACGGCGGTGTGATAGCCGGCCCGCAGGGCGGCCGAACTCCAGCGGCCCTGGGAATCGAGAGCGATGATCGCCACCTGGTGCTCGGCGCGAAGCGTGTAGCTGTCGATGATGCGTTGCAAGACCTCGACGGCGGCCTCCCGCGGCGCGGCCCCGCGGCGCATGGCCTCGACGGCCAGGAAAGTGCCGCAAACACCCATGACCAACTCGCCCAAGCCGGTTGCCACGGCCGCCCCGGCCCGCGGGTCCACGTACAGCCCGTGGCCGATGATGGGCGAATCGCCCACTCGACCGGGCAACTTGAAGGCCGAACCGCTGGTCGAGCAGGCACCGGCAAGCTGGCCGCGAGCGTCCAGGGCTAGTACGCCCACCGTATCGTGCGGAGCGCGATCGTCCCGATGGGCCAGACCCTCATCGATAAACTGCTCTTCGAAATTGGCCGCCGGCAGATCGCTCCGCTCGACGGCAGGGCGCGCGGCAAGCCATTTCTGCCAGGCGGCGCGCGACTGCTCGGTCGACAGGTCAGTCGGCGTCATGCCGTGAAGCTCGGCGAAGCGCTCGGCCCCCGCGCCGGCAAGCATCGTGTGCGCGGTCTTTTCCATCACGAGCCGGGCGATGGAAATCGGGTGCAGGAAACGCCGCACGTAGCAGACCGAGCCGCAGCGGGCAGGGGCGAGCATGATCGACGCGTCGAGGCTCACCTCGCCGGCCTGGTCCGGGTAACTGCCCAGGCCCACGCTCATCACCCGCGGGTCGGCTTCGCAGGCGCGGCAGGCCGCTTCCACAGCGTCCAGGGAAGATGTGGCGTTGCCGGCCAGATAAGGCCAGGCTGCCGCGTTGGCCCTCTGACCGAACGACCAGGTGCTCAAGACAATGGGGTCGGGCATAGTTCCGCTATTATACAAGAAAACAAGGCACTTGATCATCCGTGGGAGCGCCGATAGAATCAGGACTCGTTTGCAAGGTTTCAACAAACGGCCGCTGCACGGAAAGTCCATCGTTTTGGGCGAACCGCGCGGCAGGACCGGTTTCACCCCCCTCAAAAGGAGATGGATTGATGAAGAGTCTAAAGATCGTGTCGGCAACTATCATCGCTGGATTGCTCGTCACCGCGGCGATGGCCGCCGATGAAGCCAAAAAGGAAACCAAGGGCGTGCGGCTCACTCCCATCGCGCGGACGATGTTGCGGATCGAGCAAATCAAGAGCGCCGTCGAAGGACTGGATTTGAACGATGCCCAGAAAGAGAAGCTCGGAAAGATCCGCGACGATTTCGAGGCCCAGAAAAATACCATCCTGGCGCAACTCGGCGAGGTGCTGACGGACGATCAGAAGCAAATCGGCAAGGAAGCGATGGAAAAGTCCGACAAGAAGGACCGGAAGTTCTTCCAGTCGGTGGAAGCATCGCTCAAACTCACCGACGAGCAGTTGAAGAAGATGGAACCCATCGGCAAGGAACTTCAGAAGCTGGTCGGCGCTACGTTGAAACAAGTCCTGGAAGTCTTGACGCCGGAGCAGAAGGAAAAACTCCAGCAGAAGATCGGGGCAGGGAAGAAGAAGACGCCCAAGAAGGAAGGCTAGTGTAGCGACTTTGAATTAGCGGTCTTTATCTTGACTCTGTAGGGAACGCCCTCCGTGGCGTTCCGAATTCGCGGAACGCCACGGAGGGCGTTCCCTACAGGGTTTCGTTCAGAGGATAAATCCCCCTCTGTTTGACTCACTACATTAGCAGGGCACAATCATACCACGGCCGTGGGCTCGCGGTCAACTTCCGGCTCGATCACGCGCATGGTCCGCCACTTGCCTTGCAGGAAGCGGGCGAAGTAGATCAAGCCGGCGGAGCAGACCCAGAGGGTGAGCAGTGTCCAGCACCAGTACAGCCCCCGGCCAAAATGGTGAATCCCCAGCCATGCCAGGCTGAGCGGCACGAGCGACGTTCCCAGCGCGGTCCAGAACACGAAACGCGTGTCGCCCGCGCCGCGAATGGCGCTGGCAAAGACCACGTTCAAGGCGTCCAGCAGGCAATAGGCGGCCACGAACCGCAAGAGGATCACCACCAGTTCCCGCAACGGCGCGAAGTCCTCCGGGGCCATGCCTGCCGCATGGCCCATGAGGAACCAGTCGGGCACGGTCACGTAGAACAGCGACATCGTACACATGTAGAGCATGGCCAAGACGAATGCCGTCCAGGTGGCCCGCGCGGCCAGATCGGGTCGGTTTGCGCCAAGCTGCTGGCCCACTAGCGTGGAGACGGCCAGCCCCATGCCCATCATCGGCACCCAGGCCACGCTGTTGACGTTGAAGGCCAACATCGTACCGGCCTGAATCAGTTTGCCCAGCCCTCCCACCAGGGTGATGAAGAGCGTGAACGAGGCGCATTCCACGAACACTTGCAAGCCGCCCGGCGCGCCAAAGTGCCAGAGCCTGCGGGCCAAGGCCGCGTTCCAACGCCAGCCCGACGCCAGGCCGTACTTGCGGTATTCGCGCCGCAGCATGATCGCGGCATAGCAGAGCACGCGGAACCATTCCGCGCAGACGGTGGCCGCGCCGGCGCCGGCAATGCCCCCGCGGGTGAATCCGCAGTGGCCGAAGATCAATAGCCAGGCCAGCACGCCGTTGAGCACCGCGGAGGTGCAATCGACGACCATCACCACCCAGGTCGCCCCGCGGCCGGTGAAGAACGCGGAGAGCGTGCCCGCCAGGATGATCGCCCCCGAACCGAAGATGAGCACCGAGTAGTAGGTCGTTTCTTCGACTACGACCTTGGGGTCGTGGCCCGCATGCTCGAAGTACAGACGGGCCAGCGGGGCCGTGGGCAAGAGCAGCACTGCGGCCGCCAGACCGATCCAGATCCCCTGCCAGACGATCGGCCCGATCTGCCGCACGCGGCCGCTGCCCTGGTATTGTGCTACGAATGTGTTGACGTAGGTCGCCACGCCCAGCGGAAAGCTGATCAGCGTGAACTGCAGCATGGCCGCCGGCATGGCCGCCGCCACGTCGTCGATCGAATACCAGGTGAGGAACATTCGATCGATGAACGTCATCAACGTGAACGACATCGTGGAGATGACCAAGGGCAAGGCCAAGGCCAATACGTCGCCACCGCCGCAGGGACGACGCCACCAGTAACGAACTCCTTCAAACATCCTACAGCGTAACACCAATCCCGGCCGCGCGGACGGTCAGGGCCTGTTTGAAATACTGGAACTTATGACGCGGCTTCTTGCGTGCCCAGAGAAACGTGCTCTGGAACATGTCGCGAGGCAAGGTCCCGGCCTGCACCAGTTTGATGGTCCGGTCCACAAACCCCTCTTCGATATCCGTGATCGTGTGCAGCGCAACCTTGATCTGCTCGGGGTCGAGATCGTCGTCGTCGGCCCGGGCAACGCGAGCGGAGAGCAGACAAATGACGATGGCCATTGCCAGGAGCGACGCAAGTGTGGGGGTGCTAAATATGCGGCGTATCATGGTATCCTCCTCGGATTCTTGATACATTGTATCATTGCCTAGCCGGAAATTCCGGCTCAAACGGGTACTACGAGCGACCTGTCCGCGCAGGCTTATTGCGTGCGTATAACCAAAATAGCCGCTTGCAACAAGGGCAGTCGCGGATATTTGGTGGACAATCGACCGTGGCCGACGGATACTAATTGAATGCAAAGCTCGCTTCCAATAATCTCCGTATGGGGGGTCGTGGTTTCGCTGCTGGCGGCTGTCGCGCCGGCCGGCGAGGAGAATCCCCGGCCTGCGGCAGACGTTCAGGCCCAACATCGGGCGGAATTCCAGCAACTGATTCAGGAGCTGGACAACCCCTGCTACGAGACCCGCTGCTATGCCGCCGGGCGGCTGGAGCGATGGCTGGGCATGCCCGACTTGGCGTCGATGCTGGCCGAAGAGTTTCAGCAGCTCGTCTTGCAGCCGGAGTTGCCCTTCGAGGTCCGCTGGCGGATCACGGCCTGGCGGACTCGCTTGCCGCTGGCCGGGAGCGAGCCGCCACAAGCGGTGCCGCAGGAAGAACTGCAGCGGCTGGTGCGCCAGTTGGATGACGATTCCTATGCGGTCCGCGCGGGGGCCTTCGAACGCCTGCGGTGGATGGCAGCCAGCGAGCGACTGGCCAAACCGATCATGGTGAGCCTCAAGCAGCGTCTGGCCGATCCCTTGCTCTCCGAGGACACCTATCGCCGCGTGGAGGCGGTCCGCAACGTTGCCTGGGGCATCTGGCTTTCCAACGATGCCCCCGATTGGAGCCTGCCGCCGGTGTCGGCGGCGCAGATCGACGATTGGCTGGACGAGTTGCAGCAACCCGTGGCGAAGCACGACGCGCGGGCCGCCGTGCGCCGCCGTATCGCCCGGCAGCAATTGCTGGACGTCTTGGCGGAAGATCGCGAGGTTCCGCGGGTGAAAGCGGCCATCGAGACGCGGTTGCGTGGCAAGCAGGACAAGAAGGCCGACAGCGAATTGCGGGAACTTCTGGAGTTGACGCGGCCGGCCTTGGTGGCGGAATGCTGGAGCGGCGGCAAGCAGAAGACGGAGCAACACCTGGTGGTGGGCGTGCCGATGCAATCGCCCGGCGCCGCCCACCCTTCGCATTTCGATCGGATCGACGACCGCACGGCGCATTGCGTGAGTGGAAACTCGCTGACGCCGGGCGATTATCCGGTGGGCGTGGCCTTCGCAGCGCCGAATTGGCACTCCGACCAGCAAGGCTTCTTCCACCTGGTCAATCTGCCCACGCCGCGGCGGCAGATCGCCTATTCCTATTACGTGAAGACCGACGAGGCCGCCCGCCTGGCCAAAATAAGCCGCCGCACGCTCGACCGTTTCCTGGCGGAGAAGAAGGCCCTGGACGACTCCGAACTGGGAATCCTGGGCCAACTCGACGCGCACGAGGTGTCGCGCTTTGCCAGCCGCTATTTCCTGCTGATGGAAGACAGTGCAGTCGAGGAGGATTTCAACCAGGACGCGTCGGCCAGCCGCAACCCGCTGGGCAGCCAGAGTAGCCGCCTGGGGGCGATCTGCGCCCAACTGGCTCTCAACGGCACGCGCGAATCGGCCCCCGGGCTGGTGGAGGCCATCCGCCAGAAGAAGTTCATGTCGCCCACGCCTATGGGTCCCTACCGCCTGCCCTGGCTGGCGGCGCTGGCCATCGCCCGCCGCGATCCTTGGCCCGAGGTGGATGCCTTTCTGGCGGAAAACATCGAAAACCAGGAAACCGTGATCATCGACCATGCCGAGGCCCCGGCCATCGGTGCCACGGCGGCCGGCCTGTTGCTGAAGCGGCACGGGGAGCGGCCCGAGGCCTTCGGGCTGCAGATCACCAGCGATGCGCAGCTTGCTGAGTTGAAGCTGCCCGGCTTTCGTTACAGCGCCTCGGACGCGGTCGAGCGCGTCCGCCAGTGGTGGAAGCGGCAAGCGGCGGCCAAGGCGCGGGCGCCGGGGGCTTGACGGGCGACCGACGAATAACTTCCGGATTCGTGTGGCATGCCTTAAGCCTTCTAGGCTAGGCATGTCGGCGGCAAACATGCCTAGCCTGGAAGGCTTAAGGCATGCCACCCGTCGGAGAGACGGACGTTATTAATCGTCCGGACCTAGAGGCGATTACTCCCCGCGCTTCTTCATTTGCCGATGGACGGCGAAGTAGTAGAGGCCGCCCAGCACGAGCATTGCACCGCCCAGCCACATGGAAATGTGGTGCAACTCGCCCTTCATGAGTTGCTCGTCCTGACCCGCCTTGACGCCAACGTAGCAAAGCACTGCGCACCAGATAGCCGAACCGAGGAGCGTGAACAACGAAAACAATTTGTAGTCCATTCGCACGATGCCGGCCGGTATGCCGATGAGATGCCGCACGACAGGCAAGAGCCGCGAGATGAAAATGCCCATCGAACCGTAGTGCGCAGCCCATCGTTCCGCGCCCTCGATCTTGTCCGGCGTCACAAGGATCAATCTTCCGTAACGCAGAAAAAGCGGGCGTCCCGCCAGCCTTGCGGCCCAATACATGACGGTCGCGCCCAACCACGAGCCGAGGGTCCCGGCGATGACAATGCCTGTGAGGCTGAGAGGAATCTGGCCGGTATGCGCGAAGTGCGCAGCGGGCGGAATCACTACTTCGCTCGGCAACGGCAGGACGGAACTCTCCATGGCCATCAGCAGCGCGATGAGCGTGTAACCGCCAGTCTCCAACGTTCCCCTGTACCAGGTGATGATCGGTGCAAACACTTCGTTAAGCATGCTCCCCTTACTCCCGCGTGAGCTTGTGGAACCGCTCGCTCAGATCGCGGGTAATCGGCCCCGGCGTGCCGCAGCCGATGGGGCGGTTGTCGACTTTCACCACCGGAATCACTTCCGCCGCCGTGCCCGTAAGGAAGCACTCGTCGGCAACGTAGACGTCGTGCTTGGTCAAGGGGATCTCGCGGACGGCGATGCCCGCCGCGCAAGCGATCTCGATCACGGCGTCGCGGGTGATCCCTTCCAGCACGCCGGATTCCAGCGACGGTGTGAGCAGCGCGCCGCCGCGGACCAGGAAGATGTTGTCGCCCGTGCATTCGGCCAACTCGCCCTTGTGATTGAGCATCAGGGCCTCGACGCAGCCGGCCTTCTGCCCCTCGATCTTGGCGAGAATGTTGTTGAGATAATTGAGCGACTTGATCCGCGGACTGAGCGCCGCCGGATGGTTGCGGGCGACACTCACGGTGACGATCTCCAGCCCCTTGCGGTAAAGCTCTTCGGGATACAGGGCGATGTAGTCGGTGATGATGATCACTTGCGGGTTTTCGCAATGGTTGGGGTCCAGGCCCAGCGAGCCGGCGCCGCGGGTGACGACCACGCGGATGTAGCCGTCGCGAATGCCGTTGGCGGCCAGCGTATCCTCGATGGCCTTAGCCATTTCGGGCTTGGTCATGGGGATGGTCAGCAGGATGGCCTTGGCCGAATTCCAGAGTCGGTCGAGGTGGGCCTCCATGCGGAAGACCTTGCCGCCGTAGCTGCGGATGCCCTCGAACACGCCGTCGCCGTACAGCAAACCGTGATCGTAGACGCTGATCTTGGCGTCCTCTTTGGCGTAAAGCTCACCGTTGATATAGATTTTGAAAGGCATTTTGGAGTGCGACGATCTATCGCCGCTTTCAGTTGCCGCGTCGCGTTTGTTCGCGACGACGTTGATGGTGTATTAAGCCGGTGCCCTCATTTTCCCGCCAGCGCCGGCTTAGCCGGAAGTTCGACCAGTCGCTCGATACCCGCGTAATGGGTAAACGGTTCGCATCCGATGATAAACGTCTTCCGCTCGTCGTATAGTCGGTCCAGTTCTTTAGGTTTTTCCGGTTCTACTTCCACGAACAGCGATGCGAAGTCGTCGTGTCCGAGGTTGCCGACATACGACAGACGACGTTCCTTGTTGGGAACTGCTCGGACGGTGAACCACACATCGCGCGCACCAAGGCGCAGTATGAATGAATCTTCTCCTTGTCGAATGAGTTTATGTGAATCAATTTCCTTGCTGCCATCCTCCTTTACGGCGATCGTCTCGCAAGTGTATTCCCGGAAAAAGACGCCGTCTTCGTCCAGGGGGAGCACAAAATTGACGTAATGCGGAGCGGCGTCGCCAAGTTCAACTGGCGCACACCATCCGCTCTTCCGTTTCATTTCCGCTTTTACCAGACTGTGCAAAAAGGCCATTTCGGTGCTTTCCGACTAAATCACGACGCGCTGGGTCAATGGACCATTCAGCAAAGTTTGCGCATTCGTGGTCTGAAACTTCTGTTGCTCAATTCGAGGTTGGTATACCAATGGGCCGACAATCGCATCGTCTGCGGTCGTATACGTGTCCTGCGTGTTGTTGGCTCTCAGTCGGGCGTTCAGTTTCTGCGCCATGTTCAAGGTTAACCGCAATACGTTCAAAGCATGGCATTCTTGGTCGTCGATAGCTAGGCTCAGCACTGCGCTGCTGTTACCGTGACGCGTCTGTCCGCGACGAGCGGCATTGCTGCTGGAATCCTGCGTATAGAAGCCACATCCAAATTCGCCTCGACCTTGAGCTACGTCAATGCCGCCAACGGCAACGGCTCCGGCCATCGCGGTTGCGAACGCACGACTCGTGCCATGGTAGAGCACAGGCATAGCGTACTATCCTTGAAGTCCGAAGTTGGCGTTCATGCTAGGGCATCTCCTAAGCTTCTGCGCCGAGGCCGGACAAATCGCTTACCCCTTCGTTGTCGAAGATCACCGGTATGTTCCCCGGCGCGGCAAACAGCGCTATCCCATCCCGTACCGCTAAAGCGTCTGCGTAGTCCACGTCAAAGCGGTCTCCGTTGACCATCGCCACGGTGAAGGGTCGAAACGGAGTGCGGTGTTTGAACGCCCGAATCGTGGCGTTAAAGGTGTCTCGGTCCATTGGTTATCTTCCCTTGTCGCTCCCTTAGAATAGGTCCGCCGAAATTCATTTCTTTGGGAGTGATTCGGCAACCCGCCAAATCATTATATCCAGTCGCACAAATTTTGTCACCGCAGCGGAAAATCAAGCGACGCGACCATCCACCAGCCGGACCGTACGGTCGGCCGACGCGGCGATGGCCGGATCGTGCGTAACCATTACTATAGTCAGTCGCCGCTGCTCATTCAAGCCGCGGAGAATCTTGATGATCTCCCGCCCGCTCTCCTGGTCCAAATTACCCGTCGGCTCGTCGGCCAGCAGCAGGCTGGGGCGGGCAATCAGCGAACGGGCGATGGCTGCGCGTTGCATTTCGCCGCCGGAGAGCTCGCGGGGACGGTGTTTCAGCCGATGCTCCAGGCCCACCATGGCCAAGAGCTCGGTGGCAAGGCTTTGGAACTGCCGCCGCTGCCGCCAGTAGCTGCACACTCCGTGCATGATCATGAGCGGGGCCAAGACGTTCTCCAGCGTCGTCATCTCCGGCAGCAAGTGGTAGAACTGGAAGATCATGCCGAAGCAGCGGTTGCGCAGGGCGTCGCGCGCGGCGGAGGAGATGTTGTCGATCCGCCGGCCTTCGAACTGAATCTCACCCTGATCGGGAACGTCGAGCGTGCCCAGCAGGTGCAAGAGCGTCGTCTTGCCGCAGCCGCTCTGGCCAACGACGGCCAGGAACTCGCCTTGCCGCACGGCCAGGCTCACGCCACGGAGCACCGGCACCTCGACCGGCCCCTTGCGATAGTTCTTCTTGAGCTTCGTGGCCAGGAGTTGCGGCGATTCGCCGACCGAATGACGGGGCACGACGAAGGTAGCCGGTGCGACTACGCTGGAAAGTTGGGTTGCGACTTCACTCATAACGCAAGGCCTCCACAGGGTGCAAGCGGGCCGCACGAAACGCCGGCAACACGCTTGCCAGCATGGCGATGCACAGCGCTCCGGCGACGATCCACGCGGCCGTCTCCGGGAAGACGATCGTGGGGATGCGGTACAGGTAATAGATTTCCGGGTTGAACAACGGCCGGCCCATGAGCCAGCCCAGGCCGTCGGCGATCGGATTGATGTAATGCACGAAGGTCAGGCCCAGGACCAAGCCCACGCCCGAGCCGACTAGCCCCAGCGAGAGGCCATAGGTAAGGAAGATGCCCATCACGCCGCGGCCCGACGCGCCCAGCGACTTGAGGATGCCGATGTCGCGGGTCTTTTCCACAACGATCATGTAGAAAATCGCCAGGATGCCGAAGCCGGCCACGGCAATGATAAAGAACAGCAGGATATTGAGGATCGTGGTCTCCATCTGCACGGCGGCCAGCAGGGCGCCTTGCTTGTCGCGCCAGGTCTCGACGCGGTAGAATCCCGCCGGGAACGCGGCCTTCAGCTTGTCGCGGACCGCGTTGCCGTCGGCCCCCGGACGGAGCTTGATCTCGATGGCGTTCACGTAGCCCACGCCCGTGGACGGGTCGATCATGCCGCGGAGCCGCTGCAGCTCCTTGATGGGCATGAAGACGAACATGCTGTCGTACTCCAGCATCTTGCTCTCGTAGAAGTCGACGATCGTGAACTTGTCGCTCACGGCCTTGGGCGGAGCGCCGGCGGTGGGAAAGGTGAGTTGCACGTCCTCGCCGGGCAACACGCGGAAGTGTTCCTCGCCGTCGGCCTTGCTGAACTTGGACATGGCAATGCCGATCACCACGCCCGTGTTCTGCTCCTTCGCCGGGTCGAATTGCTTGACCTGTTCCACCGGCTGGCGCCGGAATGGGTCGGTCGGCGGGCGCTGGGCGAACGGTTCGGGCGGCGGGACGGTGGTGCTCATTCCCGGAGGCGCGGCGGTAGCTTCTTTCAGGGCCTTCACCTGCAACGCCAACTCCTGGGCCATGCGGCGGCGATTTTCCCAGCCGGCGCGGCGCATCTCCTCGCGCTCCCGCGTCGGCCCCTCGGCCAGATGATCGTAGATGTCGTAGCCGTCCTTCAAGTCGAAAGTCATCTCCTGGCGATTGGCCGGGTGCTGCAGGTACTTGGCAAAATCGCTTACGCGGCCCTGTGTCTTCTCGTCGATGCCGATCACCTGCACTTGGTTGGTCACCCACGTGCCGCGCCACTGGTAGCTGAGCATGGCGGGCACCACGCAGATGGGCGTCATGCCGTCGATCTCGTCGCCGGCGATCTTCTTGATCTGCTCCATGTGCGAATCGGGATCGCGCATGCCCTCCAGCGTGCCGCTTTCGAAGACCACGTCGCAGATGATGCCGCGGATGCGGCCCTGCATCTCGTTGCTGAAGCCGGCCATGACGCTGTTGACGATGATCATCGTGGCCACGCCCAGCATGACGCTGATGATCGACGCGAAGGCGATGTAGCGCGTGCAGAGGTAACGCCAGCAAAGGACAAGCTTATACATGGGATGATGGATTACGGATGAAGGATAAGGGATTAAGGAAATCCGAAATACGAAGCTCGAAATCCGAAACAAATTGGAAATTCAAAAGGCAGAAAATTCAAAACAGCCGTTTCGGTCATTCGAATTTTGTCTCTTGTATTTGTTTCGTATTTCGACATTCGGATTTCGGATTTCTACGTCGTTTCCGGTCTCAGCAACGGGAAAAGGATCACATCTCGGATGGTCTGCGTGTTCGTCAAGAGCATGACGAGTCGGTCGATGCCGATGCCCAGGCCGCCGGCGGGCGGCATGCCGTGCCGCATGGCGCGGATGAAGTCGCGGTCCATGCGGGCCATCGATTCCTCTTCAGGCATCCCCGCAAGCTGCTGCGTGAAAAGCTGCTCCTGCAGGTCGGGGTCGTTCAGTTCCGTATAGGCGTTGGCCAATTCCATGCCGTGGATGAAAAGCTCGAACCGCTCGGCAATCGCCGGGTTCGAGGCCTTCCGCTTGGTCAACGGACAGATGCTGGCCGGATAATCGATCACGAAAATCGGCCCGCTCAGCGCGTCTTCCACCTTGGCCTCGAAGACCTGGCTCTTGATGACGTCGGGATGCCGGTTGGCGGTCTCGAAACCGATCCGCTTGGCCAACGCTGCAATGCCTGCGGCGTCGTCGCCCGCCACGCCCGTGTGTTCGAGGAACAGTTCGTCGTAGGTCTTGCGGGCAAATGGCGGCGTGAAGTCGATTTCCTTGTCGCCCCATTGCAACTTCAAGGGCTGGCCCGTGGCCGCGATGGCCGCGACGATGAGCTTCTCGGTCAGGTCCATCATGGCGCGGTAGTCGCCGTAGGCCTGATAGAGCTCCAACATGGTGAATTCCGGGTTGTGCCGGGCGTCGATCCCTTCGTTGCGATAGACGCGACCCAGTTCATACACGCGCTCGACGCCGCCGACCATCAGCCGCTTCAAGTGCAATTCCAAAGCGATGCGGAGAAAAAGATCGATGTCCAGGGCATTGTGGTGCGTGACAAAAGGCCGGGCGGCCGCGCCGCCGGCGATGGCGTGCAGCGTGGGTCCTTCGACCTCGACAAACCCCTCGCCCGCCAGCGTGTTGCGGATCGACTGCACGATCTTGGTCCGCCGCAGGAAACGCTCCCACTGGCCCTCCGTGTGGATCAGGTCGAGATAGCGCATCCGCTGCCGCAGCTCGGGGTCGGTCAGGCCCTTGTGTTTTTCCGGCGGCGTTTCGATACACTTAGTGAGGAAGTGGACGTCGGAAGCGAAGATGGTCAGTTCGCCCACCTTGGTGCGGCTCAGTTCGCCGTCGATGCCGATTAGGTCGCCCAGGTCGAACTGCTGGGTCAGGTCCCAGGCTCTTTCGCCCACCTGCTTCATGCCGATCGCCACCTGGATCCGCCCGGTCCAGTCGTGCAGATCGAGGAAGACCAGTTTGCCCGCCCGCCGCAAGAGCACGATCCGCCCCGCCGCGCGGACCGTCGGCCCGTGCAGATGGGGTGGCTTGTCAGGCTCGGTGGCTGGCTCGGCAATAACCTCGTCTTCGCGGTCGCGAATTTTGCCGATGGCAATATGATTGTCGAAGCGATGCCCCCACGGGTCAATGCCCATTTCTTGTATTTTGTGTAGCTTTACGCGACGGGCGGCCTCAAGTCGGTCGTCGCCGTGTGCAGATTCGGTTGATTCGGAGTCGGTCATGGTTCTAAGTAGGTCTGGAGCGTGTAAAAACGAGTCATTCTATCTGTCTTAACACGCGATCGACAGGGCATGGGGTGGGGGGATTGTAGTGGAACGGCCGCTTGGGTCAATGTCAAAGTAGACACGGAAGCACTCTCATTTCGCTTGCCTCCGACAGAAAAATGCGGGAACCGAAAAATGGGAAAGGCAAGAGGGCAGGATAGGTAAGCGGCGCAGGTTCTTGTCGCGTTGCAAATAAACGGCTATTCCGGGTTTGGGTGCGATTCGTTTAACCGGGACGGGGCACCTATACCCGGAAGAGCCAACTAAACAACCAACCGGGCCGAAGTGGCGGGTCACACCAAAAGGCTGCGAAACCAATCTTCGCAACATTTCAGCCGAATGTAGCAGCGACCCCACCGAGCTAGGTACCCTTTGGGTGTCGGTCGGTGAAGAGGTTGAACAGCTAAACGGAATCCCCATGCCCAACCTTCGTCCGCCGCCTCGCAGCCTGGGCCGCCTATGGCGGCCCAGGCTGCGAGGCGGTGGACGACAAGTGGGTGGCAAGGCAGTCTCTTAGCCATCCAACCTAGTTCACCGACCGAGACAAGCAACGCGATAGAATCAAGAATCGCCGTTCCCGCGCGGGGCTGTCGTCTCGATCTGCTCCATGCGCACGATGTGAATCAAGTCGATGCCGATGGTGCGTTCGTACAGGGTCTCTTCCGGCCGACTGGCCAATCCAAGCACCAAGGAACGACGCCCCAAGAGGAGCAGTTCCGGGTGCATCACGTCGTACTCGGCACCATCGGAAAGGTGGATACGAAACGGCCGGAACGGCCTTGTCTGCAGTTTCTTCCGCAGGTCTTCGGGTGGCACAGAGGATCTCCCACTCAAATATTATTAGTGCGCGTTCAATCCCTACGTAGCACGGAATTTATTCCGTCCTCACGGATGTCTCTCACGCAGATATTATTATAGTGCGCGCTCCAACCAATTGAAAGGAAAGTTCTTATCCGCTGCACGGTGGCTGGAAGAGGGAGTCGCTGACCCGCAGCTTCTGCTCGAATTCCTCCCGCCCAGCGACAAAATCGATCCTCACGCGGATCGCCCAGAGCGGCCGGTCGCCCAGCCGGCCAGTACCGATCTTGACCATATCTTTCTGCGTGCAGACCAGGGCCTCCGCCTTGGCCTGCCGGGCAGCCGCCGCCAGGGCATCGAGATCGCCCGGAGCGTAGGCATGATGATCGGAAAACTCCCGGAACTCGACTACCTCGTAACCGCAAACCTCCAGTGTATGCCGGAAACCGGCCGGGTTGCCCAATCCGCAAAACGCCAGCACCCGCTTGCCGCGAAGCGTTTCCAGTGGTGCAGACTCGCCGCCTGCTTTCTGTGTCCCCTCTTCTGCCGTCACCAATTCCAACGGCTTGTGTACGATCTCAACCCACACCGCCAGCGGCGACAGCGCGGTTACTCGATCGCGAATCGCTTTCCGCTGTTGCGGTGTCGAGAGGTCAGCCCGCGACAGGGCGACCACGTCGGCGCGTACCAAGCCCTCCACAGGTTCGCGCAGCGTGCCGCGGGGAAAAACGTGTTCGAACCCGAACGGTTCCAACGCATCGAGGAGCACGATATCCAGGTTGCGGGCGATGCGGCGGTGTTGGAAGGCATCGTCCAACACGAGTGCCTGGCAGGCAAACTCGCGGACCGCCCGGCGGGCCGCGGCCACGCGGTCGGGATCCTGCACGTGCGGCGTGTCCGGCAGTTTCCAGGCCAACTCCCGGGCTTCGTCGTTGGCACCTTGGCGCGATCCGTATCCGCGGCTGACGATTCCGGCCTTCTTGCCCTGTGCCTGCAGATAGCGGACGATCCATTCGACCATGGGCGTTTTGCCCGTGCCCCCCAACGTGAGATTGCCGACGCTGATCACGGGTACGTCGGCGCGGTGTATGGCCCTTGCGCCGCAATCAAATTGCCGGTTCCGCCGGCGAACAGCCCAGGCATACGGCACTTCGGCGGCCGCCAGAATTCCCCTCAGCGCCGCCGCCGCGACCCCGCGGCGCCGCCCGCTCACCAGATCACGGAACCCGGAGGGAGAAAAGAGAGCGGCAGAGTTGGCTTCACGAGGCTCGTTCATCCATGATCACGAAACGGTTATCATAATCGTCGTCAGCACGGCAATATAACCGGAGCAAACGCGTCTCGCAATGCCTTAATCCAGTCCATGACTATGGGCGATCACGCAACCCATAAGAGGAGAATGACAGAAAGACGTTTGACAGAACCGCTCACCGCGCCCGCGGATGCGCCTTCTCGTAGACCTCGCGGAGGGTCGCGGTGTTGACGTGCGTGTAAATCTGTGTGGTGACGAGGCTCTTGTGGCCCAAGAGCTCCTGCACGCTGCGGATGTCGGCCCCGCGGTCCAAAAGGTGCGTGGCAAAACTGTGCCGCAAGGAGTGCGGTGTGGTGCGGGCGTCCAGGGACGTGAGTTGCAGATACTTCTCCAGCATCCGCGCGACACTCCGCGTGGTCAACCGGCGGCCGACCTTGTTGAGAAACACGGGCGCGAGCCCGCCCGCCGGCTCGCGGGGATGGAGGCGGGCCTTGGCCAGCCACTTTTGCAGGGCCGCAGCGGCATAGGAACCGATCGGCGCCAGCCGCTCCTTGCGGCCTTTGCCGCGAATCCGCAAGATGCCGTCCTCGAAATCGATGTCGCCGCGATTCAGACCCACGGTTTCGCTCACGCGCAACCCGGCCGAATACATCGTTTCCAGGATCGCACGGTCGCGAAGCCCTGCCGTGGTGTTGGCCGGCGGGGCCGTGAGCAGCCGGCCGATGTCCTCGGCGGAAAGAAAGTGCGGCAGTGAACGGCCCTTGCGCGGATTGCGCAGCGGTTTGGCTGGGTTGGTCTTCGTCCAGCCTTCACGCTGCCCGAACTTGAAGAAGCTCCGCAACGAGGCCAGCCGGCGGGCTATCGAGGTCTTGGCATAGCCGGCCTCATGCAGGGCCGCCACGTAGCCGCGAAGTTCCAGGACCGTAATCTCCTCCGGGCCGGGACAGGCGCCGCCCCGGCCTTCTGTCAGGTACTCGGCCAGCGCCGTAAGATCTTCGCGATAGCTCTTGACCGTATAGGCGGACGCGTTCCGCTCCACGGTCAGATATTGCAGGAAACGAGCAGTCGCGGTACGCATGGTAGCCGGCACACGCCGTGTGCCGATAATGTAGGCTAGAACAAGCCTGCGCAGTTCCGGCACGTACTGATTGCCGCCATGTAGCGTTGTCATGCCGGAACTGCGCAAGCTTGTTCCGGCCTACGGGGATATGCTCTTAGCCCTCTTCCGAATCGGTAGGCAAGGGCATGCTGAAACGCTGGTTCGGCCGGCAGCGCTGGCTTTCCTGGCGGATCTTCTGGCTGAGCACGGCCGCGTCGTACCAGGTGAAACTCAATTCCGGGTTGGAAGCGTAGCGGCCCAAGGTCCGCAGCGTCTCCGCCCGATTGGCGTCGTCGTACAGGAAAACGTAACGCTCATCGCCCTTGACCAGGGCCAACACATTGATGTCTTGACTCATTGACGTTCCACTCCTCCCCTGAGTAACCGTCGTTACCAACGGTACAGCTTTCCATGCCCAGCCGCGTTAAGTACTGGTTCCAGTTCTCTTATCGGATAGGGGACCATCGCCACACCACTCGCGTTTCTCCAGCCCCTCCACGCGCACTGAGCATCTCCCAGATGTGCATGTGGCAACAGAAGCGGATGAAGTCGTCGCTGCGCCGCAAGTAGTTTTGCCAACCTCCCATACGTGCATCGTCGCGGGAGTTGTAATAGTCTTCCAACGCGGTCGTGAATTCGGAATCATTCCCGCGGTAACTCTTCATGTGTTGCATCACCGGCTCGTCGCTGGGGATGCCGGGTCCGGGGTGCGCAACGGGCGGCCGGGGAATGAACCCGTGCGGGTCGGGCCAAGTGGGCGGGCGGCCCGAATTATTTTCGCCAGGCGTTAAAGTCGCCGGCACGGTTGGTGCAGTGCTCGCCGGCAATTTTGCCGGGGCGGTAGAGTCTGCCTCCTCATGCGAGACCGCGCGTACGTCCTGCTTGCTGCCCGCCGCCGCGCCTTTGAGAGGTTGCCCAGGGGCCGCAAACGGCGAGTCTGGCGCAGCGCCGCCGGGTTTATCCGACGTCGGGGGCGTAATGATCGGTTTCTGGTAAGGCGGGGTTTGCGTCTTGAGTTGCTCTTTCGCCAGTTCCATCTCGGCTTGAAAGAGCAGTGGGCCGGGAATGTCTTTTTCGCCCGCGGTCCCCCATGGCAAGCCATAGCCGGCCGGAATGGGATGGAAGTTCGGGTTGGCCGCGAACCAGGATACCTGGAGGGTCATCCGCGGCGGATAATAGGGCGTATACTCGGTAACCGCTCCAATGACGACCGCATCGACCTCGAGAACTTGCGCTAGCCGCCGGGCGTCTTCTTCCCGATTCAACTGCAGCCCCAAGGCCCTCACGGTCGCATCCACCCGGGAAACGGGGATTACGGTATAGCCGGGCACCTCGGCCAGTTCGGCCACATAGGCGTCGGCAACCACGCGTCCATCAAGCGTCGGCTCCATGCTGAGATTAAAAAAAGGGGCCACGGCTATCTTGGAAATCTGGGGAAACGGGTTGTGCAAAGTCGGTTGATGCACGATCTCCGGCAGCATCGCGCAGCCGGAAGAGAGCAAAGATCCGATCAATGTCAACCAACGTAACATGTTTAATTCAATGCACTTACGACACAGCCTAAGGGCACGTGTTCCGCCGGCCCGGCGGCCAAGACATTGGCCACCACACCCAGTACTGACGACCAGCAGGCGTTAACGCCAGTTTTATCGGCAAAGTCCGCGCCTTTTCTCCAACTTGAATCTGGCGAGGAATAGGGGCACATCCGTAGGCCCACCTGGTGGGCCTGCGCTCGCAAGCTCGCTGGTCCCACCCTACAACTTGGGCACGTTGGTAGGCCCCCGGGATACGCTCCGCGGCGCAATCGCGTAAAATAGGAGATTGAAATCGAATTCTGTCCCGGAAAGATCACGCTCGATGGCGCAAGCCCCCCGCAATCCCACCCGTCCCATCCGCATTGGCGCCCTCACGATCGGCGCCGGGAATCCCATCGCCATTCAAAGTATGTGCGCCACGAAGACGGCCGACGTCGACGCGACGGCCGCCCAGATCGAGCACCTAGTGCAGGCCGGGGCCGATATCATTCGCGTGGCGGTCGATACCAAGGCCGACGCCCTGGCCCTGGCCGAGATCCGCCAGCGGACCAAGGCCAATCTCTCCTGCGATCTGCAGGAGAACTATCGCCTGGCGGCCGATATCGCGCCGGTGGTCGACAAGATCCGCTACAACCCGGGCCACTTGTACCATCACGAGCGGACCAAGCCTTGGCAGGACAAGGTGAGGTTCCTCGCCGACGTGGCCGGCGAGAACGACTGCGCGATCCGCGTGGGAGTGAACTGTGGTTCGATCGATCCGGCCCAGCGAGAGAAGTATCCCAAGGAGGATCGGATTACGCCCATGATCGACAGCGCCCTGGAGCATTGTGAACTGCTGGATAGCTTGGGCTTCACGCGCTACGTGGTTTCGCTGAAGAATTCCGATCCGGCGGCGGTGGTCGAGGCCAACCGGGCCTTCGCCGCCCGGCGGCCCGACGTGCCGCTGCATCTCGGCGTGACCGAGGCCGGCATGCCGCCCGAGGGCGTGCTGAAGACCCAGCGGGCCTTCGAGCAACTCATTGCCGCCGGCATCGGCGACACGATTCGCGTCTCGCTCACCGTGCCGGCCTTCGAGAAGGAGCAGGAGATCCTGGCCGGGCGCAAGATTCTCAACGACATTGCCGCCGGTCGGTTCGTGGGCCGGGAGGAAGGCCCGCAGAGGCTGAACATCATCTCCTGCCCCAGTTGTTCGCGGGTTGAGAATTCGGCCTTTGTCGATCTGGCTGTGAAGGTCCGCGAGGCGACGCTTTATGCGGCCGAGCACGCGATTTCCATTGCCGTGATGGGCTGCCGCGTGAACGGCCCGGGTGAGACCGACATGACCGATCTGGGGCTATGGTGCGGCCCGAAGTATGTCAATCTGAAACGCGGCGAGGCGACGCTCGGATCGTTCACCTATGACGAGATCCTGCCGCGGCTGAAGGAAGAACTCGACGCGATTATCGCCGCGAAGAATAATTGACAGGAAAATGTACGACAGAAAAATAGCGGTGACAAACGGGAAGTGGCGCAGCGGGGCAGACCATATTTCTGCCATCTTCTGGTGTAATTGCTCGGACAAGTCGGCAATACTGTTTTAGGGAAATGCGAGATCAAGTGGACAAGAGGAGTGCGTGTCATGCAAACCGTCACTATGGAATTGCCCGACGAGATTTTCTCGGCGCTGCGGCGGTCGCCAGATGATTTCGCGAGGGAGATGCGACTCGCGGCCGCCATGCTCTGGTACAGCCGCGGAATGATCTCCCAGGAGAAAGGGGCGCAAATCGCGGGGATCAACCGCGCGAAGTTTCTTGAGGCCCTCGCCGCGAACAAGATCGACGTTTTCGTGGTCGACTTCCAGGACCTCCAGCGGGAGTTAGACCGTGGCTGATCCGGCGGTTGTCAACGCATCGCCCTTGATTCTGCTCACGGCTGCTGGGCTGACCGAACTGCTCCACCTTGCCGGGAACCCTGTGCTTGTTCCGCGCGCCGTAATTGAAGAGATTGAGGCATATGGTCCATCGGATGCGACGGCGACCGCAGTGAGGCAAGCGAATTGGCTGACGATTGTTGAGCCACAACTGGTGCCTCCTATCATCGAACGTTGGGATCTGGGATCGGGAGAATCGTCCGTCTTGACCTGGGCGCATGCGCATTCCGGGACTGTCGCAGTCTTGGACGACCTTGCAGCAAGACGTTGCGCGGATTCGCTGGGGATTCCCATTCGCGGCACGCTGGGCTTGGTCCTGATCGCCAAACAACGAGGGGCGATTGCCGAGGCTAAACCGATCGTTGAGCGATTGCGACAAGCGGGGATGTATCTCTCCGACGCGGTGATGAACCGCGCCTTGAGCATGGTAGGGGAATAGACGGACGGCAGCGGAGCAGAAGTGGCCTTGCAAGGGATCGTGATCGATCATGAATTCGGGTCGAGTCAGCAATACGAATGCGCCTTCCCGCGCCCAGCGATTTCAATTCTCGATCCGGGGAATGCTGGTACTGACTACGGCAACGGCGATTGTTCTGTCGTTGCGGCACTATGTTCCTGAATTCGTCGATATTCTTTTTCTCGATTTCATTCTTTATGTTCTTCTCGTATTGGCGATAATCGGTGCTCTTCGAGCCTTCGGCCGGTTGAGACGCCTTGTATCGAGGTTGTTGCTGTCCTTGACGAATAAACTGGGTTTGGAGCGGTTCTGGCTCTTTCGAGTCTTGAGACGCATTGACGGGTCGGTGCAGCGCCTCGGTCTACGTCGGGGACTCGCGGCAAACCATCGCGGCAATGACTATTATCGGGAGAAGGACTATGACCGGGCGATCGTCGAATTCAGCAAGGCTATCGAGTTGGAAGGGCGACGGGCGGCGATGCCCTACTGCAATCGCGGCCTGGCGTGGTACGGGAAAGGCGAATACGACCGTGCCCTGGCTGATTTCGAGTCGTCGCTGCGGCTGAATCCCCGCCTGCCGTTGGCCTACAGCATGCGGGCGCTGGTCTTCATTACGAAACGCGAATTCGACCGGGCTATCGACGACTGCGACGCTTCGCTCCGCCTCGACGCCCAACAGACGACCGCTTATTTATACCGTGGAATCGCAATGTTGAGAAAAGAGCTGCCGGACCAGGCATTACGCGATCTGGATTTCGTTATTGCGCGCGATCCGACATGGGCCGAAGCCTATCGCTGTCGCGCCCTGGCATGGCAGAACAAAGGCCACCTTGACTTGGCACTGTCGGATCTCGATGACGCCCTGAAGCGAGACCCGAAGTGTGTTCAATCGTTGTACTTTCGCGGCTGGATCAATACGGTGAAAGGGGGTTTCCAAAGCGCTATCGAGGACTTGGGGCGGGCCATCCAACTTCAGCCCCAGTCCTGGTGGCTACATACCCAGCGCGGAGCGGCTTGGGACGGAGTGAAGGAGTATCGCCGGGCGATCGCCGATTATGATGAAGCCATTCGCCTTGCTCCTGATGAAGCGGGTGTCTACTGCAACCGCGGACTGTCTTACCTCAGGATGGACGACCTCGACCGCGCATTGGCCGACTTTGCCGCAGCGATTTGCCTCAACCCGAAGTTCCATTTGACCTACAACAACCGCGGATATGCCTATCTGCTGCGGGGCCAATACGAGCAGGCCCTGGCTGATTTTCAGAGGGCCATCGAGTTGGACCTGAAGCACCCCAATGCCTACAAGAACCTGGCCTGGCTCATGGCGACTTGTCCGGAAGCCAAGTATCGCGACGGCGAAACCGCCGTGAGTCACGCCCGGCAGGCGTTGGACCTGGGAGGTCAGAAGAACGCCGCCTGGTTGGATGTGCTTGCCGCTGCCTATGCGGAAGCCGGACGGTTCCAGGAAGCAATCGAGTGGCAGAAGAAGGCCATCGACGGCGCGGCAAGCCCCGAAGACGCGGCCGAATACGAGAAACGCATGAAACTCTACCAGGGAGAACACCCGTTTCGGCAAACGCCGTCAACCCCTGGCCGGCTCAAATCTTAGCCCGGTTCGGCCCTAAGAACCGCCGAATCAATAACTGTCGGGATTAGGGTGGCATGCTTTCACCGGGCACCATGTACTCATGGTCGGGGTAAGCATGTTGTTGCCTGGGACATGCTTACCCGCTGGCGCGTGAAAGCATGCCACCCACCGCAGAAACATGCCACACGGTCGCGACAGTTATCGATTTGCCGTTCCTAGGGCGTCATCCAGCCGAGACGACAGACGCAGAGCGCACCTCGGGTGCCGAGCACCTGTATGCCATATTAAAGCCTGGCGCCATAACGGCACATCGCGTTTCACTTGCCCTTCGGCCGTTCCGTTGGTTCCAGTAGTTGGCCCGCTCGATTCCAGGCTGGCCACCCCTTGTCGGATTGCTCTCGGAGTTTCTTCGCCTGCTCGGGCGTGAGCACGCCGAGGGTCCTGTCCTGGCTCTCACGTTGCAGTTGGGTCATTTTGATCTGCGTCTCTTCGCGAATCTTCTGCAACTGCTGCTTCTGCTCGTCCGTCAGTCCGATCTGCTGAAGAACCTGCGGCATGTAGAGCATCGAAGCGGCCCGCTGCCGGAATTCCATGTCTTTGATCTGCTCGATCTGTTTCGGCGTCAGAACCTGCTCGATCTGCTTCTTGCTTTCTTCGGCGCGCTGGGCGTAGCGATCGGCGACTTCTTTCTGGACCTTCCGCTGTTCTTCGGGCGTCAGGTCGCGGAACTTCGCCCAGTCGGTCGCTGGCTCGTTCTTCATCTGCTCGGCGGCCTTCCTGGCAATCTCCAGGAGTTTCTCCTTCTGTTCGGGCGTCAGTCCAATTTCTTTCTGGACGTTTTCCATTTGCAGCATCCAGTAGCCGGGAACCGCGTAATAATAACCACCTGCCGGTCGTGCAGCCATTGGCGCCGCCGGTCGTGGATTGGGTTCTTCACCCGCTGCCCCGGCGCCGAGAACCGCAACGGCAGTTAGGACTAGACCTGCGAAACCAAGTACACGAGTCATTGCCATGCTCCTTTCGAGAAAACACTTGATACCGGCCGCGAAGTGCATCGCTTCGCGAATCGCCATGTAACCAATTTAACACCGAACCTGCTGTCAAGCCACCGCCACCGTTGTCTCGCCTTTTTCTAGACCAGTCACGTCTTCCGCCGTCTCGTTCTTGACACTGACCTGAGTTCAAGCGATGATTTGGGAACGATTATAACGATTCAATTTCCTCTCGGCCGCAGAATACTCTAAGCCGGTGAAGTTCGAGCCTTGGGTTCGAACCCGCCTCTCTGGGGATACCCCGGGGGATCGTGAATGGCTACGATTTCGTCGCGTGAGGCCCGATGCGCTGCGCGCATAGCCCCTCACGCTGGACCAGACTCGTTAGAGTATTCTGCGGCTTCTTTATCATGCCTGCAAATGCCCTGGTCGCCCGAGCGCTCGCCGCGGCTTTTCTGGCCGGCCCGCTGAAGGTCGATCAGTGCGTCGGCCGCGGCGCCCAGTTGTTGGGGCGGAGCTGGCGCTGGCTTCGACCGCTTGCCCAACGGGTGTGCGAATCCTTCCGAGAGCGGGCGCGCCCGCGGCAGATCGAGCTTGCCGGGTTCCTGCGCCACGACCAAGGCTTTCGGCAAGCCAGCGAAAGATACGAGTTGAAACTCGTCGACCAAATCACCACGCGGCCCGCGATGAGCCCCGTTGCGGCCGCCGGATCGTGGGACGTGCCGGCGATCCGCACTCCCGCCGAACTGGGCGATTGGCTGGAAATCACGCTCGGGGAGCTGGACTGGTTCGCCGACCTGTGGGCCCTCGAATACAAACGCAGCCGAGGCCGCCTGCGACACTACCATTACCGCATCCTGGCCAAGCGCTTCGGCCAGGTCCGGCTGATCGAGGCTCCGAAAGCGCGGCTGAAGGCGATTCAACGCCGCATCTTGACCGGTATTCTGGACCGCATCACGCCGCATGCGTCTGTCCACGGCTTTCGACGAGGGCGATCCGTGAAGACGTTTGCAGCGGTCCATACGGGCAAGCACATCGTCTTGCGGCTCGACTTGCGGGACTTCTTTCCTTCGATCAGGGCCGCGCGGATTCAGGCCCTCTTTCGTACCGCCGGCTACCCCGATCGCGTCGCTGATCTGCTGGCCGGTCTTTGCACGAACGCCGCGCCGCAGGACGTGTGGGAATTCATTGCCGACGCACGGCCTGAGCAACTTCGCCAGGCCCGCCGGCTGTATGCCCAGCCTCATCTTCCGCAGGGAGCGCCCACCTCGCCCGCGCTGGCGAATCTCGCGGCCTACCGCCTGGACTGCCGGCTCGCGGCCCTGGCGGCATCCGCGGGAGCGAGCTACACGCGCTATGCCGACGACCTGGCGTTCTCTGGCGGCCGCGACTTCGCGCGCGTAGCGGGGCGATTTCATCTGCACGTCGCGGCGATCGTAATGCAAGAAGGCTTCGCCGTGCATCACCGCAAGACCCGGATTATGCGGCAGGGAGTTCGCCAACGACTCGCGGGCATCGTGGTGAATCGGCACACAAACGTCGTCCGGGCCGACTACGATCGCCTCAAGGCCACGCTCACGAACTGCATTCGACACGGCGCGGAAAGTCAGAATCGAACGAATTGCGCGGACTTCCGCGCCCATCTGCTGGGGCGGATCTCTTTTGTCGATATGCTGAATCCGCATCGCGGCGCCCGACTGCGGGCACTGTTCGAGCGGATCGTGTGGTAAGTCTCGGGGTGGCTATGCGCGCAGCGCACCAGGGGTCAGAAGGAAGCCCGTCTCCGCCGAGTTTAGCGTGGCAAGGGGTCCCGATGCTGCCAGCCGGTCTCGATGTCCCACTCCAGGATGGGCGTGGACCGCTTGGGGACTTCCAGCGAAGTCGGAATGTTCTGCGACTGCCCGGCATGCGCGAGTTGGTTGACGAAGGCCGGCGAGGCGCGATCCAGCGTGATCACTTCCTCCTTCGCCTGCGGATTGTTGCGGTCGCGAATGATGCAGACCACCTCGGAGCCTTCGATCGCGCGACGGTGGAGCTTGTCGATAACCGCCCGCTCACCGTCGGTCATCGCGCCCGCTGTGGCAGCCGCTGGACCGGCGAAGGCCACGGTTGCGCCGGCAGGCACCTCGGAGTTGGGTATTCGTACGCGCGGCTCAACCGCGCGGCCGGTTGCGAACGGATCGGCCGCAACCAGGGTCGCTGGCCCGCGGGCCGCGGCAGGCACCATTGCCGGCGCGGCGATCGGCTGCCGGTAGAGCGAACCGAGTTGCTTCTGATCCATCACGGCATGGATCGAGCCCAGGGCCGCGAACAGGCCCTCGTGGTCCTCCGGTTCCTTCGCGTTGCAAACGCCGATCACCATGCCCTCGGCCGAGAACAGACCTCCGCCGCTGCGGCCGACAACCGGCTCGCCGGCCACTTGCAGGTTCCAGGGCGCGTGGGCCTGGCCGCTGGCAGCGGCGGCGCCGCCGCGCTGCTCCACGGGGTCGAGGAAACGATCGAGCGAGTTGACCTGGCTGTGTTGTACCGTGGGATTGTCGCCGTTGTTGCAGCCGACACTCGCCACGGCATCGCCGCGACGAATGGAATAGCCCGGCGGGGCGACACGGGCGACCATTACCGGTCCGGGCGGCTGGAAGGCGATCAGGGCCACATCGCGTTCCAAGTCGAAAGCCACCAGGCGGCCCGACACGCGACTGGCCGGCGAGGGGCCAAAGACGTCGACATCGATCTTGCCCGTGCCCTGCGAATCGCGGAAGAGGTGTCCGCAGGTGAGCACGAGGGCCTCGCCGCCGGCGCGGGCGTCGATGATCGTGCCGCTGCCGCAGGAGTGGCCCAGCGGATCTTCTACGCGAAGCCGTACGCTGGCGGCAAGCATGGCCGCGTCGCTGACCGGCTGCCCTTGCGGCGGCGAGGCATAGGCGGCGGGTGTGACGGCTACGCGGGGGCCGCTGCTGGCCGGGATGCCACGTGCTGTCGGCGCAGGCGTTGCCAGCATCGCATTCGGATTGGCAACAGGCGCGGCCACACGTCCCATGCTGCAAAGTTGTTCCAGGTGCCCGAGGCTTGTCGGACCTACCACGCGGTCTACCTCGCGGCCGTCGACGATCATCACGAAGCAAGGAATGCTTGTAACGTTAAACCGCTGGGCAAGGTCGCGATACTGGTCGACGTTCATCCGCCGCACCGGGTATCCGGCGGCGGAAAGCCGCTCGACGGTGGGCATCATGGAACGGCAGGGGCCGCACCAATCGGCATAGAAGTCCAGGAGCACGGTTTCACCGGAGCCGCCGCCCGTGAGGGCCATGGCGACCAGCGCAGCATGAAGGGAGAGCATAGGATCCTTCCTTATGGGCCGCCGCAAGGAGTTCCCCGGTCCGATCATCCTGATCTTGGGAACGAGACGAGTACGCGTCGCGGCAGGCCACGAATTCCTTTTCGTTTATTAGAAGCTGTTTCAAAATCTGGCAGGCAGGCGAGACGCCTGCACCACAGCCCGGTTTTGAAACAGCTTCCTAACTTCTTAAGGTGCAGAGGCGGGGTTGGATTTGCATTGTTGCCGCCGGCGTCAAACCAGACAAGAGCAGTTTTTCTGAAATTCGCCCATCGCTTCGAGAACCGCCTGCCGCAATTCCGGCTGCTGCGGGAAGATGGGGGGCACCGGCACGACGTCGGGCGCAGGGGTCGCGGCGGCCACCGCGGCCTTGCGATCGGTGGCCGCGCCCTTCTTCATGAAGAGGTTGTAGACCGACCACTGCAGCCGGCTGCGCTGGCTCCAATAGGGGAAGCGCCGCGCCAGCGAGGCGGGGGCGTAGAACGTGTCGTAGGCCCCGATATGGCCCAGGCGAAGCTCGTCGCCCGACATCTGTGCCGGCCGATAGACCACGTTGGCCTGGTCGTACTTGTCCCAGTCGTAGCAGACGATCCGCCCAGCCTTCTTCATCTCGTACCAGGTCAGCGTGCCCGGATAGGGCGTGAGCACGGAATAGGCGCAGGCGTCGTAATCGGCCTCGATGTTGAAGCGGGCGGTCTGCTGGAAGACCGCGGGGCCGTCGCCGTCGAAGCCGAACATGAACAGGCCGAAGACCATGATCCCGTAGGAGTGGACCTTCTCGACCAGGGCGGCGTAGGTCTCGGGCCGATTCACCTCCTTGTGTACGCTCTTGAGCGTGTCCGGGGAGATCGACTCGAAGCCGATACTCAGCAGGGTGCAGCCGCTGGCCGCGGCCAGTTCCAGCATGCGGTCGTCCTGGGCGAGCCGCGAGGTCACGCCCGCCTGCCAATGGATGCCGCGGCCCCGCAAAGCCCGCATGACCTGCTTGGCGTGTTCCGGGGTGCCGAAGAAGTCGGCGTCGTTGATCGAGATCGTGCGGGCGCCGCAGGTTTCCACTTCGCGGATCACTTCGTCCAGGGGTCGGTAGCGGACTTTCAGCCCGTTCATGAGCGGCTCGGCGCAGAAGGTGCAGCCCTGGTGGCAGCCGCGCGAGGTTTGTACGAAGGTGCGGTTGACGTAGCGGTTGCGCTTGATCAGCTCGTAGCGCGGCAGGGGCAAACCGGCCATTGTGTGCAGTCGGTCGGCGCGATAGGTGCCGCGCATCGCGCCCTGCTCCAAGTCGTCCAGCAGCTTCTCGATCACCAGTTCCGCCTCGCCGATGACCACCGCGTCGCAATGCCCCAGGGCTTCTTGCGGCATGAAGCTGGGATGGACGCCACCCATGACGACAGGCACGCCCCGCGCCCGGAAGGCGTCGGCGATTTCGTAGCCGCGGTTCACGTAGCTGGTCATGGCCGAGATGCCGACCAGGTCCGCCTTGAGGTCGAAATCGATCGGTTCGATGTTCTCGTCGGTCAGCACCACTTCGTAGCGGTCGCGCGGAATCACGCCCGCGACGGCCAGCAAACCGGCCAGCGGCGAGTACAAGGCCCGGTTGAAATACAAGGGCCGCGTGGTCAGCGAATCGGTCTTCGGATTGATGAGATGGACGACCCGATGACGCATGAACTGCCTCCTTGCAAATATCTGTTGACAGATAATGATTCCATTCAATCAAGCCCCACCATACCAAAGATGGCATTTTGGAGAAAGGCCGGTCTTGGCCGTCCTGGCCGAATAATCACACGCTCAGCGGTGATCTATTTGTACGGGTTCACGGGGTTGGTGTAATGACTTGCATTTTCAGGCTCCTTTGATCCACTGGACATTGCCTCGAACATTACCGTCAATAGGAAAGGTAAGACAACCGCTAACATGATTGCGATAAACGTATCTAAGTCGTCGTCGCCGACCTTCCACTGGGGTCGCACTTTACGGTAGAACGGCCGGATGCGTCTCATCCGACTGCCCTGTCGGGCGCGATACTGGGCCTCCACCGTCTGGCTTTGGCCTGCCGGGTCTTTCTCCGCGAGGGTCGTGCGACCGCCGAGCGTTGCTGGCGTAGGCCGTGGAAGCTCCGTAACCCGACGGAGCAGCCGCCGTTCCGGCAGCGACAGGCCCAGGCCGATGGCAAGATCGACGGAGCTCGGGCGCTGGGATTCGTTCAGATCGAAAACCGTGGCGGGGTTGAGGTGACGCAAGACCCGCACGCATTCGGGATCGCTGCGTGCCCGCCAGGCGGCGAATAAGCGCTGGAGTTGTTCACGGCTCCAATCGGCCAGCGGGTCGTCGGCGGGCAGACCGCGGCGCATCAACAGGAACTCCAGGAGCAACATGTCGCGCCCGTAGCGGTCGGAGTAGGGCGCGACGGAATCGTCGCCCAATTTGGCGGCGGCGGCGAGGTCCGCCGGGCAGTAGCCTTGCGTGCCGTACGTGCCACCCTCCGCCACGGTGACGGACCGGTTCACTCCGGCGGCGGGAGCGAAGAATGCGTCGAAGTCGATCAGGTACAAAGCCGGTTCACTCCCCCGGGCGTTGTAGTCGATGACCACGTTGTTTGGCGAAAGGTCGCCATGCACGAGTCCGGCCCGTTCCAGCACGGCAAGCACCACGAGCAAGTCGCTGAGGCAACGCCAACGGAGTCCTTCGGGAAAGTATGTTTCGCGGCGGACCATACGGGTCTTGTGTTCCAGCCAGGTCTCGCCGCGGACGGCCTTGGCCAGGTAAGCGGAAAACGCAAAGCCGATCTTCTCGCTTTGTAGGCCGCGACGGGTGTCGGTCCAAAGCAGGGGCGCGGCCGCAAGGTTGGGCAGCCAAGTGTAGAGTTGCTGGCCGATCAGCCAGGCGGTCCGCTCGAAGCGCTTTTGCGTTGCCTGGGAAAAGAACTTTGCGTAGGCGGCAATGGTACCGTCTTTGCCCAGCAGCGGATAGGCCTTGCCCTCCGCCCCGGAACACCAGGGAGGCTGTCCGGGATGGTCCGGGTCGTAGCTCTTGAAATGGTAGGTTGCGCCGCCAATACTCACGAACCGGCCCGCCAGCTCTTTGGCCTGGGTGTTGCTCAGCGTCAGGATGTGCGTGCTGGTAGGGGCCAGCATGGCGCGTTGTCTTTCGTCGAGGGTTGTCAATACTGGCGTGGACCGCGTTTCGATTCTCTACTATGTCCGCTCATAGTATAACTATCAATCGGGGCTTTCCGGGACATCCGCACACCGGTCGGGTGCGGTGTTGCCTGGAATCGTCACGCGCGGCGGAGCCCTGAGTTCCAGCGTAAGACGTTGCTGCTCATCTGCCACCGTGCGCACGACCCGTTCAAGGTCTTCGACTTCGGCCTTCATCATTTGCGCGCCGATCGAACTTTTGCCCACCTCTTCGGCCTCAATGCGCTTTTTCTCGACCTGCTTCTCGAAAGTAGCGTACTTGGCGGTAAGGATTTCCCTTTGGCTGTTCAGGTGCTGCAACTCCGTCTCCAAGGCGATCCGCTTGGACTCGGCTATCATGTCGCGGGCCTCTCTTTCCATCTGTTCGGCACGCTCTTTCAGGGCCTCCCGTTCTGCCCTGGCCGCATCTTGATCGGGGGGCTGTTTTGTTCCAGGCGACGCAACAATCGCGTGGAGCTTGTTCAGTTCGAAGTTCATCAGGCGGTTTTTTAGATCCAGGTACACAGGGTTGCTGTTAAGGAACATAACCACGTCCACCCCGGGGATCTGGCTTGCCGACAACTTGTCCAGCGTATCTTTCGTTTCCTGGTATTTGCCGTCAACCGCAAACTTCTCCGCCTCGATTTGTTGCCACCGCCGACGGGCATCGAAGTAAATGAACGCCGCCGACTGTATCCGCAAGGCCGTCGTCTGGTCATCGGCAAGGCCAATCTGCTCCAGTTCGCGTTTCAACTGCTCGCGCTTGGTGCGGACCTCGTTTTCCTTTTCCGTATGGATATTGTGCAGTTCCGCCAGGCGGTTTTCTAGCCTCTTTCGGTCGCTATAGACAACCTCGTTCCAATAGGCCCCCACCACGGCGTTGACCATCGCGGCCGCGTCCTCCCGGTCGGTCTGCGTGACGCTTACCTCAATGACGCCCGTGCTCTTGTTAGGCCTGTCGACGTGGATCGCGTTGGTCAGCCATTGGATAGCGTTGTGCCTGTCATCCTCGCGGCGGACGCAGGCCCGACCCTTCAAGCTCGGATCGCGGAGCGCGGCGATAATGACCCAGCGGGTCTTGATGAGCTGCGCCTGGGTATCGCAAAACATCTCGAATTCGACTGGATCGTACTTCTCTGTGGAGCTGGGAAGGATACTGGGCTGGCATCGTGCCAGGAGTAGAGAAGCTTTGGCCGTGTAAACTGTCGGCCTGAATGCCCATGCGATGGCCGCCACAACCAGCAGCGAGATCAAGAGCAAGCACAACCATTTCAGCTTGGACATCGCAATTTACCCTCTCAATTAACCAAACTGTAAACGTCCCCGCCGGCCCTGTGCCGGGGGAACGCGTGTTTGACCACTACCCGCAACGGCAACTCCCCTTTTTAGCCGCCCTTCGCGTGCCGCCCGGCTTGGAGGGCCAGGCGGCACGCGAAGGGCGGCGAGGAAACGCTGCGCGGGACGCGAGTTTAGTGGCCAAACATCGCTCCACTGCCGCAGGGGCAGTGGGGGCGTTTACAGTTTGTTTCATCACCTATGACCACGAACCGGCCCGCTAGCTCTTTGGCTTGGGTATTGCTCAGGGACATGATCTGTATGCTGGAGTCAAACTAGCATGCCGCGTTTTATTTCATCGATATGCCACTCACTCCGTATGGATGACCACCAACCTATGTTATTGTCGAAATCCTTGGGTATTCGTGGGTTAATCACGGTTGACAAAATAGCCCAACAGGATAAAAGGCAGAAAGAAAGCTATAAGACAAGCACAACCGCCGAGTACGCCCGTTACCGAGCCGAGGATGTCATTTAAGTCAGTTTTTGGACCGTCTTGCGGAGGCGCAATACCAGTGGCAATTACTAGCAGGATGACGAAGATCGCTATGCCGACACCCATAACGCAACCAAGTTTCATTTCGTCGTCTGACATACGGCTAGTCCAGGGTACTGATCCCCTCCCAGCAAGCTCTTCAAAGACATCGGTTACCTTGACTCCCGGTTCCCTTGGACTACGTCTCGCGATTTTGCGATTGGCTCCCGAACATCCCAGCAGCGCCGGTGTCGGCCGCGGAAGTTCTGTCACGCGGCGCAACGCTCGCGTTCCGGGAAGCGACACGCCCATGCTGCTGGCAAGCTCCACGGAGGTTGGCCGTTCCGGCTCGCTCAGGAGAAAGACCGTTGCAGGGTCGAGGTGCCGCAGGGCTTGTACACACGCTGGATCGCTGCGAGCTCGCCAGGCGGCGAACTGCCGACCGAGTTGCTCGCGGTTCCAATCGGTCAGCGGGTCGTCGGCCGGCAGGCCGTTGCCCATCAACAAGAATTCCAACAGCAACATGTCGCGCCCGTAACGGTCGGAGTAGGGTGCGACAGCACCCTTGCCCAACTTGGCGGCGGCAGCCAGACCCGGCGGGCAGTAACCGGGTGTGCCGTAGGTGCCGCCCTCGGCCACGGTCACCGATTGGATTGTTCCCGCCGCGGGGGCGAAGAAGGCGTCGAAGTCGATCAGGTACAGGACCGGACAGTTCGGCCGCGGATCGAGATCGATGACTACGTTGTTCGCCGAGAGCTCGCCGTGGACCAGCCCCGCCTTTTCGAGCACCGCCAGCGAGAGGAGCAATTCCCTGACGCAACGCCAGCGGAGATCCTCGCCGAAGCGAACGCTGCCGTCGGCGATACTACTCTTGCGCTCCAGCCAGGTCTCGCCCGGGACGGCCCGCGCCAGGTAGGCGGCAAAATGGAAGTTGATTCTCGCGCCGTGCAGGCGATGCCGAGTATCGGTCCAAAGCACAGGGGCCGCCGCCAGATTGGGCAGCCAGGCGTACATCTTCTGGCCGATCAGCCAGGCCGTGCGATCGAGCCGCTTCTGCGTGGGCTGCGTGAAAAACTTCAAATAGGCGGCGACCGAACCGTCTTTGTCCAGCAGCGGATAAGCCTTGCCTTCCGCCCCGGAACGCCACGGGGGCTGACCGGGGTAGGCCGGGTCGAAGTTCTGGAAGTAGTAGGTCGTGGCGCCGATGACCACGAAGCGGCCCGCTAGCTCTTTGGCCTGCGTGTTGCTCAAGGTCAGGATGTGCGTGCCGAGGCGGGGTAACATGGCTACTTCGCTTGTAGGACGGCCAAAGTGAGGTTATCGTCGAAGTCCTTGGGACGCTGCCGGATCGCCCGCTCGATCAGCCGCTGGGCCGGGTTCTCTTCACCCGCGGTTTGCAAGGCCTCGAGTTCGTCCAGCAGCGACTGTGGGTTAGCGCCCTGCGACCGGCCGAGGCCGTCGGTCGAGAGCGCGCAGAGGAAGGGGCCGTTGAGTTTCTCTTCGTGCCAACAATCGAAATCGACTACGCGGCGGCGGGCGGGGCCGAGGGCCAAGACCTGCTGGTTCTGCAAATCGCAAGCGGCCAGGACACGGTCCACGGCCTGCCGGGACTCGCCCGCGCCGCGGTAACCGCGCCACAGCGCCCCGCCGTCGCCGACCATAGCGATGCGAAAATGATCTCCGTCCAGCCAGGCAAGGGTCAGCGTGGTCTGGAACAAGCGGCCCTTTCTCAAGATGTACTTCCAGGTGGAAAGGAATTGGCCGTCTGGGCAGGAAGTTTCCGGCTCGCGCGCCAATTCGTCGACGAGCTGGCCGATAGTTGAACCCGCCTGGTCGAAGGCCAACCTGGCCAGGTCCCTCGGCTCGGCTGCGGAGGCCGATTCGACCAGGGTACGGATAGCGACCCAGCAGGCCAGCGCTGCGGCAGACTCCGAACGGAACGAGGTGGTCAGGCCGTCGGCCAGGGCGAGGACGAAACGCAGGCGCGGCTGGGCCTCGGTCGCGGCGGGCCACCAGGCCAAGGCATAATCCTGGTTGGTCTCCTTGTCCTGGTCCGCCGGACCGAAATCGCAGTGGATCGCCGCGGAAAACCGCCCCGACTTGAAGGAGCCCGAGCCGACGACCATCTCGCCGCGCTGGGCCAGCCAGGCCCGGCTCTCGCAGAGCGGGCGGTCGAACTCCGCGCGCCCGATCAGAGGCAGGTCGGCTTGTAGGCCCTGACTCATGACACACCTTGGATGCGCTTGATGACCTTGGCGACGTCGTCCGCAGAGGACGCGCCGGAGCTGCCGACGGAGGCGATGAACACCGCCAGCGACTGGGCATTGGTGATATGCACGTAGCATTCCGGCGAGGCAATGTTGCGGAGCGTCTGTTCGTTGGGTTGCTTGGCCCCAGTGGAAACGCCCGCCACGGCAATCACCACCGATTCGCCCTCCACGCCCAGCCGTTTGATTTCCAACGCCACCAGTTCCGGCCCGGAACCGACATTGTGCTCGCCGTCGGAGAACACCAGCACCAAGGGCAGGGGATGATCGGCGCGTTCGGCGTGCTGTTGCAAGCTTTCGACGTACGGTTTCAGCCGCATCAAGGCCAGCTCCAGCGCGGCGGTGATATCGGTCTGCCCTCCCTGACCGTCGATGGCTACGCGGTCCGGATCGATACTGCGGACGGGCGTCATGTCGCAGAGCGGGTCGATCACCGCCTCGTGATCGAAGCGGATCAAGAGCAAGCGGAAGTAGGAGCGGTCGGGACCGGCAGGCCCGCGCGATTGGCACTCCATGAGCATTTCACGGATGCCCTGGGTTGCGGCTTGGGCCTTGTCGCCGGCCATGGAACCGCTATTATCGGCCAAAACCACTACAAGCTGCGGTCGTGACTGCCTGGCTTGCCTCACAATCCTGATCCTCCTTTTACTTCACAGAATCCTATCACGCTTGATCTTCCGCCACTACGAGACCGCTGAAAAAGTCTCGCGAGTACTCAGTACCCAGTACTGAGTGCTGAGTACCACATCTTGTATCTGCCGCGACTTTTTTAGCGGTCTTTATCCACCGCTGGCGATACGCTACCCGCCTCTTGCTTATCGGCCGCGCCACCGGAACTCATTCGTACCCAGATCGTTGTCGCTCCGAGGCCCAGCAGCACAAGCACGCCGGCCGTGACCAGCACGAAGATCCAGCGACGGCGCCATACACGGGCACGGTAGCCCCGGTTGATCCGGTCTATCACGGGCCATACGCCCCGGGGGTTACCGGGCGTTGGTTGCCTGATCCAGTGGAGCGGTGTTTTGGTAGGGCCAAGCTGCCCGGAGAGGTTTCCGGTCCTTGCCTTCCCGCCGCCGACATCCCGCTTATGGCGGCACGGGAGCGGGGCGGAGGGATCACAGTCTTTTGTCGGCTCGGTCATGGTGGCTTATTACATGTGTTTGTTTGCTTTGGGCGATCGCGCCTGATAGGTAATCCGGAAAACGTCGAATCTTGGCGCGAAAATCGGGAAAATTCGCTTTTATTTTTCCGCGTGCTCCTCGGTTAGGGTTACGATCACTTCAACCTTCCCCCCTTTTTGGACATAAAAGAGCCTGGATTCGTCTCGAAACCCCCGCCTGCTGGCGGTCACCTCGTGCTGGCCGGCCGGCAGAATGACTGCGTCCCGCGGCGGCTTGATCGTCTGGGGCGAGCCATCGATTGAGACGGTCGCATCCGGCGGCGAGATTTCCAAGACCAGGGTTCCGCTGCCCGGCATGGCACGAACGACCAGGTAGGGGATCAACACCAACGCGGCCAGGGCCAGCACCGTGACCATGATCGGCCCGGCCACCAGCTTCAGCCGGCGTGCTACGGAAAGGGGCGGCAGAAGCAAGTACGAGACAACGTTGACCGCCCCGCCCCGCATCCGCGAATAACGGCCAGCCTGCTCGGTCGATCGCAAGTAAGCGGAAAGGGCGTTCTCCAATTCCCGGGCCGATCGGAAGCGGTCCTGCGGTTGCCTTTCCATGGCCTTCAGGCAGATCGACTCCAGCGCAGGATCGATTTTGGAACGGAAGGCGGAAGGCCGAGTGGGGTTGTCGTAAAGGATTTTCGACGCCAGTTGCGGCAGCGGTCCATGGAAGGGCAGTCGGCCGGTCAGCATCTGGTAGAGGACCAATCCCAAGGCGTAGATGTCGCTGGCAGCGGTGAGCGGCTCGCCGCGCACTTGTTCCGGAGCCATGTAGGCCGGCGTGCCGGACAGGGAGGCAGCGTCTGCCGTGCCGCTTTGGATTTGGACCGGCCGGGCGAGGCCGAAGTCCGTTAACAGCGGCTCGCCCTCGGCGTCCAGCATCACGTTCTGCGGCTTGACGTCGCGATGAATGATCCCTGCCGCATGGACCACGGCCAATGCCCCCGCCAGCTTCCACGCCAAGGTTGCCGCTTGGCGGCAGTCGAGGCGACCGCGCTGCAACCGGGCAGCCAACGATTCTCCCTGGACCAGCGCCATGGCAAAGTAATAGCGGCCGTGGCTTTGACCAACGTCAAATACCGGGCAGACGTTCCTGTGCTGAATGCGGGCTACGACCCGGGCCTCGGAAAAGAGGCGATTCCACACTTTGCGGTCCGTGCCGGCTTCCGTATTGGGGATCTTCAGGGCCACTTCGCGCTGGAGTTCCGTATCGTAGGCGCGATAGACGGTGCCCATCGCGCCCCGTCCCAGCACTGCGCGGATATGATAGCGCTCCGGCGCCGCGTGCCCTTCGGCTTCCCCGTGGCTGCCGCTTCCCGCCTCAACCTTGGCTCCCGCAGCTCCGCCCTCCCGCTCCATCTGCTCCGCAATCCCGCCCAGGTCAATGCGCTGGGCGATCTGCGGAAAGCGCAGCGCGAGCTCCTCGTGGCTCGGGACCTCGCCCATTGCCATGCGGGTCATGCATTCGGTTTCCAGCAGTTCCGCCAACAACTCGGCATCGGCCGCCAATTCCGGCCACTCGTCGAGATAGACCTCCAATAGCTTTGGCCGCGCGTCCTGGTAGCGATGCTCCTGATCGATCTTGATCAGTTCCACAAGCGTGCGGTGGCGGAGCCGGCTGTCCGCGGGCGGCAGCAAGCGGCCAAGATCGGGTTCCGCGCCGGACCGCCGACAGGCTTCGAGGTTGTGGATGGCCTCGTTCAAGCATCTCCACTCCTCGTCGTTCTTGGATAGATAAGGCTGATTGGCCATGATCGACAATGCCTACTCCTCCAATTGGTTGAGCCGCTCCCGAATGCGTTTCAACTGCAGACGCACTTCGGCACGGGTGCAGAGCAACTCCGCGGCAATTTCCGTCTCCGTGCAGCCCGCCAGCCGCAATTGGAAAACCTCGCCTGCGCGCGGTTCCAACCCGTGCAGGGTCTTCTCGACGAGTTCGGCGGCGACCGCCGCATCGGCGGGTTCCGGATCACGCCCGCCTGCCAGATCGAAGGGCAAGTCCGTTTCCGCGCCCATGCCGCGTTTTGCCGCCTGATGGTACTCCGCGCGCTTCAGGATCTTCCGCCGCGTGATCTTCGCGAGCAAGGCCCAAAGGTCCGAGCTATCGGCGATCTGAAACTCGCCCAGCGCGGCACGGCGAAAATAGGTTCGCAGCACCGTCTGCACCACGTCTTCCGGATCTTCACGCTGCTGAAGGCTGCCATCCAACACCCATTGCACAAGCCGGCAGAGCCTGCGCCGGTAGCGGTGATCCAACTCGGCGGCGACCGATGGGCTGCCGCGGCTTACACGGTCTAGGAACTCGTCGTCGGATGAGGTGGCCGGCATGGTGTAACCTGCGAGACTTGGATACGTACGTTGATCATAGCACCGCGGCCGGCATCACACAAGCCGGCCTCACGCTCCGCCTGAGGTTCGTTACGCTCCGCCTGAGGTTCACGGGCATTCAACCTCATCAACATGGTTGGCTACTGGTTAGGCCACGCAGACATCAACACGACGCACGTCTATTGTGCTTCGAACCGCGGGAAAAACTCCGCATTGCTTGACAGTTCGGCACACGATGGTCCTATCCGGCGGAAAGGACCTACTTGTTGCCTTGCCTCCCGCACGCCACCTTGTCACAATAGAGACAATGGCAACCATTCCGGAAGCATTGGCGATCGCAATCCAACACCATCAAAACGGCCGGCTGCAAGCGGCCGAGCAAATCTATCGGCAGATCCTCGCCGCCGAGCCGCAGCATGCTGATGCGCTGCATCTGCTGGGCCTGCTCGCGCACCAGGCGGGCAAGCCGGCCGAGGCCGCCGCCTGCTACCGCCGGGCACTCGATCTGAAACCGAATTTTGCCGAAGGCCAGGTCAACCTGGGTATCGCCTTGCAAGAGCAGGGCCAGTTCGACGCGGCCGCCGCCTGCCACCGCCGTGCCTTGGAACTGAAACCCGACTATGCCGATGCGCTAGGCAACTTGGGCGTCGTTCTCATGGAACAGGGCAAGCTGGACGAAGCCGCCGCCTGCTGGCGGCGGGCACTGGAACTGAAGCCGGGCTATGCCCAGGCACACAACAACTTGGGCGTGGTGCTCAAGGAACAGGGCCGTTTCGCCGCGGCCGCTGCCTGCTACCGCCGCGCGCTGGAACTCGAGCCGGGTTATGCCCAGGCACATAACAACCTGGGCGCGGCTCTCAAAGAACAGGGCAAGCTGGACGAAGCCGTCGCCTGCTGCCGCCGCGCGCTGGAATTGAATCCGCGTTATGCCCACGCGCACAACAACCTGGGCGTGGCCTTGAAGGAGCAGGGCAACTTGGACGAAGCCGTCGCCTGCTGCCGCCGCGCGCTGGAACTCGAGCCGGACTTCGTCGCGGCCCACAATAACCTGGGTAATGCACTGAAAGAACTGGGCCGGCTCGACGAAGCGCTGGCCTGCTACCGCCATGCCCTGGAACTGAATCCCGACTATGCCGAGGCCTGGAACAACCTGGGCAACGTGCTCAAGGACCAGGCGAAACTGGATGAAGCTGTCGCCGCCTACCGTCGCGCCTTGGAACTGGACCCGCGCTATACCCAGGCGCATAGCAACCTGCTCTTTGCGCTGCAGTACTGCCCGGAGGCCGCGCCGGCGGCGCTGTTTCAAGCGCATGCCGAGTACGAGCGGCGGCACGCGGCACCGCTGAAGGCCGTTGCCAAACATGAAACCGCCAGCGGCCGTCGGCAGCGGATCCGCTTGGGTTTCGTTTCCGCCGATCTGGGCCGGCACCCGGTGGGCTATTTCCTCGTCCGCGTCCTGGAATGCCTCGGACCGGCCGGACAGGAGACGATCTGCTATTCCGACCGGGTCCTCAAGGACGACATGACGCATCGTCTGCAAGCCGCCGCGACCCTCTGGCGCGACGCGATCGGATGGAGCGACGAGCAATTGGCGGAGCAAATCCGCGCAGACCGGATCGACGTTCTTTTCGATCTGGCCGGACACACGGCCCACAATCGTCTGCTGGTCTTCGCCCGCCGACCCGCGCCGCTTCAGGTCACCTGGGCGGGCTACGTGGGTACGACCGGCCTGCAGACGATCGACTATCTGCTAGCCGACCGCTACGAGGTCCCACCGGGGGCCGAGCGCTATTACCAGGAACGGCTTTTGCGGATGCCCGACGGCTACGTCTGCTATGACCCGCCCGATTATGCGCCCGCAGTGGGGCCGCTGCCGGCGCTGAACGACGGATCGGTGACCTTTGGCTGCTTCAACAATCCGGCCAAGGTCACGGCGCAAGCGGTCGAAGTCTGGTCACGTATTCTGCACCGGCTGCCGGGGGCGCGACTGGCGCTGAAGTTTAAGTGCTGGGATGATCGCGGCGTCGCCCGGCGATTTACCGAGATGTTTGCCGCTCACGCGATCGATCCTGGTCGGCTGGAATTTCTCGGTTACTCGCCGCACGCCCAGTTGTTGGCGGAGTACAACCGCATCGACCTGGCCCTCGACCCGTTCCCCTATAGCGGCGGCCTGACTACCTGCGAGGCCTTATGGATGGGCGTGCCGGTGGTGACCTGCCCGGGCGAGACCTTTGCCGGCCGGCATTCGCTCAGTCACCTGTCCAATGTGGGGCTGACGGAGACGATCGCCCAGGACTTGGATGACTACGTGGAGCGGGCCGTCTCTCTGGCCGGCGACCTGCCGCGGCTGGCCGCGCTGCGGACGGGCCTGCGGCCGCGGATGGCTGCCTCGCCGCTCTGCGACGGCCAGCGGTTTGTGACCAATTTGGTTTCGGTCCTGCTCAAGGCGTGGGAACAGCGGACCAACTAGGTGAAACTTCGGCTTCCAACCCACTGGCACATCGGCCGCCTTCGAACTGCGATAGAAATCTGCATCTTCCTTCCCCCCATTTTCCTTTCCTCTCAATCAGCGGCAACAGCCGCGAATGGCCGCATCATTTTTCGGAAAGGAAAATGGGGGAAAGGAAGATTTGGTTCACCCAGATAACGGGCGGCATGATTTATCCGGAGACCCCTGAACAGCGGCCATCCCAGGTATCGCACGACGCTTGACGATCGCATTTTCGTGTTGCAGACTGCCCATCATGGACGACACAACCCAATCACGCAGGTTCCACCTCACGCCCGGCCGCTTCGTGATCGGGCTGCTCGCGGTCGAGGGTCTGCTGTGGCTCTCGGATAGGTTCGGCTGGCTGGCGTGGCATAAGGGCTATGCGGTTCTGACCGCGGTCGCAAGCGTCGGCGTGGCGATGCTCTTGATGCTCGTGTGGTTTGGCGTGGCGGTGTTCTTTCGGCGACGATTCCAGTTCAGCATTCGGACACTGCTTGTGCTGACCGTCGCGGTAGCGTTGCCGTGCAGTTGGTTGGGGGTGGAGATGGAGAAAGCTGAATGGCAACGAGAGACTGTTGCGTCAATCCAGAGGACGGGCGGCCAGGTGTACTATGAACACCAATTCGATTCCTCGGGCGAACGAATTCCGTTGGGCGATGTCGTTTACGATAATGCCCTGGATGAATACGGCAACCCGATACCGGGTGACGAGGCTCCGGGAGCAGAAAAGCCCGCTCCGACGTGGCTGAGGCAATTGCTGGGCGACGATTTCTTCAGAACTGCCGTCGAGGCGTCTGTAGGAACTGATGATGGTCTGAAGTTGGTGTCGTCCTTGACGGGGCTGAAGCGGCTGATGATTGATCCGCGATGCCGCACAGTACGTCATGTTCCGGAAGCCGTCATGGCATTCGGGGCCAGTCTCCACGACACCCGATTTCTCTATTTCTCCGACAACAGCCCAGTCACCGATGCTTCGCTCCAGCCTATCGAAAAGTCGGCACAACTCCAAGAGTTAGAGATTCTGAGCCCAACGCAGTTTACTGACGAAGGCGTCGCCAAGCTCCAACAGGCCCTGCCCGACTGCAAAATCACCCGCTGATATGCCCACCGCCGGTCCTCGACGCCCTTTCGATCGCCAGGAAGCCCTTGGATTGCCGTGGGAAACCTCCTGGGGCGCTGGCACGGATTTCTTTTTTCTGCTAGTTGGGGAACTTGGCGTCTTTCAAGAAGTCATGGAACCTGGGATCGTTGCGTAGGTTGTCGAGCTTCGGATCGACCTTGATATAGGAACGCCAGCAGGATTCCTCGTCAAATGCCTTCCTCAGCCACGAGAAAGCGTTTGTCTTGTCGCCTAGGGCGGAGTAGATGGTGGCAATCTCGTAAGCAACCGGCTTCTTTTGGGCCAACAGCAAGAGCTTGTCGAGCTGAGGTTGCGCATCGCCTGGTTGGCCATTCTTCGCATACGCGTAGGCCCGTGCGGCGATCAGGTCCCGGTTGTCGTTGGCGAGGCCGTTGGCCGCTTTGGCGAACTCCTCTTTTGCCTTGTCAAGCTCCTTCAGTTCGGCATAGGCAAGCCCCAGATCCAGATGTGTCTTGAGGTAATGGGGATGCATCTCCAATGCCTTCTTGTACTTGCTGACAGATGCCTCATGTTCACGACCATAGTACTCGATTTTCCCCATGTTGCAGAGAATGATCGGGTCCAGGGGGGCTAACTTGTGCGCTTCTTCGATGTGGATCTCCGCTTTCTTCAGGTTCTCGCGCCCTTTGTACTGCAAAAGGAACCAGGCGTACCAATGGTGTGCGACGGCTGATTCGGGCTTGAGTTCCAGGGCCCGGTCAAAATGCTCTTGAGCCTCAGCCCACTCCAATTCGTAGGTGTAGAGTGTGAATGCGCGCGCAAGGTGGGCCTCCGCCAGTCGCCCGTTGCGTTGCAATGCGTTCTCCGCTGCATGCTTGGCCTCCAGGAAGTAGTCCTTGGGCCATCCCCATGCGTAATCCCCGTAGAGGTTGTACGCGTCGGCCAGCGCGGTCCAAGCCAAGGCAGAGCGGGGCGCAAGTTCAACGGCCTTGTTGAGGCACTCGATGGCCTTGTCCATTTGGCCCTGCTCCCGCTGCGCAAGCAATAGCAAGCCCTCACTATAAAGCTCGTTGGCTCGGGTGTTTGGGGCCAGAACTTGGTCGGTGGGCGATGACTGCAGGAAGTACCGGCTCGCGACCGCCACGCCGAGCAGGACGAGGATCAGCACGACAAGAACCCGGGCGACCCACCGTGGCAGGGGTTTCCATCCTAAGATTGCCATCACTTTGGCCTGAACGGCGGCGGGCCTTGCGAAGAGCGGCCGTTCCGGCATCTGATGCTCCTGGATTTGGCTCGCGCCGCCCCACGGCGCTAGCGCGGAAGCGACCTCGACGGGCGTCTGATAACGATCGCCGGGATCCTTGCTCATCATCCGGCACAACACCGCGGAAAGTTCCGGCGGCGCGTCCGCACGAACACTACGAATCTCGGGGGGCAATTGCTCGGCATGGGCTTTGAGTTTCTGCAATAGCGAACCGGCGGGGAATGGCGGCTGCCCGGCCAGGAGAAAGTACAGCGTGCAACCGAGGCTGTAGATGTCGGAACGGATATCGGCCGAACGGGGGTCGCCCGCCTGTTCCGGCGACATATAGTCCATGCTCCCGAGCAATTCCCCGGCGGAGGTTAGGCTGTTGGCGGGCGCCGCTTCAGCCCTGAACTGCGCCAACCCGAAGTCGAGGATCTTCACTCGGCCGCTCTCTGAAAGCATCAGATTCTGCGGCTTGACGTCGCGGTGGACTATGCCGTGCTCGTGGGCATGCTGCAAGCCGGCGGCGGCTTGCTGGACGTACTCGCAGGCGAGCTGGACGGGAAGCGGACCCTGCTGCGAGACAACCGCGGCCAAGTCCGTTCCGGGAACGTACTCCATTACGAGAAAATGACAGCCCTGTACGGTTTCGGCGTCGAAGGCAGTGACGATGTTCGGGTGATTGAGGCTGGCGGCGGCCTTCACTTCCTGCAGAAAGCGATCCATGAGGTCTAAAGTGGCCATCAATTCGGGCCGGAGTACTTTCAAGGCGACTAAGCGCGTCATGAGCCGATGCTCTGCAAGAAACACCGTCCCCATGCCCCCCTGCCCGATCGCCTTCAGCACCCGATAGCGCGGATGATCGTAGAGGCAGACGGGGATGGCGGCCTCGTCGGCTGGACCGGCCAGACCAGGGCCGCCGGCTTCCATGCGGTTTCTCTCGGCCATGGCTGCCGCCAGGTACATCCCTGTTTCGCCCACCATATCTTTTGCTGCGCTCGCCGACTCTTGGAAGACCAAGGCGACGACCTCCGGATGCCGAGGGAAACGCTCCAAGTACTCCGCGGCGCTGGGGTAGTCACCCTTTCGCAAACGGTATTCCACTTCAAGCGCAAGCAACTCGCGCAAAAGCGTGGCCTGCTCCCGCTCGGAAAACGCGCTTAGCCGAGTCTCGATGGGAACCGGCGCGCCGTTCCGCCACGCCTGCTCACACTCATCGCATATCTCGTCGATCCGCCGCAATGCGCTGATCGCTAGCAATTGATCCCTGCGAGGATCGGAGAGGTTCTCGGGAGTCGGCAGGCCTTCGCTGTTCATGGGTATTGACATCGGGATGAACGTCTTCCGCGGGGCACGAAGGAGGAGGACCAGCTTAACCCGTCACCTCGCCGTCTTCCAAGACGCGCCGGATGAGAAACAGCTTGCGCTCGACGGTGCGCGTTGCACACTTCAACCTGCCAGCGATCTCCTCATTCGTGTAACCCTCCATCTTCCAAATCGCCACAGAGCAGAGTTCCTCGTTGCCCAGACGATCGAGCAACTGCCGAAGCTCTTCAGCCACTTGAGCGGCAAACTCCGGGGTCGGTTCCTGGCCGACGATTTGACTCAGACTGACCATTCCTCGGCCATTATCATCCTGCACATCGCCGCCACGTTTCTGCCGGCGTTGGTCGCGCACCAAGTGGATTGCCTTATGGCCTGTGATGACCACCAGCAGACGCCAAAGGTCGTCCCGATCAGCCAACTTGGGGAAACGACCTGCTGCAAGACCACGACAAAAACTCTTAAAAGCGCTGAGAGCTACATCTTCTTCATCGGCGGCCCGGCGAACCCGGGCGGGCAGCCTCTGGCGCGCCAAGTGTACGAGTCGTTGGAAGTATCTCTCCCAGAGTGCCTGCGCCGCAAATTGATCGCCGCGGCGAAAATCCTCGATCCAATGCGTCACCGAATCGTCGGAACCCATCCGCCCAGCCTCCAGTACAGTCAATCCCCCAATCCGCGGGAGATAACAAGGGTCATTATAGCCGATCGGGCCGGGGACCGCTGCGAGGCTGGCAAACGGACTTGCCGGGGCCCCGCAGGAAAGCCTACTTCCAAAGTAATCTTTCGGCCTTCCGGCACACCGGCGGGCAAAATCCGGTCACTTGTGTCGGGTGCCAACGTCGAACGGGCATGATGCTCTTGAAACATCACCGTGTAAGCTTTGTGGCAAATGAAAATCGGGCGGCTCTTCCGTTTTTGGGTGCAAAATGGATCGGCGACCGCGCTGGAGTCCCGCTTTTAGGCGGAATTGCCACGGAAATTCCGCCTAAAGGCGGGACTCCAGCGGCCGTTTTGCGACGTTCGCACCTAAGACCGGAAGAGCCAAATCGGGCGGATCAACGCCACAAGTTGGCGCCCGCTGCCGCTGCTGCGGCCCGGGTGTGGCCCGCCGCTGTTCCTCACCCAAACCAAGAATGCGCTTTGGATGCCTAAGCATGATTTCGACGATATTGTCAACCCTCTGTGCCAGTTTCACAACGCGGAAGGTACGAACCGCCGACCATGGGTACATGGTGCCCGGGGGCGAGTCGGTACACCTGCTTCGCGGTTTAGCGACGGTCCTGATGGCCCTCGATCTCGCCGTCGTGAGCCTGTCGCTGCTCCTGCTCTGCCCGGCAACGTTGCTTGGGCAGCACCTCGCACTGCGACAGAAAGCTGTCGGGACGCCGGCCAAACTGACAACGCAACAGCAAGAGCTTCTCGTTCGCGCCCGGGCCATTTTAAAAAAGTCGATTTTGCTGGAAGCGGAACAGGGGGTTAGACTCAGGATCCTCGCAGCGGCGATGGCCGGAAACGCAATGACCCCTGACGACGACAGCCCCGAGACGCGCAACCCCAAGCACTGGATGCTTGCCAACGACGGGTTTGTCGTGGCTCCCGACAGTGCCCCCGTTGAGGCGATCGCAGATCTCTGGATCATGCACGAGAACGACAACGTGCCGCTGCCGAGAATCTGGTGCTACAAGTACTCTTCGCTCGTCATGGCCCAGGGCTTCGTTCAATATTTCCGCGATACAAACAATGCCGCGGGATTGGCCGCGCTCGATAAACTGATCGGCCATAAGGAGTTTCCCCGCAGTCTGCCCAATTCCGGCGACGGCTTGCTTTGGACGCGGCGACACGGCGGTGACAACCTGCTCCCGGGCGACCAGGTATGGTTCGACAATCCCTACTTCGAGCGCGGACGAGAGCTGATTCGCCAGGAGGCCTATCGGCAGGCGATCGGCGACGGCAAGTCGGCGAAAGAAGCGGCCGCCTCGGCTGACGAGACCACCGACTCCTTGGCGGTCGGTGAGGAAGGAAGCAACATCTTCTACCTCGGCGATCAGACGTTCGTCCGCGGCGGATGCTCGGTTTCACGGTTGTTTCGCGGCACGTTTCATCGACCCGAAAGCGAATCCGCCACCACTTGCGAGCAGGTTGTCAGCCGCAGGATCTTCAGCCTGACGCGGTTTCAAGAGCACATGATCGACGACAACTACACCGTGCAGGCGTTCATGCGGGCGAACCCCGCGGCTGTGCGTCCGGGCGACTTCAAGATCGAGCGAGTTCGCTCGCCGGTCAACCCGGAAATCCTTGTGCGGCTCTCGGCAGACTCGGATCCAAACGTGCGCCTGGATTTGTTGATCGATGCGATGGCAAGCCGCAACGAGCCGCCGAAACTGACGGTGATCGGCAACGCGACGATCCCGCTTTTCGGCGACCACTATGACTGGACGGAACAACAGCGAGTGCGGTCGGCGATCGATGCCGTACTTAGGAACCGAACCGACGACCTGTGGCGGCGGCTGCGAGCGCATCTGGCCGATAAGCGATACGTCTTGACGGCCACGCGCGGGGGGATCGCGGAGAACTTCAGCGTCGGGGCGATGTGCAGCGACATCGTCGCCGCCAAACTATGCCTGGCGTTCACCAGCCACTTGCCCACGGTCCCAGGGCGGCTGCCGCCGACGTTCCGGCCTGAAGACGAGTACTGGAAACACGAGAGCGAGTGGACTCGAGACTGCAAGCCACTCTATGAAATGCAGATTGCCTTGTGCGAGAAGGCGACTGCACAGTGGGCAACGGTGCAGCAGACCTTGCCGGGTGATGACGGGCGGTGGCACACCTATACGCTGGACGAAAAGGCCCGATACATTGCGGCGCTAAAAAAGGAAATCGAAGAGCGGAAGCGGACGAAGAAGGCCGCGCATCAGGAAGTGCTTCTGCCTTGGCGGATTGCCCCCAGCGGTTGGGAAGGCTTTGACGCCGAGAGCGCGAACGAAGCCGCGCGCCTGGCTGGGTCGCAGATACAGTCTGTCAACCAGTCGGTCATGCCAGACAGTGTTCGGCTGTCAAGTGAAGTTCGGCTTGGGCAAATCGCCACTTCCGCCCACGATCCATGCGCAACGGCCGGCGCCCGCGATTGGCCGCAGTGGGGCGGTACGGCTGCGCGGAACATGTTCTCCCTGGAACGCGGCATTCCCGTCTCGTTCGACCCCGGCAAGAAAGGCTCCGACGGATCGGGCATCGATCTCCGCACGACGCAAAATGTCCGCTGGGCGGCCCGGCTGGGCAGTGAGAACTATTCCAGCCCCGCGATTGCCGGCGGCAAGGTCTTCATCGGCACCAATGACAGCGACCTGGTTGATCCGCGTTTCCAACAGACGGGCGGTGGCGTGCTACTCTGTCTCGACGAGGCCACCGGCCGGCGCCTTTGGCGGCTGGTCGTGCCGCGCCTGACCACGGGCAGAAAGAGCAGCAATTTCGACGAAATGCACCTGGGAATCTGCTCCTCGCCGGCCGTCGACGGCGATCGCGTTTATGTCGTCACCAATCGCAACGAGGTCCTTTGCCTGGACGCTAAAGGCATGGCCAACGGAAACGGCGGGCCGTTCCTCGATGAACGGCATTACCAGGTCCCAGCCGGGCACGCGCCCGTTGAACCGGGGCTCCAGGACGCCGACATCATCTGGCGGTTCGACCTCAGCTCCCTGCCGGTCTTTCCCCACGACGCCGCTGCCAGTTCCGTGCTCGTCTTCGGCGATGCCGTGTTCGTGGGTACGGGCAACGGGGTCGATAAAAAGACGCATCCCATGCCCTCAGCGCCGAGTTTGATCGCCTTGGACAAGCGGACCGGCCGGCTCCTGGCCGCCGACAACGAGCAGATCGGCGGGCGGGTATTTCACGGCCAATGGTCGTCGCCGTCGCTGGGCTGGGTAGGCAACCGGCCGCTGGTCTTCTTCGGCGCGGGCGACGGGGTGTGCTACGCGTTCGACGCCGCCACCAGGACCGCGAACAGCCCCGGGCTTCTGCAGCGGGTCTGGTCTTACGACTGCACGGCCCCCTACCGCCTGGACGGTTGCGGCAAGATCATCGACTATTGGAGCGGCGACCGCCGCGAGCACCGCGGAAACCTGGACGACGGCCGCTTCCTCTCACCCTGCGAGATCATCGGCACGCCCGTGTTCTACGAGAATCGCATTTACGTGGCGATTGGGCAGGACCCGCAGCACGGCCGTGGCCGCGGCTTGCTGACGTGTATCGACGCCACGAAGAGCGGGGATATTACCTCCAGCGGCAAGATCTGGTCGTACGACGGTATCGACCGCAGCCTGTCGTCGGTCTCGATCGCCGACGGCCTGCTCTACGCGGCCGACATGCCCGGCCGCGTGCATTGCCTGGACGCCGAGACGGGGAAATGCTACTGGGTCCATGACTGCAAGTCCGATATCTGGACCTCCACGCTGGTGGTGGACGGCAAGGTCTTTGTGGGAACGCGCAAGGCCTTGTACGTGTTGGCGGCCGGCAGGCGTCCCGAGGTCCTTGCCACGATCCACCTGGGGTCGGCCATCCGCTCCATGCCCGTGGCCGCCGACGGCACGCTGTACGTCGCTTCGCAGCGCTATCTTTGGGCCGTCAAAGAGTGGGTTTCAACGAGGACGGCGGGCAGGTGAATGAGATCGCCGTAGCCAGTGGAGAAGCGCGGGTTGTACGGGCTGGCGATGATGCCCTGGCTCAAGTCACGCTCGTTGGCGGCAAAAACGAGCCGACCGGGAATGTGGCCGGCGGCCTTGAGGTCGGCATCCATCGCGGGCCGCCCAGGCATTTCTCGATACGCCGCACGTAACGTCCCAGCCTCCCGGCGGACTTCAAGTCCAGCGACGGTTCTTCGGTGACGAAGTTCTGGCGGATCAGTGCCAGGTTCCTCTTACGCAGCAGGATGCGGTCGGGCTAGACCTGGCCGGAGACGAGGGCCTCGCCCAAACCCGGGCACGACTCGATTACAATCCGGCTGGGACTGCCCGTGACCGGATCGACACTGAAGGCCACGCCCGCAGCCTCGGGCTCGATCTGCCGCTGGACGACGACTGCCATCTCGAGCTCATATTCCCGGAACGACAGGGCGCCCACGGCCAACGCTCGCTCCTCGGTATGGGCTTTGCCGACTTGCAGGAAGTCGACGAATCGTGATTCAAAGGCGTCCACGATCACGGGGTCGAAATGCCGGCCGCGCTCACCTTGGATCATTTCCCTCGCTCGGGAGACCGGCATGGCGGGCTTGTAGGGACGCTCGGTTGTGAGGGCATCGTACACATCGGCCAGGGCCAGGATGCGTGCCGGCAGCGGGATTTCCATGCCGCTCAGACCCGCGGGGTATCCGGAGCCATCGAATCGTTCGTGGTGGTAGAAGGCGACGACGGCCGCCATCCTCAGAAAACTCGCATAGGCGGATTGCGCGATGGCCTGTTCCAGAATGTTGGCACCGATGACTGTGTGCTGCTTCATGCGCTCGAACTCATCGGCCGTTAGCCGGCCCGGCTTGAGAAGGATGGCGTCCGGGATGCCGACCTTGCCGATGTCGTGCAAAGGGCTCGCACGGTAGATGTCTTCCAGGAATTGTGCATCGATCTGATCGCGGTAGGGCACTTCTCTGCGCAGTTCCTCGGCGAGGAGTTGGCAGTAAGCACGGACGCGAAGCACGTGTGCTCCCGTGCCTTGGTCCCGGGACTCCGCCACTTTAGCCAACGTGCAGATTGCCACGTCCTGGATGCGAAGGGCGTCTTCCGCCCGCTGCTCGGCCAATCGCTGGATCTCGCGGTTCCGGGCAGTGATTTCCTGCCGGATGGAAAAGACGCTCTGCAGGGCATCCCGCATTCGGAGGTGCAGTTGGACTCGGGCGCGGAGATCCTGAATATCGATCGGTTTGACGAGGTAGTCGTCGGCGCCGAGTTCGTATGCCCGTAATTGTTCTTCCCGGGAAGAGTGGCCTGAGACCATGATGATCTGGGTCTGAGCGCCAGTAGGCGTTGTCTTGATGCGACGGCAAGTTTCGTAACCGTCGATGCCGGGCATCATGATGTCGAGGAGGACTAGTTCGGGCGCAAATGTGTCGAACATGCCGAGGGCTAGTTCCCCGCTGGCGGCTTGCTCCACTGCGTACTCGTGCCGCAGCGCGTGGGCAACTAGGCGGCGGAACATCTCGTCATCATCGACGATCAGGATTCTCGTGGTCATGGCCCCACCCTAGCCTGGGTATCCCCCAAGCACACGGCGACAGGCATGCGCATCTGCGGATCGTCGTCAGCGACCAGAATGTGCATGCTCATCGTTGGCTCTCGATTTCCAATACTACTGGGGGAGATCAACTATTCTTGAATGAGTTGATCCCCTCGGTCCCAAAACAAAAAAGGCACAGTCGAGGTCTTCTCTTCCCAAGGAAGAGAGCGACATCGTCTGTGCCTTCAACTGACAGGCCCGAGTCCCGCCCATTAAGGCAGCCCGTAGTTTACGGGCCCTTTTCCGCAGGCCATTGGCCTAGAATAATCTGTCACCCAATCGTAGCTCACAAATTCAACATGTGAAGCAGGGCTGGACATTGTTGCCGATGCCTCCGTGGAGGGATATAGCGGTCGCCCCGGCCGGTTATCGGATTTTCGGTACCGATTAAACTGTCGTTCTGTGTTGGTCTCAGCGAGCGACGATAGTTGAATAACCCCGCCGATCCGACCCCAAGGCTTCCATTTGGGGCTTATACGCGTTTTCACGCGCTGGTCTTGAACTGCCCTACGAGGGTGTGCAATTGTTCGGTCACGTCGCTGACCTTGCCGCTGGCCGTCTGCGCGACGGCAGCTCCTTCGGCCGTGTGCTTGGTGGCCACGTCGACTTCGACGATGTTCTTAGCGATCTCCCGGGCGACGGAAGCCGATTCGGCCACGCCCCGGGCCACCGTCTGCGCGGCGATGGACGTCTCGGCCACGTTCTTGGCGATTTCCCGCGTGGTGATGCTCTGCTCTTCCACGGCCGAGGCGATCGTCCGCGAGACCTCGTTGACCTGCTTGATCACCTCGGTGATTTCGCCGATCGAGCGGACGGCTTGGCCGGTCGACGACTGGATGCCCTCGATACGGCGGCGGATGTCCTCGGTGGCCGCGGCGGTCTGCTTGGCCAGTTCCTTGACCTCGGTGGCCACGACGGCAAAACCCTTGCCGGCAACACCCGCCCGGGCCGCCTCGATGGTGGCGTTCAGCGCCAGGAGACTGGTCTGCTCGGCGATGTCCTCGATGACCTCAATGACCTTGCCGATTTCGCCGGCGGCCGTGCCCAACTCGCCGATCTTGGCGTTGCCGTCGCCCGCCAATCCGGCGGCGGTGTCGGCCACGCTGGCGGACTGTTCGGCGCTGCGGGCGACCGCGGTGATGCTGGAAGTAAGCTCTTCCACGGCGGAGGCCACTACACGGACATTGGCCGACATCTGCTCGGTGGAAGCAGCCACGCTATTCATGTTGGCCGACATCTCCTCGACGGCCGCCGCCGCGGTGTTCGACTGGTTGGTGGTTTGTTCCGCCCCGCTGGCCAGTTGCGTGGCCGTAGCGGAAAGCACGGTCGAGGAGTTCACCAGCATTGTGGCGCCCTCGCCGATCTTGCGGACGATGTCCTGCAGCTTGCCGACAAAGGTATTGAACCATTTTCCCAGTTCGCCGATTTCGTCGCTCCCGGAGGCCGCCAGCCGCTTGGTGAGGTCGCCTTCGCCTTCGGCGATGTCTTGCAGCATCACGACCGCGGAGCGGAGCCGTTTGGTGATCGACAACGACAGCGCAATGCCCATCGCGAGCGCGAGGACGAAGCCTGCCGCGGTGCCGGCAACGATTACCATGTTTCCTCGGGCGGCGTTCCTTTCCGACCGCGTGGCGGCTTCGTCGGACTTTTTTACGTTATACTGGATCAGCTCTTGGAGTTTTTCCCGCGCATTACGTTCGAAGGGAACGCATGAATTCGTCGCGAAACGCATGAGCGACCCGGGAACGTCGCGAATTCGCTTGGTCCGCTGTTCCAACTCCCGCGCGAGCGACTCGAAGGCAGCCACAGCGGCACGATCGGCGCCCTGCAATTGTTTGCCAAGCTGGGCAAGGCCCGCGGCCTTCGGCGTCTTCAATTCTTTCAGCGCGGCGCCGTACTTCTCCATCAATTCCCCGTAAATCGTTTCGGTTTCCACGATCGCCTTGTCTTGGAATCCGGTCAACTGGGCAAGATTCTTGAGCGTAGCCAAGTTCAAACGGATATCGTCGTCGCAAGCTCCGATTGCGGCCGAGTACTTGGCGCAGTCTTTCGGATTGTCGCCGTGCAGCACGAGATTGCTCCATGCCTGTGCTTGCCTGCTAAGGGCGAGCACGCCGTCGCGGACCTCGCTTCTCATGTCGAGGCAATTGTGGAAGTAGTCTCCCGGGTTCGGCTCCACCGACGAGACGCACGCCGCGAGAATCTTCTGGTACTCGCCGGCCATGTCGAAGTACTTGTCGTTGGACTGTCGCCACTGCTCGGATGTAGCCAGAAATTCATTCCACATCGTCTGTTCGTCGCAAGTCAGGTTGAGCGACGCGTACTTCTTGCACGCGGCGTCGTAGGCCGCTTGGGCCTTGCCCAGGTGGTCTATGGTCAGCCGATAGTCGGCCATATCGATATTCGGATTCAGCATCGAACGACGCGCCGTCTTGAACTGTTCGGTGCTCGTCTCGATTTCGGAAAGATACTGCACGCTGGGAACACAGTTCGTGACGACGTCCCTGAGATCGGCATGCAGGAGCGAGAGATTCCACCAGCCGGCGGCGCCCACCACGCATGCAATGCTTGCCACAACCGAAAACCCTACGAGCAGTTTCGTCTTCAGGCGGACGTTGGTAATACGATACATCTTGTTCTCCTTAAACCGTCGTTGGTCTGGACTCGAATACACGTTACGTGCAGACGAGATGATTTCGACAAGCCCTTGGCTGCCATCGCACTCTCGGAGCGGTTGAAGAAAGCGAGGGCCATTTCTCCGATCTCCCAATAACAAAAGGCACAGCCGAGGTCGTCGCTTCCCAACGAAGAGAGCAACGACTTCAACTATGCCTTCAACTGGCAGGCCCACGTCCCGCCCATTAAGGCAGCCCACGTACGGCGGGCCCTGTTTCCGCGGCCTATTGGCCTAGAATAATCTGTCACCCAATCGTAGCTCACAAATTCAACACGTGAAGCAGGGCTGGACATGGTTGCCGATGCCTCCGTGGAGGGATATAGAGGTCGCCCCGGCCGGTTATCGGATTTTCGGTGCCGATTAAACTGTCGTTCTGTGTTGGTCTCGGCGTGCGACGATAGTTGAATAACCCCACACATCGGCGCCGGAGGCTGACATGTCGGCCAAGATTGGCATGGCATTGCCGCAAATGTGGCAGCGAAAGGGGATGAAAAGATGCGATTTCAGTGCCACGATGACCCGCTTTGTCCGGCCAACGTCCTGGAAACGGGTTCCCTGGAAATCGACAAGCGATCCCGTGCCCGGATGTTGGACCTGTCGATATGAATGGGGACTAATTCTTCCGGCAGCACGATGATCCTCGGTTCACACGTACTCCGCGGGGAATTTCCAGGGGGCGCGGTACTCGAGCAGCGCTAACCGGGCGGCTTCCTCGTCGCCCACAATCCTCTCGGCCAGCGGGTCGAAGCGAATCGCCCGGCCGAGCTTCAATGACAGGTTCGCCAGCACCAGCGGCACGTCCACTCTGCAATGGTAGTCTGGACAGCATCGCATGCTGCAGCGACCGCGTGAAACGATGATTTGGGCCCCCGGAGACCAGAACAGGGGTGCCAATCGCATTTCCTGGAGGAATCTGCGGGGTCTTGTGGGTTTACTTGTCTGGGCCGCCAAGTCAAAATAAGGGCAGTATCGTTCGGTTGACCGTTCGGCGTGGACTGGGCAGCCTGAAATGGTAGCCAAGGAGCAAAGTGTCATGCGACGTTTCACGATTGCTAGCTGGTTGAAACTGGGTCCGACGGCCTGGGTCCTGCTGGCCGGCGCAATGGCATTGCCGGGACCGTGCCCCTGTGGCCCAGCCATTGCGAGCGACATCATCCCGGCCGATCGACGGATCGACTGGTCGCCGGGCATCCCCGGCGGGATCCCCACCTATCCGGTAGGCATCGACGTCAAGGATGCGCCCTATTCGGCTAAGGGCGACGGCGTGGCGGACGATACGGCGGCCATTCAAGCGGCCATCAGGGCTTGTCCCGCGGGAAAGGCCGTGTTCTTGCCGGCGGGGACCTATCGCACCACGAGTGAGCTGGAGATCCAAGGCAAAGGGGTCGTCCTGCGTGGCGCCGGGCCGACACAGACGTGCATCCGTCGCGACTCGACCAACGGCCAGATCATCGCCATCTACAATTGGAGCAACGCTGGAGGACGTGCGGTGGTCGGCGGGTTTCAGAAGGATTCCACGACCCTGAAGCTGGCCAATACGGCTGGCGTCACGGTCGGAAAACATGTCATTATCGATGAGGACAACGACCCCGCAGCCCTGGACCACGTACCGGCCTACTGCCAGCGAGTGCTGGCGCAGATGGCGATCGTCAAGGCCGTGCAGGGCGATTCGGTTACGCTCAGCCGGCCCCTCTATTTCACGTATAACCCCCTCATGCATATCCAGTTTTCAGTCTTCGCCGGTTGCTTCAAAGCCGGCGTCGAGGATCTATGCGTCGATCGCGCCGTGGCGGGCGGGGGCGACAACATCCTCATCAACTGTGCCGCCAACTGCTGGGTCAAGAATGTCGAAAGCCGTAACGCCTTCAAATGGCATGTGCGCCTCAAGTCGTCCTTCGGCTGCGAAGTGCGCAACTGCTACATCCACGACGGTTGGAACGCCGGCGGCGACGGCGACTACGGCGTCGGCTGCTTCGATCGGTCGACCGACAACCTCATCGAGAACAACGTGTTCACAAAATGCCGCCATGCCATGATTCTCGAAGACGGCGGTTGTGGAAACGTCTACGGCTACAACTACTCGCGCGACCCCATCAACGAAGGCGGAGACCACACCGATTTCCTGATGACCGACATGGATCTCCACGGCGGCAATCCCTACATGAATCTGTTCGAAGGGAATATCGCCGCCCATATCGGCTGCGACAACTCTCTGGGGGGAAGCCGGCACAACACTTTCTTTCGCAACTGGATCGAGCGGAAATCACTTCCCACCGTCAAGTACGGGTGTTGGGGCATCGAAGTTCAGATGAACAGCCTCTACGTGAACCTGGTCGGAAACGGTGTCGCCCGGCAACCGGCCTACCAATCTGTCGCCGACGCCTGGCACATCGGCTACGACCGGCTCACTGCAACGATCGACCCGCGCGTGGCGCGGACGATCTTGCGGCACGGCAACTACGACGAGACCAGCGGCAAGACCCAATGGGACAGCAAGATCAAGGATCACACGCTGCCGGCCTCGCTCTATCTGAAGGCTAAACCGGCATTCTTTGGCGACCACCCCTGGCCGGCCATCGGACCGGATGTGGAGCCGCACGCGGGCTTCCTGCCGGCAAAAGACCGTTACGAGCGGGAACTTGGCAAGGTGGGAAACGGCCAGACAGGCAGCGCAACCAACTTCAAGGGACAGACGGTAGCGAGAGGCGGCGACTGACAAACCTATTGCTGCTCGATAGATGCATGGCTCGGTTGAATGATGTTGGACAGTTGCGGCTCTGTGGAGTATTCTAACCTACGCAAGCAGAAGATCGGCGAAGAACTCCTTGAGGACGTCGTAAGTCACGAACTCCTCGGCATGTTGCTTGTCCACATAGCCCCGATAGCTGCTCCAGCGGTAATCGCGGCTCCTTGGGGGCGGCGTAAGGCGCGTTGTCCGCGAGCGCTCCGTGCTCCTGGGTTGGCCGGCGCATGACTCGGGGTTGGAACGATTCGCTACTTCTTTTCCACGCGGCTCTTTCATCCGCTACTCCCTACCGGCTTTGACCGGCGCTTTCTCTGACCCTGCCGCCGGACCCCGCCGGACCCTGCCGCCGGATGATGCTGGTCGAACTCAGCTTGGGCAACGCGGATAGCGGCATCGAAATCGTCGTCGGGCAAGGCTGGGATCAGGACTTCGTGGCCGTGGTCCTTCAGGTAGGTCGGCTCTACGCCGCCGGGTGTCGAGTGCCAGCCGTGGAGGAAAAGGACCTTCATGGGGCCATGTAGCTGAGCTTCTTGGCCTGAGCGAAATCTCCTTCGGCCCTGGTCCTGTCACCCTTTCGCATGTAGTCCAAAGCACGCTTAATGTATACCTTGGCGTCCGTCGGATTGAGTCGGATAGCCTCCGTGTAGTCGGCAATCGCCTTGTCATGCTCACACCTATATCCGTAGACCGAGCCACGCTTGCAATACGCAAAGGCGTATTTTGGGTCGAGCCGGATGGCTTCCGTGTAGTCGGTAATGGCCTTGTCGTATTCGCATTTATGTCCATAGGCTACACCTCGGTTACAGAACGCCTTGGCATATTTCGGGTTCAGTTGGATGGCTTCAGTGAAGTCAGCTATAGCCTTGTCAAATTCGCATTGTTTCGCGGCGATGCGACCACGGGAGTCGTATGCCTTCGCATATTTCGGGTTCAGCCGGATGGTCTCGTTATAATCGGCTATCGCCTTCTCACATTCGCCTTTTTGCTCGTAGGCCCAGCCCCGGTCCTGATACGCCAGGACATATTTCGGGTTCAGCCGGATGGCTTGGCTGTGGTCGGCAATGGCCTTGTCGTGCTCGCCCTTCTGCTCGAAGACCCAGCCCCTGTTTTCATAAGCCCTGGCAAATCTCCGGTCGAGCCCAATGGCATCGGTGAAGTCGGCGATCGCATTGTCAAGTTCGCCATTGTGCGAGTAGGAATAGCCTCGTCCGCAATACGCTTGGGCAAAGTTCCGGTCGAGCCGGATGGCCTCCGTGTAGTCGGCAATAGCCTGGACAGGTTCGCCCTTTTTCTGATAGGCAAAGCCACGCTTGCAAAACACGTTGGGGACCTTCGGGTTGAGCCGAATGGCCTCGGTGAACGCAGTAATCGCAGCGTCATAGTCCTGTTTTAGCAGATCGGAAATGCCCTTCTCATAGGCTTCCTTTCCGGTATCAGCACTTGCCGCAGCGTTGGGGAGCAACGAGATTCCGACTAAGGCCACCGCCCAGCACTTGCATGCGTTCATGACCTTTCCTCCAGATTATTGGACTTTGCGTGGCTATCACACGCCCGTCTTTCCCACGCAAACCGTTTTCACCTGATTATCTATACGTGATCCGGAATGTGAAGGTTCAATAGCCGGGAGGAGATCACTAAACACCCTTACCGTGTGGCACCTTGACCACCGCATTCCCTCGCCACCCTCTCTTCTACGATTCGCCCCGGCTTGAACGTAATCGTGAACCTTTCGCCGACCACGACCTTCTCACCTGTCCTCGGGTTGCGGGCCTGCCTCGATTTCCGCTTCTTCACCTCGAAGACGCCGAAATTCCTGAGTTCGACGCGGCCTTCTTCGATAAGGACGTTGATGATGGCGTCGAGCGTCTTCTGCACGATCTCCTTGGTTTCGAGCAGCGGTCGGTCGAGTTCTTCGGCGATGCGACGGGCGATATCTTTTTTGGTCATGGTGCCATTATATCAGGATGGGGCGGCGAGTAATCTCGCAACGAGTCCGTTGGGTTAGGAGATACCCGCCTTTAGCGTGGTATTGCCCGACATCATCCTCGTGGAGTTCGCTGAAGACGGCGACGTACAGATCTCGTCGGCAAGCGAGTAGAAGTGCCAGCCGAGCCTGCGGTCAGCAACGACCTGGGGGCGTTCCGTCGCCATGCAGCCGATGCGGATTTATCTGAGCGGACTGGAACTGTCCGATGCCCTATTTCTGTTGTCGCTCAGTTCTTCGGCCTTAATGCGATCCACTGCCGCTTTGTAGAAT
>Ga0181520_10000294_pt1 | contig 111010 bp, 77 predicted proteins | sample PEATcosm2014_Bin_29_FD_132451 | JGI IMG/M metagenome (GOLD analysis project Ga0181520, IMG submission 132451) | Peatland microbial communities from MTU Mesocosm Facility, Houghton, MI, USA - PEATcosm2014_Bin02_30_metaG | ecosystem: Environmental > Terrestrial > Soil > Wetlands > Peat | place... | reverse complement strand
CCCATGAATCACATTTTAAGAAAGGTCGGGCATCAATAAAATACCTTTCTTGATGCCCAGAATCTATTCCCGACACACTCCTAGGCAAATGAAGTTGGCTCGAGTCCGTAGAGGACACGAATACTCGGAAGACACGATCGCATTTTGTGGCTAATTGCCCGTCCCAAGAATCTCGATACGGATTCGAAGCGGTCCATGGATGTGGTTCTGTCGTCGAGATCGAGCCCGAAGGTGGCCAGAAGCCTGTCTTGTTGCTCCGGTGGCCAGTTAGGGCGGTCGTTCCATGCTTCGATATTGCCGGCCCTGACGGCCTCATTGCCGCCATGGGCGGTTTCCGCCAGTTGCAGCCACCGCTTCGTTAAAGCCTGAGCAGGCTCGCTCGCGGGGTCCAGATCTCCGGCGGCTTCGATCTCGGCGAAGAGTTGGCGCCAGGTCTCCATCCTCTTCTGCCAGACTTCAGGAGGCGTTTCGTGGGCGATCCGCTCCTTATCGAGCCAGGCTTGGTCGGTGTAATACTTCCTCATGGACATCTCTTGTGGCTGCATATCGATCACCTCGATGATTTTCCGAAGAATGGATGCGTCGGTGGTCTGCCCCGATTGAATAACCTTTTCCGCTGCCTTAATCGCAATGACGGCAAGATCGATCAGCTTTCGCTTTTCGGCTAAAGCCTCCCGTTGCACATGCAGGGAATCGGCCAGCGTCAGCGGTCCGTGTTTCAGGAGCAGCTTGATCTCTTGAAGCGGGATACCCAGGAATTTGAGGGCGGCAATCTGTTCCAGGCGCTCCAGGTCTTCCAGACAATAGAGCCGAAAACCGGAGTTCCCACGCCGCGGTTTGAGCAAACCAATTCGATCGTAGTGGTGCAAAGCTCGAACGGTTACTCCTGCCAATTTCGCGAATTCGCCAATCCGGTAGCTGCTGCTCATCGCACTTCGAATATAGTCGGACCTGACGCAGGGTCAAGGTCAAGCGGAGAATTATCGTATAGGGCGATAGGAGAAGTTTGGAGGCTGCGGGGCTCGGATCGGGATTGGCTCTCGCAGTGCCGGAACCCGTTCAACCAGATGGCGGCGCTGAAGCGCCGACCCGACCTGCTGCGCCGCCCTTTACTTCAGAACGGAAGGTGTGCTCCCGGTGGCGATCTGTTTCCCGCCGAAGCGATAGGCCTTGTCGAACGCCGCGAGCACCGTCTTCAAGTGGACCGGTCCGGGCAAATCGGCCCGACAGGTTTGAGCCGGGTCGTTTTTGGCCTGCCTATCCTCGCGGACAAAGCGCACTCGACTGCCTGATCACCAACACCGGTTTGATCGAAATACGGCGTGTTTTCCTGGCAGCATCTTCGATCTTGGCCAATAGTTCAGTGGCGGCCATCACGCCCATCTGGGTCAAGGGCTGGCGAACCGTGGTCAGGGAAGGCCTGACCAGGGTCGCCGCTGGAATATCGTCGAATCCGACCACGGAAATCTCTTCGGGAACCTGCTTGCCCGCGTCTCGAAACGCATTCATGGCGCCGATGGCCGACAGATCGTTGAAGGCCAGCAAGGCTGTGAAATTGCGCTTGGCTTTCAGCAATCGCTCCCCTGCTACATATCCTTCGCGAATGGGGTTCAGTCCATCGTCGATGCGCTCCAATTGAACCACGTGCTCCTTGTAGATATGCACGCCAAGCTGACGCGCGGTTTCCACGCAGGCCGCCCAGCGCAACTGGGTGTCGCTGGAATGGGTGTGGCCTTTCAGGAAGGCAATCTTGCGATGCCCCAGGGCAAAGAGGTGGTCGAGCGCAAGGCGAATGCCATGCGCGTTGTCCAATGCAATCCGGGTCCGCGGATATTCGTCTTCCAGGCTTCCAATGGAAACCAGGGGGAGCGCCGGGGCCGTTTCCGTGGGCGTGTTGATCAGAATCAGGCCCTCGGCGCCACGCTCCGCGAATACTTGTAGCCGCTGCCGGATGAGGGCGTTGTCCCAGTGGTGACTGGAGACAAAGTAGAGATAGTTGTGATCGATCAGCAAGCGCTCAATGGCGGTGAGGATCCCGGCATTGTATCCCTCGCCGAGATCAGGCGAAAGAATGCCGATCAACTGGCTCCGCTTGTTGTTTAGCATGCGGGCGAAGTAGTTGGCCTTGTAGCCGAGTTCCGTGGCTGCTTTGAGCACGCGCTCGCGGGTTTCGGGCTTCAAGCCCTGGGCCACGGGGGAATCGTTCAGCACCAGGGAGACGGTGGAGCGCGAAAGGCCCAGGTAATCCGCCAGATCGCGCAAACTGGTTGGTTTGGCCGGCGTCCCGGGTTGCGATGCAGGGCGGTCCGAAGCAGATTTGGTTTTGCGCACAAGCCGATATTACCAAGAAAAACTTGACATGTGGATTGAGGTGAGGCTAGAGTCTAATTCGCGATTAAACCAGTTTAATAAGGCGTCCGAACACCGGTCCAGGGGCGGGCTAATCCCGGCTTGAGCGGCATCGTTTCTCGGTAAATTGTGCGAGAAGATGGGTGCACTCAGCGGCCGTGTGTTCTGTCCGGCCTGATGGCGGAGGTCGTGCGATGCCGAAAGTTCAAGTGCCGTGAAACTTGCTGTGTTTCCAAGGTTCAAGATTGCAGCGGTATTTTCAACCCGTACCAGAACGATGAGGTAAGTGTGACGACAGCGAAATTGGCGATTCCGGTAGCAGACCGTATCAGTCTCAAAGAGAAGATCGGCTACTCCCTGGGCGATGCGGCTTCAAATTTCTATTGGAAGACCTTTGAATTCTTCCTGATGATCTTCTACACCGACGTCTTCGGCATCTCCGCCGGCGTCGCCGGCACCATGTTCTTGATCACCAGGCTGGCGGACGCTGTAGCCGACCCGTTGATGGGCACCATCGCCGATCGCACGAATACGCGCTGGGGACATTTTCGGCCTTATCTCATCTGGGGCGCGCTGCCTTTCGCTGTAGCGGGGGTGCTGACCTTCACCACGCCCAACCTGAGCGGCAATGGCAAGGTAGTTTATGCCTACATTACCTACAGCATGTTGATGTTCATTTATACGGCCGTGAACATCCCCTACAGCGCGTTGATGGGCGTAATTTCGCCGAATTCGCTGGAGCGGACGTCAATTTCCCAGATCCGCTTCATGGGCGCCTTTACCGCGGGAATCTTCGTGCAGTACTGCACGCTGTGGTTCGTGAAGCATTTCGGTGGCGGCAACGATGCGCTCGGCTGGCAGTTGACCATGGTCCTTTATGGCGTCTTGTCGATCGCCATGCTTCTGCTTTGCTTCAGCACCACGCATGAACGCGTGTTGCCTCCTCCTCAACAGAAGGGGGATATCCTGCGGGATCTGGGTGGTTTGTTCACGAGCCGCTCGTGGCTGGTTCTGGTGGGCGTGATGCTTCTGGTGTTGGCGGCCTTTGCGGTCAAGGGCTCCGACTCGGCTTACTACTTCAAGTATTTTGTTCGCAACGAGAAGCTGCTTCCGCCCTTCCTGGTCTCGAACGGCCTGGCCTTCCTGGCAGCCGTCAGTGTGTCTTCGTGGCTGGCCAAGATCTTCGGCAAAAAGGCGCTATTCACGTTTGCCATTGGAGTGGGTGGGCTGATCATCGGCGGATTCTGGCTGGCCAAACCGACCGACATCTGGCTGATGTTCGCGCTGCAGATCGTTTCCAGCTTCGTGATCGGCTTTAACTCGCCCATCGTTTTCGCCATGTTCGCGGATGTGGCCGACGACGCCGAGTGGCGCCTTGGCCGCCGCAATACCGGCCTTGTATTCGCCTCGGCTATTTTCGCAACCAAAGTCGGCTGGGCGATCGGCTCGTGGGTCTTCGGCCTGGTGCTGAGCTTCTTCGGGTATGCGGCCAATGTGGAACAAACCAGCAGCTCGATCTTGGGGATCGTTCTCTCTACCAGTTGGATCCCTTGCGCGATGATGGTGGCGGCGGCCGCTCTGATGCAGTTCTATCCGCTCACCGAAGCCATGATGATCAAGATCGAGGCGGACTTGAAGCAGCGTCGAGGAGAGATCGAAGCGTGAAGCCTTCCTTCCTGAAAGCTGCCTTGCTTTGCGCAATGGTCTTGGGCTTCCCCGCTTTGGCGGAGGGTGCCCATGTACCCAAGACAAGTCCCGATCTGACCGTGCAGAAGTGGTATGGCAATGCGATCGACTACTCCGGGTACCGCGAGGGCCAGACCCCGAAGTTGAAGAAGTTCCCTACCCAGGCGCAGATTCTGGAAGACCTCAAGATTCTGAAGAGGAACTGGAAGCTCATTCTGCTCTATGGAGGGGACCAGCACTCCCGCGATGTGCTTGAGGTGATCCAGAAGAACAAGCTGGGGATCAAGGTGGTGGTCGGGCTCTGGCTCGACGGCCACCCGGGCTTTGAAGCTGAGAACGCCGAGCAGGTTGCGACGGCAATCGAATTGGCCAATCGATACCCGAAGATTGTTTTGGCGGTGAATGTCGGCAACGAGATCCTGGTCACCTGGTCCGATCACAAACTGACCGAAGACAAGGCTATCGAATACGTCGAGCAGGTGCGCAAGGCGGTGAAATGCCCGGTGACGGTGGCGGACGACTTCCTTTATTGGCGGCAGCCGGAAGCCAAGCTGGCCGACCACGTCGATTTCATCATCATGCACGCCTATCCGATGTGGGGCCACGAGGACATCGACACGGCCATGGCCTCCACCATCAAGGACTTTGAGAGCGTCCGCAAGGCGCATCCCGGCAAGACCATCGTGATCGGCGAAGCCGGCTGGGCGAGCTATTCGGTGGGTGACCAGCACGTGCCGCGGGCCGGCGATGAAGTCAAGCAGAAACGCTATTACGAAGGGCTCAACGCGTGGTCCAAGGCCAATAACGTGACCACCTTCTACTTTGAGGCATTCGACGAGCCGTGGAAGGGGACGGGGACCGAGGGGCACTGGGGCCTGTTCTCAGTAGACCGCAAGGCCAAGCTGGCGATGCAGGTGTTGTATCCGGACCTGATGCCAACCGGGCCGACCTCACCGAGTTACGACGCGCCTGCGGCTCCCGCCGCAAGATAGGTCAATCGGGCAAGGAAGTGGCTGAGAATCCTTGCCCGCAGGCGCGAGAGGCAGAACCAGAATCAAAGGAGATTCAATGAGCACGGCATTTGTGGGAGAGACACTCCTCAAGAGCGCTGCGTCCAAAGTGGACGGCGGCCCCATCGAAATCGGCGGAGAGCGCTTCTATCGCATCGTCAACTACGACACCATGCCGCCGTTTCTGATGAGCATCGTCAGCGACACGGATCAGTGGATGTTCGTCTCTTCGACCGGCGCTCTGACGGCTGGACGCAGAGACCCGGACCGTGCTCTATTCCCCTATTACACCGACGACCGCATCCACGACAGCCAGGACCAGACCGGCGGGAAAACCATCTTGCGCGTTACCCGCGGCGGTCGAACCGCGTTGTGGGAGCCTTTTTCATCGCGCTACGAGGGCCTCTACCGGGTCACGTGCAGCCTGTCGAAGAGCATCTACAGCAACAAGGTTGTGTTCGAGGAAGTCAACCACGACCTGGGGCTTTGCTTCAGCAGCGGATGGGCGATGAGCAACAAATTCGGCTTCGTGCGCCAGGCGTCTCTGAAGAACCTGGGCGCCGAGCCGGTGGAAGTCGATCTGCTGGATGGCATCCAGAACCTGCTGCCGCACGGCGTGACGCGGCGCTTCCAGATGGAATACAGCACCCTGGTGGACGGCTACAAAGAGAACGAGCTGGAACCGGAGACAGGGCTGGGGCTGTTCAAGCTCAGTTCCGTTCCCGCCGACAAGCCCGAGCCCAACGAAGCGCTGCGCGTCACCACGGTCTGGTCGGAAGGCCTCGATACTGGCTGCCGGCTCCTGTGCGCCGCGCAACTCGACCGCTTTCGGCATGGCCATTCGCTCCGTGAAGAAACCCTCATTCGCGGCCGCCGCGGGGCCTATTTCGTGAATGCCCACCTGTCTCTTGCCCCTGGCGCAGCCAAAGAGTGGAGCATCGTTGCGGAAATCGATCAGGACGCGGCCGGCGTCGCTCGCCTGGTGAGCCTCCTCAAGTCTGGCGGCAATCTTCGCGACCGGCTCGATGAAGACCTGGCAACCTGCACCGCCAACCTGGTGCGCATCGTCGCAGCGGCCGATGGCCTGCAATGCACCGGCGACGATCTCAGCGCCGACCGGCACTTCTCCAACGCCCTGTTCAACACCATGCGCGGCGGCATTCCCGACAATGGCTACCAGGTTTCCCGAGCCGACTTCATGATGTTTATCGGCAAGTCCAACCGTGCGGTGGCCGAGCGCCAAGCCGCCTACTTCGACGGCCTTCCAGAAACCTTGCCGCACAGCGAACTGCTGGCGCTGGCCTCGAAACGGAACGATCCCGACCTGGAGCGCCTGGCCCACGAATACCTGCCGTTGACGTTCAGCCGCCGTCACGGAGATCCCAGCCGGCCCTGGAACATCTTTGCCATCGAGGTGCAGGACGAGCAGGGCAAGCGGGTTCTCAACTATCAGGGCAACTGGCGCGACATCTTTCAGAACTGGGAGGCGCTCGCGCTCTCTTTCCCCGGCTTTGTCGAGAGCATGATCTTCAAGTTTGCCGACTCTTCAACGGCGGACGGCTACAACCCTTACCGCGTGATGCGAGACGGCTTCGACTGGGAGGTGGTCGATCCCCACGATGCCTGGTCGTTCATCGGCTACTGGGGCGATCACCAGGTGGCCTATCTGCTCAAGCTGCTTGAAGTCTCGGCACGCTACCACCCGGGCGCGCTGGCCGGTTTGCTGGGTCGCCGTGTCTTTACTTATGCCAACGTTCCCTATCGCATCAAGCCGCACAGAGCGATTCTTCAAGATCCACGCAGCACCATCGACTTCGACGCGGAACTCGATCGCCGGATTCAAAAGCGCGCAGCCTCCATGGGCGCGGACGGCAAGGCCTTGCCCGGACCGGATGGTGAGCCGTACCGCGTGACCCTGACGGAAAAGCTGCTGGTCCTGGTGTTGGCTCGGCTGTTCAACTTCATCCCCGAAGCGGGCCTGTGGATGAACACCCAACGCCCGGAGTGGAACGACGCCAACAACGCCCTGGTGGGCTCCGGCGTGTCCATGGTCACCCTCTACTTTCTGCGCCGCTTTCTGCTTTTCAGCCGGGATCTGTTCACAACGTCCACGTCGGCGCTCGAGGTCTCAAGTGAAGTGGCCGAGGCCCTGCGGCAGGTCACCGAAGCGCTCGAAAGCCATGCCGGGCTCTTGGCGGGGCCCATCCCAGACCTCGATCGCAAGCAACTCCTCGATGCCTTGGGCACAGCCGGAAGCAACTATCGGGCAGGCCTCTATGAAGACGGATTCTCCGGCAAGCAGACGGAACTCGAGAGCACAAGGCTGGTAGCCTTCTGCGACTTGACCCTTCACTATATCGACCACTCCATCCGCGCCAACCGCCGAGAAGATGGCCTGTATCACGCATACAACCTCATGAAGGTCGACGGCGAAAAGGTCGTCATCCGCCGTCTCTACGAGATGCTAGAAGGCCAGGTGGCTGTGCTAAGCTCCGGTGCGCTGTCCGCGCAGGAGTCGGTTGCCCTGCTCGACGCTCTGCGCAACAGCAGCCTCTATCGTGCCGACCAGGACAGCTACATTCTTTATCCCGACCGCAAATTGCCGGGCTTCTTCGAGAAGAACAACATTCCGGCAGCGGCCATTGAGAATTCAAAGCCGCTGGCGGACATGATTGCGCGCGGCGACACACGCATCGTGGTCCAGGACTGCAATGGCGTGGCCCACTTCAATGCAGCTTGCCGGAACAGCTCGCTGTTGAAACAGGCTATATTGCCCCTGGCCTTGGCGGATGAAGAAAACGCGGCAATCCAGGCGCTCTATGAGCGGGTGTTCGACCACCAGTCGTTCACAGGCCGCTCCGGGACGTTCTACAAATACGAAGGCCTTGGGTGCATTTACTGGCACATGGTTTCCAAGCTCCTTCTGGCAGTCCAGGAAGTGCTGGAACGGGCCGGCTCTGCCGGTGAGGCCCCCGTCTTGATCCAGCGCCTTATGAGCCGTTATCGGGAAATCCGTGAAGGCATCGGCGTCCACAAATCCCCGGAGCTCTACGGCGCCATTCCCACCGATCCTTACTCGCACACCCCGGGCTTTGCGGGAGCACAACAGCCCGGCATGACCGGCCAGGTGAAGGAGGATCTCATCTCGCGGCTCGGCGAAATGGGCGTCGTGGTCGAAGGCGGCCAACTCTTGTTCCGGCGTGACCTGGTGAACCGCAACGAGTTCCTGACGTCCCCGAGACAGTTCCATTTCTACAATCTCGACGGCCGACTATGCACTCTCGATCTTGACCCTGGCTCGATGGCGTTCACCACTTGCCAAGTGCCCGTCGTTGCCCATCGCGAGGGGCGACAGAGGATAGAAGTCACCCGCGCCGGCCAGTCCCGCGAAACGGTTGAAAGCCTCAGCCTCGGCGCTGAGACCAGTGCCGCGATCTTCGAGCGTACCGGTGCAGTCAGCCGACTGGACATCTTCTTCGGCTTTGAGAAAGAGAGTTAGTGGGTCCGACAGATCCCCGCTTCAGCTACGGCTGGAGCGGGATCTTCCTGGTTCTTCACGCCCTAGCATAGAGGCTTGCAGTCAGGCCGGACGGTAACCAACCATGTCAGTTATGACGGTTACACCTTAACGCGCCGTCCCCTCCGGCAGGCGGCGCGATCCTCTCAACCCAGCCGACGATCCGGGGACCGCGATCCGCATGTTCGCATTTGCGTTCTAGCAACAACTGAGCTATTGTCAACTCGATCCTGCCAGGCATAGAGAACCCACGATGAAACTCAAGCGGCGGACGATGGCGGTTGTTGCAATCGCAGCGGCCTTGATGTGTCTGGCCATCGCCGGAGTCGTCGTATGGCGCGTGGAAGGCGCCTTGGGCAGCTCAAGGCGTCAGGCCGCGGAACGGGACCAGCTCGCCGTTGAGGTCAGGTTGCTTGGAATCCAGGCGAATCCAGGCTTCGAGGGCATCACTGCGCCCGCCGTATTCAAGAGCGCCGCGCAGTTTCAAGGGCATCTTTATCTTTCCGGTCCGGCTGGACTCTTTGCCTATGCGCCGGATGGAAGCCTGGAACACTTCTATCGCACAGGGATGGACCTGCCAGCCGCTGTTTTGGGGCAAATGGCGGTTGGCACGCTGAGCGATTCGCGCCAGCCCGAGTTGCTGATTGCCACTTTGGGCGAAGGCGTCCTGGCTTTCGATGGGCAACGATTCCGGCAAATTCGGGCCGGGCAGTACGAGGCGCGCACGGTCACCGCCCTTTTGCCGCTGGCGTCTGGGCGGCTGCTGGTGGGCACGGCCAAGCTGGGTTTGCTGATCTACGACGGCAAGACGCTGAAGCGCTTCCACCTCACCACGGACAATGTTCATGTGAACTGCCTGGCCGGCACTGAAGCCGAATTGTGGGTGGGCACTCTCAACGATGGGCTGCTCCACTGGCGTGGCGGCCAGACCGAGGGGATCGGCGACGAGCAGGGACTCCCGGACCAGCGAGTGGAACAGATTGCGCTGGCCAACGGGAAAGCTTACATTGGCACGCCGATGGGCGTGGCGGAGGTACGCGAAGGCAAGGTCGAGCGTGTGTTGGCCAAGGGCAGGTATGCCCATTCTCTGCTGGTGGATGGAGACACGCTGTTGGTGGGTCAGATGGACGCTGGCGTCATGCGCGTCTCGCTTGCAGGCCAGGGAAACGACGACCGGGCGCGCAGGCCGATTGTTGTCCGGGTTGTCGAACTGCCTGCGCAAGGTTCCAAGCCTGCAGCCTTCGCGACCTCAAGCCCGGTGGAGCAGTTTCTGGCAGTGGGAGACAGCCGCTACGCTTTGGCGGCCGACGGGCTGCTGCAACTGGAGCCGGATGGAACATGGCGCAAAGCGCTCGGCGGCGGACCCTCGCAGTTGACCGACCGGGATGTCTCGGCGTTACTCGTAGCGTCCGATGGGCGGCTCTGGGTAGGCTACTTCGACCGCGGACTCGACATTGTGCCGGCGACCGGCGGAGCGGTGCAGCATGTCGAGAACGACCACGTTTTCTGCGTGAACCGCATCGTGGAAGACGGCCGGGACGGCGCGGTCGCCGTGGCCACGGCGAATGGCCTGGTTCTGTTCGACCGGGATGGCCGGCAGAAGCAGGTTCTGGGGCGCGATGCAGGGTTGATTGCCGATCACGTGACCGATGTGGCTCTTGAGGCCGACGGCATGGCTCTGGCGACTCCGGCGGGCATCACATTCCTGGACAAGAGCGGTCCTCACAGCCTGTATGCGTTTCAGGGATTGGTGAATAACCACGTGTATGCCCTGGGTGTGAACGGAGACATGCTGGTTGCCGGGACCCTGGGCGGCATTTCGGTGTTGACCGGCGATCAAGTGCGCAGGAACTTCACAACCGCGAATTCAGGTTTAAAGCACAATTGGATTACCGCGCTGGCAGCTGTCGGCAATGACTGGCTGGTCGGCACCTATGGCGCGGGGGTGCTGCGCCTCACGCCCGACGGCAGCATCTCTGCAACCGACGCGACGCGTTTGGGCGTGGTGGTGAATCCCACGGCCATGGCGGCGGACGGCCGAATGGTGTTGGCGGGGACGCTGGGCCAAGGATTGTTGGTGGGCGATGCCACCGGAACGCGATGGAGGACGGTCACCGCCGGACTACCTTCGCTCAATGTCACAGCGCTGGCGATACACGATGGCGTGGTGTATGTGGGTACGGAAAACGGGCTGGTGAAGATCGCAGAGAACCGGCTGTGACGAGCGAGTGAATACGTGAGCAAGTGGTGAATTGAGGGAAGAGATGAGACGGGCAGGAAAGACGCGAACAGGTTGGGCATTGATGCTGTTTCTGGCAGCCGCGGCGGCTCATGCGGACACCGGCGTTCTGGTTCCGACCAACAAGCAGGCTCCCGACCCCTCGATCCTGTCGCTGACCGAGATGCAGGCAGAGATCCACGTTGATAATGGCGACGCTCGGGTCTGGGTCCGCCAGATCTTCACCAACCACACAGGTTCCCCGCAGGAAGGCAACTACCTGTTTGCCCTTCCGGGCGGGACAACCGTCTCGGACTTTGCCGTCTGGGACGGTCCTGTACGCATTCCCGCAGTGATTCTGGAGCGGAAGCGGGCCAAGGCGCTTTACCAGGAACTGAAGAGCCAGGCCATCGATCCCGGCCTTTTGGAGCAGGGCGAGCGCAGCGAGGACGACGCCCGGCGCAACTCGGTCTTCAGCGCACACATTGTTCCAATCCCGGCCTACGGCACCAAGCGCCTGGAGATCGAGTATCACGAGCACATCCCGGTGTCGGCGCGGAAGAGCTACTTCCTGCTGCCGCTAAAGCCCGATGCCTATGCCAGCCAGACGGTGCAGAAGCTCTCCATTCACTTTGAATTGCATACCGCCGCGCGCATGAAGGACTTCGCCTTTCAGGGCAAGAGCCTTCCCTTTCACATTGACCAGCAGGATGAGCACACGATCCGGGCAACGGTGGAGGCGGCGAATGCGGACCTGGCCGAGGATTTCGCCACCGTCTGGTCGGTCAACGAGCCCGCCAATGCGCTTGAGGTGATCACCTTCCGCGATCCCAATCCTGCTAGTCCTTTGCTCGATGTGAGCGGCCCTCAGCCGACGGCCCAACCCGCTCCGAATCAAAAGGGAAAGCCGCAGGCATCGCAGGAGCCGGGCTTCTTTGAGACGCTGGCGCAACTGTCTGCTCCGCAGGCGGCTAGCCCTGCCGGGAGCGGTGGGCGCACGGTAGTGGTGCTGATGGACACCTCGCTCTCGATGCAGTGGGAGAAGCTGGAACGCAGCTATGCGGCGGCGGCCAAGCTGTTGCAAAACCTGGGGCCGCAAGACAGGTTCAACCTGCTGCTGTTTAACACCAAAGTCGACAGCTTCAAGCCGGCGCCGGTGACCGCTGAGTTGGCCCAAGTGACGGCGGCCATGGATTGGCTGCGGCAGAGCCATTTGCGCGGCGGAACGGATTTGCAGAAAGCGCTCGAACAGGGGTTGGGGCAGTTCAACGGGCCGGGCGCTACAACGGAAGGGTCTGCGCTGGTGCTGCTGACTGACGGCGAGGCCACCCGCGGGCTTATCAAGAGCGGCAAGCTGGCCGACTGGTACGCAGCCAAATGGAAGCAGATTCCCGCGGATCGCCGGCCCAAGACCGATGTCTTTGCGGTGGGAGACGATGCCAATCTGCCCCTGCTGCGCATGTTGAGTCGCAATGGCGGTGTGATGGAGCAGTTGCTTTCAACCGAACCAGTGGACTACAAACTGGCCGCGTTTCTGGGTAAGGTGGGGCGCAACCCGATCGGCGACTTGGGGCTGACCGTCGCCCCGCAGGCCGCCGTCGACAAGGTTTATCCGCTTGAGGATGCGGTGTTCGACGGCGGGGAAGCGCGCTGGGTGGGCCAATACCAGAAGCCGCAGAAGAATGTGGCCTTCAGCGTGGCCGGCCAGCAGGATGGGCGCGGACTGAAGGTGGAGGGCAAGGCAGATTTTCCCGTTCAGGCGATGGAACACGATCAGCTGCCGCGTTTGTGGGCCGGGGCGCGGGTCCAGGCGCTGCTGGAGCAGATTGAACGCGACGGAGAGACCGAAGCGGCTATCAACGAGATCATCCGGCTGGCGCGGCGCTATAAATTCGTCACGCCCTACACCTCGTTTCTGGCCGCGCCCCGGGCATTGTTGCGGCCCCGCGTGATCCGGCCGGGCGACCCGGTGCTGCGCGTGCATACCGACAAGGCAATTGTCTCGGTGATTGCGCTGTTTCCGTTCGGGCTGGAAAAGCCGCTGCGCTATCTGGCCGGCGAGGACGTGTGGCAGACGCGCTTTCTGGCGCCTACAGACATGAAGGACGGCGCCTACCCGGTGCGACTTGTCTTGCGCGATGCCAACGGACAGGTGTATCGCGAGGCGAAGAGCTTTGTGATCGCGTCGACGCCGCCGACGGTCAAGGTGCACATGGAGCGAACGCGCTACCGGGCGGGAGAAACGATTCCGCTGAAGGTCAGTGCTTCCGAGACCACTCGCACACTGACGGCGCGTGTCGAGGGCCTGGCCCCGGTGAGCCTGCGCTGGGATCGCGAACAGGGAGCAAGCACGGGGCAGATCGGTCTTCCGGCGGCCTTGCCTGCGGGTGAATACACGCTTGCGGTGACGGCCGAAGATATGGCGCACAACCTGGGCAGCGCGGAGGTGCGAATTGAAGTGGTTCCGTGAAGGCAAGGTCAGTTTTGGAGCAGGGTTGGCGGTTACGGCTTTGGGCGCGGCCGGTCTTACCGCGTCGGCTTCGCTATTGGTTTGGCAGAGCCCCGGACTCTTGCTCGGGCCGGGCAACGGAATTGTCCTCTGGCTTGAGAATGCCGAGTCTGGCTCGGGCGTGGAGCACGCTCTTTATCGGTTGATGAAGCTCCCGGGCGGAGAGGCGCTTTATCGGCGTTCTCCGCGCGAGACGCGGCCGGAGCTGACGGCGCTCCTGGCTGCCGGGCAAAAACGCGCTGCTCTCTACTCGCTGCGGGCGTTGGAAGACGAACAGGCCTTGGATTTCGAAGCCGCCGAGCGCGACTGGAAAAGCTGGGCCGAGAAGGCCGACGACAAGTCCGCCGCCAGCCTCGATCTGGCGGATTTCTACGAGCGTCGATTGAAACCGCAGCCGGAACTCGCGGCGCTGGAAGCTGTTGGTGCGGCCTCGGCGAACCCTAGGGAACGCTGGACGGCGGCCGATCAGCAGCGATCCTGGAAGGCCTGGGACAGAGCCCTGGCCGTCGTGGACCGGTATGCCCTCCCACGGAACATGGCAGTCCGGGAGTATGCCGGTTGGGAGCAACGCTATCCCACAGAAAGGGCCGTCTACGAGCGCGAATTCGCCTTCGATCTGGCGGGCAAGGATTTCCCTGCCGCCACCGCTCTGATTGCCCGCTATCGCAAGGCCATTCCCGGCGATGCACTGTTCCCGGTGCGAGCCGAGGCGGATCTTGAAGCAGCGCGCGGCGGTGCCAAGGAGGGGCTTGCGGTTTTCGACCGCAGTTTCGAGCCGTTATGGCCGGCCGAGTTGGTCAAGAGCTACTACGACCTGCTAGTCACCGGACACCAGACCCTGAAGACCCGCGATGCGCTGCGGGCCGGTTTGGAAGCGCATCCGGAAGGCGGAGCCGAAGCGCTGAAAGATGCGGCAAAGCTGTTCTACATCTTTCAGCAGCAAGGGCAACTGGAGGCGGCCAAGGCCGTGCTGGCCCAGTATCGGGTGCGTAAGGATGCCCGGGGAGCCGGTTGGACCGCGGACGAGCTTTACACCCTGGCTCGTTTGCTTGAGGCGGTGCAGGATTTTCCTGAAGCGGCCCGTTACTACTACGCGCTGGCAGCCGACAAGAAGACACCCGCCGCGGAGCAGCGGGGACTGGCGGGGCTGACGCGCGTTCTGCTCACCGCGCCGGAACAGCCGGTGCGTGTGGGCGCCGGCAACCTGTCAATGTACAAGAGCATTGCCACGATGGATCGCGGGCCGGGCTATCTGAACGGCATCTTGTCTTTGTTTTTGAACTCGCAGGATCCAGCCGGGGAGTATGCCAGCCAGGATCAGCTCGCTGTGCCCTACTTTCACCGCGCCAAAGCGGCGGAGCTGCTCACCGACATCGACAAGCGCTTTCCAAATGCCCCGGAACGGGCGGAACTTCATGCGCGACTGATGGATGCCTACGCAGCGTACGGCGAGAGCGATGCCGCGATCCGCGAAGGAACCGGTTTTCTGGCCCAGTTCCCTGCTGACGGGCGCCGGGTCGAAATCGCTCTGGCCGTCGGGGATGTCTACAGCCGGACCAACCAGGCCGACAAGGAGTTTGCCCTCTACAAGAGCCTGCTGAAGGAGCTTGCGGCCAAGGCGGATGGGGTCCCGCTGGGGGCGCCCGGCGCAGAGTATAGCAAGCCGGTTGGCCCGGAACCAGTGAGTGCACCACCGGTTGCAAAGGCCTCGACCGATGGCGATGCCGATGAGCCCCCGCCGCAAAAGCGGGAGCCGGTCTCGGCAGGCGGAGTCCGGTCGGCTCAATACGCGCAGGTCCTGGACAGGTACCTTTCGCGGCTCGTGGCCGCCGACAAATTGCCCGATGCGCTGGCGGTTTTGCGCGGGGAGCTCGACAGCAACCCGCAGGATCCAGGCCTCTATGAAAAGCTGGCTGGCTTTCTCGAACAGAACCGCCTGAACGCCCATGAGGAAGAGGTCTATCAGCGCGCCATCGAGCAATTTCAACAAAGCGGTTTCGGCACCGCCTGGTATGCCAAGCTGGCGCGGTTCTATTTGCGCCAGAGACGGAATCTGGACTACTCGGCCCTCACCCGCAAGGTGACCTCGACCTTTTCCGGAACCGAACTGGAGGGCTATCTGAGCGAAGCTCCGGCACCCGATCAGCGGCTGGCGCTGGAGGTGGATCGCTATGCCCACGACCGCTTCCCGCATGATCTGAGTTTCGTGCGCGATCTGCTGGCCTACTACCGCAGGCACCGCCAGGATGCCGACGCCGAAAAGCTGCTCTGGGAGCACTGGTCGGAGTCGCCCGATCTGCGCGACGAGCTGTTCGAGCTGCTGAGCCGCACCGGGGCTCTCGACGCCCAACTGGACGCCCTCAAGCAGCAGGCTCCGGAGATCGAGAAAGGTGCCTGGACCGCTCTGGCGCAATCCAACCCTGCCGCAGAGCGCTTCTGGATGGAGTCCTGCCTGTGGCAATCGCGCTTTGAACAGAGCGCGGCCCCGGCAGACGCGTTGGCCGCCGAATATCCAGCTGACGAAACGCTGGGCCGCCAGGCATCCTCGCTCTATCGCTCCCTCGCCTATTTCCAGGCCGAAGACACGGACAAGGCCGTGGAGATTGAGAAGCGACTGCTCAGCGCCAAGCCGGACGACTTGGACACTATGGCGCGCATCGGCGACATCTACGCCGACCGCGGGCGCATGGCCGAAGCTGCGCCCTATTGGACGCGCATCACCGAGGCGCATCCCGGAGACGAGAACGGCTACCTGCAGTCGGCCACGGTGTTCTGGGATTACTTCGACTTTCCTTCCGCCTTGGCTCAACTGCGCAAGGGCCGCGAGCGCCTTGCCGATGCGACAGCTTTCGGCTTCCAGGCCGGCGCCATCGAAGAAAGCCAGGGCAACCAGCCGGGTGCGATCAAGGAGTACGTCGCCAGCGCGCTGGGAGACAAGCCCTCGAACGAGAGCCGCGACCGCCTGCTGGCTTTGGCCAAGCGGCCGGTCTCGCGAGCCTTGGTTGAAGCCGAGACCGCGGGGTTGCTCAAGCCCGCAACTCCTTCGAGCGCCGCCATCAGCCTGCGCGTCGGTGTGCTCGATGCCCAGCATCGCAACCAGGACATGGCGCAGGAACTGAAGCAGACGGCCGCGCAAACCGAGTCGTTCGATGTGCTCGATGCCGTAAGCGAAGCGGCCCGTGCACACTCTTTGCCTGAGGTGGAACAACAGTCGCTCCGCCGCCAGATCGCCCTCACCGCCGACCCGGTGCACAGCCTTGAGTTGCGTTACCAGCTTGTGAGCCTGCTTCAGCAGCACAATTCTTCCGCTGCGGCAGCAGAGGTGGATTCGATCTACCGCGAACAGGGCAAGATGCTGGGCGTGGTCCGCGCCACCGTCGATTTCGACTGGAACCATGAGCGCAAGCCGCAGGCAGTCACCGTTCTGCTGGATTCGGCTGAGGTCGCCTATCCCGAGCTGAAACAACAATTCCAGTTGGAAGCCGGCAGAAAGCTGACGGAACTGGGCGACTATGCGCGCTCGAAGAAGATTCTGGAGCGGTTGCTGGCGCAGAAGCCGCTGGATGCGCAAATCGAGGCGGCGCTGGCCGACAATTATGCGCGAAGCGGCGACCAGGCGGGTCTGGAATCGTTCGATCGCGCGGAACTGGCCGGCGTGAAAGCCTCTGCGCTGGTTCGGAACGAAAAGAGCATGCGTCTGGGCCAGTTGCGAAGAGGCATGATCGGCGCGGCATCGCTGCTGGGCAATTGGGGCGATGCGGCAGACCAGTACATCGAGTTGATCAATGCCTATCCCGAGGACCCGGCCTTGGCCGAGGAGGCGGCACTGGTAGCCGGGGCTCATGGGCAGCGCCAGAAGCTTCTCGACTTCTATCGCAAAACCGTGGAGGCATCGCCGCGGGATGCCCGCTGGAGCATCGTGCTGGCCCGCCTCGATACAGCCTTGGAAGACTATCCGGCGGCCATCGAGGCCTACGGCAAGGCCATTCATGTGCGCCCGGAGCAAAAGGATCTATTTCAGGCGAAAGCCGACCTGGAAGAACGATTGCACCGGCTCGACGATGCGGTCGGCGACTACGAGCAGCTCTACAAGCTGAACTACCGCGATCCGCAGTGGATGGAGAAGGCTGCCGAAGCCAGGGCGCGCCAGGGCCGCAACGCCGATGCGGTGAAGGCTCTCGAAGAGGCGTGGATTACGGGGCGTCCTGTCACGTCTGAGAACTACTTCCAGGTGGCCAAACGGCTGGAAGGCTGGGGCCTGCTGACTGAGGCCCGCTGGTATGCCGAGAGGGGCATCGATACGGCTGGCGCCGATCTGCTGGTGGACTCCGGCAATCAATCGGGCGCCGCGACCTATGCGCGAATCATGGCCCGGCAGCGGCAGTGCGACGCGGCCTTTACGCGTCTGGCCATTGCGCGCCACCAGGCTGAAACCGTTCCCCTCACCGCAGTGGCCGAACAGGTTGTGAAACAGGGATTCAGCGCCATTACCAGCGAAGACTGGCGCAGCCGCCGGATTGCCGAGAGGACGGCGCAGGCCAAGCGTGGATTTGCGCAGGCTTTGCAGTCGATGGCCGCCGTGGTTGGCGAATATTCCACTCCGGAAGAAAAGACGCAATTCGAGGCGTGGCTTCAGACCAAGCGCGCCGGGGCGGCCGACGGCAGCGAGCTGCGCGAAGTCTATCTGCCCGCGGTTCAGGCAGCCGGGCTGGTGGAGATGGAATCCGCCATGCTCTGGGAGTTAGCCCAGAAGAGCAGCAATCCGGGGCGCGGCGAGTTGGGCGCATGGCTCCAATTACAGCGTCAACGGGTGCAACTGGAAGGCGTGGGGCCGAAGCTCGAGGCTTTTGCCGAGTCGGTACCGGCCCGGCAAAGGGCCTCGATATGGTCGGATGCAGCCGAGGTTTATCGCACACTTGGGGATAACGCCGGGGAGCTGCGTGCTTTGGATAAGCTGGCGGCATTGCACAACGGGGGTGGAGAAAACCCGCGCTACTATCAATTGCTGTTGGCCGCGCGCCCGCAGGACCTGGTGCAAAGGTCGGCCGGGCGGGGCGCAGGGCAGCGGGCATCCTCAGACAGTGCGGCGCAATTTCTGGTGGCCAACGGCAAGCCCGATCTCGCTCTGGCGGGGATTGCTGCGCGGTCAACAGGCTTGCCGCCGGTTTGGAAGAAAGCGTACTTGGGGCTGACCGGCCTCTATCTGCGCGAACAGTCGCCACAGATTCGGCAAGGCTTCGAAGGCGCGCTGGCTGGAGATGCGACCATCGGCGAACGGCTGGCGCATCCCGTGGACCGAAGCGAGCAACTGGCGGGCGAAGTCTGGTACTACTACGGGTCAAGATTTGGCGAATATCTCGATGAGGAAAAGGATCCCCAGGCTGAAGGCTACCTGGAAGCGGAACTGGAGCACACGCCAGAGAAGTCCCAGGTCTATCTGGATTTGGCGGAATACTCTGCCCAAGCCGGTCGGGCCGATGCGGCATTGATCGACTATCACCACTCGCTCGACCTGAAGAGCGACCAGCCGGCGGTTCTGGACAGCATTGCGGTGCTGGAGTTGAAGCAGGGACGCCAGGCGGATGCGCAAGCTACCTGGCAATTGGCCGTCAAGCAACTGGCCGCCGAGATGGACGCGCGCCATGTGCCGGAAACCTTCTGGGGCGACTTTACACAAGTGCTGGGCGATGCCGCCGCCCATGGGCAATATGGGGCGATAGGCGAACCGGTGGACGCCATGCTGCGCGTCTACCTCGCTCGCAACGGCGCGTACCGGGTGGAATCGCTGCTGGAAGCCGGCTATCACGCCCACGGCGACTCCATGGATTGGCTGCTTTCGATCACTGCCGCTGCCGGCGACCAGGCCAACGTCCTGGGTTCCATTTGGCGAAGCAGCTGGATCGCGAAAGACCAGACGGGCAGGCTTCTGGCCAACATCGTAGAGCTCGATCGCCGCGCCCTCCAGGCCAAACCGGAAGAAGGCACCTGGACACTGGAGAGCCACGAAACCGACCTGATCGATGCGCTTCTGGCTGAAAAGAAGATCGCCGAAGTGCGCGCCGAATTCCAGCGCATTCCCGAGGAAAAGCGCAAATCCGGGCAGTGGCTGAGTGCGGAGCTGCGGCTGGCCGAAGCGGAGGGCAGCCTGCCGCAGACTGTGACGCAGTGGAGAAAACACCCCGAAACGGCTCCCACGTCTGCCAACCTTCGCGGCGCTACCGGCGCATTGAACGCATCGTCGCAGCGGATCGTGGAGCGGTTCATTTACGAGCGCGCCCTCGACGCTCGGGAACTGACCGCGCCCAACTTCCTGGGCCTGGCCGGCATCGACCTGGACGAGGGCGATGTGCCGGGGGCAGTCGCGCTGCTGAAACGCCTCACGCTGATCAGCAGCAACGCCTACGCCGACATGGATTCGTCTGCCAGCCTGCTTGAGACGAAGCACCGCCCGGCGGAGGCAATCCAGTTTCTTGAACCGCTGGCGGCGGCTTTTCCGTGGGAAGCGACCTACAGGATTCGGCTTGCAGAAGCTACGCTGGCCGGAAGTCAAAACCATCAGCCGTCTTTGAGTATGCTGGCCACGGTAGTCGCAGACCCCAAGGCCAAATATGCTGAGCGTGTGGAAGCAGCCAAAGTCTTGAAGGGTCGCAGTCCGGCCAATTTCGCATCCGGCAGCGCGGAGCTGGATTTGCTGGTCCGAGTCGGCTGTCCGAGCGCAGATGAGGTCAACAGGCCTTATTTTGTCGAAGCAAGCCAATCTGCCGCGGCTTGCGCCTCCGACGACAAGACCCGGGAGCGGATCTTGCATCCGGCCATGGGCACCGCGCCGGCGAATCTGGCGTTGCGGCTTCAATATGTCCGGGCATCCTTTCCGGCGGGTTTGGATGCCCGTGCGGTGCTAGCTGCGGAGCCGCTTCTCGAGAGCGGCTCGTTCTTCGGCGAGCGCTATAGCCAGGGAAACGATGCCTTCCTGAATTCAGGAACATATGGCCGGCACAAGATTCCGGTTCTGACGGTCATGAAGCCGGAAGACGCGGCCAAACTTACCTGGTTTGCCATTCATGCCCGAGAAAAACGGCATGAAAACGACGAGGCGCAAAAACTGGCACAGGACGCGTCTGTGCAGGAGCAGGACCCGGGGCGGCGCATTGTCTTCCAGGCGGAAGCCAAGCGACTGGAGACAGAGGTAGCCCGCGAACAGGAGAACGAAGCGCGGGCACCGAAGATTCACGTCGAACTGGACCAGGATCGGGTGGTCCGGCCGCGGTTGCTGCCCGGCATGGCGTTTGTTCCCAAAAAGGCAGCGGCGAGCGAAGGGGATATGGAATGAAACGAAACCTCTGGATTGCAACAGGCGGATTGCTGCTGGGGTGCGCCGTGGTCTTCGCCGTCGGTGCGTTGGAGCAGGCTCTGAACCCCAAGCCGGAGTTGCCGGCTTTGCTGCCCGAGGGCGCATTGCTCTCGATCGAAGCCCGCGATTTCAACTCGTTGCTCCGCGATTGGAACACCTCGGAAGAGAAGCGCGCGTGGCTGGTGAGCGACAACCACGCGGCCTTCAGCAACTCGCGCCTGTTCGGCCGGCTTTCGCAGGCCCAGGATGAGTTCTCGGCTGCTGCGGGATTGCCGGCAGACTCCGATCTGCTGGCAAAGGTCGCGGGCAAGGAGAGCTGCCTGGGACTTTACGACATCGGCAACCTCGAACTTGTCTATGTCACCCGCCTGGACCAACAAGGGATTGAAAGCACGCCCCTTTGGCAGACGCGCGGCAAGTTCGAGCAGCGCACCGAAGCCGGTACCGCATTTTACGTGCACAAGGATGCGCAGTCGTCGAAGACCGCAGCCTTTGCGGCCAAGGATGGCTGGCTGATCCTGGGCACACGGGAAGATCTCGTGGCCGGGGTCCTTGACCGGTTGGCGGGCACGGCTTCGCACAATCTGGCCACCGAGGGTTGGTTTGCCGAAACGGTGAAACAGGCCGCGGGCGACCGCGGCGACCTGCGCATGGTGTTGAATCTAGACAAGATTGTCCGCACCCCCTATTTCCGCAGCTACTGGGTTCAAACCAACGTCACCGAGATGAAGCAGTACACCTCGGCCATCAGCGATCTTTACCGCAGCAGGGAAAGCTATCGCGAAGAGCGCGTGCTGGTGCGCCGGGGTTCTCAGACGGCCGTTCCTCAAGGAGACATCAAGCGTCTGGTGGCCATGGCCCCCGAGGATGCTGGTTTCTACGCTGCGGAGGCGGCGCCTGACCCGGAAGCCCTTGTGCAGCGTCTGCGGGCCAATCTGCTAGAAGTGAAGGCGGCGCAGTCGGCGATGCGGGATATCGATGCACCTGCCCAGGTAGTGGCAGCCAATTTCGGCAGCGTCGACCAGTTGGATGTGCGCATCGACCAGGCACCGGTCGCGGTCAAGCAGGCAGACGCTTTCGAGCAGCTGCGATCGCTGCTTCGCTCGCAATCTCCCGATGCTTCGCTGGAAGTGTTCACCGCGCGGGCGCCCAGGGATGGCGTCTTTTTGTCGCTTCAAACCGCGATGGTGCTTTCGTCGCCGCGAGAGTGGGACGAAAACGCCGTACGCGAAGCGCTGACTTCCGCTCTCCCCTCCGGGCTGAGTGCAGGCAAGCTCGGCGTGCAATGGGCCAGCCGCACGAGCGCGAGCGGAAACTACCAGGCGCTCGATGGTGTGGTGTCACTTTATGCCGCTGTAATGGGAAACCGGCTGCTGCTGGCCAACGATTCGATTCTGCTGGAGCATCTGCTGGCACGGCGTCAGGCCAGCCCGGCGGGAGGGACAGACGGTGTGACCTATGCTGCGCTATTCCGGCACAAGCAGGAGCAGAACAACTTCCGCCTGTTAATGGCCCAACTGGACTTGACCGGGCACAGGGGCGGAACGGAACAGCAAGCAGCGAACGGCCAATCGCCGACATTTTTCTCAGGAAACATGGCCAGCCTCAGCCGCGTCTTCGGGAAAGTGGAGTCGGAGCGCGTCGAGGAAAAAGACCAGGGCGCCCGCGTCACGCAGACGGTTACCTATCGATGGGTGCAGTGAACAAGCGGCAGCACCTGCAGGCAATCCCCATTCAGGCGACGCGCATTACGTTAGCGTTAGGCTGCACGATCTTTCTGGCCTCCGTCACTCCAACCTTCGCCCAACAGGCGGCGGATGCGCAACTGTTTTCCCAGGCAGCTCAAGCGAATCTCGACCGCAACTTCCCCAGCCGGACGATTTCTTACCTGCTGCTGAATGAATTCGGAGACGTGGTGGCGGAACGATGGCCGGATGCGGGACCGGAGAACGATCCTCGACAGGCAGTCTCTCCAGGCTCGCTGGTAAAGCCTTTCATCGCCATTGCTTACGGCGAGCAGCACCACGGAGTATTCCCAGTAGTGAGATGCCGGGGCACGCAAAGCCGATGCTGGCGTCCGGCGGGGCACGGCAGCATCGGACTGGAAGAGGCCATTACCCAGTCGTGCAACGCTTACTTCCTTCAGCTTGCCTCCGGCCTCGATCGCAGCCGCGCGGCTCAGACTTTTGCGCATTTCGGGCTCGTGGGGCCAGATCAGCAAGCCGCGGACGAGAGTCTCGTTGGCCTGGGAGCCGGTTGGAAGGAGCCACCGGTGGCGCTAGCCCGTGTTTTTCTGGAGCTTTCAAAGGAACAGCACCGTGAGACGCAGCGCAGGATTCTGGAAGGGATGCGGGGGTCGGCATCGCGTGGCACGGCGCGCGCAGTCGACGCGATTCTGGGCAAGAATGCGGCCCTGGCCAAGACCGGAACTGCCGCTTGTTCGCATAAGCCAGCGGGCGCGGCCGACGGTTTCACTGTTGTCGTGTACCCGGCAGGACAACCGCGCCTGGTGCTGCTGGTGCGGGTTCATGGCATCACCGGAGCAGAAAGCGCCAAGACGGCCGGTGCTATGCTGCGCTCCCTCCAAGCGAGCGCGCCATGATCGAGACGGTATGCAAGAATCTGTATGGCTTCAGTCTTCCCTTGCTGTTCCTGGTTGTTTCCCTGCCATGCGCCGCCTTGCAGCAGCAAGAGATTCGCTTTGGCGTTCTGGGCCTCTTCCATCCCCGCGAGATGGTACTGGAACAAGGCAGCAGCCAAGTCGTTTCCATCCGCTCGAACGGAGAGGCGGGAACAGCACAGGTGCTCAATGGCGAATCGGGCCATCGCGAAATAGTTCTACGAGTTGCGGGCTCGCATGTAACGGCAGGCAGCGCGTCGGCCAGCAGTTGGACAGCGACGGCCCGGGATGGCAGCCCTGTCGCTTTCCGCCTGATTGTGCCAGGGAAGATTCGCCGCATTTATTTTGGGCGGCTCACGATTCTGGCTCGTAATGGGGAACTGGTGGCAGTGGCCGCCATGGATCGCGAGACTGCGGTGGCCTCCATTGTTGCGGCGGAGATGGACGAAAATGACCCGTTGGAAGCGCTGAAGGCGCAGGCGGTCGCAACCCGCTCCTTTCTGACAGCCGGGCCAAGGCACAAGGATTTCGATTTCTGCGACTCGACGCACTGCCAGTTTCTGAGGTCTCCGCCCGCTGGAACCAGCCGCGCTTTCGCCGCGGTGGCGGCCACGCGCGGGCTGGTGCTCGAATATCGCGGCACGCCGCTGGCTGCGCTTTACTCCAGCCGCTGCGGTGGTCACACGCGGGACCTGCGCGAAACCGGCATGGAGCCCGGAGAGGAATATCCTTACTATGGCGTGCCTTGCGCCTGGTGCCGCGATCATCCGCTGGTCTGGCGTAGCAAGGTTGCCGGCAGTGCCCAGGCACCCAAGCCCGGCGACGAGCCGCAGAGAATCCTGCAAGCTCGCCAGTTCGGTTGGAGCGCGATTCCCGGCAACGACTTTACCGTTGCCGAAGACGGGCGAGGTTGGCAGTTGGCCGGTCATAGCATCGGTCATGGCGTGGGCATGTGCCAGCACGGAGCCAGTGGCATGGCAGCATCGGGAGCCGGCTTCCGCGAGATCTTGGCCCACTATTACCCAAACACAACCTTGGTCTTGCATCCGTGACCTAGACCGATCAAACCGTTCAGCCGACAGGCGCTGCGGCCAATATGGAAAGCCTCGTCCCTGCCGATCACCCAATGGTTCCGGGTGCGGCAGGGACAGGGTGGGATGCGCCGATGAAATCGGCCGTCGGTCAGCCTGGCTAACTAGACCAGCTTGGCGTCGAGGCTGATTTCGGTGTTGTTGGCGAACAGCTTGGAGATGGGGCAGCCGCCCTTGGCATCGGCAGCGGCCTTGTCGAAAGCCTCCTGCGTGGCACCCGGGACGACTGCGGTCGTGGTCAGCGCGATCTTGGTGATGGCGAAGCCGCCTTCGACCTTGGCCAGGGTAACGGCCGCGCTGGTCTCGATCTTCTCCGGCGTGAAGCCGGCGCCGCCCAACTGCGCGCCCAGGGCCATGGAGAAGCAGCTGGCATGAGCCGCCGCAATCAGCTCTTCGGGAGTGGTGCCGCTGTCGGCGCCTTCAAAACGGGTGGCGAAGGAGTAGTTCGCGTTGCTCAGAACGCCTGTTGCCGTGGAGATGGTGCCTTTGCCTTCCTTCAGTGAACCGGTCCAAACCGCACTTGCCTTGCTTGCCATTGTCCCTCCTTGGGGGTCCTGCCAGGTTGATGTGGGGATTGTGTTGCACACCGTGGCTCCGGGGAGGTGGAACCGCGGTGTAATCAGGTTGATACGCAAAATCGCGGCCGGTGTGGTTAGCCCCTTCCGCTTCAAGTCCTATGCTAAACTCTCGACCATGCTTCCGGAGCGGCCCAAAACGTTGGACTCGGCAAATGGCCCCGAAATTTCACATGGTGGAGAGACCGATGCCGGCGCACTGCCGGAGCCTCCGGTTACCCACCACTCCCAGATTTGCCCCAACTGCGGAGCACGGCTCGCCGGACATCACTGCAAGATGGTGTGTCTCGAATGCGGCTACTACATGAGCTGCGCGGACTACTACTGAGCAATCTTGCTACCTTAAGCTTGTCTACAAAGCAGCGGAGGCGAGTGGGCGACCAACCAGGCGCAATCTGGATTTTTCGGTTCTCCTTGGCGTTTCCAGCGCCGGTTCCGAGGAACCTCAGTGCGTGTAAGTCATTTGTTTTCAACATATCAAAATCTGCCTAGACGGCAATTTTCAACGTAACCTATTTATTTTCTATAGGTTAATGCGAAAAGCGGGGAGGGGGAGGATAGGGGTCGGCTGTTTCTTGGGTCGTTTTCGTCCTCAAAATCCCTCGAAAGGGGCCGTGCTGTTGATTTCTCTATCATGCGCCAATCGGGCGTAATTATCTGCAATTCCGATCGGGGTCTGGGTGCAGAGCGGAGATTGGCGTTGCCGGCTGGGAGAGTCCTTGATGCCTCCAGACGCTATGCCGGTTTTCGAAACGGGATGGTGTCTGGATGGGCGATCAAAATGGCGCAACGCGATTCCGGATCCTTGGGCGGTGTCAGAGGAACGATACCGGTCATTGTGGTCTGCATCCGGCCCGTTGAGGTCCGCGGTTTCCCAGGTGCCATTCGTGTGTCAGGCTCCTGGGACCCGGGTCACCCGCCGGCGATCCGACCGGAGCCTCGCGAATGCATTCCGCTGAGCGATCATCTTCCGCCCAGCTTGTCAGGCAGATTGGATTGACAAATCCAGAACGTTCCCATCATTGGATATTGCCAAGACGTCGATCAGCGGAAAGTGTTGAAGGCTGACTGAGGCGCCATAGTGGTCAAGGATCGTCGTTACGGCCTCTTCGTCCGACAGGTGATCGATTGAAACATCTGAGATTCCGCGCTGTGTCCCTCCAATGTCCCTAAACCCAATCATGCGAGTTGTATTCACGCGGTTGAATCGGAGAAAGAGAAAAGGCCAATCCGCAACGAGTGAGGTTGGAATGCTCACAGAGGGATTCCACACCGGGTCAAGAGCGACGACGGCAACGGCAGCGTCGTCGAAACCGCTTAGTATGTAGGCCAATCCAGCACGAGTCATGAAGAGAGTACGTCTGAAGGAAGATATCGATATGCGGCCGAATTGAGCGATTCCACGGCAGCGAATCGTTGACGACGCAATGAGCTATGTTTGCTGAGAGAACGGGCATTGGGGGTGGCCTTACAGCGATTATATGGAGGTATATGGAGGGCGCTCGGAGCAGACTGCTGAACCGGTGGAGGAATTGCATTCCGGCCGACTCACCGGCAACTCGGACATAGCGAAAGGCAACCGCAGATCCTTCGCCTGCGGCTCAGGATGACAGCCGCATTTGTGCGTTTTCGAGTGGCCGGCCACTGGAAAGTTATCCTCAACAAAAAACCGCCCGCGTTCGGCGTGGCCGATCCTTGCTTTGTCTGGGACCACCGGAAGCCGTTCACGGAGCCGCGGTTGCTTGGCTCGCTTTGCGCGCCGCCTCAAACTCATCGCCAGGAAGCCATTCGGCGGTCCTGGGCTGCCCGCTCGCCAGCCAGCCCAGTACAAACCCAAAACGCGCCAGTTTGGCATTGCCACGGAAGTCCCAGTCGGCACGGTACTCGTCCGAGGGCTGGTGGTAGTGGTGGGCCACATAATCGTTGAATTGCTCGCTGCCCCACTCCGGCGTGTGCCCCTCGAAGAGCTCGCCCTGGTCGATGGAGAAGGCGGGGATCCCCACCCGGGCCAGCGAAAAATGGTCGGAGCGGTAATAGTGGCCCGCACTTGGCGTGGGATCGGGCAATAGTGCCAGGTCGAAGGCCTTGGCCACCGTCTCGATCGTGGGCCAGAAGTCGATGCGCTCGGCGCCTCCCAGGCTCACCGAGCGGGGAATGCCGATGGGCAACAGCATGTCGTAGTTGAGATCGAGGGCGATCTGACTGGCTGGAACCGGCGGGTGCTTGCCCAGGAACTCCGAGCCCAGCAGCCCCTGCTCCTCGGCGGTGACGGCGGCAAAGTAAACGGCGTGAGGGGGGCGCACGGCAGATTGCGCAAAGGCCCGCGCCATCTCCAGCAGGATGCCGCAGCCGGTGCCGTTGTCGGCCGCGCCGTTGTAGATGTTGTCTCCCTTGGCGTTGGGGTCGATGCCGAGGTGGTCGTAGTGGGCGGTGAAGAGAACTGCCTGATTTGCAGCGTTGGCGCCGGGGACCCGGCCGACGACGTTGGAACTGGTGTAGCGGCGGACGCGGCTCTCGATGTGCGCCCTCAGCCTGACATTCAGTTGAACCGGATGAGAGACCTTCCCCGCCCGATCGATGGCCTGATCCAGATTGCCAAGTCCGGCCAGCGTGAACAGCCGCTGCGCCACGTCGTGCTGAATCCAGGCTGCTGCCTTGAGAGTGGCGTCGGGATCGCCCTGCAGATAGCTTTTTTCGACGGCCTGCGAGTTGCGCACCACCTCCCAGCCATAACTGGCGAGGTCGGTGCGGTGAATCAGCAGCACGCCCACGGCTCCCCGCCGCGCCGCTTCTTCATATTTGTAGGTCCAGCGGCCATAGTAGGTGAGCGCCTTGCCCTTGAAAAAGCGCTCGTCGTCCGAAGGCGGCTCGTTCACGACGATCAGGGCAATCTTGCCTTTGAGGTCGATTTCCTTTCCATCAGGACTCGCGTAGTCGTCCCAGCGATAGTCCGGCGCATGAATTCCGTAGCCGACGAAGACGATGGGGGCATCGAAATCGGCTGAAGGCTCGCCGGTCTGGTCTTTGGAAACGATCTCCGACCCGTAGGCGAGGTCGATCTGCTTTCCGGCTGCGCCCACGAACGAAAACTGTGTCTTGTCCTCGACGGTGTGAACGGCCATCAATGGAACGCTCTGGAAATAGGTGCCGTTGTCGCCAGCCGGTTCCACGCCGGAAAGCGCAAACTGGGTAGCAATATACTCGGCAGCCAATTCGGCGCCGCGCGTGCCGGGGCCTCGGCCCTCGAGCAAGTCCAAGGACAAGAAACGCACCTGGGCGCGAATCCTCTCCGGGTCAATGGAGGCGGCGGCAGCTCGAGCCTCGGCCGGGAGTCCTTGTATCTCCGGCACCGGCGGAGCAGGTTGAGCCATTGGGGCCGCGGTCGTGAGGACAGCGAGAGCAAGAAGCGAAGACGTCCGGGTGCGGTGCATAGGGATCTCCTGGGGATGTGATTTCAGAAGCAGCGCCAAAAGGCGAGCCGTTGACCGATCAGACTACGGGTTTACTTGCCGGTGGGGCAATGGAATCAAGCGCCGCCATGGGCAGCAGGCGGGCACGTTTCAGCACCTTGCGGGCCAGGCCGGTGAGCGCCATCCCAGCCGCCTCCCCCAGCGGCACCCAACGCCGCACACCGCCCGCGACGGTCATCGCCTCAATATCGTCTTCAAACACGGTTCGAACGCGTACGTAGTAGTTCACCTGCATGATGGCGTGGCGCACCGTCATGCGCAGGTCTTCAGCTGGCACTATGGCGTCGCGCAAGATGGGCAGCTCCCACAGGCCAGGCATCACCGTCTGCGCCGCGGCCCGCTGTTCAAGCAAAACCTCGCGATGGACCTCGCCGGGTTGGCGGCCCATACGGACCGAGAGCGCGTGGGCAACTTCCCGGCTCAACATCGGGGGCCGGGGCTGCGTCTTGTGTTCCCCCTGCGTGGTGCAGTCTCCGGCAATTGGGCACAACAGGCATTGGGGGTTGCGCGGCAGGCACACGGTGGCGCCCAACTCCATCATCGCCTGGTTGAAGTCGCCGGGGTGTGCCGGGTCAACCAGTTGCGAGGCCAGCGTGGCGATCTTGCGCTTCAAGGCGGCCCCTCCCGTTCGGCCGCCCGCGTCCCAACCGGCCAGCCGGCAGAGGACGCGCTCGACGTTGCCGTCTACGACGGCCACCGCCTCGGCGTGGGCGATGCTGGCAATGGCGGCGGCCGTATAGACGCCGATGCCGGGCAGCAAGCGCAACTCGTGCGATGTCACCGGCAGATTGCCATGATATTGATCGGCTACGACTTGCGCGGCCTTGTGCAACATGCGGGCGCGGCGATAGTAGCCCAGTCCGCTCCACAGGGCCAGCACTTCCTGCTCCGGGGCCAAAGCTAGTGACAGGAGCGTTGGAAACCGAGCCAGGAATGCCTGATAGCGCTCCACCACCACGGCCACCCGAGTCTGCTGCAGCATGATTTCCGAGACCCAGATCGCGTAAGGGTCGGGATTGCGGCGCCAAGGCAGGTCGCGCCGGTTGCGCCCATACCACTCCCGCAACTGCCGCCTCAACTGCGCCGTTTTTTCCGCGTCCCGATCAGCCTTGACCATGGGGTCAGATTACGGCATTTCGGTGATTGTTGGGCGCGCTGGTCAACCGGGAGCGAAGGGTTTCTTTTCAGGGGCAAACAAGCTGCGGACCGTTTTGGGAACGCGAATCCTGAATCGGATCTTCATGCTCGGAAACCGCATAAATCAAAAGTTGCAGAGATATCAACTCAGACGCCATGGTACGTTACTGATACGCAAACAAGAGGCTGCGCTTGAACCGTGACCTGGCGGCGACCCAGCGGCCCGACGACGACCTTCCTGGAAGAGAGAATTTGCACTGTTGCCTTATCGGATCACTTTAAACCCCATGGAGATTCTCTGATGAAACAAACCGGTCTTTTGCTTTCCCTGGCCCTGCTCGCCGCACCCTCGGTGCTGGCTGCCCAATCGCCAAGCTTCTCTTCCAGCCAGTTTGCCCTCGATCCGATCATTGACGGAGGCGGGCAGGCGGCTACCTCGATCACCAACGCCCCTATCCCGCCCAAAGCGTTTTCCCAGCTAGCCTTTGGCGCCGGCATCTCGACCATGGGCATCAACCTGCAGGCCGCCACCAACGTGAATCGCTATACAAACATCCGCTTCGTCGGCAACGTTTTTCAATACACGGCGAACAACATCTCGGCAGGTGGCACGGACGGAGCCAAGGGGTTCAACATCGATGCAAAAGTGGACCTCGCCACGGCTGGAGTTGCGCTCGACTTCTACCCCCTGAAGAGTGTTGCTCTCCGCTTCAGCCCCGGGGTGCTCTTCCTGAACAACAACAATGGAAGCGGCGCAATCACTTCTCAGCCCGGCGCCAGCTTCACGCTCAATAACACGACCTACTACACTTCAACCACGAATCCGGTACTTGGGAATGCGAGCCTCGGTTTGAACACGACCAAGCCGGCCTTCACTTTGACTACTGGGTGGGGTAACATGATTCCCCGCAAGGGCGGGCATTTTTCGTTCCCGGTGGAATTGGGTGTGGCGTTCATCGGCGATCCAAGCATCAACCTGGCACTCACTTCCGGGCAGGTTTGCAATGCGCAGGGGCAGAACTGCGTGAACGTAGCCACCGACCCGGATGTTCAAGCGAACCTGCAGGCCCAGATCGCCAAATACAAGAACGATCTGGATCCGCTCAAGACCTTTCCGATCTTTTCATTTGGAGTTGCCTACAACTTCCACATCCGGTAGGTCTTCGGATCGATGCGTCAAGGGCCGTTCCTGCCGGGAGCGGCCCTTGCTGTCTACTGCGACTCTTGGAACCGAGGCAATGCTATCCCAGGAGTTCTCCGACCAACCCCGGGGCGGCCTGAAGAGCGCTATCGATCAGCGCCTGGTCTTTGCCGCCGGCTTCGGCGATTTCCGGCTTGCCGCCGCCGGAGCCGCCGACCAGCTTGGCCACCGCACCTACCAGTTTGCCGGCCTGGATGCGCTTGGCGAGCCCAGGAGTTACCCCGGCAATCAGAGCTACTTTGCCTTCCGGTTGGGCCGAAGCCAGCAGCACCACGCCCTCGCCCAGCTTCTGCTTGAGGTTGTCGACCAGCGTCCGCAATTGGCCGCGCTCCAGCGAGTCGGCGCGGAGCGTAACCAGGCGAATGCCCTTCACTTCCACGGCACGACCGAGCGCTTCATCCAACGCACCCGCCGCAGACTTCATGCGCAGCTCTTCGAGTTCGCGCCGGAGCCGCTTCATCTCGTCTTCCTGCGCGGCCATCTTTCCGCGGAAAGCATCAAGCAGGTTGTCTGTCGACGGGACCAGTTGGCCTGCGTAGCGCGAGAGTGCAAAATCCTGGCGGAAGATGGCCAGCGAGCCCAGGCCGCTGATGGCCTCAAGGCGGCGCACGCCGGAGGAGACGGAGCCTTCGCTGACAATCTTGATGAGGCCGATCTCGCCGGTGGCGCCTGTGTGCGTACCGCCGCAAAGCTCGGTCGAGAAGCCGTCGGACAGCTTGACCACCCGCACCTTGTCGCCGTATTTCTCGCCGAACAACGCCATGGCGTGGTATTCGTTCACGGCCACGTCGATGGGGACGTCTTCCAGCGTTTCGACCTTGGCGTTGGCCAGTACTTCGCGGTTCACGATGCTCTCGATCTCTTCCAGTTCCTCGTCGGGCACCTGGGCAAAGTGAGAGAAGTCGAAGCGCAGCCGGGTGGGATCGACCGCCGAACCGGCCTGCTTCACGTGCGTGCCCAAGACCTGGCGCAAAGCCGCGTGCAGCAGGTGTGTGCCGGTGTGGTTTCTCCGGACCGCATCGCGGCGTTCCCGATCAACGACAGTTTGCACCGTGTCACCCACTGCAAGGTTCTGTTTGAGCAGCGCCTTGTGGGCGCGGACGCCTTGCACGGGAAGGACGCAGCCTTGAATCTCTGCGACCGTTGCGTTTCCGTCCGGGGTGAGGAAGACGCCGGTATCGCCCGCCTGACCGCCGGAGTCGCCATAAAAGCTGGTCTGGTCCAGCACCACGTCCACCAGGTCGCCGGCTTTGGCAGCGGGAACGCCGGCGCCGTCCTTGACGATGGCCAGAACTTCGGCGCCATGGGCGGTAAGTTGCTTATAGCCCAGGAAGTCGGTCTTGGGCAGTTCGCGGAAAGCAGGACTGGCCGATTTCTGGCTGCCGCCCTTCCAACTGGCGCGGGCGCGTGCCTGCTCAGATTCTTTTGCGCGATCAAAGCCTTCTTCGTCGAACTTTAGGGACGCGTCTCGTGCAGCATCAACCATGAAATCCAACGGCAGGCCAAAGGTTTCATACAGATGGAAAGCTGCCTCGCCTGGAATGAGCCCACCTCCGTAGCCCGAGCCATCGCTAAAGCCAGCGCCGCTACCCGACCCGTCTCCAAAACCGGAGCCGCCTCCTTCTCCTGCACCATCACCAGAACCCCGGCCTGACCCAGTTCCATCACCAAATCCAGCCCCAGAATGTGCGTTTCGGATAAGCTCATCAAGCTTTGTGAGTCCAATCTTCAGCACACGGTCAAACTGCTTTTCTTCCGCCTCGACGACCTTGGCCACGCGGCTGGCGGAGTCGATCAGCTCGGGATAGGCGCCCTGCATCAGGTCGCGGACGGCATAAACCATTTGGTAGAGGAAGGGTTGTTCCTGGCCCAATAGCCGCCCGTGGCGAATGCCGCGGCGGAGGATCTTGCGCAAGACATAGCCGCGGCCCTCGTTAGCGGGTAAAACGCCGTCGTTGATGAGGAAAGTGGCGGCGCGGGCGTGGTCGGAGATGATGCGGAGGCTGGCATTGGCGATTAAATGCTGCATTCCCTCAGGGGCTAAAGCCCCCTCTTCTAATTGGGCCTCATCGGCACGACTAAAGTCGTGCCCCTTCAAATCGCTGGCTTCGCCGCCAGGGGCTAAAGCCACATCTTCTTTTCGGGTCTTATCGGCACGACTGAAGTCGTGCCCTGACGCACTGCCGCTTGTCCTTGGTTCGGCGGGCCTGGCAAGGCCGGTGAGTTCGGCGGCACGGACTATCAGCGGCGTAAACAAATCCGTTTCGAAGTTGGAGACCTTGCCTTGCAGGACGGCAGCAAGGCGCTCCAGGCCCATGCCGGTATCGATGGAGGGCTTGGGAAGGGGGGTCAGTGTGTACTGCTTCTTGCCGTTCAACGTCACGGGCGACTCCGCCCGGTCGAACTGCATGAATACCAGGTTCCAGATCTCCACGTAGCGGGCGTCGTCCTGGCCAAACGGCTTGTCGACGCCGGGAGTCTCGGCCGCGCCGAGGCCCATGTCGTAGAAGATCTCCGAGCACGGCCCGCAGGGCCCAGTCTCGCCCATCTGCCAGAAGTTGTCCTTCAGCCCGTACGCCTTGATGCGCTCCTTGGGAACGCCGGCCTCGATCCAGAACTCCTCAGCCTCCGTGTCTCGCGGCACGCCATTCGCAGGGTCGCCCTCAAACACGGTCACATAGAGCTTGTCCTTGGGAATGCCAAACCACTCCTCGCTGGTCACCAGCTCCCAGGCGAAGGCAATCGCATCCTTCTTGAAGTAGTCCCCAAAGGAAAAGTTCCCCAGCATCTCGAAGAAGGTGTGGTGGCGGCGTGTAAAGCCTACGTTTTCAAGGTCGTTGTGCTTGCCGCCGGCGCGGACGCACTTCTGCGATGTGGTGGCGCGCGAGTACTCCCGGCGCTCGGCCCCAAGAAACAGGTCTTTGAACTGGTTCATACCCGCATTGGTAAACAGCAGTGTCGGGTCGTTGGCGGGCACCAGTGAGGAAGAATGCACCCTGCGGTGCTCCTTCGACTCGAAAAAGCGCAGAAATGTTTCGCGTATCTCGTTTCCTGTGCGGCTTTGCATGGCTTCTTTAGTGTAATGGGCAGCGCGCTGTTCCGGCACCAGCTCCGGAAAACTAGAAAACGGCGTTATACTCTCCTCAGGCCCATTCGGAGTGGGGTTTAGTGATGGCCACACAAAGAGCACATATCGCACTTCCCGCCGACTTGATTCGAGAGATCGATTTGCTCGTCGGTCCCAGGCAACGCAGCGCCTTCCTTGCCGAAGTTGCTTCCGCAGAGGTGAAAAAGAGGCGGCTTCTGGCATTTTTGCGAAGTTCCGAGCCCGTGTGGAAGGATGAGGATCACCCCGACCTCGCACGGATGGGCAGTGCCGCCTGGGTAGAGTCGCTGCGCAATGAACCGAGCACCCGGCTTGAAGGACGGGATGAGCATCTGGATCCGCTATGACGCAAGGCGCTTCGAGTTCGACGCTACTGCTCGATACATCCGTGATCATCGATTTGCTAAGGAACCGGAATCAGCGGCGGGCTTTGCTGGAGCAATTGGTGGTCTCTGGAAGAGTGCTTGCCACCTCCGCGATTAGCATTGCCGAGGTTTACAGTGGTCTTCGACCCGGAGAAGAGGCAGGTACGAGAGCCCAATTGGCCAATCTGGAGTGGCTGCCCGTTTCTGCCAATATCGCCGAACAGGCAGGGCTGATGAAAGCGGCATTCAGCCGCCTGGGTCGCACGCATAGCATTACAGACATGATTGTGGCAGCAACGGCCATTGAAAGGGGCTGTGAGCTTGCTACCGATAATCGAAAGCACTTTCAGATTCAGGGCCTTGCGCTCTTCCCGCTGCCGTAACGCCTACTCCCCGCTCCCGTCCTCGTCCACATTTTCCAGCGCGGCAAGCGCCTCGTCCGGCACGTCCCACTGCCGCAGAATCTTGTAGATCACCCGGGTCGAGAATCCCGCCGTCACCAGCCGCCGCATCACCCGCGCCGTCTCTTTCTCGTTTTCCGGCTTGCGGATGCGCTTGCGCTCCAGGTGTTCCCGGGCCAGCGTTTCCTCGTCGGTCTGCCCGTAACGGGCCTCCAGCGTCTCGGTAATCAGTTCGGACTCGACGCCTTTTTGCTTCAGGTCTTGGGCCACACGCCTCTGGCCCAGCTTCTGATTGTCGTGGCGCAGGCGGGCATAGGTCTCGGCAAAGGACTGATCGTCGAGATAGTGCTGCTCTTTGAGGCGGACCACGACGGCCTGGATGACGGCCTCGCCTGCAGCGCCCGGTTCGACGCGGGCCTTCATGAGCCGGTGCAGTTCGGCTTCGGAACGCATGGCGCGGCCTAGCGACCGCACGGCGTAGTCGTAGAGCCCGGCTTCGTCCAGCGGCGCGGATTGTTTCTTGGGGCGGCCGAAGGCCATGGTGTTACTCCAGCGGAATCAGCAGGTGAAAGGGGCGGTTGCGCTTCCAACGATAATGCCGGAAATCGCGGTCGAGGGTCAGGATGTCGCCGCAATCGAGTTGGTTTGCCATGTGGATCAGGCAGGCATCGGCAAAGTCGCACGGCGTGTCAGCGTATTTGCGCATGATCCGCGCAACTTCCCGGGCTTCGTTGCCGATGTGAAACGGCACGCCGAGTGAACCCTGCTCAATGGAAGCAAGGATCGCACTCACAGCGACCGCAGCGTGGCCAAGGAGATGAAGGGCCTCCGCAATGCACGCTTCGCAAGTCACGAGTTCACTGTCCAGCGCTTCGTATGTCGCAACACAAGCAGAATGGGCCGCTTCGCGCCTGTTATAGAGCGCGACAAAGAAACTGGCATCCGCCAGGGTCATGGTCGACTGGCGCTGTTCTTCGGCGGGCGCCAGCCCTTCCCCATGCTCTTCACGCCAAAACCTTTCACGTGGTCCTTGTTCGTTGCCAAATCACCGGGGCCAAAATCTACGCAGCCAATTCCAACCAGCCGCGGGACTTGCTTGGGCTTCTGTTGGCCGGCTGCCTTCAGAAGCGAATCCCGAACAGCCTGCGAAGCGGTCCAGCCGTTTGCGCGCACCAAGTGCAGCAGCGCCGCCTCCGACTCCTTATCCAACCGAACTTGAACAGTCGCTCCCATATCTCGATTGTAGTACAAACTCGACTTGCGTACTACACCCAAGTCCCTTAGTCCCTAGTCCCTCAGTCCCTGCTTTTCGTCCACTGATCAACCCAGTCGTTCACGGTCTTCCACCAGAGCTGGGAGTTCTGCGGCTTCAGCACCCAGTGGCCCTCGTCGGGGAAGTAGAGCATCTTGCTCGGCACCTTCAGCCGCTGCAGCGTGTCGAACAACTGGAACCCCTCGCTCACATCGAGCCGGTAGTCGAGCTGCCCGTGAATCACCAGCGTGGGCGTCTTGAAGTTCTTGGCGCTCATCATCGGCGACCACTTGCGGTAGGGGTTTTCGTCGTCCGGCTTGCCGTAGTAGTCCCACGGCTTGCCCTTGAACTCCCACTCGTTGAACCACAGCTCTTCGGTGGTGCCGTAGGCCGACTCGGGGTTGAACATGCCGTCGTGCGACACGATGCACTTGAAGCGGTCGGTATGGCCCAGTACCCAGTTGGCCATGTAGCCGCCGTAGCTGGCGCCCAGGGCGCACTCCCGCGTCTTGTCGATGAAGGGGTAATGCATCTCGGCGTAGTCCAGGCCGGTCATGAGGTCGGTAAAAGGCTTGCCGCCCCAGTCGCCGTTGACGCCGTCCACAATGGCTTGGCCGTAGCCGGTGGAGCCGCGCGGATTGATCATCACCACCACGTAGCCGTTGGCGGCAAACAGCTCGGCGTTCCAGCGGTAGCTCCACGAGTCGCCCCAAGCGCCTTGCGGGCCGCCGTGGATCAGGAACTTCAGCGGGTATTTCTTCGCCGGGTCAAAGCCGGGAGGGCGGATGAGGAAGCCTTCGAGCTTGGTCTTGTCGGCGGCGGTGAACCAGAAGGACTCCATTGCGGGCAGGTCGAGCTGGGCGAGAAGGGCATCGTTGAGGTGGGTGACCACAACAGGGTCATATTCCTGCTGCGTAATTTCTTTCGTAGGCGTTGAGTTGTCAAAGGTGACGATCATCGTACGCGAAGAATCGTTAGTCTCCAACGGGTCGGCAAGCACAACCTCGCTGGGCATATCAACGCGCACCAAGGTACCAAGCAGTCGGAATCTTCTGTTGACCCAAACGCCTTGGATTCCGCTCCACTCTCCGTGCATCTTTCCATAACGATCAAGCTGCTTGTGTTCAAGCGAAATGCTATATATGGGACTTTGGCCCCTGTCACCAGAGGTGAAGTAGATCAGCTTGGAGTTTTCATCCCAATGAAACTCATCGACCCAAAGGTCGAACTTGGCGGGCTTCGGGCCAGGTGAAAAAACTATTGCTGAACTAAGAAGGTCCTCAACTACCTTGGCTTGCCGGTCATAGAGCATCAACCGGAACTTGTCGGCTTCATAGCCAGCCCGAGCCTCTGACCGCCACGCCAGCCATTTCCCATCCGGCGAATAGGCGGGGTTGAAGTTGCCGCCGAGCGAGTTGCTCACGGCCACAGGCTTTGCCGCCGGGTTGGTCAGGTCGAGAGTGAAAATCTTGGCACTGACGCTGATGGCCGGCTCCTCGTCCAGGTTCTCGGTAAAGGCCAGTTCCTTCGAGTCGGGCGAGATGGCGAATCCGCCGCCCCCGCCCAGCGAGAAGGGCGGAACGTCATGGGGATCGTTGGGCGTCAGGTCGCGCACGGCGCCGGTCTCAACCGAGGCGACGAAGAGGTGCGAGCGCTTGTCGCCGGTGTAGTGGTTCCAGTGGCGATAGAGGAGATGCGTGAAGATCTGGGCTTTTACCTTGGAGGCGGCCAGCGCGGCATCCCGGTCCGCGTTGCATCTGTTGCCGGCACCGCCGTCTGCGGGTGTAATGGCGGGGCAGTCGGGGTAGACGGCGGAAGTGAACAGCACGGAGTGCCCGTCGGGCGACCAGAGGGGGTTGTCGGCCTCGGTCGCGATTGCCGTCAGCTTCTTGGGGTTGCTGGTTGCCCCGGTTGCCGGGTCGAAGGGGGCGATCCACACCTGCTGCCCGCCCTCGCGCCCGGAGAGAAACAGCACGGAGCGCCCGTCGGAGGCGAACTGCGGGCCGCTATCGCCCGGCCGCGCCACCGCCAGTTTCTGCGGCTCTCCGCCGGCAATCGCCTGCAGCCATAGCTCCGCTGTTTTGGTGTTCTGCTCCAGATTCACGGTCGTGACGGAGTAAGCCAGCCACTTGCCGTCCGCGGAGACGGCGGTTTCGCCCAGGCGCTTCATCTTCATCATGTCCTCGAAGGTCATGGGCCGCTTGATCGGCGTTGCGGTGGTCTGGGCGAGGATTGGAGCGGAAGGCGCAAGGGCCACCAACAAGGCAAGGGAGAGAACGAGGGTATTTCTGGACATGGAAATTCCTATCCGCGCGGGGTGGGTTGCGGCTTATGCGCGAAGGAAAAGTGTACACCGGCGGCGCCGATCGACGGGGCTCGGCACGGTTTCAACGCGGTGTGAGCGCAGGTTTCCGGTAGGGCAGATAGAGCAGCAGGAATACCGCAAGCGCCACCGCCTCGCCGGCCACGATGTACCACGGCCACGGTCCAAGGAAATCGAGCAGCGAAGTTGCCCGCGGTTTGGCGCGCAGATACATGTAGTCGGTCTTGAAGTAGTAGTCGAAGAGGCCCACGGACACGGCAAAGATGTTGAGCGCCACCATCGCCCGCAAGATCGAGCCGGGCCGCGGCCGCGCCTGGCCCGACCAGAGTAGATACAAGGCTCCAGCCACGATCAGGCCGTGGTCGATGAAGAACTGAACCGTCGAGAACGAGGGAAACGGCTCCCAGATATTGGGGGTGAGCAGCGCCATCGAGGCCCCGGCCAGCGCGCCGTAGTAGGCCACGTCGAAGACCGTGCGATTGAGCGTGAAGAGCGCAACGATGACCAGAAACAGCGAGGCGTCGCACATTTCCAGGGGCATGTGGTCGGGGAACGTAAGCTGGCCGATCCAGGCCATGTAGCCGTAATAGAGCGCCGCATCCAGCGCCAACAGGACGCCCAAACCAATGCGCAGACCTTTCGCGCCGGGTGCAAGTTTGCGCTGGAAGACCGCAAGCAGGGCCGCAAACGACGGAACCGCAGCAAGAATGAACAGGTGCGCCGGGCCAAGAAGCTGGAAATTGGATTTCATGCGGGGTCTCCTGCACCGTGCGGAGAAGACATCTGTTGCCGGACGGGGTTCTTAACAGGCTGCGGAAAAGGGAGAATGCCGTGCAAAGTCGCCCGAAAAACATCCCTCAGGGGCTAAAGCCCGATTGATTCTGTTAGCTTTATGTACGGGCTGAAGCCCGTACCCTTCAAAACTGGGCTCCAGTTCGAGTGTTTCCGCAGCCTGTAAAGCCACGCTGATTCGATGGGCCGTGTGCGGGGGTTCAAACCCCCGCCTCCCGCTGTGCCGAGTGTTTCCGCTGCTGTTTCGCCGCGGATTGCGTACTTCGGATCATCCCACCCAAACAAGGCCGATTCCTGCCACCCTCAGGCGCGGCCGGCGAAGTCCTTCGTCTCGGTGTAAACCCGGACCTTTTCGCCTTCTTGAATGAACAGGGGCACCTTGATTTCCAGGCCGGTTTGCAGCCGGGCCAGCTTGGTGACGTTGCCGCTGGATGTGTCTCCGCGCGCGCCCGGCTCGGTATAGGCCACGGTCAACTCGACTTGGTCCGGCAGCTTCAGGCCGATGGGGTTGCCGTTGAACTTGTGCAACTGGACGATGGCGCCTTCCACGAGGAAGTCCAGGGCATCGCCGACCATCGATTCGGTCAGGGTGTGGGTGTCGAAGCTCTCCTGGTCAAGAAAGTAGGAGCCTTGGCCGTCGCTATAGAGATAGGAGGCCTCGACCATTTCCAGATCGGGCTCCTTGAAGCGTTCACCGGCCTTGAAGGTCTTGTCAAAGACCGCGCGGGTGATGAGGTTGCGCATCTTCAGGCGAACCAGGGTCTGGCCGCCGCGCGCAGTGGGGGTTGAAACCTCCGCGTCCAGGCAGTAGTAGGGGGTGTTTTCAAACTCAAAATACATCTTGCGCTTGACGGTAATGGCTTCGAGCAGGGCGGCCATGGATTCCTCTTGAGCGGGCATTAGAAGCCGGAATTCCCATCGGGATATCCTGCGGCTCCCCGTCAATTATAGGGGGCGAACGCCTACCCTGTTTTTCTCTGCCCCAAGCGGCTGGGGTCGCGCAGTGGGACGGCCGACTTGCCACCTTGGGCCTTGACTGGTGATACTGCCTACGGTTCGCTCTGCGGGCCTCATCCTGCTTCCCAGCGAGAATTGCCTTGGCGCGTGAGCTTTATACTGCACGTCTGGAACGGAAAGACTGCATCTCCGAATCGTCTCAGTGCTATCACTTCGAGTTCGTCATCGACCAACTTGAGAGCTTTCCTTTTTCGGCCGGGCAGTTTATTTCCGCGGTGGCTGAAGACCCGAACGGAAAGCAGCAGACCCGCGCCTATTCCATTGCCTCGGCGGCCAACGGCAAGCGCTTTGACCTGTGCGTGAACCGGGTCGAAGGCGGCTTCTTTTCCAATCACCTGGCCGATCTGCCGGACATGTCCGTTGGGGCAACGATCCAGATGCACGGGCCGCACGGGCACTTCATCCTGCACCAGCCGGTTACCGATTCCATTCTGGTGGCTACCGGCACGGGGGTGGCGCCGATGCGGGGGTTTGTGCAGTGGCTTTTTCCCGAAGACGGTCCGGACCGCAGCGAGGGGAAGCAGATCTGGCTGGTTTACGGGACACGCTACGAGAGCGAAATCTACTACCGCGAGGAATTCGAGGCGCTGGCCCGCCGCAAGCCCAATTTCCATTACCTGTGCACGCTGAGCCGCGCCCCCGAGAGCTGGGGCGGGCTGCGCGGGTATGTTCAAGACCACATGGCCAAGATCGTGGAAGAGCGTGCAGCCCGTCTTGGATTGCCGCTGCCTGCCCCGCCGCCGGACCCGGCGATACCGCCTGCCGACCTGAACTTCGACATCTACACCTACATTTGCGGCCTCAACAATATGGTGGCCAGCGTCCGGGAGCGGTTGGCCGGCTATGGATGGCACCGCAAGCAGATCGTCTTCGAGCGCTACGACTAGAGCGCTCGCCGGCCCGGGGCGGACCGCTGAGGCCGGCGTATTCCGCGTTACGAATTATGAGCGAATCGCCCTCAATTTTCCGTCGCCACGCGGTCGTCGCGACTTTGGGCAGCTTTATAGCGCTCTATGCCCTAGCCAGGCTCCTGGAGATTTTCGCCACTTCCATCCCGCGTACGGCCATCGTGGCCCTGGATGTGCTATCGGCCATGGCATTTGCGCTGGTGCATGGCGCGCTCCAGTATCGGCTGCGGGGCATTTTGGTCTTCGCCGGGATTTGCCTGGTGGTGGGCAATGTGACTGAAAACCTCAGCATCGCCACCGGCTTTCCGTTCGGGAACTATTACTTCGTCGAGTTGATGGGGCCCAAGCTGTTCCAGGTTCCGGTCTTGTTGGGCCTCGCCTATATCGGCATGGCTTACGTCTGCTGGACTTTGGCGCGGCTCATGGTGGGCAATCTGCATCCCGCGCTCACACGGGGCCAGGTGGTGTCTCTGCCGCTGGTTGCCAGTTTTGCGATGGTGGCGTGGGATTTGGCACAGGACCCGGTCTGGGCCACGGTGTTGCATGGCTGGGTCTGGCGCGATGGCGGTCCCTGGTTCGGGGTGCCGCTCTCCAACTATCTGGGCTGGTACGGCAATGTCTTTTTGATTTATTTGCTTTTTGCGCTTTATCTGCGCCGCGGCCAAGTTCCCGAGATCTCCGCAGCCGACGCCCAGTGGCGGCCGGCACTTTTGTTTTACGCGGCGTGCGCTGCGGGCAACGTGCTCCAGATGCTGCCCCGCCAGGTTCCTGCCATCGTGCAAGATCCCACCGGCCACGCATGGCGCGCCGCCGACATCGTTGCCGCCTCGGCCCTGGTTTCCATCTTTGCAATGGGTGGATTCGTTGCCCTAGCCTGGGCGCGACTGCCGCAGACCGTGGCGAACTCTACAGATTGAACAGTTCGCGGAGCCGCCGTGTCTGGGTGCGGCTCACAGGGATCTCCGTCTGCCGCTTATCGTCCATGCGCAGTTGGTAGCTCGACTTGAACCAGGGCACCACCTCGCGGATGTGGTTGATGTTGACCACGAAGCCGCGGTGCGCGCGCCAGAACAGACTCGGGTCAAGCAGTTCGAGCAGTTCTTCCAGGGCGCGGCACTTGGAGTTACCTTCAAATGCCTGTGTTACCACCCGAATCACGCCTTCTTCGATCGCGGCGAAGCAGATCTCCGCCTGGTCCACCAGCATCAGCCGGCTCTGTGCTTCCACAATCAGCTTGGCCGGCTGCGGAGAGCGCACCGCGCCCTGCGGACGGTTTAGCAGCCGCAGTAAGGCCTCCAATTGAGACTCGATCGGCAACTCCGGAACTGAACCGGGCGCGACTCCTACCCCTGAAGGTGTCGTTCCATTCATCCGATTCAGCACACGTTCGACAGCTTGTTTGACCCGGGTGCGATCGAACGGCTTCAGCAGGTAGTCGACGGCATTCACATCGAATGCCCGCACCGCGTATTGATCGTAGGCGGTCGCGAAGACGATTTGAGGAAGCGCCCCATTACCGGCCGGACCGTTGTTTCCGTCTCCGTTCCGCTCCATGAGGCGTTTGATTACAGCGAATCCGTCCAGGCCCGGCATTTGGACGTCCATGAAGACCACGTCGGGGTGGTGTTGCTCAATCAGGTCCACGGCTTCGATGCCGTTGCTGCCCTGCGCCACAACCTCAACCGTGCCCAATTCGTCCAGCAGATACTTCAACTCCTCGCGGGCGAGTTGTTCGTCATCGACAATGAGCGCGGAGATGTGCATAGGGTTTCGCCAGACAGAAAGATCGATTGTAGGGAGGGGGCCCATTCTGGTCAATTGCGCAGCAGCAGATTTTCCGATGAGCAATTCTTCCGGTTCTAGTCGCTCAAAACCCTGAGCCGCTCCGGCATATGGTCATTGGCCAATTCATGTCCGCAGCGGGTGCAGAATTGATCCGAGGCGCGCACGGTGCGGAAGCAGTTTCCGCAACTTGCCGCAAGCTGGTAATCGCACTGCGGGCAGAAATGGAAATCGCTCTGCACGTGCGTGCCACAGGACGGGCACTCGGAAACCAGAGGGGCCCGCAGCAGAAAGTAAAGCACGGCGCCGATTCCGCCAGGCATGACAAAGCACAGCAGCATCCAGAACCGCGAACTCATGGCCCGGCGGGGAGCGTCCTTGCTGACGTAACCCACCATCAGAAAATAGAGGGCCGCGAGCAATCCCCAGGAAACATTGAGATAGATCCGAAATCCCAGCGGCGGCGTATGGTGCGCCTGCGTTGGCAGAACGATCCAGAAGTAATACTCCACCAACAGAAAGGCCAAGGCGGCAACAACGATGGACCAAACGGGGATCAGCCGTGCGTCGTCGTTGACGGTAATCGATTGTGGCTCGCGCATATTGGTCCTTCCCCTCGGAGGGGCATTCGAAGACTCAAGCACAGCTCGAGTCTTATTGGATGGACGGGGCACAAGACGGGGAAGTTGCCCTTCGCATTCAAATGTAATCAAATTGTTTCTTTATCGTCGATCAGGGCTTGTGCCGCAGCCAGCCTGCAACCAAGGCCGCAGCCAGAAGAGTGGGACAAAGGATGCAAACCCACAAGGTGAGTTGGCCGGTCAAGTCGCCCAGGTGCCCGCCGGCAATCAGGTCGTCGACCACCAGCCAAACCAGAGGGCCCAGTCCCAGAATTACGAGCAGTGTCGCCGCCAGCGCCACGGAGCGAATTCGTTTGCGTCCGGCTTTCTGTTCCCGCATCACTCCCAGCGACGTAGACACAACTCGTCGCGTGCGGTGGGCAACTGCACAATCCCGATTAGCCTGTTTACCGCAAAGGGCCGAAAGAAGGTCGCAATCCGCGTCAGCACCGGTTTGGGGATCGCCGGTGTCGGGCCGAGCCCGATCGTTTGCGCTCACACCGTCTCCGGGCGACGCACCAACAGGCTGCGCTCCAGTTTGGGCTTGATGGCAGCCATACCTCGGTAAAGCCTTGATTTTACGGTGGAAAGCGGCGCCCTGGTCACCTTTGCAATCTCTTCCAGCGAAAGGTCTTCGTGGAACCGAAGCACCAGGACTTCGCGATGCAGGGTGTCCAACTGCAGCAGAGCGGTGGCAATGCGCTGCCGGTCTTCGATGCTGGAGAAACGGTCGAACGGTGTAGGATCGTCGTCGGCGACCTCGTAGGTCATGGGGCGGTCGTCTTCGCTGCCGCCTTCGAACATCTCATCGAGACTCGACATGGTCCGTTTGCGGCGGTAGTCGATGAGCAGATTGCGCGCGATGGTAAACAGCCAGGTATCGAACCGCGCTTGTCCGTTGAATTGCGAGCCGCGCACCAGCACCCGCATCCAGACTTCCTGGAACAAGTCATCGGCCAACTCGCGATTGCCGGTCAAATAGAGCAGATAGCGCAGCAAACGGTGCTGGTACCGAACGATCAATTCATCGATCAGACCCGCTTCCTGGCGTTTTAGACCCTGGGCTACAGCGAGGCTTTCTTGCCGCACAAGCTCTTGATCTGCTTGGGCAGAGGCCTGGCCGAACATGGGGCGAACTGACGCAATGGCACTCATCGTATTCCATTAGACGACGGACCTTCGGGCCAAGTCGCGTAAAAAAGCGGTTTAACGGGCTTGATTGCGACTTTTTCCGCGGTTATTCCCGATACGAGGCAAATTCATCGATTCAATCCAAAGCAGGAGCCCAAGATCGGGCGCGAGAATGGATGCCCTGTCCATGACGCGATTCATTTCGGCATGGGTGGGAAACCTCAAGCCGCTTTTCATGTCCCGATCAATAGGGCCAATCTGAAGGAAGTGGATCAATCGCTGGGATTCTGGAGCCGTTTCGCTCCATGGAGAGCCTCTTCGACCAACTGAGCCACACGGCGCTCCCGGCCCTCCGCAGTTTGGTAATAGAAGACGGCCAGCAGGTGGTTGCGTCGCCGCACGGGCGTCATCGCCTCCCAACCCTCTCGTGCTTCCGGTTGGCGCAAAAAGGCGGCGCGCAGAATGGGGGGTGTTTCCTTCTCGCCTTCCAGGGTCAGCAGTAGGCGCTCCGCCATTCGCTCGGCCCGTTCCTTGCGGGATTCGGCACTCTTCGGCTGCCCTACCCAGGCGCCGATATCTTTGCGCATCGAGAAGCCCAGCTTGTCGAACCAGGGCCGCAGCCGCCGATCTTCCTTCAGAGCCCTGGCCAGTTCCAAAGGCACCTGCGCGAGGCGCTCCTCCAGGTCCGGCTCCAAACGAATCTCTACCGCAGATCCAGGCTTTGCCTTGGCCCCCACCTGCATCCGCTTGTTGACGACCAGCACTTTCCCTTCCCCTCCCGGATTGGGGAACAAGGCGGTTCGAAAGGCAAACCCGTTGATCTCTCCGCGCACCCGCAGGCCCCGGCGCTCGGGCCAAGTCTCGGGCACATCGAATGGGATTCGCGCCACCACCCAGCGGAGCCGGGTCTGTGCCCGTTCCAGCACGGCAGTGAACGGCTTGGCTGCGGCTGTGCCCATGGCCCTCCAGACAGCCCCAGTATTACGCCGAGCCGGCCGTCTTTCAATACAATAGCTCGAAAAAAGGAGGGAGGCGGCTCGGATTCTGGTGGCGATCATCTCGATTCTGAAACATGGGCGGCGATGCCTGTTCCCTTACTCCTCGCGTAGCAGAACCAGCGGATTGACCGTCAAAGCGCGTTGCGCGGGAATGCACGTTGCGACGAGCCCCAGCAGCAACATCACCAGAATTACCCCGGCCAACACCAGCGGGTCGCGGGGAGTGGCTTGGTAAACGATGTAGGCCAGCACCCGGCTAGCCAGCAGGCCCAGGACCAGCCCGGCGGCCGATCCAATAGCCAGCAGCTTGACTGCCCGTCCCAGCGCGGCGTGCAGAATCTCCCTGCGCTGAGCGCCCAGCGCCATGCGGATTCCCAACTCCCGCAGACGCTTGCTTACTGAATACGCCGCCATGCCGAAGATGCCGGTGATGGACAGGATCGCGCCCATCACACCCAGAACTCCCAGCGCCGCCGTCGCCATGCGCGGGCCAAACATCTGCACGTCCATGGGCTTGTCGCGGGTCTCGATCAGGACCGGCAGCCCCGCATCGATTTGACGGAAGACGCTTCGAATGGCCGAGGACAGCAGCTGCGGATCGCGGGTTGAGCGCACCACCAGTTGCGTCGAGCTTGTGGGCGACTGCAGGATGGGCAGAAACATCACCGACCGCGGATCTTCGGTGAGGCTGTTATACTTGCCGTCTTCCGCGATTCCCACCACCTGGATGCGCGTTCCGTCCTTCATCTTGAAGAAATGGCCCATTGCCGCGGTTTCCGATCCAAACAGCTTGCGCGCAAACTGCCGGTTCACCACGGCCACGCGTGGAGCGTTCTTGTCGTCTTGCCAGGTAAAGACCCTCCCGGCCAGAATCGCAGTGCCGGCGGCGCGAAAGTATTCCGGAGAAATGTTGAACACCGGCGCGTCGACCACCGCGTTCGAGGTCTTCAGATCCGAGGTATTGTCGGTGAAGACGTACGACTCACTGACGCCATCCCCCATCGGCATGGCGTCGGTCAGCCCAACAGCTTCCACTCCAGGAAGCGCCTGCAATGCGTCGATCATGCGTTTCTGCAGCGCAGGCACGCGATCCGGGCTGTAGCCGGCCATGCTCAAATCCGTTTCCGCCAGCATTGTGTTCTGCACGTCGAAGCCGAAATCGGCATGGAGCGAGCGCGTCAATCCGCGCACGGCCACCAGCGACGACGTCACTAGCACGCCGCAAATCGCAATCTGCACCACCAGCAGTACATCGCGGGCACTCATCCGTTTGCCGAGTCTGCGGGTCGACCCGGCCTTCACCACCTCATATGGGTTTGTGCGCAGCACTTGCCTTACCGGGACCGCTCCAAACAGCAAGCTGCTCAGCAAAGCCATCAGCAACGCCACACAATACACCCGTGCATCGGGGTTCACGGCCACATGAATAGGCCACCGTGGAAAGGGCTGCCATGCGCTCAGCGCGCGCAAAAGCACAACGCTGCCTGCAAGTCCTGCCACGCCCCCGGCAAGCGAAACTAGAAGTGCTTCGGTAAACAGTCCGCGCAAGATGCGCTTGCGGCGCGCTCCCAGAGCCAGCCGCAAAGCTACTTCCCGAGATCGATCCGCGGCCCGGGCCGCAAACAGGCTGCCCAGGTTGGCGCATGCCGCCAGCAGAATCAGACCCGATAGCAGCATCAACCCTGCCATGAACGCCCTGATCGGTTTGCCTAGGTAATCGCCGTAGAGATTGGGGCGAGTCAGGACGAACGTCATCTTTGCCTCGTCCTTGGGATAGGCTTTTTCAAGCCACGACCCGACCGAATTCAAGTCGGCAACTGCCTGCGACGTTGTCACTCCGGGCTTCAGATGGCCCATGGTCTCGAACACCCATCGATTGCCCCGAGTTGTCAGGTCATCTCCGCCCAACTCCGGGTGGTTCACGATCGGCACAAAGAAATCGGGGATGAAAATGATCAGTGTGCCGCTGAAGTCCCGTGGCGCCACACCCAGAATGGTGTAAGGGTGCTTGTTCAGCCTGACCACCCGGCCAACCACCCCGCGGTCGTCCTGGAAATGCGTGTGCCAATAGCCGTAGGTCAGCACAATATAGGGAGCGCTGTTGGGCCCATGCTCGTCGGCAGCGTGAAAGAAGCGGCCCAGATAGGGATGCAAGCCCATGGCGTCGAAGTAGTTCCCGCTGGCTTCCTCGACCCACACACGGGTTGGTTCCCGTCCATCGTCCAGCCCCGCCTGCACGGCGTTGTATGCGATCAACGACTCGAAGCTGTGGTTGCGATCGCGTAGATCCACATAGTCGGGATAAGACTCATATGCCAGGACCCCCACACCGTGCTGCACGGCAAAGAGGCTCTCGGCATGAGGCACGTTCAGCGGCCGCAACACGAATACGTTCATCACGCTGAAGACCACGGCATTGGCGCCGATGGCCAGCGCCAGCGTCACCACCGCGGCCACGGTAAATCCCGGAGACCGCCGCAGTTGGCGCACGGCAAAACGCAAATCGCTACCGATCGACTCCAGCGAGGGCCACTGCCACACTTCACGGCTGCGCTCTTCCACCAGGGTGCGGTTGCCGAAGGCGCGGCGCGCGGCCCTTTCCGCCTCTTCGCGGCTCATGCCTTCGCCCATCATTTGCTCGGCGCGTTCCTCAATGTGCAGCCGGATTTCTTCAGAGAGATCGTTGTAAATCTTGTTGCGACGAAAAATGCCCGGGATCCAGTTCATGGGGGAAGCCTCCTGCTAAGTGGCGGGGGATTTACCTGGATTGAGGACCAGCGCAATGCCTTCAAACATGCGCTCGAAGCTGGAGATTTGCTGTTCCAAATGACGAAGGCCCGCGGAAGTGATCTGGTAGGTTCTGACCTTGCGGTTAGTCGAGGAAACGCCCCACTCGGCCTTCACCAGCTTTGCCTTCAAAAGCCGCTGAAGCGCCGGATACAGCGAGCCCTCTTCCACCTGCAACAGATTGTTCGATCGCTGCTGAATATGCTGCACCAGCGCGTACCCATGCGCGGGCTGGCGGCGAAGCGACTCCAGAATCATCATCTCGAGCGCTCCGGGGAATAGGTCGCGAGTCTCTGTCATAGGCTTGTTCACAACAGGCATAGAGTAAACAAGTATCAATCCCGGCGTCAAGCGAAAACCCAACCCCAGGCGAAAATCTACCTTGACCCTTGATCCCTGTTCCCTGTTCCTTGTTCCCTGTTCTCAAATCCCTAGTCCCTGACTCCCAACCACCGTCTCTTCTACACTAGATAGATGGAATGTCTCTATGGCCTACACCCGGTCGAGGAAGCTCTCAAGGCGGGCAAACGGCGGTTCGACCACGTGCTGGTGGCCCGCGAACGCAAGGACGACCGGATCGAGCAAATCGTGGCTCTTTGCCGGCAGGCGGGGATCAGGGTTCTCCAGGAGTCGCGTGAAGAGCTCACACTGCGAGCCCAGACGCCGACCCACCAAGGTGTCGTGGCTATGGTGCGCCCCCAGGAGAACCTGGCTCTCGAAGACCTGTTCAAGCCTGCCCCGGCCTTTCCGGGCGCGGCTCGCCTGCTGCTGGCCCTGGACGGGGTCGAAGATCCGCAGAACCTTGGCGCCCTGCTGCGCGTGGCCGACGGGGCCGGCGTGGACGGGGTCATTCTGACCGAGCGCCGTTCCGCGCCTCTCAGCCCGGTGGCCGTCAAAGCCAGCGCCGGCGCCGCCGAGCACCTGCGGATTGCCCGCGTCGTGAATCTGGTCCGCGCTCTGGAAGAGCTCAAGGAGCAGAACCTGTGGGTTATCGGACTGGACGAGCGCGGTACCTCGGATTACGATCAGTTCGATCTGACCGGCAACTGCGTTCTGGTTCTGGGACGCGAGGGCGCGGGGCTGCACGATCTCGTTCGCCGCACCTGCGATCATCTGCTGCGCATTCCCATGGCCGGCGGCGTCAGTTCGCTCAACGTCTCGGCTGCCGGCGCCGTGGTGCTTTACGAAGCCTTCCGCCAACGCCGCAACGCGATCGCAAACGTCCAAGCAGCAGTAGACCCCACAGCAGGTGGTAAGCGGAAGAAGCAGAAAGGCTTGGGTTCATGACGTTCTTTTTCAGAGGATTTGAGCCGCATCCGGGAAAACGCGCTCGGGCAGGATGGCACCGGCTGGTATCCCAGGGCTTTAGCCCTGACATCAAGCGGCAAGGATCGACGTGGGCTTTAGCCCCTGCGCAATGCCTTCCCACTGTCTCAAAGCCTATCGCTATTGCCATCGCAGCCGCTCTTGTCTTTCCTCTGCTTTGCTCCGCTCAAAACACCACTCAACCCTCGAATGGCCGAGTCATCCTGTCTCGTTCGACGGATGAAAACGGCCAGACGACCACCCAGTCCGGTCCCACCGCGACAAAGTCCTCGATCCAGATGGCCAACGCTCCCACTGCCGAAGACGCCGAGCGGCAGGCGCTGACCTTCACCGACTTCGACATGGACCTGCGTCTCCGTCCGGCAGACCAGCACATCGCCGTCCGCGCCCTCATCGCAGTGCGCAACGACGGCAAGACTGCTCTTGTCCACATTCCGCTGCAGATTTCTTCATCCCTCAACTGGGAGCGCATTCGCCTCAACGGCAAGGACCAGGTTTTTCCCGTGGCCACGCTCAACTCCGACGCCGACCATACCGGCCAACTCCACGAGGCCGCCATCACCTTGGCCAGGCCGCTGGCGCCCGGCGCCTCCCTTCAGTTGGATGTCACTTATTCCGGCGCCATTGCGCCCTCCGCCCAGCGCCTGCTTACGATCGGAACCCCCGACGACGTCGCCGCTCACTCCGATTGGGACAGCATCTCCATTCCCTTTACCGGCTTGCGCGGCTTCGGCAACGTGGTCTGGTACCCGGCTTCCAGCGTTCCCGTCATTCTGGGCGATGGCGCGCGGCTCTTCGACGAGATTGGGGAACACAAGCTGCGCATGGCCAACGCGCACTTCCGCCTGCGCCTCACGACGGAATACCCCCACGGCCTGGCGCCCACCATTGCCCTGGTCAACGGGCATGCCGTCCCGCTGGTCACCACGGAGGCCACCGATCCCGGCCAGGAGGTTGACGGCGTTGCCTCGGCCGACAGCGGCACCACGACCCTTGGATTTGAGGCGCCCAGCCTCTTCGTGGCCATTCGCATCCCGCACCTGGCTACCAACACCACCATTTTCACGCTGCCGGAAGATGAAAGCGCCGTCCCGGCATGGACCGCCGCCACCGCCGAGGTCACGCCCTTCCTGCAAGGCTGGCTGGGCCGCAGGCCACGCGCCCAGCTCACCCTGCTCGATTTGCCCGACCCTCAGGATGCGCCCTATGAGACCGGCGCGTTGCTGGTCACCGCCATCCGCCCCGCCAACCGCGAGCAACTCACAGGCATCATGGCCCATGCGCTGACTCATTCGTGGATGCAGTCTCCGCGGGCGTGGCTGAGCGAGGGGGTTGCCCACTTCATGGGCACGCTTTGGGTCGAGAAGCAGCGCGGTCGCGAACAGGCGATTGGTTCTCTAGAGGCCGGTCGCCCCGCCTTGGCGCTGGCTGAGCCGGAAAGCCCCGGCCAGAATCCCGGCCAACCGCTCGCCTCCGCCATTTCGCCGGTCTACTTCCGCACCAAGGCGACCTATGTTCTGTGGATGTTGCGGGACGTTGCCGGCGACCCCACGCTTTCCGCCGCGCTCCGCGCCTACGACCCGGCCGTGGATTTCGCCACCGACACCGGCCGCAGTTCGTTTGAGAAGCTCCTGGAACAAGCCGGAACCCGGCCCGACCTCTCCGCTTTCTTCGCGGACTGGGTGGATAAGGACAAAGGGCTACCCGACTTGGCCATTGACGGCGTTTTCCCAAGCGAAACCAAGAATGACTCCTGGGTGGTCAGTGTCAACGTCTCCAACAGCGGATACGCTGCCGCAGAGGTTCCCGTTACCGTACGGTCAGACACCAACACCGTCACCCAGCGCTTGATGGTCCCGGCCCGCGGCAAGGCCACGCAGCGCATCACGATTCAGGGCAAGCCAACTGAGGTTCAGGTCAACGACGGCACGATTCCCGAGACCGAAGCCAGCGTTCATCTCACCAAGCTCGACGATGCGGCGCCAGCCACTTCCAGCCAGCCCGTGATGCCAACGCGGTAGGCGACGCGATAGCTGGTTTCATGAAGCGACGCGAGTGGGCTGCCCCATGTTGCAGGGTCCCCAAGGAAAGTTCTTCGTCCGTGGGGTGAAGGTTCCTCGCATTCGGAGACCTGGGAGACCTCACCCTTCAGCCCACCGGCGCATAATAATTCCATGCGAGACGGCGTCCTTGAGCGGCTCATGACCCGGCTGAAACTCACCGGCGCGACCGGCCACACAAGCAGGATCCACGTCAGCCTCGTCCTTACGACCGATGAACACATTTTCACCGAACCGATTTTGTTGTTGCTTCACCCAAAGGAGAACCCGTGCGCACGTTTTTTCGCTTTTTGATTCCCGGCCTGATTGGCCTTGCAACCTTGGTGCCCAGCATTCAGGCTCAATCCGGCGCCGCCGCCATGCCGCTCCCTCCGCACGCCAAGCAGATCCACCTGAAGCACGTGCTGGTGATTGGCCAGACCAAGGGCTGGGAGCACGACTCCATCTCCGCCGCCATGGTTACCATTTACAACATGGGCAAAGAGAGCGGCCTGTGGGATACCACCCTGCGCACCGACACCAAGCTGCTGACCAAGAAAGACCTGCCGGCCAACGCCAAGAACCTCAACTACTTCGACGTGCTGGTCTTCTGCAGCACCACCGGCGAACTGGACATGGACGCCAGCCAGAAGGCGGACATGCTCTCTTTCATCAAGGAAGACGGCAAGGGCTTTGTGGGTATTCACGCCGCGCTCGACACCAACTACACCTGGCCGGAATATGGCGAGATGCTGGGCGGATGGTTTGACCAGCATCCCTGGATGACCTTCAATGCACCCATCGTCAACGAAGATCCGAGCTTCCCGGCCGTGCGCCATCTCCCTGGCGCCTTTGTGAAATACGACGAGATCTACCAGCCCAAGAACTGGTCGCGCGACAACGTCAACGTGCTGCTCAGTCTCGACCCGACGAAGCTCGACTACGACAACAACCCCCGCATCCACCGCGCCGACCACGACTTTCCCGTAGCCTGGAGCAAGATGTACGGCAAGGGCCGCGTCTTTTACTCGACGCTGGGCCACACCGAGGAGTCCTGGGACGACCCGGATGTGCGGACGATGTACTTTGAGTCGATCAAATGGGCGTTGCGGCTCACCGAAGGCGGTACGGCCACCCATCCGCGTCCGGCCGCTGCATTTCAGAACCGCTAAACGCCGAACCTCAGACCTGCTGTCATCACCGGATCGGGCGAGCGAAAGGAGAAACCTGATGCACTATCTCTTGTTTTACGAAGTTGGCGACGACTATCTTGCCCGGCGAGGCGAGTTCCGCAACGCGCATCTGGAGCTCGCCTGGCAGGCCTGCGACCGGGGAGAAATGCTGTTGGGCGGCGCGCTGGCCAACCCCGCGGACGGCGCAGTGGTGTTGTTCAAGGGCGAGTCACCCGAAGTCGCCGAGAAGTTTGCTCGGGTCGATCCCTACGTCACCAGCGGCATCGTCAAGCGCTGGTACGTGCGGGAGTGGACCACGGTTGCCGGGGAAACCGCTGCCAACCCCATTCGCCCGAGCGCAGAGCCCCATGCAATGAAAAGCTGACACGCAATCTTCCAAATGAAAAGCCTCCGCCGATGAGAGGCGGAGGCAGCAACGAAACCAGAACGACGAGATTAAATGGTCGGGACGGGGAGATTTGAACTCCCGACCCCTCGCACCCCAAGCGAGTGCTCTACCAGGCTGAGCCACGTCCCGACACGGTCAAGCCAGTCCACAAGGAACCAACTGTGAGGTCTTGATCAGTTTACACCAGCGCGGGCCCCTTTGCCCGCACTTCGGAAACATCCTCCGCTTTCGCGGTAGCCAATTACGCTCCGCCTCCGCTTCGAGGCCGGACCAATGCGCCTCGCCGTCCCCGGTCAATTCGCAGATCTCTCGTCGACGAGGCGGTAAACCGGCTACACTGTCCCGGAAATGCAAACTGCCTCCGAAAGTCCCGCTTCCCCTCTTTGCCACCGGCCCTTGCCGTGTCTGGCCCGCATTGTATTTTTCAGTGTCCTGGCTTTCTGCTGTTTGTTCCTGCTGTCTGCAGGCGGGCTTGCTGCAGCCCAGGCAGGGACCGCAAAGCACCTGACCATCTACGCCATCGATGTTGAAGGCGGCCAGGCCACGTTGCTTGTGGCGCCTTCTGGCCAATCGCTTCTTGTCGACACCGGCTGGCCGGGCAACAACGGCCGCGACGCGGACCGGGTTCAGGCCGCCATGCGCGATGCCGGGATCACCGGCATCGATCACCTGCTGGTCACGCACTTCCACGTCGACCATGTCGGCGGTGTGCCCGAACTGGCTCGCCGGGTCCCCATCGGCGAATTCCTCGACCACGGTCCCAACCGCGAAGACTCCGATATTACCCGCCACGACTATGCCGCCTACCTCAAGGCCATTGAGGGTAAACCTCGCCGCATCGTCCACCCCGGCGACACCATCGACATTCCCGGCCTCGAAACCATCGTTCCGACGGCCGACGGGGAACACATCGCCGCCGTTCCGGGGATCAAGCCTACAGCCAACCCCGACTGCGCCACCGAGCCCAAATGGGAGCTCGACGATACCGAGAACCCCCGTTCCGCAGGGGTTCTAGTCACCTTCGGCAAGTTCCGGTTCCTCGACCTCGGCGACCTCACCAAGGCCAAGGAGATTCCCTTGGTCTGCCCTGTCAACCTCATCGGTGCTGTCGATCTTTACCTGGTGAACCACCACGGCTTCAATCTTTCCAACTCGCGCGCGTTCGTCGACGCCATTCATCCCCGCGTGGCGTTGATGGACAACGGGGCCCACAAGGCTGGGAGTCCGGAGGCATGGCAGACCGTCCATGAAAGCCCCGGCTTGGAAGATCTTTGGATGCTGCATACCGCAGAGGATTCCGACGCCGCACACAACAGTCCAACCGCCCTCGTTGCCAACCTGAAAGGCGGAGCAGACGGAGCCTGGATCAAGGTTGTCGCTTCGGCCAATGGCACATTCTCGGTAACCAACGGGCGCACCGGCGAAACCAGGGAATATACCCACAAATAGTCAGGGCCGACTTTTTCTCCAGCACAAATCTCCGTGCCCCCATCCATTCCGCGATCTTTCTGGAATGGATGGGAATCCGCGATTCTACGGGGCCGCAGGCAATGCGTCGCACAGCGAGAGCGCCAAAAGCGGGTACACGGTGCTGCTGTAGCTGATAAATTGCCAGCCGTCCCGATTCAGCGAACGCGTCCACCATCTCCCCGAGGTGCGCTGATTGGCGAGAAGCCAGGCCACGCCGCGCTGAATGCGAGGGTCCTGCGAGGGGACTCCTGCCTTGCGCAGGGCGACGATCGCCAAGCCGGTCATGTGCCCGTCGCTGGGCGGATCGGCCAACTCCAACTCGGCCCGCAACTTCGCGGCCCGATTGCCCTTGCCCCACTCTTCAGGCTGGGCAAACGAGCGCATCGACCAGCCGCCATCCGGCCTTTGGCGCCGGAAGATCATTGCAATCAATTCCCGCTGTCTTGCCTTATCCAGCAGGCCGGGGAATTCCGCTGCCGTCCACAGCAAATCTGTCCGATCATAGTCGCCCTGCAGTTTGCGCTCGGCACGAAGGAGGTTCTCCAGGCGGTTCACCTGGGCCGCGACAGGCGTGCCGCGTTGCAGGTCAAGCCACCCTGGGGCGTTGCCCACTGCCCTGGCCGCCACGGTTGCCAATTGGTAAGTGCTCGATTCCAGCGGCGGATTGTTGTCGTCGGATATCGGCCAGTCGCCGGTGTCCCGTTGCAATTCGAACATCAGGCTCAGGGCCTGGGCGGTCTCCGGAGACAAGCGGTGCAGCACATGGGCATCCCATATGGCTAAACCAGCCGCCACGTAGACCACTTCGGTCGGTTCCAGTTCCGATCGCTGGTTTCCGGCATACATGGCCAACTGCTGCTTGAGGGTGGAAACAAAGAAGTCGCGCTGCTCCGGTTGCGGTTCGCCGAACTGTTTGTTCATTAGCGGGCGCACCACCATATAGGATCCATTGGTATGGCAGGCTACGCATTGGTGCTCACCGGTCCAAGCCGACGCGCCCTGCTCCATATAGGCCTCCGCCAGCTTGGCTGAAAACGGAATCCTGGCTTCGTCCGGCGAGGGACGGGCAATCGTCACTTCCTTGAAGTGATACTGATACTGGAACGGGACGCGCCATGCCGTCTCTTTGGTTGCGCGCCGCAGTTCCATGGGCACAGCCTGTCCGCTCAAAGTCCAGGTGCCTTGCATGGAAGCTCCATCCGCAGCGATGCTGGCTTCGTAGGAGCCCTTTCCATGGTTGATGGTTAGTTTCAGACTGGAGCCCTTCACAACCAGGGAATCGATCTGGATGTCGTCTGGGAAGAACTCGAGGTAAGCGGTCTTGGCGACCCATCCGCCTCGATCGGCCGGCGCAATCGTCACCGCGAACCGGTGCTGCTCCCCGCCCGCTCTGAATGTGCCCTGCCAGGCTGCTGCGAGATCCTGAGCCGGAAGAGAGCCTGCCAGAACCAGCGCCATTGCCCCCAGTAGAAAAACCCCTCTTCTCATCGGTCCCCTCACGTTATTTCGATACGGCTCTCCCCACGCGATTCGGGCTATGCGAATGAGAGGCCGGCAAGGAACAAGAACTGTGGCGCGCGGGCCCTACCGGGTGGTCCGATAGAGCTCTTCCAGCGCATCGCAGGCAGATTTTACCCCATTCTCATGCTCCAGGATGCGCGCGACCTGGCTGGCGCGCAGGGCAAACTTGGGTGTTGCGAGCATGGCTTTCAACCTTCGCGCAACCCGCATCGGTGTGTAGGTGGCGCGCTGAATCACGCGCGCCACTTTGAGCCTGCGCATCCTGCGTCCGTTATCCGGCTGGTCGTGCGAGTAGGGCATGATGAGCATCGGCTTGCCTGCCCTCAGGCATTGCGCCACCGTGCCCACGCCGCCCTGGTGCACCACCATAGACGCGCGGGGAAGCAGCGCGGAATAGGGGGCGTATTCCGCCACGCAGATGCTTTCGGGCAGCTCCTGTGCTGGCCGGTTTCGCGCGTCCGAGCCAATCAGCAGCACCGCACGGACGCCGAGCTTGAGGGCTGCCTTGGCGGAAAACTCGTAGAACCGTCCCGCCGCCAGCACCGCCGCCGAACCCAGCGTAAACACAATCGGAGCGGGCCCAGCGGCTAGAAACTTCTCCAGATTCTCAGGGAGAGCGGCGTTGCCCGCGTCCGAGTCGTAAAAGCAGAACCCTGTGATCCTGGCGTGCTCCGGCCAGTCTTTCTGGGCGGTGCCCAGCAGCGGCGAAAACAACGCCAGCACCAGATGGGGCGAGTGCTTGGCGTCGAAGAGGGGATTCGCGCCCTTGGGCAAACCGAGTTCGCTGCGCAGGTCGTAGATCGGCTGGGGCCACTTGCGGCTCACAAACCGAGCCAGCCGCTTGATTGCCCGGCCCATCCCCGGTACCGTTTTGTCGGCCCGTGCCAGGCGGGGATACATGGGCAGAACCGGCGGATCGAATGCCGAGAAGAACGAAAGCGGCGCCAGCACGTAGCTTGCCCATGGAATCCCCGTCACCTCGGCCACCAGGGGCCCGGCGTAGTTCAACTCTCCCAGCAGCAGCAAGTCGGCGCGTTCCGGCTTGGTTGCGGCATCCAGAAGGTCGCTGTACGTCTGCCGCAGCACAGGAAAGAGAAACTCCCGCAATCCGCGTTCCGTGCCTTTGCGCACGTCGTAGATCATCTCCGCCATCAGCGTGTTCTTGGGGTCGATGTCCGGGCGCACGGCATGGAATTCCAGCCCGAGCGGCACGATCTTGGGCCCGAAGACTGCCGGCACGGCCATGACCGGCGCATGCCCGCGCCGCTTCAATTCCAGGGCAATGGCGATGAGAGGATTAATGTCCCCGAAGGTTCCGATGTTCGATAGAACAATGCGCAAATCGATGTCCCCTGGGCGTCAAGCCCCCGAATGTCTCTCCAACGATCCAGGCTTTCCGCTTTTTTTGCTTCCACCCAACCCCCGCGCCCCTTCTTTGCGATTTGTCTCTATCGCAAAGGCGGAAAAACCCGGAGCTCAAACCGGCGCTCAACAAAAGCCAGATCCTGTCGGATTAACTAAGAGGGTAATGCATCGGTCCCCTACAGGTCTTTCTCTCGATCTTCAGTGTCCCTTTAGGTAGTTTTGCGAAACTTCCATCGCCGGTGAATGGTTTTTCTTCACCGAGATCTCCCGACGCGGCCGGCTGGAATGCGGCTCACAAGCTGGTGTTTGCCTCCTGCGGTGAGGGGATTCTGTCGGTGGTCGACGCCGGCGCTCCCGGCTATCCCACCATCCAAAACCTGCCCACCCAGCGCAGCGCCCGCACCATGGCCTATGACTCGGAGGCCGATCGCATTTACCTGGTCGCCGCCGAGTATGGCCCGACGCCCGCACCGACTCCCGCCACCCCGCGGCCTCGTCCAACGATTGTTCCCGGCAGCTTCACCGTGCTGGTGGCCGGGCGTTAGACTGGGGATGTTGGTTCTCGAACTCAAACATGCGCCCAGCTTTCGACTTCGAAAGCTGGGCGCCGCTGCTAACCCCCAGAGCGATTCCAGAATAGGTGTGCCCTATCTTGCATCGAGCAGGGTCGCCGCTCCTTGGGGTCGCGTCGACTTGAACGCTGCGGTTCCTGGGTGCAGTCATTCTGGAATCGCTATATCCCCTATTCCCAGGCTCTTATGAAGATCTTCCTTGGCGTCCTCGCTGTTCTTTTCGTTATTGCCTCCTTTGTTGCCGACTACAAATGGCGGCAATGGATGGCTGCCCGGCGCCGCGACCGGCAATAGCACGCAACTCTTCTGCACCTCAACCGTTACAATGAAGCTGAGGGAGCCGTCTAACTGCCATGCATTGCTTCTCTTCCGTCGCCCATTCTTTTTCTGCTCGCCCCCACCGCATAGGCCGTTTTGTGGCCATCGCCGTGGCTGCGCTTGTCGTGATCGCGGCCGCCAGAACCCACGCCCAGTTTGGCGCTCCTCCGCCGGGAACGCAGGTGCACGACCCTTCAGCCCTTAAGCCGCCCGCTGGCGCACGCGTAGCCATTGTGGAATTCGAGGACCTGGAATGCCCCGATTGCGGCCGCGCCAACCCGCTCCTGAAAGAAGCTGCGGCCAAGTACCATATTCCGTGGCTCCGTCACGACTTTCCATTGCCGTTCCACGCATGGAGCTTCAACGCCGCTGTCAATGCCCGGTGGTTCGACACCAGGAGCAAGGCGCTCGGCGACGAGTACCGCGACGAGGTGTTCGCCAATCAGGCGTCGATTACCAGCCCTTCCGACCTGAGTCAGTTCACACAGAGATTTGCGCAAAGCCATTCGATCGGCCTGCCCTTCGCCATAGATCCTCAAGGCAACCTGGCCGCCGCGGTCAAGGCGGACTACGCGCTGGGCCAGCGCATCGGCATCGAGCACACCCCCACTATCTGGGTAGTGACGGCCAACAGCAAAGGCGCGCCGTTTGTGGAAGTGGTGGATCGCAGCAAGCTCTATCAGTTGATTGACCAGGCCATGGCCGATACCGCGTCCGCGGCCAAGGTCCAGGTAAAGAAGACAGCCAGCAAGTAGGCGCCCGTGGCGGAACCAGAAAGCCCCGGACACGGATTGAAGTCTCAATCCGTGTCCATCCTTTTTGAGGGCTATTCGTTGCGCAGCGCCAGCATAGGGTCGATGGCAGCAGAGCGGCGGGCCGGTATCCAGCAGGCAAGCATCGCGACTCCAAACAGCAAAGCAGCAACCGCGCCCAGGCTCGCTGCATCGGCGGCTTCGACGCCGTAAAGCGTGGTGTGCATCAGCCGCCCCAGCCCGTAAGCTCCGGCCAGGCCGATGCCGATGCCCACAAGCGCCAGGCGCATTCCCCCTTGGACGATGAGCACCACTACTTCGCGGCGGCGCGCGCCCAACGCCATGCGCACGCCGATCTCGTGGGTACGCTGGGCTACCGCGAAAGCCATCACACCGTAGATTCCCACCGCAGCCAGCAGCAATGCGACCGCAGCGAATCCGCCAAACAGGACCATGCCAAAGCGATCGCCGGTTTCCAGGTCGTTGACCACTTGACGCATGATCTGCAGGTTGCCGATGGCCAGGTCAGGCGCGGCCGACGCCACGGCGCTGCGCAAGCCGTCGGCAACAACCGCGGGGTCCACTGAGGTATGCACGGCCATAGCGACCCACGGCCATCCGGCTTGCCACAACGAGATATACATCTCCGGCTGCACTGCGCCGGTCAGGTGCTCGTTGTCCAGCACATCGTGAAAGACGCCAACGATCTGAAACTCCGCCTGAGGAGCATTCTGCATATTTTCAGGAGTCATGCGCGGCAAGGTCAGCCGCTGGGTAAGCGGATCGATGCTGGCAAGGTAACGCCGGACAAACGTCTCGTTGACCATGACCACACGCGGTGTGCCCAACGTATCGTTCTCCGAGAGGAACCGGCCTCGAACCAGGCGAATGCCGAGTGCGTTGAAGTAGCTTGGTGTGACAGCCTCGAAGTCGGCTACGGGAGGATGCGATTTGTCGAAGGGCTGGCCAGCGACACTAAAGGGAAAAGTGTCGTAGCCCTCCAGGGGGATGCCGGTGGTCAATGCGGCCTCGGTTACTCCTGGCACCGCGCGCAGGCGGTCCAGGAGTTGGTGTTGCTTCACGATGGTTTGTTCGGGTGGCAAATACGATGGCTTGGCACCTTGCGGAGTTCTGATACGGGGTCTCAACCCTGCTGTGAGCACCCGGTCGACCCTGAAGCCTAGGTCGATCCTGCTCAGATTCCAGAAGCTGTGCAGCGCCATTCCCGCGCCCGACAACAAAATCAGCGCCAGCGCGATTTCCACGGTCACAAGTACGGATTGGATGGGTGTGCGTCCCTTGCCTCCCGTAGAGCGCGAACCCTGTTTCAAGGTGTCGCTGAGGTTCAGGCGCGCCGCCTGCCAACCGGGAGCACATCCGAACAGAATGCCCGCCAGCAAGGTAACCACGATGGCGAAAAAGAGCACGGGGAGGTTCAGGCCAACTTCGGCCTCTGCCGTCATCTTCTGTAACGGCAGAATGGCCATGCTCAGCTTCATGATCGTCCAACCCATGGCGACGCCGATGGCTCCGCCCAGAACCGCCAGCGTGAGGCTTTCCGTGAGCAGTTGCACCAGAATCTGAACCCTGGTGGCTCCCAGCGCCGAGCGCAGGGCCAGCTCCTGTTTGCGCGACGAACCACGCGCCAACAGCAGGTTGGCAACATTGGCGCAGGCAATCAACAGAACCAGTCCGACCGAGGCCAGGAGCAGCCAGAGATTGCGCTGCAGCTTGTGATCGAGCCAGTCGTTCTTGAGCTGCTCGACGCTGATGGCCCAGGAGCTCGCATCGCCTTGGCCACTGCGCTGCGAGGCAAGTCTGCGATCGATGACCGCCAGCTCGGCCTGAGCCTTGGCCAGAGTAGTTCCTGGCTTGAGACGGCCAAAGGCGTTCCCCATGTCGTCGTAGTGCACCCCCGGCCGGTAAAGAACAGGGACGATGAAATGGGCACCGTTGCGATCGGTTGGAATGGGTTGAAGGACGCCGACTACGGAATACGGTTCGTCATCCACGAGGATCGATTTGCCCAGAATGGTGGGATCGGAGCGATACCGCTCGGCCCAAAGGCGGTGGGTCAGAATCACCATGCGATTGTTGCCGGGCGCTCCTTCGTCGGGCAGAAAATCGCGGCCCAGCGCCATCTGAACGCCGAATTGCCTGGTATAGAAGCCTGGCGATACACCGCTGCCGGTTGTCTCGTCCTCCGTGTGGTCGGGATTTGTGAGGTGGTGGGGCAGCCAGGAGATGAAATCGAACCGCTGAAACGATCTGCATTGCGCCGCATACTGGGCGTAATCTTCTGCGCGAACCGGGTTGCGCTCGCCCTTGTAAAGGGACCACACCACGACGAGCTGGTCTGCCTTGGGATAAGGCAGCGGAGCCAGGAAGGTGGCCCAGATGATACTGAAGATGGCCACTGTGGGGCCAATGCCCAGGGCCAGCGCCAAAACGGCAGTCAGAGCGAAGCCGGGCGAGCGGCGCAACTGGCGCAGCGCAAAATGCACGTTGCGCCAAAGGCTGCCGAACCCCAGGTTTGCGTCCACGGCAGCAACCTTCTCCCTCGTCAAGGTGGGATTGCCGAAACGAAGCAGCGCGTCGCGGCGGGCTTCGGCGGCAGGCATGCCCGCCGCCAGGTTATCGTCGATCCGCAAAGCCAGGTGAGCCTGCAATTCGGCTTCGATCTCGCGATCCACGCGGGAGCGGCGAAACATGTTCATGATACGGCGGAAGATGGCCATGAAATTCCTCCCTCAAGGCAAGTCGTGCGGGGATTCAGGTAAACCGTAAAACAGCAAGGACGCCCTTCACCAGCTGGTCGAAGCTCTCCTCGGCCTGTTGCAGCTGGCGACGGCCAGCCGCAGTGAGTTGGTAGTATTTGGCCTTGCGATTGGTCTCGGTCAGGGCCCATTCGGCGGCAATCCAGCCGCTCTGCTCCATGCGGTGCAGGGCCGGATACAGCGAGCCTTCTTCCACGCGCAGCATCGCGTCGGAGGCGCGTTGAATGTGCAGCACGATTCCGTAGCCGTGAAGCGAACCGGCGTGGGCCAGAGTTTTCAGCACCAGCAGATCGAGCGTTCCCTGCAGATCGTTTTTTGCCATGCGCTCTATCCCTAGACAGCTTGGTGTGGAGAACTGTAGTCGCACCCGGCTTGCGGCGTCAAGCATAGGCAACCGCCTTCGCCTCTAGTTCGAGCGAAATCGCCGAGGTTCCGATTGAGCTTTTCTGCGATTGGGATACGGGTTTTCGAAATCGGAGTAGGCGAGAATCTACGACTTCACTTCAGCAAGCGGGAGTTCGACTTCAAGGCACCCCAGCGTAAAAGCGAAGGGAAATGGCCCTGGATCGCTGGTTCGGTAGAGCCCGTCGAAGAAGACGAATGCGTGATTTCCATTCTCCTCATCGAACTGAAAGGAGGGCTTCCACGGACCACTGTGCCATCCGCGATCTTCTGCAGTCACGATCTGGACCGGCCGGCTCCAATCGCTCAGGATTCCTGACGGCTTCGCAGCCCGGCACCACCACAATCCAGTTTCGGGAGGCGCGCTGCCTTCTCCGACCCAAACGCGGGCAAAGATGGCGTCGAAGGAGCCGGCTCGCTCACGGACGCAGAAATCGAACATCTTCATCTCGGGCAAGGCGAAGACGGTGTGTGTGCTCCAGCCAGTTATCCCATCCTCGCTCTCAGCGTAGCCTTGCACCAGGTGGTTTTCGTAGTTCGACCCCGCCACATACCACATCTTCCATTTGCCGCCGTGATAGATGAGGTTCGGCTCGTACACGCTTCCGAGTTCCCACTCTTCGTTGGCAACGAACACAGGTCCGGGCTGTTCAATCCACGCCTTCCCGTCCCATTCCAAGAAACCGATTGTATACGGACCCCACAGATTTTCCTGGGCTCCCGCGTAGTAGATTCGCTCCACCCATTTGAGCTTGTGCGGGTCCCATCCTCTTCCATACGATGGGCAGTGTCGCCCGCCATTGCCGTCCCAGGGGCGACTTACGCTGTGTTCAGCAAGAGGCGCTAATTGGCCAGCATTGTCCCGGGTGAGGTTCCAACCGTGCGGCGAGAGGCGTGCGCCGACCTCTAGAGAAGCGCTGAATATCTGTGTAGGGCCATTTCCTCCTGGCTGCCCGGCCAGATACATCCACCATCGATCGCCACGGCCGACCACGCTGGCATCGAGAACTTCCGTGCCGTCGCCTGAAACGGAATCTGCCGGATCGAAGATCTTGGTCTCTTTTCCGCGGAGAGGATGTTCAATGCCTGTCATATCGCTCCGAATTCGCGCTGCACGGCCATTCTACCGGGTTGCGGCCTTCCCGAATAAGTCGGTCTTTCCTTTTGGCCGACAATCGCTCCAACGCAAAGCTGCCAACTGTGTCTAGTCGACATGGTTGGCAGCTTTGTCTTTCGCAGTTTCCGGTAGAGTCTTGCCTATTGAACAAATGTGGTGATGCTTTGCGCAGGAAGCGTGGTTGTGAAGGCGTCTCCCGACACGCTGATGGGGCTCAAGGCAGTCACGCCGCCGCTGGCCGTGGTCTGATAGGGCGTCATGGAATTGACGGTCTGATTCTGGATGTCGATGGGCAATGAGACGGGGCTGGCATTGGAGTTGATGACCACAATCACGAAGTGTCCGCCGCCTTTGTAGGCGGAAAGGGAAACTCCCGTGGCCGGGGTCGCCGTGGCACTGACTCGGAGATAACCCGGCCGCACAAAGCGCGCGTACTGCGCCAAGGCGTAGCCGAAATAGGTGGGATTGTTGTTGGTGTCGATCAACCCGGTCGCAACCCCCGTAGCCGAATCGTTGGCTGCCCACCACCAGACATAGGCGTTGTACTGGGCCACGGTCATCGAAGTGTGAATCTCTTGCGCCGCGGCCAAGGCGTCGGCCATCGACGTCACGGGTCCATTGGAAATCGCACTCAGGTAATGCTCGGTCATCCATACATCCTTGCCCTTGTTCACGGCATTTGCGTAGAAGTAGGGCGCGGCCCCATATAGGTGTCCACCGACAATCGAAATGTTCTTGGCGGCCGCGCTGTCATTGAGCGCAGGGTCGGACATGGCGGGGCTGAAGTAGAACGACTCCGGCATGATCAATTTGGTGGTCAGTACCGAGCTGTAGCCCGCCACCCAGGCATCCATCTGGGCTGCCGTCCAGAGGCAAGATTCATAGCAGTCCTTGCCGTTTGGTCCCTCGTCGGTGCCGCTTGGATCGCATGGATTCCAATCGGGCTCATTTTGCATGGAGATGGCGTAGAGGTTCACGCCCTGGTTGGTGGCGTAGTTGACGTAAGCCTCCAGATAGGCGGCGTAATCGGCATAGCTGCTGGCGCTGAGACTGCCTTCGTTTGTGCTGCTGTTGGTCTTCATGGAGGCTGGCGGGCTCCAGGGAGAAGCAAAGATCGTGGCGCCCAAGGCCTGCGCGGCTTTGCCGTTGCTCAATTCCGTGGTCCAGGCGGTTGTGTCCGCTGTTTGGGTTGACGGCGTCCAAGTCGTGGGTGCGATGCGCAAACGCAGAATGCTGAGGCCGAGATCGCCGTTGGATGTACCAAACAAAGTCGAGACCTCGGGGCTGGGCATCGTCGTTCCGGCCCAGGCTTCCGAGGCGCCGAATCCGCGGATGGTCTGCTCGCTGGTTCCGAAATCCACCATGGCGGCGCTGGCCGCGGAGGTAACAAGCAGTGTGACCGAGGCCGTGGTCGAAGCGTAGTCCGTCGTGTCCGTAGGCGTGAAGGTCGTCGAAAGGATCGTCGATCCCGTGGCCAGTACGGTGCCGGCGGCGGGGGAATAGACAAAAGCTCCGGGGACATTGGCGGAGGCGTCGAGTTGTGTCGAGCCCAACACCGTTCCAGTCACAACGGGCGTCGGTGTCGCCCATGTAATAACCGGCGTCACCTGGTTCACGGTCAGAGTTACGCTGGCGGTTGCGGTGGTGTAATCGGTGCTATCGGTGGGCGCAAAGCTCACTGACAGCTTCTGCGCTCCTGCGGTCAGGATCGTGCCAACCGCCGGGGTATACGTAAAGGTGCCGGGCACACTCGCGGCGGCATCGAGTTGGGTTGCGCTCAAGGCCGTGCCGTAGGAAATGGCGGCGGGTGTGGCCCATGTGATGGTTGGCGTGGTGGGAGTCGTCGTGGTGGTGCCGCCTCCCGATCCCGATCCTGACCCGCAACCTGAAATCGCCAGTCCTGCCAAGAGAAAGAACGCTGTGGGAACAATTGCCTTACCTAATCGCATGCTGCATCTCCGCGCTGGTTGAATCTGAACGGGATGCTTCCTGAGCCTCCTCGATTCAACGGCAAGCGCATAGTAAATCAATTTACTAACGACTCGCAACCGGCTCTTTTGGCCGTCAATCGAGCCCTTCAAGCGGGCAACTCCACTTCAAATGCAGGCTTCCCACGCCGATTCCAGCTCACACCCCTTGACAATCGACAGAAGCGCGGTTCATGCTGTTGTCGAACATCGAGGGGAGTGTCATGCCGCCGTCAACCGACCTGTTGCAAGGAACTCTGGATCTGCTCATTTTGCAAACGCTGGCGCTGGGACCCATGCATGGATGGGGTGTGGCACAGCGCATTCAACAGATCTCGAAAGAGGTGTTGCAGGTGGGCCAAGGGTCGCTCTACCCGGCCTTGCACAGGCTTGAATACAAGGGGTGGATCGAGGCCGACTGGGGCAACTCCGACAACAACCGGCGGGCCAAGTTTTATTCCCTGACCGCGACCGGCCGCAAACAACTGGAGACGGAACTGGAGACGTGGGAGCGGTTCTCTTCTGCGATAGCGCTGGTTCTGGGGCGGGTTCCGGAGGCGCAGGCATGATGAACGAATGGCTCACCCGGCTGAAGTTTCTGGCACGCTTCCTGTTTTCGCGCCGCCAACACGAGATTCTGGACGAAGAACTCCAATTCCACTTGGAGCAATCCACAGCCGCCCACATGGCCCTGGGCATGACGGCGACTGAAGCGCGGCGACAGGCCCTCATCGAATTCGGCGGCGTGGAGCGCACGCGGGAGCAATGCCATGAGCAACGCCCCGGCTGGTGGCTGGGCACGCTCGCGCAGGATGTGCGTTATGCGCTGCGCGGGTTCAAACGCAGCCCGGTCTTCACCCTTGCCGTGATCGCCACCCTGGCTCTGGGCATCGGGGCCACTACGGCGGTGTTCAGTGTGGTGGATCGAATTCTGTTCCGGCCGCTGCCCTACGCGCACGACGACCGGCTGGTGTCATTCGGCCTGGTGCAATCGCTGGAGCGTCAGGAGTTCACCCTGGGCGGATTCTTCTATGAGTGGCGGGACAATCAGAAGCCATTCGAGTCCGTGACCTTCGAGCAAGGCGTGAGCGAGTGCAATCTGACCGAGGCCAATCCGGTTCACCTGCATTGTGCGCAGGTGGCGCAGAATTTTCTTTCGACGCTGGGTATTTCTCCGATTCTGGGTCGCAACTTCCTTCCGGAAGAGGACCTGCCGAACGGCCCCAAGGTCGCGCTGCTCACCGATGGTCTCTGGCTCAGTCGTTACAACCGCGATCCGGGGGTGTTGAACACTTCAATCAATCTCGACGGACACCTGTTTCGGGTTGTCGGGGTGCTTCCCAAGGACTTTGAAATGCCGCGGCTGCAGGCCACGGACGTTGTGACGCCTGCGGCCATGGACGTAGCCGCGCAGCATACGGTGAATTCAGGCATAGGCTACCCCATGTGGGCCTTTGCGCGGCTCAAGCCCGGTATTTCGGTTGCGCAAGCGCAGCAGCAGATGGAGCCGCTCTACCTGCACACGCAGCAGTGGATTCCGGCCCAGTTTCGTTCCGAGTTTCATCTGCAGGTTCGTTCCATTCGCGATCGGCAAATGCAGGAGGCTTACCGGGCGGCATGGGTGCTGCTGGGCGCGGTGTTTGCGGTGCTGCTGATTGCCTGCGCCAACGTGGCCAGCCTGTTTTCCGCACGAGGTGCGGCGAGGGAACGCGAACTGGCAGTACGTTCGGCGCTGGGGGCGACGCGCGGCAGGTTGATAAGGCAAACGCTCACGGAGGCGCTACTGTTGGCGGTTGCGGGGGCGGGTGCGGGGTTTGCCGTGGCCGAGATTCTGCTGCGCACCTTCATTGCAATCGCGCCAACCGGTATCCCGTTGATGGCGCAAGCGCGGCTCGACTTGCGGATCGGCTGGTTCACCTTGCTTTTGACGCTCGTCTGCGCCGCATTGTTTGGAATACTCCCGGCGCTGCAGAAGCCGCGGCCCACGGCTCTGGCGGCACGCTCGGCGCGGTCGGGGGGGAGCGCTCTGGTTCGCCGCATCCTGGTAGGCGCACAGATCGCCATAACCGTGGTATTGCTGTCGGGCGCCAGCCTGTTGGTGAGGAGTTTCTGGAACCTTGAGCAGCAGAGCCTCGGCATGCAAACGCAAAACGTGCTCACGGTGCATATACCCCTGACCTGGGCGCGGTACAACAATGGGCAGGCGTTTCTCGACTTCCATCTGCGCGCCGAGGCAGCCCTGCGACGCTTGCCTGGAGTTACCGCAGTGGCGATGAGCGACTCCATTCCTCCGGACTCCAATAGCTGGCATGGTGGAGTGCGCTATCCGGACTTGTTTGTCGTCGGCAGGCCGCGCCCGGCAGCCGGTGTGGGAGGAACGGTGATTGTGCGCGCCGTGACTCCCAGCTACTTTCACATTCTTCGGATTCCCATTCTGCAGGGACAGGGCTTTGCAGAAGAAGACCGGCGTTCCGGCGCCAATTCGATGATCCTGAGCAAACTGCTCGCGAGCCGCCTGTTTCCCGAAGGCGACGCCATTGGACAACATATCCAGATCGCGACGTACATGCCTTACTTTGCCTTGAAGGGTCCGGTGTTCACGGTGGTCGGCATCGCTGGAAATGTGAAGAACGGAGGGCTGGCCGGGCAGGACGATCCCGAGTACTACACGTTGCGGCACAGCGGTCCGGAAGATTGGAGCAACCACACGGTGATGCTGGTTGAAACCGCGCTGCCGGCTTCGGTCGTGGCTCCGTGGATTCGCGGACAGATTGCGCAGCTTGACGCGACCGCTCCGGTGGAAATCGAGACTCTTACAAAATCCGTGGGCAAACTCGCAGACCGCCCTCGTTTCGAGACGGCTCTGGTGGGCTTCTTCGCATTTTGCGGTTTGCTGATGGCGCTCATTGGGCTTTATGGAGTTATTGCGTACATCGCCGCCCAGCGCACCCAGGAGATTGGGGTGCGCATGGCGCTGGGCGCCACCCGCTGGAATATCTTGCGCCTGATTGCCGGCCAAGGGCTTCGGCTGATCGTATTCGGTGGGTTGGCAGGTCTGGGAGCAGCGCTTGCTTCGGCGCAACTGCTCAAAGGCCTGCTATTCAACGTGCAGCCGCGCGACCCGGCGACCTATCTGGCGGTTGTGCTGGTTCTGGGGTTGGTGGCCTTGGCGGCAACCCTGTTGCCGGCGCGGGCCGCGACGCAGGTTCAGCCGGTGGAGGCGTTGCGCTACGAGTAGGTCACCTCGCCGCTACCAGAAGTAAGAGGCTTCAAGACGGGGAGAGCCGGGCTCGCCGTCGATAATCTGGGTGCTCAGCACCACTTCCATGTTCTTCTTGTCTCCGCCGTCAAGTGCAATCCGCTGCAACTCGGCGAGGTTGACCGGGTCTGTGAGAAACTCGCCAGCCGCAATGGTGCCGCCGCGCGCGATTCCGGCGACGATCACGGTCAACTTCCCAGTATTGGTGTCGGTGAAACGAGCCACGATCGCATAGTCCCGATAGTTGTTGACGGACACTTGCTCAGCTCGGTTCACCACCCAGCGCGGGTTTGCGGGCGCGATGCTGTCCACGATTCCGAATTGCGTCATCGCCGCATCGTTTGAAAAATGGAAGCGCAGAGGCTTGGTCAATCGCAGCGTCCAGGCATTGTCGAAGGCGCCGACGAAAATAGTCGGCCCATTGCGCAGGTCGGCCAGATTGGTCACACCTTCGCCCTTGAGGGAGTAATGCTTGCCATGCGATTGCAGCAGCCCGGCCACGTTGGCAATGGCTCCCAGATCGTCGATGACGACGGTGGTCAGGTTATCTTTCGGCTGTCTCTTTTGGAAGATCTCGTGGGTCGGATCCGCGGCGTCGCGTAAAGACATGCCGGGGTAATCGGTTTGGTCGGCCACGCATACCAGGACAGGGTCAGGCGTATGTAGAATCGGCCCCCAGAAGAAGTCCAGGGCCGAGCGATGCATCGCTTGCCACAGCAGCAGCCCGCCTACGGACAGAAGGCCCGCAAAGATGCAGGTCAGCAGCAGCACGAGCGAAGAATGGCGACGAGTCTTGAGCGGGTGGGCCGTTCGCTGGGCGGAACCGGCCTGCACACCCTCAACGCCCGGGTCCATCTCCTTCAAGCCCCGATCGTTTGCGGCAGCAGGCCAGTGGAACTTTGGAATGTAGGAGCCGGAGGGCAGGCTGATCCTTATTTCATTGGCATGAGCCGGATCCTGGTAATACTGGGCCACGCGCTTGCGGATTTCGGCGGCGGTCACGCGCACGATGGGATCCGCGGCCGTGTCGTAGTCCGCTCCCCGGCCGAAGATCTCAACGCCTAGAGTCCGCTCCTTGATGTTGTCGGCTTCCCCGGCGAGGGTTTGTTCCACTACGAAGCGCAAGAAGGCCGGGAACCGTTTGCTGTGGCTGAAGTAAGGATTCGCCAGTAGCCGGCTCAACTGCTCGTTGATCGAAATCCGGTCCGCTTCGCTCACTGTTGCGTGCTCTTCTGTCTGCGCGGCTACCAAAATTGAGAGCGCCCCCTGGCCCCAGCGATTATACCGCTGCCTGAATCGTTCGTCCCGATCGATCTATCTGGATCCATAAGTTATTGCGGTTACATGGCTTATGCGGCGTCTTTTCCGGATAAGACTCCTCCTCCATTGCCGTTAAGACCTGCCGGCCCCATGCCGTAAGGACCTTATCAACCGTTTCAGCGGACGGCTACAAAGGGAGCGGTTTACAAGCCACGCATTTCAGCAGCAGAGGAAAGCAAGCACCACTTTGCAGCCCGGAAGTGCGGGGAGTTACCAGCGATGGAGGCTTTACAGTGAAAACAAGATGCAACAAGAAACCGAAAAACCTGTGGTCCTGGAGTGGAGTCGCGATCCTGCTTGCTTTATTGGCAGGCAGTGCTCCATGGATCAACGCGCAACTCGCAACCACAACAGCAACCCTCTCCGGAGTGGTGACAGATCCTTCGGGAGCCGTGTTGCCCAAGGCATCGGCGACGCTCTCGAGCGCTGAGAAGGGCATCAACCGCAGCTTTATTGCCGACGCCGGCGGGCGGTACTCGTTCAGCCAACTGCCTGCATCCACCTACACCCTGATCGTGAAGGCCAAGGGCTTTGAGTCCTACACCCAGAACGGGATCGTGCTCAACGCAGGCCAGTCCGCTACGCAAAACATTGCGCTGACAATTGGCGTCGAAACACAGTCGGTTACAGTAACCTCGGATGCCTCGAACCTCAATACCGATAATGCCAACGTGGCTGCCGATATTGCTGCCAAGCAACTCGTCGAACTCCCTTTGAACATGCGCAACGTCTACGGCCTGGCCACGCTCAACTCCTCGGTGAGCAACTCGTCGGAAGGCCAGATGCTGCTGGGCGGCGGCGGTCCGAGCACCGACGATGCCGATCAGGATATCTCGTTCCTTAACTTCGCCGGAGGCTTCTTTGGAACCTCGGCCTATATGCTGGACGGCTCCTGGGATACGGATCCGGAGTGGGGCGCCGTCATTTTTGTTCCCTCCGTCGATGCGGTTCAGGAGTTCAAGGTTCAGAACAACTCCTTCACCGCGCAATACGGATGGAGCACGGGGAACGTTGTGAACGTGGTCACCAAGTCGGGCAGCAACCGCTTCCACGGCTCCGGGTACGAGTTCTATCGCAACGATGCGCTTGACGCGAACCTGTGGTTCAGTGACCACAACGGCACGCCCAAGCAGAGCCTGAGCCGTAACCAGACCGGCTTCTCGGCCAGCGGCCCACTCTACATTCCTGGAATTTACAAGCAGACCGAGAAGACCTTCCTCTTCGGCCTCTTTGAGCACCTCACCCTGTCCACGCCCACCGCCGACACCTACACCGTTCCTGACGCCAAGTTCCGCAGCGGCGATTTTTCCGAGATCCTGGGCGCTGCCACAGGCAACAAGGACGGCTTGGGGCGCCCCATTTTGATCGGGCAGATTTACGATCCCCGCAGCGCGCGGGCCATCACCGCAGGGGCAGTCGATGCCAAGACCGGCCTAACCGCCAACAAGACCGGCATCATTCGCGATCCGATCCCGGGGAACATTCTGGCCAACCTACCCGGCTACGTTCCGGATGCCGTCGGGGCCAAGTTGCTCAGCTACTATCCGACGCCTAGCGGCCCCGGTCTCACCAATAACTTGTTCGCATCGGGCAGCGCCCCGGCCAACTCCAACGAGTACCTGATCCGCGTCGACCACAATTTCAGCGATGCGACCCGCGCCTATTTCCGCTACTCCTACAAGAAGGAATTCAAGACCGGCACGGCCAACGACTGGGGTTCCGACCCTGCAGGCCCGGGCAATGCGCGCCCCAACAATCGCTGGGGGATGGCTGCGGGCTTGAGCGAGGTTTTCAGCCCGACCTTCACCATGAACGTCACCAGCGGCGTGCAGATCTGGCATGAAACCTCCACCAACCAGTCCAGAGGGTTCGACACCTCTACGATCGGCCTCCCTGGCTACGTGTTTCAGAACAGCCCGGAATTCCCGATTGTCTCGGTGGCAGGCCAGTCGCCCCTCGGTCCGCTTACCAACGAAACCGTCACCAACCACGGTCCCGTCGGCAGCGTTGCGGTTGACTTGATCAAGCTGGCCGGCAAACACACCATCAACTTCGGATTCACGGGCGTCGAACTGGAAGACGACCAGGCAAACTTCTACCAGACTTCCATGCAATTCAACGGTGGATTCACTTCCGGACCCGACCCTCAAAGCGCATCGGGCGTGGCCAGCGGTAACGGTGTGGCCCAGTTGCTGCTCGGCGTGCTCAGCGGCGGTTCAACCGGAACCACTTATAATCCCGCCGTTGCGTCGCACTATCTGGGCGGTTACATCCAGGACGACTGGAAGCCGACGCAGAAGTTCACCTTGAATCTCGGCTTCCGCTATGAAGTGCAGACGCCGACCACCTATCGCCATAACGTGGGATCGGTCTTCAATCCCAACGAACTAAACCCCGTCAGTTACTCTGTGGGTAAGCCTTACCTGGGTGCGCTGCAATTCCTGGGCGTGGGCAATCGCGACTCCTATAACCCGAACTACAACAACATGGCGCCCCGTCTTGGATTCTCTTACCAAGTGCGCCCCAACGCGGTGATTCACGGTGGCTACGGAATCTTCTTCCCGCCGGCGATGACCTGCTGCTTCGAAGTGGATTCCGACGGCTTCTCCGCATCAACCGGCATTTCGACCAGCCTGGACGGCGGCATAACGCCGAACCCGGCCGTGACCACCAGCAACCCCTGGCCCTACGGCTATAACGCCATCACCGGCAATTCGTTGGGCGAATATCAACAGCTGGGCAACAATGCGGCGAGCAACTACCGGGTCCGCAGCTCGCCTTATGTGCAGCAGTGGCTGCTGGGCGTGCAGTATGCCATTACCCCCAACGATCAGATCGACGTGAACTATGTGGGCAACCGCGGTACGCGCATGATCACCTCGTACATCAGCCACGATCAGTTGAATCCTCAATACCTCTCGATGGGGACAGCGGCGCTGAATGCTCAGGTTGCCAACCCCTTCTACGGTGTGATCAAGTCCAGCTCCTGCGGCCTGGATCAACCCACGATCACCGAATCGCACCTGCTGTCGCCGTATCCGCAGTACTGCTACGTGCAGGAAAACGACGCGCCCCTGGGCTTCTCCGATTACAACGCCCTGCAGGTGAACTACAACCATCGTGTAAGCCGGGGCCTGACCACACTTGTTTCGTACACCTACTCCAAGTTCCTGGACAATGTCGAGGGCAACAACTCCTGGAGCTACAACGGAAACAGCGCACCGGCCAACAACTACAACCTGGCAGCCGAGAAGAGCGTGGACGGCGGAGATGTTCCGCAGGCGCTGGTGGCCAATTACGTTTATCAAATCCCGGTAGGGAGAGGCAAAACGTTTGGATCCGGCATGAATCGGCTTAGCGATTCGCTCATTGGTGGCTGGGAACTTTCCCAGATCATCGCTTTCAAGCAAGGGATTCCAATCGCCATCTCCGGCAACGACATTGCCTCCTACGGCGGCAATCCACGACCCAACTACTCTGGGAACCTGCATGTTTCCAATCCGAGCCTGAAGGAATGGTTCAATACCGGAGCATTCTCATTTGCTCCATACGGCACCTGGGGCAACACCCCTCGTTACTTCTCCAATCTGCGTGGCCCGCGCTATCAGAATTGGGACACGTCGCTGGACAAGAACTGGGCCTTCAAGGAATCCATGCGCATCCAGTTCCGGGCTGAACTGTTCAACACCTTCAACCATCCCAACTTCTATTCGCCTTCCGGAACCAGCTATTCCGGCTGCGATCCCAATGCCAGCTCATCGTGCGCCAGCAGCTTTGGACAAATCACCAGCGCCTTCCCATCCAGAACCATCCAGATGGCGGGAAAGTTCTACTGGTAATCGCTCGTGATCAACTGCTTCAAAATCGCAATTCTGTTGCTTCTGGCCAGCCCCGTTTTCGGGGTTGGCCAGCAACAGCCGGCTGCAAAATTCGAAGCGCTTCTGGGCGCCGCTCAGAAGGCGCAGGCCGCAGGCGACTATGCCGCGGCTGCCGCCAGTTATAGGCAGGCTGTCAGGCTTCGGTCCGACATCCCTGAACTTTGGGCCAATCTCGGACTCATGCAACATCAGGCCGGAGACATTGCCGCGGCGATTCTCAGCTTCCAACAGGCGACCCATTTGAATCCGTCCTTATTTGTGCCCAACCTGTTCCTCGGACTGGATTATTTGCGCACAAACAAAGCGCAACAGGCGATTCCGTTTCTTCTCAAGGCAGAGAAGATCGACAAGGCCGATCCGCAACCGGCGTTGGCTCTTGGCCGGGCCTACATTTCCGCCGGCGACCTCTCGTTGGCAGCCCGGGAACTGACTCGTGCCACGGCTCTGAACCCAAAGCTCAGTTCTGCCTGGTTCGCGCTCGGCATTGCACATCTCGACCAGGTAGAAAAGGATGCGCGCAAGATGGCGTCCGAAGGCGAAAGCTCCCCATTTGCGAAAGCGCTCTTTGCCGAATCGCTGCAGAAACAGGGCAGGTATCGTGAAGCCGCAACCATCTACCGGGAGGTCCTTCTCTCCCCTCAGCCGCCCCCGTGCATGCGTGCGGAACTGGGCTTCTCGCTGCTCAGGCAGCGCGATCCCGCGATGGCCGGAGAGGAATTCAATGCAGAGATCGTGGAGAATCCAGGGTGCGGGCTGACGCTTCTTGGCCAGGCGCAAATATCCATCGGCGCTGGAGATAACGAACACGCAGTGGCTCAGTTGACCGAATTATGGAATCGCGACCACGGTTTTGTTCGATCAAATGCAGCCGTTCTATTCGAAGGCTTGTCCTGGGAGCGAGCCAACGCATTCCTGGCCTTTCTTTTTTCAAGAACCGGTGAGCCGCGGTTGGATTTGTACCGCACCCTGCTGGCTGGATTGAACCCGACGATGGCGGCACCGGAAAGCACGGCGACCGCGGGCGATACTGCTTCGCCGCTCCTTGCGGTTGCCACCGGCTCCGCAGAAGAGTCCTACAGGTCAGGCCATTTTCAACGTTGTGCCGACAGTCTCGAATCCGGGTCTGTCGCAGGGCGCGCGGATAAACTCAGCCTGCTCGCCGCTTGCGCCTTCTTTACCGGAGACTTCCAACGATCGTCGAACACGGCCGCCGTGCTAGCCATCCTGGAGCCGCACTCGGACGCGGCATTGTATTGGTCAATTCAAGCCCACGAACGGTTGGCATTTGAAGCGTTGGCGAATTTCGAAGAGCTGGAGCCGAATTCATCCAGAAGTCATATCCTTTTGGGCGATATCTATCGTCAGCGCGAGCGGTTCGACGATGCGCAGGCGGAATATAGCAAGGCTCTGTCCTTGTCCCCGCACGATTCCGGCGCCCTGCTCGGGCTGGCGTCGGCGTATCTGAGTAACAACAGCTTTGAAATGAGCGTGGCAACCGCCAAGCGCGGCCTTGCCCAGGCCCCGGACGATCCGGAGATCAACCTGGTCATGGCAGAAGGCCTGGTGGCGCAAAACCACCTTTCCGAAGCCGAACCCTATCTTGAAAGGAGCCTGAAGGCCAAGCCGCAAGTTTTAGCCCACGTCCATGCGCTCTTTGGCAGAGTTTATGCGGAAACGGGCCGAACAGAAAAAGCAATCGAAGAATTCAAAATGGGAGTTTCCAGCGATGAGGATGGGTCATTACACTACCTGCTCGCGCGCTTGTATCGCCAACGCGGCGACAGCAAGGCGGCGGCCGAAGCCCTAGCGCAGATGGAGACGATCAAAAAGCAACGTCGTGACCGGGGTGTGCGAGCGATCGAGGATTCAGATCTATCGTCCCTTGAAGCCGGCATGAACTAAGCAATCCCACAAGGCGCGTAATCCGCGGGCCCGTTCAACCATGATTCGTTTTGAATAAGTCATTCAGGAGTCAGCATGCATTCTCATCGTTTTCTCACAGTGGCCTTCCTGGTCGCTGCAACCCTTGTGCACCCGGGATTGCGAAATGCGCGGGCGCAGGCAGGATCGACTTCGGCCGCTCCGAACAATCCCGCCATCGCTACCGCTCTGCCCAATGGAATCGAAGTGCAGGCCGGCAATCTCCACGAGCGAATCGTGGCCTTGCGCGATGACGTATTGCGCGTCACCGTAGCCCGCGGCAACGCTTGGCCGGAAGACGCGTCCTGGGCCGTGCTGCCGAGCGCGCGCCAAAGTTCCGTAGCCGTTGAGAGCCAGACGAGCGGCGATCGTTTCGGCTTTCGCACCCACGCGTTGGTGGTTGAAGTCGACAAGCTGTCACGCCTGCTCACTGTGCGCGACCTGGCCGGCAAGATCCTGCAGCAGGATGCCCGTCCCATCCGGTTTGACGGCGGTCAATTTCGTGTCTACAAAACGATGCCGGCCGACGAGCATTATTTTGGATTGGGCGACAAGACCGGCCCGCTCGACAGGCGCGACGAGGCATTTACGCTCTGGAATACAGATGCGTATCGATTCCAGGAGTCCACCGACCCGGTCTACAAGAGCATTCCCTACTTCATGGCCTTTCGCGCAGGCAAGGCTGTAGGTCTGCTGATGGACAATACCTGGCGCTCGAGCTTCGACTTCGGCAAGGAGACTGCGGGAATCTATTCCTTTGGCGCTGCCGCCGGACCACTGGATTACTACGTTTTCTACGGGCCTACGCCGAAACAAGTGGTTGAAACCTATGCCTGGCTTACGGGAACTCCGCCCATGCCGGCGCTGTGGACATTGGGGTTTCAACAGTCGCGTTACAGCTACATGTCCCAGGCGCGCGTTATCGAGGTTGCCGGGCGGCTCCGGGCAGACAAGATTCCTGCCGATGCCCTTTATCTGGACATCGACTATCAAGACCGCAATCGCCCCTTCACCGTCAACACCGAGACCTTTCCCGACTTACCCGGAATGGTGGCGAAACTCAAGGTGGAGAACTTCCACGTTGTCGCCATCACCGATCTGCATATAGCGAATCTGCCCGGTCAACATTACGCACCCTACGACAGCGGCGCCGCGGGCGATCATTTCGTAAAGAACCCCGACGGGTCGTTATTCAGCGGCAAAGTGTGGCCGGGCCAGTCGGTGTTTCCCGACTTTACCCGGCAGCAGACCCGTGCCTGGTGGGGCACGCTCTATCGCGATTTTGTCCACGATGGGATAGCCGGTTTCTGGAACGACATGAACGAGCCGTCGGTCTTCGACTCGCCCACCAAGACCATGCCGGAGAATGTCGTTCACCGCATCGACGAGCCGGGTTTCAAGAGCCGCACAGCAACCCACGCGGAAATCCACGACCTTTATGGCATGGAGAACTCGCGCGCCACCTTCGAGGGCCTCAAAGCCCTCGATCCCGACTCACGCCCCTTTGTGCTGACCAGAGCCTCGTACGCGGGAGGGCAACGCTACGCCGCCACCTGGACCGGCGATAACAGCAGCAGTTGGAACCACCTGCGCCTGGCTACGCCCATGCTTGAAAATCTGGGTCTGAGCGGCTTTGCTTTCAGCGGCGCAGATGTGGGCGGCTATGCCGGAACGCCGACACCGGAGTTACTCACCAAATGGCTTGAAGTGGCCGCGTTTCAGCCCATTGACCGGGACCACACCGAAAAGGGAAGCGGCGATCAGGAGCCGTGGGTTGGGGGCCCGGAACAAGAGGCCGTCCGTCGTCACTTCATCGAAACGCGCTACCGGCTCATGCCCTATCTGTATACCTTGGCCGAGGAAGCATCCCGGACCGGGATGCCGATGATGCGGCCGCTATTTCTGGAGTTTCCGGATGCAACGCCGGATCGTCACCCGCTCGACATCGACGTCAACGCGGCGGCGGAATTCATGCTTGGGGCCAATCTGCTGATTGCTCCGGCTCCGTTCCCAGACGAGCGGGATGCGTACACGGTTGAGCTGCCTTCTACGGATTGGTACGATTTTTGGTCCGGGGCCAGGATCCCTCGTCCTCATGCTCCCACGCCTCAGAAGGGTGGCGCTCCGGCGGGCCCAGACCAGAATGTGCCTGTTTCGGTGCAAGTCACGCCGGAACTGGCCAAGCTCCCGGTGTTCGTCCGCGCGGGATCGATCTTGCCTGTCGCGCCGCTCGTCCAAAGCACCAACGAGACCCCTCGCGGGCCGCTCACTCTGCGCATATATGCCGGAGAGTCTTGTGCGGGGGCGCTCTACCAGGACGACGGCAAATCCTATGCCTTTGAGAAGGGGGCCTATCTGCGGATGAAGTTCAGCTGTCGGCGGAGCGCGGAGGGACTGCACGTGGAGATCGGCGCCCACGAAGGAACTTACCCGGCCTGGTGGAAGGAAATCTCCTTGGTGGTATACGGATTCACCCCGAAGCAGGGAAAGATGCTGCTCAATCAGAAGCCGGTTGCCCCGCACGTCGACCGGCAGCCTCAGAGTATCGGCTTTAACATTCTCGACGAAGGCAAGGGAGCGGTTATCGACCTTCAATAGCGCCAAAAGCTGCCGTCGCATTCTGGCGCCCCTCCGCCGGCTTCTGAAAAGAAAGCCTGCCGGAGGGGCGCCACCGTTTGCGGGAACGAAAGCCAGGGCTCTCCCCCCTTGATAAATGCACTGCAGATGCACCGCATCATTCCCGAAATAGGCTGCCCGCAAGATTAGACACTAATATACATAGCCACAAACCAGATCCCACCTCAGCCCGATCAAGAGAGTTATGATTGGAGCCAAGATTCCGAACCGTGCAACTTTGTGGGCAGCGACTCCATTGGCGGCTGGCCTGTAATTCGGGGCTCAAATTGTTGAACCGGCGTAACCTGGCGTTCTTACAGGCTGCGTATTGTAAAGGACATCATGCGAGATGACCGGAAAGTGCTATCAATTTCCACATCGCCCTGACGCTATACTCCGCGTGCTGGCTCCCGATAGCAAACCCGCCATCCAGTTGTCGCGGGGCTTTACGAGTGATCTAAATCACAGGCCGTTTGGTGTTCCAAGACCTCTAATGGGACTTTCCAGGTATGTGCAGGAAATCACGAGGCAGTTGTCCGCCTCAATGGACTACCGGAGCCCCAGACCGCAGAAAAACCGTGAATGCTGAACTGCCGGCAAATTAGGCAGTCTTGTTGGCCTTGGAAATGAAGATGCGACGGTTGCGAAGAATCGCGATCGCCGATATTGGACCGGCAGCACCCTTGACCGGGCGCTCTCATGCACGCGAGCGTGCTCACGCTCTGAGGCGCGGCGGCCGATAAGCCAACCGTAAGCAGCCAGAACGCCCCGAACATTGCATGGAGTTGTCTACATGAGCCGCATCGCAGCCCGGATGGCCCGCAAGAATAGCCAGGGAAGTATCGTTCTCAAACCTCTAACTGCATCGGTAACAGTGCAGGATCCCGGGGTTTCCCAACATTCGAAAAGCAATCCCGCAGAGTTTGCAGCGCTGCTGCAAACGGCACTTGAACACGGCCGCTGCTGGATGCTGGTTTTCGCCACCCTGCTGCTGGCCACCTCGGGTGCGCTCGCGCAGGCTACCAACTTTGGCCTGCAACCGGTCCAAGTGGCCTCCACAGCGCAACTGGTCACGGTGACCGCGCAGGCAGCAGGCACGATTCAAACGGTCAACGTCCTCACGACAGGAGCCAAGAATCTCGACTTTGCTGCCGGCTCAGGGGCTGGCACCTGTGTTGCGGGTAAACTGCTCGCGGTTGGCGGCACTTGCACGGTTTCTGTGACGTTCGACCCAACGGTCCCAGGACCCCGCCTCGGTGCAGTGGTGCTGGAGGATGGCAGTAACAATGTCTTGGCCAACGCTTATCTTTCCGGCACAGGCAAAGGCGGACTCGGGGTGCTGGCCAAAGGAAACTTCATTGTCGTGGCCGGGGACGGGGGCTATAAGGACGGGGTGCACGACAATTTCCCGGCCACCAGCTCCGAATTGTACCTCCCAGCCAGTGTGGCCTTCGATGGCCTTGGGAATATGTACATTGCGGATACGCTCAACGAACGGGTTCGCTTGGTCTGTTCGAGTCCTACCAGCACGACCCTTCAGGGCACGGCTTGCACGGCCGGCAATATCACAACCGTCGCCGGCAGCGGCCCCTCGGAAACGGGCTCCTATAACGGAGATAACATTCCAGCCACGAGCGCAACCCTGGCCAGTCCCACTGGCGTGTCTTTCGACGGCGCGGGAAACCTCTACATCGCCGACTCCGGCAACAATCGCATTCGCGAGGTGAACGCCGCTACCGGGATCATCACTACCGTAGTGGGGAACGGAACGCCCGGCAGCCTCGGGAACAATGTTGCCGCAACTTCTGCGGAGCTGTCCAATCCTCAAGGCATCACCGTCGACAGGAACGGGAATCTCTTTATTGCCGACACCTATAACAACATTGTCCGCGAGGTGAACGCCGCCACCGGCATGATCACCACCGTGGCGGGGGTCGCGTGGACGGGCGCAGCGGGAACGGGCGAAGGTTACTCCGGTGACGGAGGGCCCGCAACCTCTGCTTTGCTCGACAATCCCAACGCGGTGGCCTTCGACCTGGCCGGCAACATGTACATCCCCGACACGTTGAACAACGTGATCCGCAAGGTGAATACCAGCAACATAATCACCACCTTCGCTGGAAACGGCAGTGTGGTTTATCCGGGCGACACGCCCGCCGTTGCCGCCACCGCTGTCGGACTGTCGTCCCCTGTGGGCGTCCTCGTCGATCCCGCCGGAAATGTCTACATTTCGGACACAGAAAACCAGGCCGTTCGCAAGGTGAGCGCAGCAACCGGGCTGATCAGTACCGCGGCTCAGTTCAACGAGGATGTCATCGGGACATTGTCGCAAGGCTTCACGATGACAGCTACCTCGTTGGACAAGCCAAACGGACTTTCCCAGGATGGAAATGGCAATATCTTTGTAGCCGACACCTTTTTCAACATGATCCGAGAGATTCAGGGCAATGTGGCCGGTCTCGACTTCACGGGCCAAGGGGCGGTTCGCCAAGGATCTCAATCTACCAAGCCCATTGACCAATTGGTCGAAAACGACGGTACCGACACACTCACTCTCACCGGTGTCAATTTCATTTCCCCTCCAGCCAATGCCGTGCTCGTCACGCCAGCCGCGGCTTACACCGCCTGTGCCACGGCTCTTTCGCTCAACGTCGATGCTCAGTGCGACCTGAGTTTCAAATTTGCTCCTCTGGCGCCGCCAACCGTCCCTACGCTTGGCGCAAACACATCGGAGTCGTCCATGCTTCAGGTTACCGACCAAACTGAAGCGGCCGTCGCGGGGTCGAATTCGCCCCTGTCCGTCGATATCGTCGGAACGGCATCACCTAGCAACTCGACATCGGTGAGTCTGGTCTCCTCGAGTCCGGCAACTCCGCCCGGACAAACCGTACAGTACCAATCGACATTCGGAAACTCGGTGACTTTTACCGCAACCGTTTCAACCAATCAAGGTACAGGCAATCTCACAGGCACAGTCTCCTTTTTCGATGGGACGACAGCTTTGGGGCCGGTTGTTGCAGTGGGAACTTCTACCGCGAGTGGACAGAACACCGTCGCGGTAGCCACATTCACCACCACCACCCTGGCCATTGGGCAGCACACGATTACCGCGGTCTATAACATTGCCAACGACCCATTGCACCTTTCGGGCACTTCCAATGCGATTCAACAGACCGTAATTCCCGTGGTTGAAACCACGAAGACCGTCTTGGTTGCCAGCCCCGCAAGCCCATCGCCGATCGCCGCAAGTGTTACCTTTACCGCGACTGTCAGCACCACCGGCACAACCCCGACAGACAACAGCGGCATTGTCACCTTCTACGACGGGACAGTCATTCTGGGAACGGCGCCCGCAGGCGTTGGAGGCATCGCCACTTTGGCTACCACGCCGGCGCAGCTCCAACAGGGCGTCAACAGCATCACTGCCGTCTATACTCCCAGCACTGCAAATTCCACGCTGATCAGTCCCAGTACCTCCGCGGTCCTCTCCCAGGACGTAATCGCACCCACCATCACAGTTGTTACGTCGTCGGGAACGCCCACAAACTATGGCGATCCGGTCACATTCACCGTGGTAGTTACGCCCACCGGAGGGACGGCGGTCCCCACGGGCCAAGTCACTCTCCTTGACGGATCGAACAATCTGCAAACGATCACTCTGAACCCGAAGGGCGCCGGTCAGTACACCACTACGACGCTCCATGTCGGGTCCCACAACATGACGGCTACCTACGCAGGCGATCCGAATTGCCAGGCCAGCCCGGTATCCGCGACTTTGGTACAGGTGGTGAACTCGGTCGCCCTGGCGGTCAGTTGGGGGCCGTTGGCGCCGATCACCTATGGCACGCCGCTCAGCACCAGTGCACAGTTGAATGCCTCGGCATCGGTTGAAGGGACGCAGATCTCGATCCCGGGAAGCTTTGCGTATACCCCTAACTCCGGCACCATCCTGGGTGCAGGGCCGCACACGCTTTCGGTGGTTTTCACACCCAGTGACACGACCGATTTCAGCCCCATTACGCAGACCGCCCAACTCACGGTGAACCCGGCCCCGCTCACCCTGACACTCGGCCCGCTTCCCGCCGTAGTTTACGGCGATCCGATCACATTCTCAGCGAACTTGAGCGGAGTGCCCATTGCCACCGGCGTTCAGGGTCCAGCAGGGACGGTGACGTTCAACAATGGCGGCTCGCCGATTACCACTGCACCGATTGTTGGCAGCGCGGCTACCACCACATACAACACGCCCCCTCTGCCAGTTACAGCGAACGCCGGCGGGGATTCCATCACGGCAACCTGGACCGACGCCAGCGGCAACTACACCGCTCTTCCCTCTGCCTCGGTGGGCCTGGTGATCAAGCCGGTTCCAACCTCGATCTACCTTAGTGCCACCACTCCCACTGCGGGCGATCCGGCAATTCTTCTTGTCGCCGTCGTGGTTGGGACCGACGGACCTCCGGGGCTCATCCCGGGAGGCACAGTGACCTTCACCAGCGGCGCCATCAGCTCAGGCCCGCAGCCCGTCAATGCCAGCGGGGTTGCCACCTGGCCGCCCAGCCTGCCTGGAGGCGCCGCCTTCACAGCCACCTTCACCGCGGTCTACAGCCCGACGGATGGCATTCATGCGCCATCCGCTCAATCCAACCAAGTCGGGGTGAACGTTAGCGGCACAGCCCCCAATTTCTCGCTGTCTCTCGCGATCCCAGCCCCCACCATCAAAGCCGGCGGATATCAGACACAGACCGTGACTCTCAGTTCGTTGAACGGCTATAGCGACAAGGGCATCAGTCTGGGCTGCTCCGGTATGCCGATAGGCGTCACCTGCATGTTCACCCCGGCCAGCCTGGCACTGGCAGCCTCTGGGCAAGCTACCGCCCAGTTGGACATCGACACCGGCTCACCTCTGACCGGTGGACAGAAATCGATGAACGCCCAACCCCGCACTGGAAGCACGTCGCTGGCGGGCTTGTTCCTGCCCATCGGCGCCTTCTTCGGTCTTGTGCTCTGGCGCTTCCGTAAACGGCACGCGGTCTTTACGTCTGTCCTGCTGCTTCTGCTTTCCGGTGCGGTCATGCTGGCAACCAGTTGCGGCGGCCTCAGCAACAGCACCATCGCAACGGGGACATACACCTTCTATGTAACCGCGAGCGGTTCCAACAATGTCGACCAAACCGTGCCAGTGACGTTGACAGTCAACTAGCAGGCGGAATCATGAGAAACGCCGCAGGAGAGTTATGAAGAGCTTCCATGGTTTCGTGAATCGGGAACGCGCAAAAGTCGGATCCCCAGCGAGCAGCAATCGTCGCTGGGGTGGATCGGCCGCTCTTTCGCTGGTCTTGGTTGCGGTCGCAGTCTGCCTTAACTTGACGTGCCCGGCCTTCGGTCAGGTGGTGCCTTCGGCGGATGCCGGCGGCTTGTCTGTGTCGGCCGGGGCAACAGCTTCGGGCTACTATCTTCAATATGGGGAACGCCAGATGCTTGGCGTTACCGGATTTGTAGATGTAGACACCAGGCGTCGAATGGGATTTGAAGGCGAAGCGCAATTCATCCAATACCATCAGACCGAAGGCCTGCACGCTTCGCTATACACGGTAGGGCCTCGCTATCACTTCAACGTGGGCCGGTTTCAACCCTATCTCAAGGCTATGGCGGGACTCGGCGAATTCGATTTTCCCTTTCCATTTCCCAACGGTCCCACCACGGGTAGTTACCTGGTAGTGGTCGGGGGCGGCGGGATCGATTACCGCTTGACTCACCGCATTACCCTACGAGTTGCGAATGCCGAATACCAGTCCTGGCCCCAGTTCGGTCAGGGCTCGGGCAACCTGACCACCCTCGGTGTCAGCACCGGGCTCCGGGTGCGCATCTTCTAGAAGCGCAACCAGGGTTCCAATCCATAGGCTACCCATGAAACTTGAAGCGAAGTGAGGCCCCGCCTCACTTCGCTTTTTGCTGCTGCGCCATTCAATGGAAACAGGATCCAGTTGGGGCAATCGGAACATATTCCATCCGCATAAGAGCGATCTTTGTTGAAATGAATTAAGCAAGTTAGCGGCCGCTTCGGGGTCATCGCGAGTTTGCAATTTAGCGGGGTCTTGGCCGGGACAGGTTTCGTTCCGCGAGGGTCGGGAAAGCCGGTATGGGCCTGTTATGGCTGAGGCAGTCATGGATGGAGTCGAGCGGCGTCGCCGGCGTGGATGTTTGACCAACGGGCGGGGACCGCTCCGGTCACTGGAACCGAGTCAAGCTGCGATCCGGCGCGGTTCCTGCGGGGCAGCGCCTGGGTTCCTGCCTTGCAACGAAATGAGCGTCGAGATCCAGGCAAGCGGAGCCACAACAAATCCGAACGTCAGGCGAGGCATGCTGCGGAAGTCGTTGAGCAGCGAGCGCCCTTGCCGGCCCGTCAAGAAAGCGCCACGCCGCATCACGTGCAGGTGAAACAGGGCGGAAAGCAGCGTGAATCCACAGACCGCCAGCGTGGCCTTGCCCGTGACGGATGCGCCCGTTGCCTGGTGGCAGGCCCAATCCAGAAGCTGGGCCAGGCCTGGAACGGCGACAACCACCGTCAGATCGCCCCACAGCCGGGAGCGAAACCCCAACGCCCTCTGCTGCATTCCGGCATAAATCCCGGCGGTCAGGGCCACATAGGCCATCTCTACCAAGACCACGGCCAAGCTGCCCTTGAGGCCACTGCGAGCGGTTGCCACCAGGTACACCGTGGACCGGGCGGAAGCACTGAGGAGGGCGCATTTCCAGTTCCAGCTGGCATATGCCCGCACGATCAGGGAGCAAAGGAGATCGGTGATCATGTTCTCATGGTCACCGATGCACCGCAAATGCAGCATCAATGCGCCGTGAACGCTCGGTTGAGATTGATGCCGTACCGTAATCAGGGAGATTCTTCCCGTAGTGTGATTCGAGTCACCGTGATGTGGGGCCAAGACTGGATAGCTTCAAGATGCAGGGCGTATTCCAACCAGGACGCCCCACCCCAAGGAGCAACTCTCATGCCTTATGTTGTTACGGATGCCTGTACCAAGGATTTTGTCTGCGTAGCCGAGTGCGCCACCGCAGCCATCGCACCCACCGTGGACGATCCGAAAGCCGGGACCGTTTCCCAGGTTTTCATCAACCCGGATGAATGCATCGATTGCGGAAACTGCGCCGACATCTGCGCCCAGAACGCGATCTACCCGGTCGACGATCTGCCTGCGGACAAGGCTGACTTCGCAGAGAAGAACAAGGCCTTTTTCAACTAGGCTGTGCCCGCTGCTGCATCCGCGGCAGATGGTTTGTGATTCCCTTTCGACTGACCCCGGCGGACTGCCAGTCTGCCGGGGCATTCCTGCATTCGCGGAAGAGGCGGCGGGTTCGGGACACGGCAAGCTATCGGAGGACGGCCGGTCGCGGTTAGTTGTTGGTTCGCGGATGGCGAGACTCGCCGTAAACGTCAGACCCGGAGCTACCGGGCCTGGCCTTGCTCTGCAGCAGGCGGTACAGCAATCTGGGAGGCGCTCCGGCTCTCGGCCTGGGTGGCCGACTGGGCGTCCTGCGCGGCATTCTCCGAGCCCGGAATCTGGTCATTGCGCGCGGTCAGCAGAATCGGCAGGGTCAAGGTCTGGGTGGTCGAAGGGTCGTCGCGCAGCTTCAAGTACAGAATCCCGTTGTTGGGATGAGGGACGCTCAGTTGGGTTCCGGTGAACTCCGACGGAACATCGGTGGAGTTTTCGAAATCCGGCGTGGGCGCCACGGATAAGGCAAGAAACAGGTTTGACCCGGTTAAAGTGCAGGGCTTTGTGACAACGCGCGAGCAGTGCAGTTCCTTGAAGCCGGGCAGTCGCACCAGGGTTCCCAGCGGCAGCCAGTCGCCGGCTTCTCCGTTGGCCGCAAGTGCGCGCGCCTGGACGGGGCCAAAGGCCGAGGCGCCGAAACGGACCAGCGGCTCGACCGTCCCGATCGCCGTTTTGGCGTCTTCCAGCATCAGGCTGCCGTCGGCCATGGTCAGCTCGGTGCGGAAGCTGCCATCGACCGCGGCCACTTCCACCTTCTCATCGCGGGGAAAGTTGGCCGGTACGGTGGACTTGAGAAAGAACACCATCTTTTCGCCCAAGGGCAGATCGTCCGGGCTACCCAGGTGCACGGGCGATGCCACCGTGGCGGAGTCGTTCTCCTGCGTTCCTTTGTTCAAGAGCACGACCTGGGGACGGGGCGGGGCCACGGTCACCTGGACCTTCAGATGGCGTCCGTCGCGGAGTTCTACCTTTGCCACATACTCTTTGCCCGGTTCCAGCGAGGTGGTGGGCGCCAGGGCGTTCAGCTTCAACAGATCGTAGCCTTCAACGCGGCTCAGTGTGGCCGGAGTCCAGGTAATCTTCTCCAACTCCACCTTTGCCACGGTATCGAGCCGGTTGCCTTTCAGCAGCGCATCGGCATCCCCGACGCTCAGGGTCAGGCGGTCGAGCGAAGCCGCCTCGGCGTAGGCTTGCAGCGGCAAGGTGTCTGGTTTGGCCAGACCGGCTTGATAGATATCCAGGAAGACGGGCCCCGGCGCCGCGTCCTTCATGGGAACCGCGATCTCCATCGTTTCCGGCTTGGAGGACTTCCAGTTCAGTTTGAAAGAGTTGCCGTTTCCCAGGCGCTCTTCGACGCGCTCAACGCACAAGGAGCTCTTGCCTTCAAGGTGAATCAAGTCGTCGCGGCCCACGATCAGTGCCGACTGATCGCCGGCGGCAAGATTCCACTGGCCGGCCTCGGGCGCCCGCAGATGAAAGCGCGGACCCTCCCAGTCGTCAAAACCCCACTTCCCTCTCACCGTGGCGGTCAAATCGCCGCCTGGGAGCGTCGGCATGGGGCCCGCCAACACGAGCCCGCCTTGCGCCGAATCGACTTTGAGGGGCAGTTCGATCGGGCCGCCTTTTGCGTCGATATGCAGCGTGAGGTCGTGGGTCAGTTGGGTGGCGAACACCAGAGGAGCTCCCTCCGCCTGCAGCACCAAGCCCGATTTCTGCGAACAAAGGCTGTCCGGAGCGTTGACCGGACGCAGCGGCGGCGGCTTGGTGGCGCCCATAGGCGGCAGCGCCACCACGACCACCGACTTGGGATCGCGGAACGAGGGCGGCATGTTCAAGCGCAGGTTCAGGGTATCCTTGGCCGGCAAAGCCAATGCGGGAATGTATTGGAAATGCGCCGTATGCATGGAGGAGAGAATCTTTGCCGTGTCGACAATGGCGCCGACATAGGGGCTCAGGGCGCCGGACCCGCCCATGGGGGAGTAGATGATCTGGTTCATCAGGTCGATGGTGGATCCGCTGGCCAACTGCGCCACCAGCGATTGCGCATTGGCATCGTCCAGTACCAGGCCGTCGGTATGCTGCACCAGGCAGGGGGCCTGCTGGTCTGTGGGCTTATCAAAGCACTGCTGTTCGACGCGGATTCCCAGGCTACGGGCGGCCAGCTCGGCGCGCTCCTTGAGCAGCTTTGGGTCGGACTGCGAGGTCAGCTTGACTTCGGTGAGGTAGGCATCCAGGCGCATGCGATCCCAACTCGCGGCCTGCAGATCCTGGGTAGCGCGTACAAAGGCTCCGGGCCGCCCGCGCACGGCGTTGCGCAGCGTGCTGAAATCTCCGCCGGTCTCCGGGGCCAGAAAGAGCAGGGCCTGCTGGGCTTCAGCCGGGACGGTGACAAACACGCCCTCTTCCCGGGCTTCCCGGCTCCATGTTTCCACACGGGTAAACCACTCCGGGGGTGGCTGATTGGTCGATCCGCGCAGAAAGGCGACTACCAGAACAAAGTGCGTGGCCTGATTTTCTGGAAAGTCGGGATGGATCCAGAGGCGATCCCCGGGCATGAGGTTGGGAGTCTCGCCGATCGGCAATGTGACTTCCCCACGCTTGACACGAACATCGACCTTCGGTCCGGACAGGTCAAAAGCCGGGCCGTCGGCGTGCAGTGCGGCTGTGGTTAACAAGCCGAGCAACAGAATCTGCAAAGAACGGCGCATGAGCCTATTGTACGAACACCGGCCGAAAACAAAAAGGATCGCCGGCAACGACCCCCGGCTGTTGGGGATAGCCTTGAAGTGACGCAGCGCACACATGTTCTGTATGCCGCAGCGAGGAAGTGCATTATCGAGTACACTCATGTTGTATTCTCCTGGACCGAGAGAGAGACTAGTTAGAGCACTTCTCGATTCATGTAGGGTAAAAAGAGAAAAATGCAACAATGCTTGGGTTAATCAGGGGCCGAAAGATTACCATCGCGCGCCTTACATTGGTTCTGAAGATCCCCAGGATCGTATTCAGCAGTACAAAAGTCGGATCGACACACGCAATTTGTTGACAGACGTTTAGCCATCCCCACAATTTGCCGGCAATTGGGACGATGGCACAAATCTAGAACTAACGCTGCTTGTTTTCCCTTGATGCGCATTGAAATCGAGGCCCAGAACCCGGCTTTGGCCGGACTGGTTTCGCCCACTGGCGCACCCGGGCACGAAAAGCGGCTACGGAGACGAAAGCCATGAAATCGACAAAAGCTGCAGTTGGCAGCGTAGATGTAAGTAACATGAGCATTCCCGATGCAGAAGAGATTATCGAAGAAGCTTTGAACGAACTAGCGTTTTCCTCCGACCCTGGCTTGGCACGAGCCCTTCGCTTTCTTGCGCCTCCGGGATATCAGGCCATTGTCGAGCTGTGCAGTGAAAACGGCCGCAGCAAGCGGCGCAATGCATCGGCGGAGAGCTGGTCGGCGGAAGAAGACGAAGTCCGTATCTATTTTGAGCGCACCGATGGCGAGCCGGCCCCGCGGCCTGTTCGCGCCCCCCGAGCGGTCGTGGAACATGTTGTGGAAGACGAAGACGAGGACGGTCAGGAAGCCATTATTCCCGCCGATCTGGATGCTCGGGTCAAAGAGCTTTGCGCTGCGCTCGCAGAAGCGGAACGGGGCGGTCATGCCTTTATCGCGCTGAAGTGGTTCCGCGATTCGTTCCTTCCTCGCAAGGCATTCCGTTGGAACCAGCAACCGGAATCCCGGCAAGCGGTGTTGGCCGAGGCCATTCAGCGCGGTGTTGTGCTGACCAGCAAGATCGCCAACCCCAAGACGCCGGCCTATCCCACCACCACGATTCGCCTGAACCGGGCCGAAGCCGGCATCCCGGAAGAGGCACAGCGGTTTCATCCCGTTGCAGTCCACGGCGACTCCATTGCAGAGGCCATTGAAGAGGAACGGGGGAGTCTGTGAGCTGTTATTTTCTTGAATCCACGGCCTTCGCAAAACTGTTTGTGCAAGAGCAGGGGACCGACGCCCTGATTCGCCTCATGGAGGCTGTGGAAGACAATCGGAAGCTCATCTCCGCTTCTACACCGCTTGAAGTGTACGCGGCGGTCCGGCGGCGCGCCCGCAGCGGGGGCATCTCGCCCGAGGACGCGAATGCCGCTCTCGACATCCTTCGGTTAGAAGCGGCGCGGATGGTGCAACAGCCCCTGAATCCCGCGGTACTTGAAGCTGCTCGGCAGCTGCTTGACCGCACCGCCCTGCGCTGGCCCGACACCCTTCAACTGGCCGCAGCCCTGGTTGCCAGGGACATGTTCCAAGGCACCGAGATCATCTTCGTCTCCGCCTCGCCGCAGCTTCTTGAAGCGGCCAAGGCCGAGGGCTTCCACGCCATCGACCCGGCGCGCGAAGCCGTCGCAAACGCCAAGGAAGCGGAGTAAGCTCTCACCTTCAAAAGCACGATCCCCCCGAATGAGGACTCCAAGAGCCCGATTCGGGGGCATTGTTGTTTCTCCCTCAGGTGCCGGGCTGACCGACGAGCTGCTCCACCGCTGCCCGGCATACCTCTGCCAGGCGCCGTATTCCCTCGCGAATCTGCTCCGGGGAGGCGTTGGAAAAATTCAGGCGCATGAAGCGGGAGCCGCTGGCATCGGGAAAGAAGTCCCTGCCCGGCACAAACAGCACCTTGCGCCGCAGCGCCTCCAGCATCAACTCATTGGTATCCACTCCCTCAGGACAGGTCACCCACAGAAACATGCCTCCTTCGGGATGCGTCCAAGTGAATCCCGGCGGCATGGTTTCGGACAGAGCCGCGTCCATCATGCGGAAGCGCTCCCCGTACGAGCGCCGGATCAGTTCCACATGCGCTTCGGTGTCGAAGTCGGCAAGATAGCGGTGGACGATGCGCTGATCGAGGCTCGATGTATGCAGATCGGCCGCCTGCTTGGCGATGGTCAGCTTGCGCAGTATCTCCGCAGCAGCCACGGCCCAACCCACCCGCAGCCCGGGCGCGATGGTCTTGGACACCGTGCTGAGGTAGATGACGATTCCCTCGGTGTCCAGCGATTTGATCGGCGCAATCTTCTCGCCTGCATAGCGCAGGGCTCCGTACGGATCGTCCTCCAGTATCACCAACCCGTAGTGTGCGGCGATGTCGTAGAGTTTGCGGCGGCGTTCGGCAGTAAGGGTCACGCCCGTCGGGTTCTGGAAATTAGGAATGGTATAGAGGAACTTGGGGTGTTCGCGCTCAATCAGAGCCGGCATCCGTTCCGGGATCAGTCCGCCCTCGTCGGTGGGCACGGCCGCGAAGCGAACTTCGTAAGTCTGAAACGCCTGAATCGCCGCCATGTAGGTCGGGTTCTCGGTCAGGACGCAGTCCCCGGCATCGAGAAAGACCTTGCCGGCCAGGTCGAGCGGCTGTTGCGAGCCGGTGGTGATAAGCAGATCGTCGGCAGTGCAGGCGATTCCGCGCTTGCGCGACTCCGCCGCCAGCGCTTCGCGCAGCGGGGGAAAGCCCTCGGTGGGGCTGTACTGGAGGCCGCCGGCGGCGCTTTTGTCGGTCAGAACGCGCTCGGTGGCAGCGAGGATGTCGGCGACGGGAAAGAGCTCGGGCGCGGGAAGGCCGCCGGCGAAGGAGATGATATCCGGCTGTTCGGTGACCTTGAGAATCTCGCGAATGGTCGAAGTGCGCACCGTGCTCATTCTGCGCGCGAACCGGGTATTCATGGCCTTGTTCCTCTCTGTGCTGCTCGACGATCTTCCCAGTATAGCTGCGAGGTGGGTGACGATTGGGACCTGGGAGCAGTTGAGAGAGCTGGGAAACGCAAAGGCAGGCGAGACGATTGAGGATCGAGATCGAGACCTTCGCCAAGCGGTTGCTGAAACGCAAATTCGGCGTATGCTGTTGCCGACGTTGAAATCAACAAGGAAGTCTCGACGAACGATGAAAGCCCAGCTCGAACAGCCTACGATTGCACCGTTCTTAAATAGCCCCGCACTGGACGGTTATCACTGCATCACATGCTCCCTGGCGAAGATCTTTCACCATGCCGGGCACCCGCTCTCTGAAGACATGCTGCTCGGCCTGGGGGCGGGCATGGGATTCGTCTATTGGCAGATGAAAATGGGCGAGGGAACCTATATCTTCATTGGCGGCCGGGGCAACGGAAAGGACTTCTACGACGATCTCGGTATCCGCACCGGGGTCGAAATCCGGGAGATCACGACCTCCAGCGCCGCCAAGGCGGAGGCATCGCTGCTGCTGCTGCTGGCCGAGCGCGAGCCAGTGATGCTGGGCGGCGACATGGGCCTGCTGCCGTGGTTCAACTTTCCTGCGGACTACCACTTCGGCGGCCACGCCTTTGTCGCCTGCGGTTTCGATGGCCACGATACAGTACTGGTTTCCGACATGGACCAGCATACGGGCGGACTGAAAAAGGGCTTCTATGCGACTGTTACCCTGGCACAGTTGAGGCAGGCGAGAAACTCGCGGTTCAAGCCGTTTCCGCCGAAGAACCTGCGCCTGGAGTTCGACTTCGCCGGGTTCCGCAACCCAGGCCCGGAAGACATTCTGCCCGCGATCGAGCAAGCTATCGATGCCCATCTCAACCCGCCCATCAAGAATTTCGGCGTAGCCGGGATGCGCCACACGGCGAGCCAGATCTTGAAATGGCCCACGCTGTTCACCGACGACGAGCTGCGCATGAACCTGTTCAACCTCTACATCTTCATTGAGATCGGTGGGACAGGCGGCGGCTGCTTCCGCAACATGTACTCCCGATTCCTCGACGAAGAGGCGGGGATTACGGGTAATCGCGATCTTGCCAAATCCGGAGAGATGTTCCGGGCATCCGCCGCCAGGTTCAGCGAGATCGGCCTGATGTTCAAGGACGCCAAGAAGCAGAGAAACCTGGAGGAAAAGATAGAAGCCGCCTCCTTGAAATTCCACGAAATTGCCGACCGGGAAGAAGCGGCCTACCGTTTCCTGAAAGCGAGAATCTGAGGGCCGGCTTGCGGCCAAGGCGTGACCAACGCCCTGTTGGCGATGCGGCCTGCCGAACCGGTTCTGCGAGCGCCGGCTCCGGCCGGGGATACTCGTGCTTTTTTGCAAGGGGATCAGCGCGGGGAGAGCTGCCGCGAAAGTTGATAACAGGCTCCAGGAGGAAACGCGAGGCGCCCTTGCTCATCGACCGCATCCGTGCGGTCGCTCGCACGGCATGACCTGGGTAATGGCGAGGTGGAGCGCACCGCATCCTATAATGCGCACATGCACACAGTGGGCGCGCAGCTGTTCATGTTCCTGGTCGCTTGCGGCTTTTCGTTCGTGGGCTGGTTGCTGGCCCATCGCAGGCAAACACCGGCTGACCGGACCCCACTGGCCCATCGCATCAATCGGTTGAGTCTCAGGGTCTTGCGCGCCCTCGGCTGGGTGGCTGCCGGATGGTTCGGATTGGTCGCCGTCTACTATCTGGTCATGACGCTCATCGGCCTGTTTACCGCCAAGATCGGGTAGTGGTGGTGGTCTATGCCTCGATCCTGTTATGAACTTTCGCGCCGCTGCGGTTTTTCGGCCCGATTCGCTTCTGCCTGACGGGGAGCAGAAATGTTTCAACGGGCAAGCGAACTGTGCCAAAGAAGTTTAGGTCAGGCCCGCGGCCCGCGCCCGCGCTACGAACTCCCGCACCTTGTCAGGGTTCTTGCGTCCGGGGGCGGCTTCCACGCCGGACGCTACATCCACGCCCCAGGGTCGCAGCGTAGCGATGGCTTCAGCCACGTTACCAGGATTCAGCCCCCCGGCGGCGATGAGCCTTTGCGAGCCATCCCCGAAGACCGTTCGCCGCGCCTCGGCCCAGTCGAAGGCAATTCCGGTTCCACCGACTGCCGTCGCCGTGCGCGAGTCCACCAGCACCGCATGGACGTGCGGGTTGCGGAAATGCTCTGCAATTCGATCGGCCATTTGCTCTGCGGCTCCGGCTTGGAAATGGACCACGCGCAGAATGCGCAAATGCTCCCCGATTCGCTCTCGCAGCCGCGCAGGCAACAGCGGCCCGGAGTCGCTGTGCAACTGCACGCCCGTCAGTCCGCAGGTTTCAACCGTGGAGTGGATCCGATCCAGGTCCGCATCGACAAAAACGCCGATCTTCTCAACCGAAACGGGCAGATGGGGCACAATCGCGGCAACCTGCTCTGCAGTTACTCGCCGCGGACTGGGCGCAAAGACAAAGCCCAGCGCATCGGCTCCGGATTCGATGGCCAAGCGCGCGTCTTCGAGCGACGTGTTACCGCAGACCTTGATCCACAGGTTCATTGCGCCGCCATAGCCCCCGCCAGTAGTGCAGCGAGCGCCTGACCCGGATCGGGCTGCCGCATCAGGCTCTCGCCAATCAGGAACGCGTCGAAGCCCGCGGTCCGCAACTGCGCCATCTCCGCGGAAGTCGAGATGCCGCTCTCCGTTACCCGCACCACGCCGGCAGGGAGGCGATCGACCAGCGCCAGCGAAGTTTCCAGTGTCACTTCAAAACTCTTCAGGTTGCGATTGTTCACGCCGATAGCGTCTGCGCCGGTGTTGCCCAGAGTGTCCAGAACGCGGTCCAGCTCCTCGCCGGTATGCACTTCTACCAGTACATCGATCTCCAGCCCTCGTGCCATTGCTGCGAAACGCTTCATTTCGGCGTCGGTCAGGGCGGCGGCGATGAGCAGAATGGCATCGGCATGATGCGCGCGCGCTTCCAGGATCTGGTACTCGTCCACCATGAAGTCCTTGCGCAGACAGGGAAGCACTACGGCCGCCGAAGCCAGTTCCAGATTGCGCAGGCTGCCTTGAAAGAACGGCTCGTCGGTCAGCACGGAGAGCACTGCCGCGCCGCCGCCCTGGTAGCTTGCGGCTAGGCGGGACACTTCGAAATCCGGGCGAATCAGGCCCTTCGAGGGGGACGCCTTCTTGATCTCGGCGATTACAGCGGGGCCTGTGGCTGCCTTGCGCCGCAGTGCCGCGGCCCAGCCGCGTGGTTGGTGGGCGGCGGCCAGCAGTTCCAGTTCGGCTGCCGGCACACGCGCCTTGCTTGCGGCGACGGTCGCCCGGGTGCTCGTAAGGATTCTTTCCAGGTGGGTAGACATACTCTGGCTTGAGTATAAGCGGAGGTTGCTCAAGCTCCTACAATCCAAGAAAGAGCAAGCCGCAACGGAACCGGAGGGAGACGGTTTGCGTCTAAGACTCCAACGATCTGCAGTGGAACGGAGCCGAAGCGTGGGTAACCTCTGGAATGACATAAAGCACTCCCTGCATATGTTTGTAAAGAACCCCGGGTTCACCTTCGCCGCGCTAGCCGCGCTGGCCCTGGGCATCGGCGCCAACACCGCCATCTTCACCGTGGTCAACACGGTGTTGTTGAAGCCGCTTTCCTATCCCAACGCCGAACGCATCGTGCAGTTCCAGACCACCGATCCTGAGGGAAACTACTCCTCGGCATCCATCACCAAGTTTCACATCTGGCAGCAGCAGAGCAGTGTTTTTCAGGAGGTGGCAGCCTACGACTTCGGCGGTCCCGGCTTCAACATCACCGGAGACAAGCCGGAGCAGGTTCACGGCATCCACGTCACCGAAGGCTACTTTCGCCTGTTCGGCGCACCGGTCATGCTGGGCCGCACGTTTACGCCGAAGGAGGATCTGCCCAACGGCGGCAAGGTGGTAGTGCTGAGCTACGGCCTGTGGCAGCGCAAATTTGGGGGCAATCCGGGGGCGGTGGGCAGCAGCCTATCGCTGGGTAACGAGCCGTACACCATCGTGGGCGTGTTGGGTAAGGAGTTCTCGTCCGACCCCGAATCCGACATCTGGCTGCCCTTCCAATTCGAGCCCAACAGCACCAATCAGGGGCACTATTTTCTGGCTGCCGGTATGTTGAAGCCCGGCATCACCCTGGCGCGGGCCAACGCGCAGATGAAGTTGGCGGGGAACCTGTTCCACCGCACGTATCCCGACTCCAACCCGCGTCAAAGCTTCGCTGTTCAACCGCTGCGCGACACCATTGTGAGCGATGTGCGCAAGTCGCTTCTGGTGCTGCTAGGGGCGGTCGGGATGGTTCTGCTGATTGCCTGCGCCAACGTGGCCAACCTGCTGCTGGTGCGCGCCACAGGACGCAAGCGCGAATTCGCGATCCGCTCTGCGCTGGGCGCAGGCCGGGCTCGCATCGTCCGCCAACTGCTGACAGAAAGTGTGTTGCTGGCCGTCACCGGAGGTGTGCTGGGACTCATTCTCGGCTTCGTGGGTGTGCGGGCGCTCCTAGCGGTGAGTCCCGCGGGACTGCCGCGCATCGGCGAAAATGGCGCCGCGGTCGGGCTGGATTGGCGGGTGCTGGGCTTCACGCTGGGTGTTTCGGTGCTCACCGGAATCGTCTTCGGCTTGTTCCCCGCCATCTCTGCCTCGCGCCTCGATCTCAACTCTTCATTAAAGGAGAGCTCCAGCCGCTCTGGCTCCGGCTTTCGCCAAACCAAAGCCCGCTCCCTGCTGGTGATTTGCGAAGTGCTGGTGGCGCTGGTTCTTCTGATCGGCTCGGCGCTTTTCATTCGCACCTTCCTGGCCTTGCGCGGTGTCCAGCCCGGCTTCAATGCGCACAATGTGCTGACCTTGCAGATGTCGCTCACCGGGGACCGCTATCAGAAGACCGCGGGGGTGGCCCAGCTTTCGCGCGACGGGCGCGACCGCCTGAACGCAATCCCAGGGGTGGAAGCGGCGGCCTCGACCTGCTGCCTGCCCCTGGAGGACGGTTTTGGCTTGCCCTTCACCGTGGTTGGCCGCGCGGTTGGCAAAGACGGGCCGCCGGGAGCGGGTTGGATGAGTGCCTCGCCCGGCTATTTCAGTGTCTTCCGGATTCCCATCCTGCGTGGCCGCGACTTTACCGACAGCGATAGCACCGGGGCACCGGGTGTGGTGCTGATCAACCAGGCCTTCGCCAAGGAGTTCTTTCCCAAGGAAGACCCGGTCGGACAGCAGATCGTGATCGGCAAAGGGGTAGGGCCGGAGTTCGAGGAACCCGCCCGCCAGATCGTGGGCGTGGTGGGCGACATCCGCGATGGCGGCCTGAACCGCGACCCGCGCTCGCTGATGATCGTCCCACAGGCCCAGGTGCCCGACGGCATGACCGCGTTGAACGCCCGCATCGGCCCGGTGATGTGGCTGGTGCGCACGCATGGCGACCCGCGCCAGGCGATCGCCGCAGTTTCAGAGCAGTTGCGACTGGCCAGCGGCGGGTTCCCGGTGGCGCGCGTCAGGCCGATGGAAGAGGTCGTGGTGCATTCGACCGCGCGGGAAGGCTTCAACATGCTGCTGCTGACCATCTTTGGCGCTCTGGCACTGATTCTGGCGTCCATCGGAATCTATGGCCTCATGGCTTACTCCGTGCAGCAACGTACGCAGGAGATGGGTATCCGCATGGCCATGGGAGCCGATCGCGCGAGCATTCGCAACATGGTGGTGTGGCACGGCATGAGGCTGGCCCTTATCGGCGTGGTACTGGGCATTGGCGCGGCCTTCGGGTTGACGCGGTTGATTGCGAGCTTTCTGTTCGGCGTCAAATCCTGGGACCCGGTGGTGTTCGTGACGGTGCCGGTGATTCTTGCGGCGGTAGCGCTGCTCGCCGTCTGGCTGCCGGCAAGCCGCGCCGCGCGGCTCGACCCGATGCAGGCGCTGCGGGTGGAGTGAAGCGCGGCAGCGGCCGGAGATTACCCGAAAACACGTGTCCGGCCGGGCGCCGAATTTGCCGGCCGGACACCCAACCTCACTGGGGCAGCGGCAGCTTGTGCACCACCTGATCGGCGGTCAGCACCAGCAGCCTCTTCTCTTTCCCGGTCACGAACTTGGCGGTCCGCACGGGAGAACCAAGGGTGAACCGGTTGACCTCCTTGCCGGTTCGTTCGTCAACCAGCAGAATCTCATCTTCGCGGTTGGTAGCGGCAATCAGGCCGCTCTGTGCGTCCGCGGTCAACGCGTAACCGAAGAACTCGCCCGCCTTCACCCCGGTATTGAGTCCATAAATCACAGTGTTTCCGTGCTCGCCGTTGACCAGGACGAACTGGCCTGAAACCCTGGCCCGGCGCGAATCGTCCCACCCGCCTGAAATGTCCACCTCGGGAATCAGAACCTGTTGAAGCGGCGCCCCGGTCTGGGCAGAGATTGTCTCGATCAGCAACCCCTTCTTGCGGTCCTTCATGGCGCCTGCCTGCGCCCGCAACTCGGGATGCGCCTTGATCTCAGCCTTCACCGCATCGTTCCGCAGGTCCCATGCAAGCACCATCCGATCGTCGTCGGCATACCAGCATACGGGCGTGTCGTCCTTGAATGTCCGCGTCCAGACTATGGCCTGCGTGTCCATCTTCTTCACTTCCAGGGTGGCATTGTGCTCGTACGACGAGTCCTTGGCGGACGGTTTCCAGTGGTACTCCATGTCATGGACCTGGTGGGCACCCGCCTCCAACTTGCCGAGTTCCTTAACCTCGTTGGGGTTGATCGAAATGCGGATCTCGACCGGCTCGTGCCCCATGTACTTCGGGAACTGCCCGAACAGGTGGCCCTTGTCGTCGATCCAGGCGCTCCGGAAAGGGCGCATCAACTTCGCTTGCTTGCCGGTCTCCAAGTCCCAGATCATTGCCCGGTTCTTCAATGAGACCGCAAGGTACTTGCCATCGTCGGAAAACGTCACCGCCTTGAGACCGGGCAATGGCTCCAGCGGCAACGCCACATGCTTCACATCGGGCAGCGCAATCTGGCTCACGCTCACCCCGCCGGAACCATCTTCGGTGGCGATCCAGTTGTCCCAGGCGTCCATCACCGGGAACTTCGCCGCCGTTAGAACTTTGCCCTGCATCGGATTCCAGATGCCCACGGCATAGCCTTTCAAGGGCTGGATGACTAGATTTTGCCCCTTGGTGACACCCTCGATCTGCTGTCCACCGATCTCGCCTTCCTTGAGCAACTGCCCCTCCGGAAACGTAAGCACCCGGGCCTGGTACATTCCGTTGTCTTTGAGCTTTCCGGCAGCATAGAGCGAGCCGGATCCCATGAAGGTCATTCGCTCCCACGGAAGTTCTTTCAGCTTGCCATCCAGGGAAATCGGCTGCCGCAACGCCATATCGAAGGCCAATATCTTGTTTCCCCCGGACAGCAACAGATATTTCCCATCCGGAGAGCCGATCATGGTTATCCATTCGGCAAACGGCGGCTTGTCAAAAAACGTGTTGCCAGATTCCACGTCGAGAAGGCGAACGCCGATGCGCCCTGACCCTCCGTGAGGATCTGAGTAGGCACAGACCAGTGTCTTGGCGTCCGGTGAAAGCAGGGTCTGTTGGCAGCCTTCGAGAACCACCATTTCCTTCACGTTGGTCCGCTTTCCGGTGACCACGCTCCACTGCTCTACGCGGAGCATGTTGTCGTTGAACGCGATGCTCTTGGAGTCGGGGGTAAACTGTGCGCCTTCGACATCGGGGGCGTCGATGCGGAACAGGACCTTGGCGGAGTCCTTGTCCAGGACGGTGATGCTGGTGTCGTCCTGGGCCAGAATGGAGTGGCCGTCCAGGCTGAAACGGATGCGCCAGAGGCTTGGCCGCATCGGCGGGTCCAAAGTCACCGGCTTGTCGCCCATAACGCCCTCGGCAGCGGTCTTTACGCGTTCATCCAGGGTGATCTTCAACCATGCCTTGAAGGCGTCGCCCTCTCCCGCTTGCCGTCCCTTGCATCCGGCGGGCAACTGGTCAATCAACTTGAGGGCGGAGCGGTAGCGCTTGGCGTTCTCGTGGGTCAGTCCGAAAAGGTCGGACATCCAATTGCCCGTGTTGCCTTTGTTCAACGAAACCTGGTTGAAGAACGCGGGGAACGACTCCGCCGCGTACCCGGCGCGGACCATGGCGTCGAGCGCAATGCTGTCGGCAGTAATCTCGCCCTTCTCTTCCGATTCTTCTCCTTCCCCACGCTTGGCCGGCGTGCTGAACAGTTGGTGGACTTTGGCAAAGACGTCGGCCCGGTCGCCCAACTGGGTCACTCCCAGGCGGAGGCGCAGCAAGCGGGAGAACTCAATGGCGGCCTGATGAGTGGAGACGTGCCCGATCTCATGGGCCAGAACCCCGGCCAGTTCGTCCTCGCTCTTCACCGCCGCGACCAGCTTGCGGCTGATATAAACGCGCCCTCCCGCCGTCGAAAACCCGTTGATCTCACCCGATTCGTAGATGCGGAAACGATAGTGGATCCCTGTCGGTGGAAGTGTGGCCAGAAGGCGCTCGCCGATGCGCGTGATTTGGTCATCGGCGGCCGGGGGCGCGATCCTCATTTCCGACTCAATGGACTCGGCAATCGCATCGCCCAGGTCCTGCTCTTGCCGGTCGGTGAAGATGTTGGGGGCCGTCGCAGCGAAGACAGGGACATCCAGGGTGCAACCGGCATCGTGGCCGACCTGTGCCCGGGCGGTAAAGCAGAACAAGGGCAACAGCATTGCGGGGACTACGCAATATCCGCGAATCTTTGGCACGGCGTGGCTTTCTTGAAAAGGAATTGCCGCCAAGCATAGCACGCGCGTCGAAATCAAGACATGATGGCGCGAACAGGTAGTCTCGCCTCATCCAAGGTGCCCTTGGCCGTTTTGGCAAGCAAGCAATCAGTAGGACGCAGCGCGCGTTTGCACCTTCCACCGAGCCAGTTTCAATCCGCAGCCGGCAGAATCACTACAGGTAAACCTCATCGATGAAGCACCAGCGCCAGTCTTCGCCGTGCTCGGCGGATTGGATCAGAGGATGGTCGGCCGCATGAAAATGGGCGCGCGCGTGGCGCCCTGGCGAGGAGTCGCAACAGCCCACATGGCCGCACTCCAGGCACATGCGCAGATGAATCCAGGTGCCGCCGGTCTTCAGGCACTCTTCGCAGCCCTTAGTGTTTGGCTTTACCTTCTTGGCGAGTCTTGCCATATGACTACATTGCGCCGCCGACATCCTGACCTCCCTTTGGTCGAGCCTCTTGCTCCCGATTTTGCGATGGTACTCGATACTGTTGCGCTAGGGTAATAAACTCCGCGACCTGGGCGTCGACCCAGGCCTTGTCCCGTCCCAACTCGGTCGCCAGGAGATGCGCCACGGGTTCGGCCATGGCCATGGCAGCGCGTGCGTTCAAGAAAAGCGCACGGGTGTGGCGGGCCAGCACATCCTCGACAGTGCGCGCCATCTCAGCCCGGGCGGCCCATACAACCTCTGCCGCGATGTATGGCACCTCCGGATGCAGTTGCGCCGCCAGCACCGGGTCGGCGGCCAGGGTTTGAATTGCTTCCGCATCCGTGCCGTACACTTCCAGGCTGCTCAGGTTTGCGGCGTTTTCCATGTATCCGTGGATGCGCAGATTCCGTGTGGCGCAGGGCAAATCCGGCAGCCGTCCCAGGGTGATGACGTGATCGATGCAATCCTCGGCCATGTGCCGGTAGGTGGTCCACTTGCCGCCGGTAATGGTCAGCAGGCCCGAGGCGTCCACATGAATCACGTGGTCCCGGGAAAGCGCCGAGGTCTTGCCTTCGCCTTTGACCAGCGGGCGCAGGCCAACGTAAACAGCCAACACATCCCTGCGGCTGGGCGGCCGGGACAGATAGCGGCCTGCGGTTTCCAGCACGAATTCGATCTCTTCGTCCAAGGCCTTGGGCTCCAGGCTGGGCGCGTCGACCGGGGTGTCGGTGGTTCCGGCCACTGCGTGGCCATGCCATGGAATCACGAACAAAACGCGGCCGTCGCTGGTCCGCGGCACCATCAGGGCTGTCTCCGCCTTCAGGAAGGAACGGTCGAAGACCAAGTGAATGCCCTGGCTGGTGACCACCAGGGGATCGGCGGCGGGATCAGCCATCTGACGGACCTGGTCAGTGAAGACACCCGTTGCGTTCACCACCATGCGGGCCGGAAGAGTCAGCGCCTCGCCGGTCTCCCGGTCGCGGGCCAGCACGCCGTTCACAAAGCCCTCGGCATCGCGCATCAGGCCGGTGGCCGGGCAGTAGTTCACCAGCGTGGCGCCGTGATCGGCTGCGGTCATGGCCAGGTGAATCAGCAGGCGGGCATCGTCGAACTGGCCGTCAAAGTAGATCACCCCGCCCAGAAGGGCCTCCGGTTCCAGAGCCGGGAGCCGCCGCAGGGTTTCCTCCTTGCTCAGCAGCTTCGACGCGCCAAAGCCGTATTTACCGGCAAGCAGGTCATAGAGCTTGAGGCCGATGCCGTAGAAGGGGGCTTCCCACCAGGAGTAGTTGGGCACCACAAAGGCCAGGTCGTGGACCAGGTGCGGCGCATTCTGCCGCATCAGGCCCCGCTCTTTGAGGGCCGACATCACCAGCGGGATGTTGCCCTGTTCCAAGTAGCGCACGCCGCCATGCACCAGCTTGGTGCTGCGGCTGCTGGTTCCCTTGCCGAAGTCGTGGGCCTCGACCAGCACCACGCTCAGCCCGCGCGAGGCCGCATCCACAGCCACGCCCATGCCGGTTGCTCCGCCGCCGATGACCGCGATATCCCACGGTGTCCCGGCTGCGTTCCGGTCCCGCACCTGCTGCACCATCGTTTCCCGTCGCATGATTTGCTCCAGATCCGAAAGACAGCTTCTAGCTATTAGCGGTTAGCTTTTAGCCCGGCGTGTAACCTTCAATCTTCCATGGCTCCTCGATGCACCCCTGGCTCCAGCCTTTAGCTAGAAGCTAAAAGCTAAAGGCTGGAAGCTGCCCTTTTCACTCCGTCCAATTTTTGGCGCGCGACACTGCTCGCTGCCAGACACCGCGGCGTTCTGTTCGCTCGTTCATGTCCATGGCAGGCTCAAAACGTACATCTCCTTTGCGCTTGGCGCGCAGATCTTCCGGCCCTACCCAGAAGTCTGTTGCCAGACCCGCCAAATAAGCGGCGCCCAGTGCGGTGGTCTCCGTCACCTGTGGCCGCACCACCGGCACGCCCAGCACATCGGCCTGGAACTGCATGAGCAGGTTGTTCACCGCTGCGCCGCCATCCACGCGCAGGGCTGCCAGAGGCGTGGTTTCGGATTCAACCGCTTCAAGCACGTCGGCCACCTGGAAAGCGATGCTCTCCAGAGCCGCACGGGCAATGTGGCCGGGCTTGGTGTCACGGCGCAGCCCGATCAACATGCCGCTGGCGTGCGCATCCCAATGGGGCGCGCCCAGACCGACAAATGCCGGCACAAACACCACTCCGCCGGCATCCGGGACACTGGCGGCCAAGGCTTCCACGTCCCCCGAGGAGCCGATGAGCTTCAGATTATCCCTCAGCCACTGCACCACCGCTCCGCCAATGAAGATGCTGCCTTCAAGGGCGTATTCCAGGCGCCGGCCGGCGCTGGCCGCCACGGTGGTGATCAGCCGGTGCTTCGAGCGTACAAATGCGCTGCCGATGTTTTGCAGCAGAAAGCAGCCGGTGCCGTAGGTGTTCTTGGCCTCGCCGGCGGTCCAGCACAACTGGCCGAACAGCGCCGCCTGCTGGTCTCCGGCGATGCCTGCGATGGGCACACCGGCCAGGCCGAGCGTGGTGGTGACCTCGCCCACCTTCTGGCTTGACCAGACCACCTCGGGCAACATGCCGGCGGGGACGCCAAAGAGGCGCAGCATCTCTGTGTCCCACTCGCCCTTCACAATGTTGTAGAGCAGGGTTCGCGAGGCGTTGGTCACGTCGGTGACATGGCGGGTGCCGCTGGTCAGATGCCAGATGAGCCAGCTGTCGACGGTTCCAAAGGCCAATTCGCCGCGTTCGGCGCGTGCGCGTGCACCCGGGACGTTGTCGAGGATCCACGCGATCTTGGTGGCGGAGAAGTAGGGATCGAGGACCAGCCCGGTGCGGTTTGACACGTCGTCGCCGGCCCCACTCTGCTCCAGCTCCGAGCACTGCGCGGCGGTGCGCCGGTCCTGCCAAACGATGGCGGGATGGATGGCCTTGCCGGTGGCGCGATCCCACACAATCACGGTTTCCCGCTGGTTGGTGATGCCGATTCCGGCCACATCGCGCGGACGCGCCCCGGCTCGGCCCAGGGCCTCGACCGCGCAGGCCAGTTGGCTGGTCAGGATCTCCGTGGGATCGTGTTCCACCCATCCAGCCTGAGGATAGAACTGCTGAAACTCATGCTGGGCCACGGCGGCGATGGCGCCGGCCTCGTCAAACAGAATTGCGCGGGAACTTGTGGTTCCCTGGTCCAGTGCAAGGATGTAGCCCATAGGTGCCACCCGCCTTCGGCCACAAGTCAAACACGCGGGGGCTCAGGTGGGCAAGGCAAGCGTCACTTTTCCATGCCTGGAAGCTTAGCTGCGGAAACCGACTCGTCAACCCATCGATCCGAGCGCAGGGGTAAGATCAATTCAGATGCCCGATTCAGGAACTCAATCATCCGATGCAATCCTGCGCGGCTCGGTACTGGTGCTGCTGCAGTATGACGTGTGCGAGGCAATACGGCTTGACCGCCTGCAGGCGCTGATCAGCGCGCGCACCGTCCAACAGCCGAGCTTGAAGCACCCCGCGCCCGGTTATGTGCGCTACAAAAGCCCGCCGGTTGCGGTTCCCCTGGAACCGCTGGTATTGGAGAGCGGCGAACGGCTGCAAGGCGAGATTCGGTACTTCGAATACGGCGTAGTGAGCGTGGTCTTCGAGCTGCCTTTTGAAGATGGCTGGAACAAGCTGATTCAGAGGGCGAGCCGCTGGGTATGGGATATCGACTTTGCCGAACGCGCCAAGGATATTGTCCGCGCCAGTCTGGAGCGCGCCGCCCCGGCACTCATCAAGCCCTATAAGGAATGGCTCAGCGAAGATTATCTGATTTTTCATGTTCGCGAGATGACTGGTACGCCCACGGTTACCGAGTTGATCCAACAGAACGGAGCACGCATCGCCCAGGTGGTACGCGGAGATACAGGACAACTGGCCGAAAACGAGTGCAACGAGGTGCTGCAGTCGCGCATTTCCTACTATGCCAACGATTTGACTGTTATTGGCTGGAACGCGGCATTTCTCTATGACAGTACCTCGGGCGCAGAGACAGCTATCCAGTTATTGGAGTACGCCAACTCGCAGTTACTGGAATTTCGACACTATGACGAACTGCTTACCGAGGAGCTGGAGCGGGTCTACACGCTGCTCGACAAGGGGACGGGCACGCTGGCGCGCTGGCGGCTGGCTCGTTCGGCGACGCGCTTGCATACCGTGCTGTTGGATGTAGCGGAGCTTACCGAACATGCCGATAACGCGATCAAGTTCTTGAGTGACATGTTTGCCGCCCGTCTCTATAAGCTCGCCGCATCGAAGGTGGGCGTACCGGACTACAAGGATCTTGTGACCCGGAAGGTGCACACGGCCGAGGAACTCTATCGTTTCATGGTTGACCAGTTTAATCAGAGCCGGGCCTTCTTCATGGAACTGACGGTGGTGATCATTCTAGTCATCGAGCTTGTCTACTTGTTCCGGGGTAATGCGTTTTAGTTCAAGGTTACAACTACCTGCGGGCACACTAATGCGCGGCCCCTCGATTTCATTGTCCTTTTGGTTCTATTCCCGATTCTGCATTTCCCGTATCGCATGTTGAGTAACAAGATACGTCAATTCATGGCCCGGCTAGCATTCGCACAGGAATTCTAGTATCCTGAAGACGATGCCCCGCAGGTTGACGGCTACAGCGGAGCCTTGGATGGTGTATCCCGGAACGCCGGCATTGGTGTCGATGCGGCTCGACAGGCGCAGCGATCTTTGCTGGAATCAACAGGACGCAGTTACCGTGGTTTCGTTCTAATCCAACAGAGGAGATCATAATGGCAGATACATTGACGAAGAAGAAGACCCCCGCTAAACCCAAGAAAACGGCAACGAAGAAGGAAACAGTTGCGCCACAAGTTGCGCCGAAGGTAACGCCCGCAATGCCCTCTCGCGAAGAGATCGAAGAGCTTGCCAAGCGGTATTGGGCAGAGCGCAATTACCAGGATGGCTTCGCGGAGCAGGACTGGCTGCGCGCAGAGCAGGAACTGCTCAAGGCATCGTAGGCTAGGACTCTAACACTTCCCCATTCCTCCGTGTACCCTGCGTTGGATAAGGAGTTATGGCCTGCTGTGTAGAGATAAGTGCACAGGCTTAGGCGGCACTAACTCAAATCGAATCGTAGAAGGCCCCGTCAGGGTTTGCCTTCATTCCGTCCTGCTGAAGCCTGTTATTAACCTTCCCACGCCCGTGCGAAGGTCAATAACAGGCTATTGGCTCGGCCGCGACAGACGGAAAGGTTAAGAAGAAAGCTGTTCACCCAAGATCTTGCAGGAATTCTCCAGGGACCCTCGGCAAAAGTCCTTTCAGCAACGGAGAACCTACCCTCAGAGGCTAAAGCCCACCATTCTGCGGCACTTCCGGGACGACTAAGGTCGAGCCCTTTCACATCTTGACTTAATCCGAGTTTCTCTAGCTCAGGAATATCAGGCAGGCGCTCGCCGCCGGAACCCCCACCCTCACAGTCCCGTTCTTGACTTCAATCTGCTCGACTACTCTGGGCCTCCACCGTCCGTGGGGCTCGATTGCTGCGCCTGCCAGGGTGACTCCTTCGGTCGAGTCGAGGGCGGGAGCGGCCAATCTCCAGGATGTCGCATTTTGCTTCGTGCCAGGAACGTGCAAAACCGCTTTCACTGCTTGCGCTTCATCCTTGTTGAAGATCGCCATTTTGATAGCTTTTCCGTCGAGAGCGGCATAGGCCGTGCAGTTTACACCGGCCACGGTCCCTTCTACGGGAAGCACAACCCCGCCGGTCAATTGGTTGGCCAGCATCATGCCATAGAAGATGGGCATGGCTTTCTCCGGCTGCTCCGGCTCGGAGAAGATGGGGGTATAAAAGCCGGCTCGCATCGGCTGCGGAGTTTTGACTACATCGAGGCCCGGGGCATGGTCGCCCAAGCCTGCGCTGAGAAGAGCGCTGCTGCCACCATGGAGGTTTACCCCGGCGCATCCCAGGCTGGCGAGTTGCAGCATGTAGTCCCCAGCCCAAAGTGCTGCGGCAAAGGCGTTGCTCATGCCCGGCTTGCCGCCGCGGTAGCAACTGTTGCCCTCGGTCATGCGATACACGCGGCCATGGGCACGCGCGGCGGTCTCAATCCGCTTCATCTCTTCGGGGATGTTGGGGTTGCCTGCCAGCAGACGCCTCGTGGTGACTCGCGGGTCGTTGGGCGGTCCCTCGGCATAGTAGTGCCCCGTCAAGGCCACCACGCGCAGGGCTATGGCCGCGGGAAGTTCCTCGCCGAACCGTGTCACCGAACTCGATGAAGCGCCCGCATCCGGCCCGCCAAACCGCGCTTCCGGCACCCTGGCCGCAATCGCCTCGGCAAAGCCCGTCCACTCCTTCACATAGTCGGCAAAACCCCAGTTGGGCGATCGGGTGCCGTTGTTGGCGTCGTGATAGAAATCCGGCTCGTTGCCGATCTGAAAGAAGTCCAGGCGCTCGCCTACTTTGTCGGCCACGTACGCGGCTTCCACAGCGGCCCGCTGCGGCGTGCTGTTGCCGAAGTTGAGCCCATAGATCAGCCGCCAGCCAGTGGCTTGGAGAAAGCCCGCCAGCGCGTCGATGGCCGCCGGCTTGATTGGAAATAGGCGATGTGGCATCCAATTCGCATCCAGGTTGCCTGTGGGGACATGGAGTACAGGCGCGGCCGTCGCGGCGTATGCCTGGAACCAGCAAAACTCGCTGGTGTTGCCGCCCACGCGTAAGACGCCGTGCGAGCTCAGAAGCCGGAAAAAGGCGACCAGGTCGTGGTTGGCTGCAGAGAAAAAAGCAGGATCGGTCAACTGCGCCAACTCGTAGCTCAGGCCGGTGTAGGTTAGCGGAATCCGCGGTGCGTGCGGGTCTTCGCGAAGCGTGAACTCCACCGAAGCAGACCCTGACGCCTGTGCGACTGCTTTCGGGCAACAGGCCGCCGCGGCCACGGCAGCGCCGGCCTGCAACACAAACTTTCTGCGATCCATGGGAGTTTCCTCCCCTTGATTCTAGCTGTCACCCCAAATCCACAACGCCTCCCACAACCCGGCCGCACCCAAACCAGATGCTCAAAAAAAACCAAAATCAACCAAAAGCCCTTGTCATCCTGAGCGAACGGGGCCCCAGACGCTTTTGAGTCTGGGGGTGGCGAGTCGAAGGATCCGCAGTTGCTCTTCGTTCTGGCGCCCGCAAAGGCCCTCAAAGGGTATCCGATCTTGACAGAATCTTTGCATTACATAACAATTTGTTTCAGATGACGAACGACAGCAGCCAGAAAGGTCCCGGCGCGAGCGGCCTTTACAACCGCATCGCGGTGCTGCGCGCCGAGCGCGGCATCAGCCGCCAGGACCTGGCCGACGCCATGGACGTCAATTACCAGACCATCGGCTTTCTGGAGCGTGGCACCTACAGCCCTAGCCTTAAGCTGGCCCTCGATCTGGCCGAGTATTTCGGGCTGCCGGTGGAGGCGATCTTCTCCAAGCTGCCGTTTCAGCCGCTCAGCCAGCAGGTGTACGGGACGGGCAAACCGAAAGCCGAGCCAATACCCGAATCCGAAGGGAAGGATTCCGCATGAAGACCGAGATCAATTTGTTTGGGATGCACATCGGCATGGCCACGCAGGTGCGCCGGCGCGCATTGGTATCAACCATCTATGTGGGATTCGCCGTCACTCTTGCTTTTTATCTGGCGCATGATCGCGCTTTCATTCGCTTTTGGGTCCTGCTTTTAACTTTCTATGTTGCACGTCTGCTCGGAGGAGTTCGCTCGACCGAACCGGACGGATTGCTCAAGCCCTTTGATGGGAACGAGGACCTGGAGAAGTTCGCCGAGGAGCCGTCGTCTCTCTGGACCAAGCTGACCCTTCCAAGGATGACGGATAGGCAGCGCTTCCACAACGACGAGCGAGAACTGCGCCAGCGCGATCGTGCGCACTACGCAGCCTACAAGATATTAACCGGCGCGATTGCAATAGGGGTTTTCGCTGCGTACAGCCAAGTCTGCGGCTCCTGGCACCTGCCAAAGGGCCTGCCATTGGAGAGGATCTTGTGGGGATCGCTTCTAGCAGTTTTTGTCGCCTCCATGACCCTGCCCCAAGCCGTCCTGCTCTGGACCGAGCCGGACATGGAGGAAAAGTCATGATCGAGTTAAACGGGTTGAGGAAGATTCTGACTCTAAAGCGTCCTGCCAGACGGTGGTTGGTGGTCGCCTATTGGACACTGGTCTTGTCGTTCATCGCAGCGCTTGCCGTGGCAAGCCGCAGCTTCGGCGCCGAGGCCGCGGGCAGGGCGTTCCTCTGGTTCTGGTGGGCGCTCCTTGTGCCTCCGGTGCTTCTGCGCAGTGTGGCAAGGTGGTCGACCCGGAGCAGCATCCTGCTGAGTCTCAATGGAATCGCCGAACCGAACCAGGGGCCGCACCCGATGGATGAACGGGAACTCAGTCTTCACTACAGGATGCACACCAAGGCCTTTTACCTGTTGCAGATTTTTGTCCCGGCCGGTGTGCTGCTGCTGACTCCACCCGAGATTCATCGCAGCGCGTGGTTGGCCTCTGCGCGGATCCCGCTGCTCTGGCTGCTGTCGATGGTGGTTTTGAGCCTGCCTCAGTCCATGATCCTCTGGACCGAGCCCGACATGGAGGAGCAGTGATGGGGGCCGGGGCTGCAACCTCAGTCCGCCGCCGGGGTTGCCGGCCCACGAGTCCTGAAGCGTGCCTTTGGACCTTGATGTCAACCGGGTCGACGCGACGCAACCTCAGATCCTTCGACTCACCACCCCCAGACTGAAAAGCGTCTGGGGCCCCGTTCGCTCAGGATGACAGTGGCTTTTATTACGTGCTTTTGAGCGCCGGAACACTTTGGTTCCGGCCAGGTGGGTTAGGCCCGGGCAGAAAACCCGGGCCTGAAGGCCCCTGCTCCCTCCGGTGCGAGAGGAGGAATGCGCTGACCGGATTCTGTCGGATTCCGCCCCTGCATAGGAAATGCGCAAACTGCGGCACAACGCCAAACGGCCACCCTTGCGGGTGGCCGTTTGGCGTTGCGATGAAAAAAGGAGCTTAGCGCTCGCTCTTCCAGTTGATGAGGTCGCCAAGAGTCGTGGTGGAGCTGGAGACGGGGTGCTTGTGGCTGTCCGCCTTGTAGCTCTCGACCTGGGCGCGGCTGGCTTCGTGGCCCACTGCGCGCAGGCTCAAGCCCACCTTCTTTTCCTCGACGTTGATCTTGATGATCTTGAATTCGTGCTCCAGACCTGTTTCCAGCTTGGAACCGCCGCCCTCGTCGCCGGCCTCGGAGATGTGGCAAAGACCTTCCACGCCCTCCGCGATCTCGACAAATGCGCCGAACTGCGCGGTGCGCAGGACCTTGCCGTGCACTTGGTCGCCCACGCGATGGGTCGCAAAGAAGCTTTCCCACACGTCCGGCTGCAACTGCTTGATGCCGAGGCTCAGACGGCGATTCTGCGGCTCGACGCCGAGAACGACTGCCTTGACCTTTTCACCCTTCTTGACGATCTCGGAGGGGTGCTTGACGCGCTTGGTCCAGCTCAGGTTCGATACGTGAACCAGGCCGTCGATGCCGTCTTCGATTTCAATGAAGGCGCCAAAGTCGGTCAGGTTGCGTACGCGACCCTCAACCACTGTGCCTGCCGGATACCGCTCGGTCAGGTTCTCCCAGGGGTTGTCGAGAAGCTGCTTCATGCCCAGCGAAATGCGGCGGTCGGCCGGATTCACGCTCAACACAACGGTCTCGACTTCGTCGCCGGGCTTGACCAGCTTGGAGGGGTGCTTGAGGCGCTTGGACCAGGTCATCTCAGAGAGGTGAACCAGGCCTTCGATGCCCTGTTCGAGCTCGACGAACGCGCCGTAATCCGTAACAGAAAGCACGCGGCCGTGGACATGGGCGCCCACCGGGTAGCGTTCTGTGGCATCGAGCCACGGATCGGGCGTCAACTGCTTGAAGCCCAACGAGACGCGCTGCTTATCCTTGTCGAACTTGAGAACCTTGACCTGAATCTCGTCGCCCACATTGACCAGATCGCGGGGGTGCGTGAGGCGGCCCCAACTCATATCGGTAATGTGCAGCAGGCCGTCGATTCCGCCCAAGTCAACAAACGCGCCGTAGTCGGTCAGGTTCTTCACCGTGCCGGTGAGCACGGCGCCTTCGCCCAACTGCTCGAGAGTCGTGGAACGCTTGGCGTTCTGTTCCTCTTCGAGGATTTCCTTGCGGCTGACAACAACATTGCCGCGCTTCTTGTTCAGCTTGATGACGCGGACTTCAATCTGCTGGCCGAGATAGCCGTCGAGGTTGCGGACGGGGCGAATCTCAAGCTGCGAGCCGGGCAAGAAT